>JACXTT010000827.1_pt1 | contig 52613 bp, 42 predicted proteins | sample 9270951 | NCBI WGS metagenome assembly JACXTT01 (sample SAMN15532306, study PRJNA645909) | rock metagenome | isolation source: weathered quartz diorite | place: Puerto Rico | collected 2017-06-21
GTTCTTGTCAAGGACCAAAATGCGAATGCGAATTTGCTGCCAAGGACCTTGAAGGGAGTAATTCTATGCGGTGATGGAACTTACCCTATAGGAAAATCTCGGGTGCGGAATCGCTGGGCTAGGAAGGCGATCCCTACAACGGCTAACAGATTTCATGTAGTCTCGTATGACTTTGGAGATCTCGAGAGAAGCACGCCCCCGAAAACTGGAGAAATACTCTGATGCCGGAAAGACAACTGCCCCCCTTCGACCTGCGCCTCGCCATGGACACTCTCGCGGCGAAGGACCCGCAGCTTACGCCGCTGATCAAAGAAACCGAGGAATTTCGTATTGAAACCGACGGCACCGAAAGCCCCTACGAAGTGCTCATGGAATCGATCACCTACCAATCGATCTCCGGCAAAGCCGCCGCCACCATCTTTGGCCGCATCAAGGCTCTCGGCTCCAACGGCCGCCCACCCGCTCCCGAACAGATGCTGAAATTGCGCCGGCCCGTCCTGCGCAAAGCAGGTCTCTCCGGCGCAAAAATCGACGCCATGAAGGATTTAGCGCGCAAAACGCTGTCTGGCGTGGTTCCTTCCCACGACCAGGCCGAGCGCCTCTCCGACGACGAGCTCGTCGAGCGCCTCACCTCCGTCCGCGGCATCGGCGCCTGGACCGTAGAGATGTTCCTGATCTTCCGCCTCGGCCGCCCCGACGTCCTCCCCATCCACGACCTTGGCGTCAAGAAAGGCTGGTCGATCACCTATGGCAAGAAGCACATGCCCAGGCCCAAAGAGCTTCTTGCCTTCGGTGAGCGCTGGCGCCCCTATCGTACCGTCGCCAGTTGGTACATGTGGCGCGCCTGCCAGCGCGCCGGCAACGCCGCTTTACGCAAAATCCGCCCAGCCAAGGTCCGCCGTGCCAACAAGCGTGCATCCGCCAAACTCCGCCATAAACCCAATCGCCGCCGCAGAAAGTCGTAGTGGCCGGTTCTTTCTTTTCCTTGCTCTCCCTTAGGGACACAATACAACTTATCCCGACCAAGTTGGTATCTTGCCCACCGTCTCACATTGGGTTAATGTGTTTCCCAGATACGACAGCTTCCTGTCGTATTTCTTGTTTCTGGCCCTCCGTACCCTCAACTAGACGCCTATTCTTGATTCTTTTGCGCACTCTTCTCTCTCCAGCCCAAAAGCCTATTTCAGCAAGCCATTTCCGTAACCTACACACTCTTGTGTCGTTCTTCAGAAAGAGGCAAGTACCGTAAATCTTTCGGAATCAATAAGCTCCGCACTCTTTCGCTAAGAAGAGGGGAGTAGGTACAAGGGGTAATTCAAAGGAAAACGCCGCGTTCAGCGGCCCGCGCCTAACTCTTTCACCATCAAGAACATCGCCGCAAATCCTGTCAGCAGCACCCCGCTTTCGAGCATCACGGACGCGCGATGCAGCTTGCTGAACTCCGCCAGAAGCGGGCTGCTCGGTGCTGTAGCTTGTATCGACCCCATCTGCACCCGCAGCCCCGCCATCTTTGGGCTAACCGAATGCTGCGAGACGAGCGTGAGGACAATCATCAGCACCACGCACAGCGCTGTAGGAGCGGTCAGGCTCGCGAATGATCGTGTCCGCACCATCCGCGCCGCCAGAATCACGATCCCGCACGCCACTCCAAGAAGATGCATCCGCCCCAGCGCGAACCCGACCATCGCGCCCGCCTGGTCGCGGCTTGCCAGCAAATGAAACGCACCGGGTGCCACCACAAAGCTCAGGAACACATCGCTCCCAAGCCAAAGACTGAGCGCCAAAAACTCGAGCATGCGGAGGATTGGCGTCATGCGCTCCGGAGAACGAATTGAAATCCAGAACCGAAGCTACTCTACCGCTCCGCTGAGCTTCTGCAAAGCGGATACGTAGCTTACGGTATTAGTCACGAGGTAGATCGGGGTGACGATTATGGAGATCATTCCCCAGGGTCCAAGAAGCAAATTCTTTGCGGTGAAGTCCCAGAAATTCTTCTTAACGCAGGTCTTGCACAAATTTCCCTTGAGACTCTTCGTCTGCCGCATCACCAGCATTCCGATGTTACGCTGAAACGTAACCGGACTGGTCTGCCGCATTTGGCCGCAAAACTGGCAGTGACCTAGAGCGTTGAGATTGTTGCCTGCTACGATGGTTGCCACGTGTCCCTCCGTAAGAAAGTTCCTAAACGATCATCGGACGAACAAAAATCTTTCCTGTCTTGAGCTAACAAATCATTTATGAAAAGCGCCCTTACTTGGGGGCAATAGTACTTTTCCCCTGTTCTGCCAGTCGTGCAACCATCCTTTAGACACATCGCTGGGCGGATCTTTGGTTGGTTTCGCAATCAATGGCAATATAAAGGAGGACACCAGAATGGTGGGCGACAAAGGACTTGAACCTTTGACCTCTCCCGTGTGAGGGGAGCGCTCTAACCAACTGAGCTAGTCGCCCGAGGTATGTAGCCGCGACGCCGTGCAGCGTCATCTATTTGTAACAGGAAGGGCCCAGGTTTTCAACCAATGTCGACAGCCACCTCTCAGGTTGTATCTCAGCTTCAGCGCGCCATCGCGCGAATCATCTACGGCAAGGAAGAGGCCATCCAGCTTTCGCTAATCACTCTTCTCGCGCGGGGCCATCTTCTGATTGAAGATGTCCCTGGCGTGGGCAAAACCACTCTCGCGCAGGCGTTGGCGAAATCATTTCACTGCACATTCCAGCGTATCCAGTTTACCTCGGATCTTTTGCCCAGCGACGTCATCGGCGTCAGTGTTTACAAGCCAGAATCCCGCGAATTTGAATTCCGCTCAGGCCCGCTCTTCGCCAACGTCGTGCTCGCCGATGAAATCAACCGCACCACCCCGCGCACGCAGTCCGCGCTTCTCGAAGCCATGAACGAGGCCCAAGTCACCGTCGACGGGAAAACGCTTGCTCTACCCAATCCTTTTCTCGTGATCGCCACGCAAAATCCTGTCGAACATCACGGCACCTACCCGCTGCCGGAATCGCAGCTCGACCGCTTCCTCATGCGCATCAAGATGGGCTACCCCTCCCACGAAACCGAACGCGAGATTCTCCGCAAACGCGCCAGCGATGACCCGCTGCACACGCTTGAACCCGTCGCCGATATAAGCGATGTCCTGGCAATGCAGGGAGCTGTCACTCGCATCAAGGTCGACAACAGCTTGCACGACTACGCACTTGAAATTGTCAACCGCACGCGCAAGACCGATCAGCTCGCTCTCGGCGTCAGTCCCCGAGGCACTCTAATGCTTCAGCGCGCTGCGCAGGCTCGCGCTTTCCTCGAAGGCCGCGATTACTGCCTCCCCGACGATTTCAAGCAGCTCGCCGTTGCTGTATTCTCCCATCGCGTGGTCGCTAGCTCGCGCCATGCTTCCTTGCAGAAGAAATCCGAGACTACGGAGTCAGTCCTCCGCGAAATCGTTGATTCCGTCCCTGTTCCCCTATAGCTCTGATATATGAATCGGACGCTCCCAACAAAAGGTCGGTCATTCCGAGCGAAGTCCCGGCCGTTTCTGCCGGGGTGCAGTCGAGGAATCGGGGCAACACCATTCCATGAGGCGAATGGATGAGCTTGCGAGGCCTTCTTAACTTCTAACTACTCTCTCACAAATGCAGCAAACGAACTCCACCATCGGGCAGCTCTGGGCCAAAGCCGACCGCCCCGGAGTGCGCGCGTTTTTCCTCTCCATGACCGCCCTGACGGTCGCGCTTCTCCTCGCGATCTATTCCGGAGCAGCGGCGGAACTCGGCCACTTGATCCTCGCATCCGCCTCCGCCTTGGCCGCGCTGGCCGTTGCCACGTGGGTGGCGATCACCCTCGTGCCGGTCCTTGCGAGGCGCACGCCGCTCCGCTGGATCGGCCACAAAATGGAATACAAGGTCACGCGCGAGGGATGGATCTATATCGGCGGAGTCTTCCTGGTTGCCCTGGCGGCGCTCAACACCGGCAACAATTTGCTCTTTCTCATTCTCGCGAGCCTTATCGCCGTCATCCTGATGTCCGGTATTCTCTCTTCGATTACGCTCTCCGGCGTCGAGATGCGTCTCGAGCTGCCAGAACACATTTTCGCGGGACATCCCGTGCGCGCCGTTGTCGAACTGCAGAATGAAAAACTCACGCTGCCATCGTTTTCGATGCGCGTGGAAGCGGTCAAAAACAAAGACGCGCCTGCCGCTGCGTTGCTCGAAACGCCGGTTTATTTTCCCTACCTTCCCAAGCAAGACTGCGTGCAGCAAAGTGTGCCGGTGACGTTCCCCAGGCGCGGCGTCTACCGCCAGGACACATTTCGGATTGTCACTCGCTTCCCCTTTGGTTTTCTACAGAAGGCCCGCCGCCTCGATCTGAAAACCGAAGCGCTCGTCTACCCTTCCGTCGAGCCGACACAAGAGTTCCTGGAAATCTTGCCGGGAGTCCAGGGCGCGCTCGAAAGTCTTTCCAAGGGCCGGGGACAGGACCTCTATGCGCTGCGCGGTTATATTCCGACGGACAGCGTCAGGCACGTACATTGGAAAGCATCCGCGCGGCTCGGCTCGTTGATGGTTCGCGAATTCACGCGTGAGGACGACTGCAGGGTGTTGCTGGTCCTAGATCCTTACGTTCCGTCTCCCCGTGGTGAATCCGGAGCGCCGACCGCTTCAACGGCCGCCGAAACCTTCGATCGCGCGGTCACGTTTTGTGCGGGATTGGCCTGGCATTTTTATCAGCGCAACGCACTCCTGCAATTCCGCAGTGTCGGCGCCGAAACTCCTCTCGCTCCCGCGGAGGATGTCATCTTCGCCATACTTCGTCATCTTGCGCTCGCAAAACCCACCACCGGGGGTGCTCCTCACACCGAGCTCTCCGATCTGGCCCCCGAACCTGAGCTTTTCAAAATCATCGTAACCAGCCAGCCCCGCGGCTCGATTCCCGCCACGCTCTGGAATTCCTCCTACCTCGTCTTCCTGGAAGATTTGAAGGCCTGAATCAGCCGGCGCGCAGGGCCACATTTACCTGTTCGAGAAGCGTGCGCAGCCGTAGCGTGTCGCAGGGAGCTCCGCCAAAGCGTGTGTGCGCGTAAATTTGCGTGAATTCACGTAGCGCCGGAGCGAGCGCCGGAACATCCACGACCGCGGCGAATTCCAATGGTGTCTGGGAAACGCGCCTGGGGAACCCGCGCCGCTCCAGTAGGTGAAGCAGCTCTGCGTAGAGGCGGGAGGCGAGTTGGGGATTCACGCCATTGGCCTGGGGCGTGCGAAGCTGCCAGAACAGCCGCAAACGGCGCATTCCTTGGCCGATCCACCGGAAGCGCAGCACAATCAGGAAGAAAACAAGCACCACCGGCAGCACCATGCTCAGCGTATCGTGCCGCGACTGCCAGAACTTGAGGCGTTCGCGCCCCATCTCTTGTTTCTTCGCGAACCATTTGCGCAACGCGTCATTCCAGTTGCGCGAATCATGCTGCAGGTTTTGTGCGAGAGTCGCCTGGTGCGCGAAATCGTAATTGATAACCCATTCGTTCCAGGTGAGCTCCATCCAATCCATGTACTGGTTAAGCCGCGAAAACAGCCCGGAGTGATCATCGGAGGATGCCGGTGTCGGATCGAACGTGAACCAGCCGCTGCCGGGGAAATACACCTCGACCCAGCTATGCGCATCGCTGGCGCGAACGATGTAGTCGCCTCCAATGTCATTGTATTCACCGGGAAGAAATCCGTTCACTTCGCGCGAAGGAATGCCCAGCGTCCGCAACATCACGGCCATCGCGGACGCGAAATATTCGCAGTGACCGGCGCGGGTTTCAAAGAGGAAATGCGCCAGCGGATCATCGCCCGGCTTCCCCATAAGTTCGAGCGTGTAGGCAAAGCGCGTGCGGAGATAAACTTCGATAGCGACAGTCTTGTCGTAAGGCGTCTTGGCGCGCGCGGTAATCTGGCTTGCAAGCTGCGGGATGCGGGTATCGAGCTGCGGCGGCAGTTGCAGGTAGGTATCCAAGATCTCTGATGGATAATCGGAGGATGCGGCGCGCAACTTCTCCGGGACCACTTTCGGCAATACCGAAAACCCCTCATACCGGATGCTCGTGAAATTATTGGTAGGCATGCGTAACGATTCCGTTGCGTCACGCAGCAGATAGCCTCCCAGTAAATTCGCACCGGAGCGCGGGCCCCCGCCCGAGAAATTGCCGCGCAGCGCCACAACATTTGAGGGGGCGAAAATTGCCGACGTGGCGAGCGGCTGTAGAAGAACCTCATATCGCACCGTCCCCCGAGACAGCCCCAAACGGCGATTAGAGTCGTCCGTGTAAATCCAGCCATCGGGAGTGGCAGACACCACGTAATGCCGGTGGTCCGGCGACATCCACCGCTTCCCATCGAAGGAAGTCAGCGCGAGCCCCCGCCAGCGAAGTAAAGGGTAGGCAATGGCTCTCCCCGTCTTCACGCGCATCACGACTGCGGAATCCTTCTTGATCTCGCCGATCTGTCCCAGCTCGACGTCGTCGGTGAAACCGGTCATCAACGAAGGCTGTAATCCGGCGCGGCCCAGATACCCGGCGCCAAAACGGGGGAAGAAAAAGAAAAGTACGCCGCCCATCAGAATGGCTCCGATGGCCACGCTGCACGCAGCCAGGGCCAGCGCACGGTTGAATCGGCGGCTCTTTTCCGGCCGCCCTTCAAGCGAAGCTAATACCGCGCCCTTTGCCCCCCGACGGATTTCCAGTCCCACAAAGGTGGCCACTCCAAATAAAAGAAAGACAAAAAAGAAGACGAGGAACGCGGTATCCACCGTCAGGATGGCGGAGGCCAGAATTCCGGCGAAAGCGAGCATCGCCAGGAAGAGCGCGTCACGATCGGTGGTAGCGCTATACAGCCGGATGATCTGGACGAAAAGCAAAAAATGCACAGCGGCAAGTACCGCGGCGTACATCGCGGGATTGGAAGATGTGGCGACAAACGCCCGGGAAAACAGAAAAATGTCGAGAGGAAAGAAAGCCAGATAAGCGGTGACCAGCAAGGTCGCCGTGCCGGGCAGGAGTTCGGCTGGTTTTCCACGCCACCAGCGAAATCCCTTATAGACGAGCGCTGCCGGCAATACGAGAGTCGTGAATACGTCCAGCTTGCCAGTGCTGATCAGCGTGGCCGCCGACGTCAGCAGCAATAGAAACAACGACGCGCGGAAAAATCGCTCTGCCGGCAGCGAAGGTGTATTCGGGGATGATGCGTACGAAGACATGGCCAAACTCTAATCGTAACATTCGGGCACACCACGGCAGGATGAACGCGACGAAAGGGTACTGTCCTACTGCGGGTTCGCGCGCTACGAAGTGAAATTCCTGTTTCCCCGATCCAACGAACCCAATGCGCTAGTTCTGTCAATTTTCTGCTTCTCCTCGGGCTCCTAACGGTTGCTGTCGGCGTGTGGTAGTCTGCGTTCCGCGTCGCTAAACGTAGCGAGGTCCACCCGGATGATGCGATGAAAAGTTTGAGCTTGATTGTCGCTCTCTTGTTGAGTTCCTGCGCTCTCGCCCAGGAAGCTCCTTCTGGACTCCACGGGAGTTGGACCGCTACCGCGGGTACAAAGCAAATTTTCCGAGGCACATGGACCGGCCGGACTCTGCCAGGCAAGCCAAATCTCGCGCAGGGCTCCTGGGCGCTTCTTTCGGACTCAGGCCAGATTATTTTGGAAGGGACATGGTCAGCGCTGATGGGCAGCCTGGCGTGGCAAGGTACCTGGACGGCTCGGACGGTGCAAGGCCAGTCATTTTCCGGTACCTGGAAAGCGGACCTCGCCGACTTCAAAGGCAAAACCTTTGAAAAGATGCTCGAATTGACAGCTCAAAAGGAAGTCGGCGGCTGGTGGCGAAGTGGTCGCAATCAAGGTAATTGGTGGCTGAAGAGTTCACCGCCTCAAGATCGCAAGCGATAGAACTTTTGCCGGCGAACTGTGCGCATGTCAGTGTTTTGCGTCCCACCTAGGTTCAAGTTCGGCTTGCAACCATAACCGCGAAAAGCACCGGTTCACGCCGGTGCGGCCAGCGAATCTTCCCGAAAGAAAGCGGCGCGGGCGAGCTTGCGCGTGAGGTTGGAGACGGCGTGTGAATCAGGCGAACAAACATCTGTGAGCGGGACAAATTTCGCCCCGGCAAAATTCGGAAGCTGCGCAACGCTGATGCGAAACGGAAGCAAAGTAATGTTGCGATAGGTCACGGCGTGGCGTGCTTTGGAAAGCGGCTCAAGCACGACGCTGCGTTTGGAAATTTTTGGAAAGAGCTCCGCGACCTGTTGGAGCAATTCCCCGGGGGGATCCTCCCGCACTCGCACCGCAGGAAAGTGCCAAAGATTGGAAACCAGCGGCGCGAGCTCCCTTCCCTGTCTCCGGCGCTGTCTTGTTCGCGGAGGCGGGAGCAGGAGCGTATGCCCGTGAGAATCCAGAAAAATCGCGGCGGCGATCATGACTTCTTGCGTTTCGCGTTTTTGCCGTTTCTCCGGCAAGCGGTCTGCAATGCCAAGCTTTCGCGCGTGGCAAACCTTTGCCACCGGACAAAGCAGACACCGTGGGGCACGCGGCGTGCAAACCGTGGCTCCGAGCTCCATCATCGCCTGATTCCATTCTCCCGGCGATTTCGCATCGAGCAAGCCATCCGCTGTCCTTTGCAGTGACTTCCAGCGGCGCGATTCACGGAGGTCGCCGCGAACCGCACCCAGGCGCGCGAGCACGCGGGCCACGTTGCCGTCGAGCACGGCAAGCTTAGCGCCGCGTGCGATGCTGAGGATCGCCGCCGCGTTGTAGTGGCCGATTCCGGGGAGCGCGAGCGCATCCTGCAACTCGCGCGGAAATTCACCGCCATACTTCGTCACAATTACTTTCGCGGCAGCTTGCAGGTTCCGCGCGCGGCTGTAGTAGCCGAGTCCCGACCATAGCCGAAGCACGTCCTCCTGTGGCGCCTCCGCGAGCGCCGAAACATTGGGAAATTTTTCGAGGAATCGCTCGTAATAGGGAATGACCGCGGCGACGCGCGTTTGCTGCAGCATGATTTCCGAGAGCCATATGCGATAAGGATCGCACGTGCGCCGCCACGGCAGGTCGCGCTGGAACTCGCGGAACCATTCCAGCAGTTGCCTGCGAAAACGCGGAAGTTCGCGGCCGGTCAACATTGCGCCCTATCTTCGCATATATGGCGAGGCGCGGGTGACTACATCAATTGATTGCCAAGCTGGAGCGCAGCCCGCCGCGGCGGGCGCCGGGCCGCGCGTGCTACAATTTAGCTTTGCGTGATGCCCCGAATTTATAGCCTATGACCAAGGTCGGATTCGTCAGTCTGGGATGCCCCAAGAACCTCGTGGACAGCGAGGTGATGATGGGCATTCTCGCGCGTGGAGGGTACGAGTTGACCCCCCGCGCTGACGAGGCGGAGGTCCTGGTCGTCAACACTTGCAGCTTCATCGAACCAGCGCAAAAAGAGTCCGTCGACGCCATTCTCGAAATGGCCGAACACAAAAAATTCGGACTCGCTAAAAAACTAATCGTGACGGGCTGCCTGGTCGAGCGCTTCCGTGTCCAAATCCTGGAACAGATTCCCGAAGTCGACGCTGTCGTGAGCACAGGTGAGGTTGAGCGCATCCTCGAAGCGGTCGAGGGCGACTTGCGAGTCCTGCCCGCCGCACCTCCCGCGTTTCTCTACCATGACCTTACACCACGCATTGTCACCACGCCGCGGCATGCTGCGTACATTAAAATCGCCGAGGGTTGCGACCACCCTTGCACCTTCTGCATCATTCCCCAGCTTCGCGGTGTCTTTCGCAGCCGCCGTTTTGAGTCTGTTGTTCGCGAGGCGGAAAATCTAGCGGCGGCGGGCGCTCGCGAGATCACTCTGATCGGCCAGGACACGACTTCCTATGGAGAAGATCTGGGTCTTCGCGACGGCCTCGCGCAGCTTCTCGAGCGTCTCGCTCACGTGGATAAATTGCTCTGGGTCCGGTTTCTGTACGCCTACCCCAATCGCGTCACGCAGAAACTGCTCGATACGCTGGCGGCGCACCCGCGGCTCGCGAAATACCTCGATATGCCGCTGCAACACGCCAGCCGCAACGTACTCGCGCGGATGAAGCGCGGTTCGCACGGCGACGCTTTCCTCAAGCTTCTCGAGCGCGTGCGCAAAACGATTCCGGGCGTTTCGCTGCGCACTTCGTTCATTGTGGGGTTCCCTGGCGAAAACGAAGCGGACTTCGACGAACTTTGCGATTTTGTCCGTGTAGCCAGAATCGACTGGATGGGCGTATTCGAATATTCCGACGTGGACAACGCAGACAGTTACTCGCTCGATGAAAAAGTCGATGCTGCGACGATTACGGACCGTTGGAGTCGCCTCATGGCAATTCAGAAAAAGATTTCCCGCGAGAATCTGCGCGCCTACAAAGGGCAGACGGCCATCGCGCTCGTGGAAGGATCGTCGAAAGAGAATCCGCTTGTCTGGGAAGGCCGACTCGAAGGCATGGCGCCGGACATCGATGGAAAGCTTTATCTCACAGACATCGAACTGTCCTCCGGTGAAGTGGCCGCTGCGGGAGATGTGGCGCGGGTGGAGATTATCAAGGCCGACGCATACGACCTCGTCGGCCGAGTTGTGGAGCTTCTGCCCCGCGCGGCTGCGCGAGCAACAACGGAACTCGCACGCGCCACGCCCGCACCCCCTGCGGAGAAGCTCCATCGCATCGCCACTGGAGCGCCCCTGCGCGTTTTAGGGTAGGATTGTCGTTCTCGGTCCTCCTGGGACTAAGGGGAAGGATCTTGAGCCAGGCATGATTCACAAATGTCCGATTTGCAGGACCCCAACCGATTCCGCCGTTCGCGCCGATTTCCCGTTTTGTAGCGAGCGCTGCCGAATGCAGGACCTTGGGAACTGGGCCAGCGAGAAATACGTCGTGTCCGAACCGATCTTTGACGAAGAAGATCTTGCGGGCAACCGGCGCAAGGAAATCATCATCGATTTAACCGACTCGAATGGCACAGAATCCTGACTCCGCCCTGGCCCCACCTGCGCCTCAAGCGAAACCGCGCCTAGCCTTTGCAATTGCCACCGCCCTCGGCGTCGGTCGGCTGAAGCCAGGTCCCGGAACCTGGGGCGCGCTATTCGGCGCTCTCATTCCCGCGGTGGCCGCTCTGCTGTGGCTCCTAAATCTTGGACACTTTTCGGGACGCGCGCTTTACTTCGCGACCGCTACGTTCTCCGAGGGAGGAAACACCACGCCCTCTTCCCTTTTTCCGGTGCTTTCCTTCGCTGGATTATTCCTGGTCAGTGTTCTCGGCGTGTGGAGCGCCGCGCGCGTCGCGGCTTACACAGGTGCCGCGGATCCCCAATACGTAGTCATTGACGAAGTCTCGGGACAGCAGCTGGCATTGGTCCTCCCGTTGATTCCGGTGGCCATTCCGCACTTCGCGGCGCGCCCCGATCTTTCGATCTACGGCCTTTTCTTCGCGCTGAGTTTGATCAACTGGAAATACCTGCTCCTCGGAATCCTTCTTTTTCGCCTGTTCGACATCTGGAAGCCTTTCCCCATTCGCCGGCTCGAGAAACTTCCCGGAGGATGGGGCATCATGGCTGACGACTGGCTGGCGGGTGTCTATGCTGCAATTCTCCTGCGGCTCGCGTTACACTTTAACCTGGTATGAAATTCGGATTCGGCTCTTCAGCAGAAAAAAACGGCATTCCGCGCATTGATAAAGTGGCGCCTGAAGCCGCGATTCCCGGCGGAGAAATCGTTATTCGTGGCAGCGGATTTGTATCGCGGGGGCAGGCGCGGCCGGTGGTACGTTTTGGCGAAGCCGAGGCTAGCCTCGCGCTGGCCGCCGAGAATCGCGTGATCGCGCGAGTTCCGGAAGGGGCGGGCGGCGGAGTCGTGCGCGTATACAACGCAGAGCACGAGAGCCAGCCGTATCCCGTCGCCATCGGTCTACAGATCGCGGACAATTTGCATCCGGTTGCAAATCCCGCCGTGGACGCGGGCGGAAACATATATGTGACGTTCAGCGGCCCCCGCGGACAAAAAGTTCCGGTTTCGCTTTACAAGATCACCGCGAATTACAACGTAAAGCCATTCGTCACATCGCTCGTGAATCCCAGCGGGCTTGCGCTCGACCGCGCGGGAAACCTCTTTGTCTCCTGCCGCCACGACGGCACGATTCACCGCGTCACGCCCGATGGCCGCTCCGAACAGTGGATCGAAGGCATGGGTGTCGCCACGGGCATCGCGTTCGACAAAAATGGGAATTTGTACGTCGGCGACCGCAGCGGAACGATTTTCAAAATCAGCAAGGAGCGGGAAATCTTTGTGTTCGCCACGCTTGAGCCCTCGGTTGCCGCCTATCATCTGGCGTTTCATCCGAGCGGAGATCTCTACGTGGCGGGGCCCACAACCTCTAGTTTCGACCGCGTTTTTCGCATCACCCAGGGCGGCGAGGTTACAACCTTTTTCCGCGGGCTCGGACGCCCGCAGGGTATCGCTTTCGATCGCGACACGAATCTCTATGTGGCTGCGTCCTACGGCGGCCACCGCGGCATCATCCGCATTAATCCTCAGGGCCGGGCTGAGATCGTCCTCAGCGGCTCGGGACTCGTCGGCCTCGCGCTGCAACCTTCCGGCCGCGCCATTTTGGCGACCAGCGGCGCGCTCTTTACGCTCGACTGGGACGTGCGCGGCTTGCCGTTACACGGGTGAAGCATGAACAGCTCACCAACCGAAATACTGCGAGAAGCGTGCTCAATCCTCGACCCAGTAATGAAGAAACACGGCTTTTCCTTCCAAGAAGACCCAGCTGGTCGGAGTAGCGGCGGCCCATACGCAAGCGGAACCTGCGTGAATGCCGACCGGAGACTGGAAATTCATTACCGGTTCTCGCTGGGACTCGTGACATATCACTACGGTCAAGAAAGTATGGAACATGCACTCCATATGCGTGTCCTCCTCGATGAAAACGGAGGTAATAGTTACCTGGGCTATTCAGATGATCCCTTCGCTGCGTTCCATGGCCTCGCCTATGACCTTGACCACTTTGCCTCGGCATTTTTGAAGGGAGACTTCAAAGAGTTCGCACGCTACGTTGTTGCAGCCAAAGAATGGAAGAAAATTCCCGGACTCGCGAGACTGTCGTAACGTGAAAGCCGAGATCATCGCGGTGGGTTCGGAGCTGCTTACTCCAGACCGCCTGGATACGAATTCACTCTTCCTGACGGAGGAACTGAACAAGATTGGCATCGAAGTCCTGCGGAAGACAATCGTCGGGGACAATCGCGATCTCTTGAGCGAAGCGTTTAAGGATGCTCTTAACCGCGTGCCGCTGATCATTGCTTCCGGCGGGCTCGGGCCCACTGAAGACGACCTCACGCGCGAGACCGTGGCCGATCTGCTGGGGCGGAAGCTTCGGCGCAACGATGCCATCCTCGATTACATCAAGGGGAGATTCCGCTCGATGGGCCGGGAGATGCCGGAGGTGAATGTCCGGCAGGCGATGATCCCCGAAGGCGCGGAAATCCTGGAAAACACGCGCGGCACCGCGCCCGGGCTGTGGCTCGAAGACGCGAGCCGCAGCATTGTGCTGCTTCCCGGGCCGCCGCGCGAATTGAAACCTCTCTTTCGCGAACAAGTCCTGCCGCGTCTCGAACGCCGTGTTTCCGGTATTCGCATGTTTCACCGCGAGATTCGCGTCACTGGCCTGGGCGAATCGCACGTGGAGCAGCGTATCGTTGGAATTTACAAGCGATTTCCGGAAGTGAACACGACCGTTCTCGCCGCGCCGGGTGAAACACAAATTCATCTGCGCATCTGGACGGACAATGCGCAGCTTGCGCAGAAAACGCTCGATGAGATCGTACAGGGCTTTGAGATCGCGCTGACGGACCGCATTTTTTCGCAGGATGGCTCTTCCCTGGACGAAGTCGTTGCGCGCCAGCTCACCATGCACAACGCCACGATTGCGGCGGCGGAAAGCTGCACTGGCGGCCTGCTCGCGCAGAGGCTCACGAGCATCGCGGGCAGCTCGACGTATTTTCTCGGTGGCGTGGTCTGCTACAGCAATGAACTGAAGACTGCGTGGGCCGACGTTCCCCAGGAATTGATCGAATCAAAAGGCGCAGTGAGCTCAGAAGTCGCCGTTGCGCTGGCCCAGGGAATTCGCCGCCGCGTGGGCAGCACGTTTGGCGTGGGCATCACAGGGGTCGCCGGCCCAGGCGGGGGCAGCGAAGAAAAACCCGTTGGTACCGTGCACATCGCACTGTCGCACGCCGGCGGCATCAAGGAGCGTAGCGCACGATTCCCCGGCGACCGCGAATCCATTCGCTGGCAAGCCTCGCAAGTAGCGCTGGACATGGTGCGCGTCCATTTTCTTTACAACGGCGCGCAGCCCGCGAAGCGTGCTTGACCCATGCGCCTGTTCGTCGCGCTGGAGATTCCCCGCGCGGTGCGAGACAATCTCGCCACCTTGATCAAGGACCTTCGCACCGCTGACCCGAAAGCGCGCTGGGTGCGCACGGAAAATGTTCACGTGACTCTCAAATTTATCGGCGAGGCCCCTCCGGAGATGGTCCAGGACATTCGCAGTGCGTTGTCCGGTGTGCACTCCGAGCGCGAGGTCGAACTCAATTTTCGTGGCCTGGGGTTTTTCCCCAATGCAAAACGTCCGTGCGTGCTGTGGGCCGGCACAGACGCTTCGCCCAATCTCCAATCGCTGGCCGGGGATATCGACGGTTCGCTCGAAAAACTTGGGTTCCCGCGCGAGCAGCGCCCCTTTGTGCCGCATCTGACCATCGCGCGGTTTCAGCTGCCGCGAATCCACGAACAGTTGCAGTCTGCCATTGCCCAAAAAAGCAGCCGTGAATTCGGTTCGCTGCGCACTCGCGAATTTCATCTCATCGAAAGCAAGCTCAAGCCGTCTGGTGCGGAATATACGACGATCGAGTCCTTCCGCTTTGCCGGAACGGAGGCTTAGCTAAACATGCCCGACCGTTGGTTTTATCACGCATGGATCCCCCTCGCCGCATATCTGCTCGGCTCGATGCCCTTCGGCTTGCTCCTCGCCAAGCTGTTTGGAGGAGCAGATGTGCGTAAGTCGGGAAGCGGCAACATCGGCGCGGCCAATGTCACGCGCGTCGTGGGGCCGCTGGCGGGCATACTCACGCTCGTCTTGGACGCCGCAAAAGGCGCCGCCGGTGTCTTGCTGGCAGCGCGATTCACGGAAGAAAACGCCACGTGGATGATGGTTGCGGCCCTCGCCGGTCTCGTTGGCCACTGCTTTCCCGTGTGGCTGAAGTTCAAAGGGGGGAAAGGGGTGGCTACGGCACTGGGAGTTTTTCTTGCGCTGTGCCTGCCTGCTGCCCTCGCTGCGCTGATCGTCTTCCTGATCATGGTGGTTTCATGGCGCTACGTTTCGCTGGGATCGATCTCGGCGGCCGCCGCTATGCCTCTGTTGATGTACTTCCTCTGGGCGCCCTACCATGCGCCGCCGCTCGTTATTACGTTCGGTTCGCTGGCGGCAGCGGTACTCATCGTTTACAAGCACGATGCGAATATTCAGCGGCTTGTTCAAGGCGAAGAGCCAAAATTTTCCTGGAGCAAGAAATAAGGACCCGGCATGACGAAGATCGCCATCCTGGGCGGCGGGAGCTGGGGCACAGCGCTCTCCGTAGTGCTTACACGCGCACGAAGTCCACACGAAATTTGCGTCTGGGTCCACAATGCGGATTTGGCGCAGGCGATTCGCCGCGACCGAGAAAATCCCGTCTATCTGCCGGGAATCTCTATTCCCGCGAGTGTTGGAGTCGCGGACCAGATACAGCAAGCCGTGACGGGCGCGAATATTATTGTGGGAGCGATGCCCGCCGCGCACGCGCGCGAGATTTACTCGCAGTCCGTCTCGCACTGCCCGCCAGAGACCATCTTCGTAAGCGCGACGAAGGGTCTAGAACCAGCGACCCACCTGCGAATGAGCCACGTGCTTTCGCAATGGTTGAAGCCGGCCGATTCCGTCATTTCTCAACCGAATCGCCAACGAATTGCCGTCCTTTCCGGACCTTCATTCGCCGCTGAAGCCGCCCGGGGAGAGCCTACCGCCGTTGTGATCGCCTCGAACAATCCCAGCCTGGCAATGCAGCTCCAGGAAGAGTTTGCGGGCCCAAACTTCCGCCTTTACACTAATGAGGACGTCCTCGGGGTGGAGATGGCCGGCGCCATGAAAAACGTAATCGCCATCGCCGCCGGCGCCTGCCAGGGTTTGAGACTCGGGTCTAATGCCCTTGCCGCCTTGATCACCCGCGGACTGGCGGAGATGACCCGTCTGGCTGTTTCCCTGGGCGCGCGAGCGGAAACCCTGAGTGGCCTGGCGGGGCTCGGCGATCTTGTGTTGACGTGCACCGGTGCGCTGAGCCGCAATCGCCACGTCGGAATCGAGCTCGGCAAGGGCCGCTCCCTCAAGGAAATCCTTGCGGGCATGCGCATGGTTGCCGAGGGGGTGGGTACCACGGCGGCGCTCATAGACCTGTCGCGCGAAGCCAGTATTGAACTGCCCATAACGGAACGGGTGGACGCCATCCTCAATCACGCCAAATCACCCCGCGAGGCCATCCGCGAAATCATGGAGCGGCCCCTAAAGCGCGAGTAAGCAAAGAATTACTGCTTGCGGCGAGTAGTACTAAGGTTCCAGTTGCTCTTGCGCGACGTACCCGATTCCTCTCGTCTTGGTAGGCCTTGTCTCGACTAAAATAGATGCACGGCGATGGCTGTCAATCTCTCAATACTGTGGGATCGAATACGCAGCGGACGTGTGCGCATCCTGTGGCTCGTTTTGGGCGCTTTGCTGCTGGTTAGTGCGCTGCCCATCGGCCTATATCACCGCCAGGTGCTCCAGCTCAGCCAGGACAAACTGGTGGACACGGAGCGCGTGCAGCAGACGGAAATGACGCGTTCGCTGGCCCAGGACATCCAATTCTTTGAGGCCAACCTGACGCAGCAGCTCATCAGCGAACGCCAAATCCTTGCCCTGACCGGTCTGATCGACAACGTCGAAGATCCTGCCACCGAGCCCAAGGTGACGCGGCTCTTGGAAAATTTTGTGGACAGCAATCGCAATACGTTTATCTTCCTGACGGCGGTCGGCAAGTCGGCCAAGGGCACCAACGCTTCCCAGGGCAATTTCCGCGCTGACCAGGACCCCTTCGTCGCCAACGCTCTGCGGCGTGCCTATGTTTCGACCATGCAGTCGGTGAAATTCCGCAGCGATCCTCTGGCGCTCGCGCCCGATAACCGCCCGGCCTTTGTGATCGCTATCCCGCTGAAGGACGCGAACGATCAGTTTAGCGGGATGCTGGCGGCAGTTGTCTCGCTCGATCCGATTTTGCGGCGGCTGCAGGATGCCAGCGTGCGAGGCCGCACGGTTTTTCTCGTTGACCATAACGGACACATCGTTGCTCATCCCGACGCGAAAAACTTTGTGCCTGGCACGGACGTCAGCGCCAACTCGCAGTTGGTCGCCCAAATCAAGGCGTTGCCGCAAGAGTTGCGCAACACGGAGACGATTCGCTTCTCGGAAAAAGATAAGAAATCCGCGGTCGAGATGATTGGGACGTACAGCACGTTTCCGGAGGTCAATTGGGCAGTGGTGGCACAGCGCAGCCTCGATCAGGCGCAAGCCGACGCCGGCGTGACCGAACTCAACCGCCAGGCTCTGGCCTTCGTCAGCGTGGTGGTCCTGGCAACCATTGTTCTCGGATACTTTTTTGCCGTCGGCATCAGCGACCCGATCCGCGGCCTCGCCGCTTCCACGCGCGCCATCAGCCGTGGCGAATTTCACCAGCGTTCGGAAGTGCGGGGCGCCTCAGAAATCAGCGAGTTGGCGGAAAACTTCAACAAGATGGCGGGCGACATCGAGGAATACATCGAGCGCCTGAAAGAAGCCGCCGAAGAGAACCGCGAGCTCTTTATCGGCTCCATCCGCATGCTTGCCGCCGCCATCGACGAAAAGGACCCATACACGCGGGGTCACTCCGGCCGCGTGGCCAAGTATTCGATGATCATCGCGCGCGAACTGGGGCTCACGAACGAAGAGCTGGACAAGCTGCGGATAGCCGCCTTGCTGCATGACGTCGGCAAGATTGGCGTCGAAGACCGCGTGTTGAAAAAGCCAGGCGCGCTGACGCCGGAAGAGTTTGGTTTGATGAAGCAGCATACCGTGAAAGGCGCAAACATTATGCGCCCGGTTTCACAGCTCAAGGAGATGCTGCCCGGCATCGAGCTGCACCACGAGCACATGGACGGCCGCGGCTATCCCTATGGCCTGAAAGCAGGTCAGATTCCCATGATGGCCCGCATTATAGGGGTTGCCGACACCCTGGATGCAATGACCACGAACCGGCCCTACCAGTCGGCGATGGACCTCGATTACGCGCTGGGAAAAATCAAGGGGCTGGCAGGAACAAAATTCGATGGCGTGGTCGTCAACGCGCTCGATGCCGCCATCACCGCGGGCAGGCTTCGCCTCAGCGCCGTCGAAGTGCAGGTATAGGCAGATCGCCGCAATATCGTCGCTGAGCGCTGTTGAAACATCTCATACCTCTCTACTGGTTTCACATAGACACGCCAACACAGCCACGCATGATTAGTGAACGGCTTCGCTCTGTCGTGCGTGGACAGCGGAATGGGAGAATACTTCCAGAGAATGTGGGCATGGAAGGAGCCAACCTGCCCCTCCTTCATTGGTTCCGTTCAGGAACAATCTTTCGCAATGCGCAGGGATATTCGTGGACGCAACTCATTTTTGCCGCTGATCAGGGGTCACATAATTCCAACTCCGACGGGCTCTCGGATTAATGTGATCATGTTTATCCACCCATTCGCCGCGATTTTTATTTTGTTTTGGCTCGGAGTGGTAAGCCATAGTGTGGTGATGGCTACTTCGGATACGGCTCTGATTCCTTGTGGGATGTTCTTTTTCGGAATCGGCCTGACTACTGGGTGCTTTTATCCCGAGGCGTTCAAGGCTAACGGCTGCTCTCCGCTTTGTTTCTTATTCCAACCGAATGAAATAAGGGTAACAACGGGCGCCTATCCGCCTTTCCGATTGAGCCGCGGGCCTTGCTGCTAGTTTTCCGGGCAGCCGTGGAATTCGGGTCTGATTCACCTCTTCTGCTAGACTCGAAGTTGAATATTGTCAGGAATTCCGGCTGAACATGATTTCTCTTTTCGGCAAACCCGAACCCACACTTGCAGAACGCCTGAAAGCTTCCGTCAGCAAGACCAAGGCGGCGCTGTCCCAAACCGTCGACAACATTTTTCTCGGCGAACGCAAGATCGATCCATCGCTGCTGAAGGGGCTGGAAAACGCGCTGCTCGCGGCCGATCTTGGCGTCAAACCTACCCGCGAAATCCTCAGCGCAGTGCGCGAGAAACTCGATAGAAACGCGCTTGCCGATGCGGCACAACTGAAGCGCGAAATCAAATCGCACATCGTGCGCATCCTCACTGCAACTCCGGTCCCCGAAAATGCGGCATCCTCTTCAAATGGTACCGGGCCCCGCGTGATTTTTATCGTGGGAGTCAACGGCGCCGGCAAAACCACGAGCATCGGGAAGCTCGCCAACCGGCTGAAGCGCGACGGCCTCAGCGTAGTGCTCTGCGCCGCGGATACTTTTCGCGCCGCCGCCATCGAACAACTGGAAATCTGGGCGCAGCGCAACGGCGTTGAAATGATCAAACAAAAATTTGGCGCCGATCCCGCTGCCGTCGTTTACGATGCGGTCGCCGCCGCCAAAGCGAGGAATGCGGACGCCGTCATCGTGGATACCGCCGGCCGTCTGCACACCAAATCTAATTTGATGGCGGAGCTCGAAAAAATGAAGCGCACTGCGGCTAAAGTGATTCCCGGCGCGCCCCACGACGTACTGCTGGTTCTGGACGCAACCACCGGGCAAAACGGATTGGCCCAGGCGCGCGAATTTACCTCCGTCGTGGGCGTCACTGGAATCATCCTCACCAAGCTGGACGGCACCGCAAAAGGCGGCATTGTGGTGGCCATTTGGCGCGAACTTGGACTGCCCATCCGCTTCGTCGGCACCGGCGAGCAGATTAACGATCTGGTCCCATTCGACGCGGAAACGTACGCGAATTCTCTGTTCGACTAACTCCGTGGACGCGCGCGACATTCACTTCATGGAGCATGCCCTGGCTCTCGCGGTCAAGGGCATCGGCCTGGCCAGCCCCAATCCCACCGTGGGTTGCGTCATCGTGCGCGGTAGCGAAGTCGTCGGCGAAGGATTTCACCAGTACGATTGGCGGGATCATGCGGAAATTATGGCCCTCAAATCCGCCGGCGAGAAAACGCGCGGCGCCACGCTTTATGTAAGCCTGGAACCCTGTAATCACACGGGCCGCACGGGGCCATGCACCGAGGCGATCATTGCCGCGGGAATTCGCCACGTCGTGACAGCGATGAACGATCCGAATCCCGCAACATGCGGTCGCGGATTCGAGCGCTTGCGCTCCGCCGGAATCGAAGTGCAGTCCGGCCTGCTCGAGCACCATGCGCGCCGGCTGAACGAATCGTTTGCCTGCTGGATTCGCACGAACAAACCGTTCGTCACGCTTAAGGCCGGGCTCACACTCGACGGCCAGCTTGCCCTGCCCGGCCCGAAGCGAAAACCCAGCCAGCCCAAGGAGCAGAGTTGGATTACTTCGGAAGAGTCTCGCGCCGAAGTCCACCGCATGCGCCACGCCGCCGATGCGCTGCTCACCGGCAGCGGCACAGTGCTCAGCGATGATCCATTCCTCACCGACCGCAGCGGCTTGCCGCGCCGCCGACGGCTTTTGCGCGTGGTTCTCGATTCACAGCTCCGCCTGCCGAGAAATTCGCGCCTTGTCAAAACCGCCGATGACGATTTACTAGTGTTCACCGCGGCGCCGCTGAATTCTCCCGAAGCACGCAAGCTGCAAAATCTCGGCCTTGAGGTTGTCCGCATGCGCGCAAATCGCGGAGGCATTAATCTTTCTTCGGTCCTAGCCGAACTTGGAAAGAGGGACATCCTGAGCGTGCTTCTCGAAGCAGGCCCCACCCTGAACGGTGCGGCTCTCCGCGCGGGAATCGTCCACAAACTCATTCTCTTCTACGCTCCGAAAATTGCAGGCGACAACCACGTGCCCTTCGCTCATGGAGCCAAGCTCGGCGCCAGTACAATACAAGACGTGCGCTTCAAACAGTTCGGTCCGGACTTCGCCGTGGAAGCGTACTTGCGCAACGCCTATGAGTAATCGCACTAGTTTGCTTACCTGCGTCGAGTCTTAAAATAGGGCAGGGCTTTGGATAAATACAAGCAAGCCATGGGCGACAACCTGTATAATTTATCCACTGCCAGTCCCCCTCACATCGAGACCGCGCGCGTTCGAGTAATGTCCCGCAGGTCGGCGCGCCGCAAGCTGGCAAGCCGGACGCACCGCGTTTGGCAAAAAACTGACCGGGCCTTTGGCCTAGCGAGAATCACATGGCAGACACCATCCAAAAATATAAAGACTACGTGATGACCGGCTTCCTGAAGTCCGTCGCCCCGATCGTGATCGATAAAGCCGCCGGCGCGATGGTGACCGATATCAACGGCAAGGAGTATCTCGACTGCTTCGCGGGAATCTCCGTGGTCAATTCGGGCCATGGCAACGCACAAATTATCGCGGCGGCGAAAGCGCAGATGGACAAACTTGTCCACTGCTCGTCGTATCTCTATCATGTGCAGCCGGTCGCCGATCTCGCGGAGAAAATTGCGCACATCACGCCGCGCGGTTTGACGAAAACATTTTTCGGCAACGGCGGCGCCGAAGCCATCGAAGGCGCAATGAAACTTGCGCGGCTATACACCGGCAAGCACGAATTTATCGCACTCCACGGCAGCTTTCACGGCCGGAGCTGGGGCGCGCTGAGCGTTACGGGAAACCAAGCGCGCAAAAAGCGCGGCGGTCCTTACGCGGCCGGCATCGCCTTTGCTCCGGCGCCGTACGCTTATCGCTCGCTCTGGCCGAATGATCCCGAAGAGTGTGGGCGGCAGTGCGCCAAAGCTATCGATGACGTGATTCGCTTCGCCACCGCAAACGACGTGGCCGCGTTCATCGCCGAGCCGGTCATGGGCGAGGGTGGAATCATCGTGCCACCGCCCAACTACTTTAAGGAAGTAAAAAAAGTTCTCGACCAGCACGGCATTCTGTTTATTGCCGATGAAGTGCAGTCAGGCTTTGCGCGCACCGGAAAACTGTTCGCCATCGAACATTACGGCGTCGAGCCGGACATTCTGGTCACGGCAAAAGGCATCGCCGACGGATTCCCGCTGAGCGCGTTCACCGCGCGCCCCGAAATAGCCGCTGCCTACAAACCCGGCGACCATCTTTCGACGTTTGGCGGGAACCCGATTTCCTGCGCCGCGGCACTGGCGAACATTGCTTTTATGGAAAAAGAAAACCTGCTTGCGCGCGCGGCCGAATCCGGCAGTTACGCGATGTCCAAGCTGCGTGAACTGCAAGAGAAAAATCCGCTCATCGGCGAGGTGCGGGGACTCGGCCTAATGATCGGCGTGGAATTGGTGAAGGACGAAAAACTTGCGCCTGCCGCCGTGGAAGCCGAGGCCATCCGCGATGCTTGCCTGCGCCGCGGCATGCTCATCGGCGTGGGCGGAACGTATGGAAACGTGGTGCGTTTCCAGCCACCCCTGATCATTACACGGCAGCAAATTGATGAGGCGCTAGGCATCTTCACCGATGCGCTTCAGGAAGTGACGCAACCCGCCGCGCATGCCGCGCGGTAGCGGAGGACAATCATGCGTTTCGTGACCGGTATGTTGTGTGCGGCCCTAGTCCTTGCGCCGTGTGCGAAGGGTCAGGATGAGCATCATCACGAGCTGACCGCGGAAGAAGTCGGCTCCGTGCATTTTGCGACTTCCTGTTCGAACACGGCCGAAGTCAGCTTCAACCGAGCCGTGGCGCTGCTTCACTCTTTCCAGTACGAGCAGGCCCGGCAAGCTTTCTCCGATATTTCCGCAAAGGATCCCACCTGCGCGATGGCGCAGTGGGGCGTGGCCATGTCTTACTACCATGGCCTGTGGAAGAACGGGGACACGGCCGCGGGCCGTGAGGCTTACCACAAAGCAACAGAGATCGCCACCGCGAATCCGAAAACGACTCCGCGAGAACTTGCCTATATTGATGCGTTAGGAGCGATTTACCGCGAGGACGGCAACGATCAGACGGCACACGACCGCGCTTTTGAACAGAAAATGGGGGTCGTGCAAGCGGCTTACGCCTCCGACAGCGAAGCTGCGATCTTCCACGCGATAACGTTGTATATTGTCGCTCCCAAAACGGACAAGACATTTGCGAACCAGCGCAAGTGCGGTGAGATTCTCGAACCGCTTTTCAATTTGCAGCCGCACCATCCCGGCATCGCACACTACATAATCCACTGTTACGACAATCCTGTCCTCGCCGAAAAAGCTCTCGCCTCAGCACGCGTGTACGCGCAAATCGCTCCTGCTTCCGCGCACGCGAATCACATGCCGTCTCATATTTTCACGCGGCTGGGACTTTGGGATGAATCCATCGCCTCGAATTTGCGTTCCGAGAAACTGGCCAGAGATGCGGAGGCAACCTCGACCAATGGCGAAGCCCGCGACCAGCGCCTCCACTCGATGGATTACCTGGCTTACGCATACTTGCAGAGCGGCCAAGTGAAACGCGCCCAGGCGGTGCTCGCAGAAGTGAACTCGCTTTTAGCCACTCCTGGTCTGACGCTCACGGGCGACTACGCCATCGCGGCGATTCCGGCGCGCTGCGCGATCGAGCTTGGCAATTGGAAGGAAGCTAGCGCTCTGCAAGTGCGAATGGCAGGCGTGCCCTGGGCGCAGGCCATCACCTGGGAAGCGATTGGCGAAGGCAGCGCGCGCTCCGGAAATCTCGAGCGCGCAGCGCAAGCCGAACAAACGCTGGCGTCGCTGGTGGACACGATCGCCAAGAAGAACAACACCTACTGGTCGAATCAAGCGGAAGTGCAGCGGCGCGAGGTAGCGGGGTGGATCGCGGAAGGAAACGGCAAGCACAGCGACGCGATTACCACAATGCAATCTGCGGCGGAACTTGAAGAGAGCATGGACAAGGATGCGGTAACTCCGGGGGCGATCACCCCGGCGCGCGAAATGCTCGCGGAGTTGCTCCTGCGCACAGAGCCACCCCAGGAAGCCCTCAAGGAATATGAGGCCGTGCTTAAGGTGGCACCCAACCGGTTCAACGCGCTCTATGGCGCGGCCAGCGCTGCAGATGCGGCAGGCGAAACCGTAGCCACGGATCACTACTTCCGTAAGCTGGGCGAAATTTCCGTGGGGGAAGAACGGCCAGAATTAGTAAAGGCACACAAGCGGGTTCCCGTCAGAGCTCAGAAAAGCTCCGTGACGAATCCTTGAGCCTTAGAGGAACCCCTACAAACTGTTGCACCCCAAGACACGGTGACTGAAGGTAAATCAACAAAGTTCACTCAGAGAATTTTTTCTCGCTTCAGCAGGAGTTGGTATGGAGCACGTCGCGGGGAGAGAGGCCTTTTCGCGGATTAGGCTAGAATCGGGATGGGATCGGGACGGATAGGACGGAGATTTCGTGTTCACAGGGATTATCGAACATCTTGGCACCATCGAGTCGCTTGACCTAAGCGCGGACGGCGGCAAAATCTCGATTCACGCGCCGAGCGCGGCTGGAAGTCTCGCCGTCTCCAACAGCATCGCGGTCAACGGCTGCTGCCTCACGGTTGTTTCGCTGACGAACGAAAGACTTTCGGCCGACCTCTCCCGCGAGACTCTGGTCAAGACATCTTTTCGCAAGTTGAAACCCGGGGCGCGCGTGAATCTCGAACAGCCTCTTACCGCCGGCAAGGAGTTCGGCGGCCATTTCGTCCTGGGGCATGTGGACGCAACCGGCCAGGTCACGAGACTCAAGCGCGAAAGCCCCGGCAGCGATAGTTGGTGGTTAGGTGTGCAGATTCCGGCGGAATTCGCGCGCTACATCGTATTGAAAGGCTCAATCACCATCGATGGCATCAGCCTCACCGTAGCCAGTTGGCACAATGGAGTTGCAGGAGTTGCGGTCATTCCCTACACCTACCAGCACACGAATCTGTGCGACCTCAAACGCGGCGATGCCGTCAATCTCGAAGGCGACGTGCTGGGAAAATACGTCGAACGCTATCTCGAAGCGCGAAAAGCCAGCGCGGCTTCGCCGTCCCGCTTCACGGAAGCACAGCTGATCGAAGAAGGGTTCTGAGCCCGTCTGGAGGCATTGATGCCGTCCCTCACCGGGGTGATCGAAACCTCGCTCTATGTGGATGACCTCGAGCGCGCGTCTCGTTTCTACGAAGATGTTTTTGGTTTCAGCCGCATCGAGGGCGACGCGCGCTTCCGTGCTTACAGCGTGGGTGGAAAAAGCGTTTTGCTATTGTTTAAGCGGGGCGCTTCGAACGGAGTCGCCGATCTCCCTTTTGGACAGATCGGCCCGCACGACGGGAGCGGACCGCTGCACATAGCCTTTGCAATTCCTGCGGCGGATCTGGAGGATCGGGAAGCACGACTCGCGGAAAAGAAAATCAGTATCGAGAGCACGGTCCACTGGCCTCGCGGCGGTACGAGTCTCTACTTCCGCGACCCGGATAATCACCTTGTCGAGCTGGCGACGCCCGGCCTGTGGCCCATCTACTGAGGCGATCTCGATTTCGGAACCACTGGCGCAGGAAGTTCAATCGGCAATTACTTCACGTTTCTTCGCTCGCGCCCCGCGCCAATACAAGCTAAGTCCTAACGCCAAAGCAGCCACAGTTCCACCGACCAGCTTCAGCTCGAATCCCAGCTTGTCCGAGGAGTCTCCTGGCGGAACGAGCGAAACGATGATGCCCATCAGCACGACCAGGAAACCCAGGCTGCTAATGATCCACACTCCCAGCTTGCCGCCCGGAATCAGCACCGCATTCTTGTTCTCCGATCGGTCTCGCCGGCCAAACAATTTGATCGCCCCGGCAAACATGTAAAGAAATGGAATGAAATACAAAATGATCGCGGCATCCACGAGGAATTGATAAGCACCGCGCGTCGTCTCGTTGATTTGACTAACGAGCAAAATCGCCCCGGAGACCGTCGCCTGCACGAGAATCGAAACGTACGGGGTCTTCCACCGGGAATGAATTTTCCCAAAAGCCTCGGGCAGATAGCGGTCAATGCCGACCACGAAAGGCACGCGCGCGATGCCCGCCACCGTGCTGCCGACGCCTCCCGCATTTCCGACGGTCACCAGTATGGCCGCAAGAATTCCCAGGAAGCCGAGCTTCAATATGATGGAACCGACGGTAATCGCGTGGAAGACTCCGCTTGTGGGAGAAACATCAGGAGACGGAACGAGCGACAGAACTGCCAGCGTCCCAGCGATATACATTGCTGCAATCAGAACGCCGGAAGCCATCACGGCCCGCGGCAGAGTCCGCTGAGGATTGTGAACCTCCGCGCTCATCGCGGAAACCAGTTCGAGCCCAGTGAAGGCAAAAGCGATCTGCGACCAGAAGTTCACCGTGTCCCAATTCCACACAGGCTTCAGGCTGGTCCAGGTGATTTGCGAGATCGAACCATGACGGCTCCATAGCGCGGCCGCAATGGCCACGAGCATCAGGAGGGGCACGTACGTGGAGACTCCGCCAGCGTTTTGCAGCCATTTGCCGATGTTCAATCCGATGATGTTCAGCACGACCGCGACGACCAGGAGTCCCAACGAGACCAGCAGAAGGAATTGGCGGTTGTGCTCCAGCCTGGCCCCGCCCTCGCCGATGATATAGGCGCTCATTGCCGCGCTGGCGAGCAATAGCCCTGGAAAATAAAAGACCGTATAGATCCAGTAGCACCACCCCGCGACGAAACCGTGAAAATCGCCAAACGCTTCCTTGGACCAGACGTACAGCCCGCCTTCATGCGGGAAACGCGAGGAAAGCTCGTTAATCACCAGCGCGGAAGGCAGGAAGAAAAACACTGCCGCCAGCACCCATAGACTAATCGAAGAAGTCCCGTTGTGTGCCGCCGCGGCAATCCACCGCGGCCCGAGGACCGTGGCGATGTTGAAAAGCAGTACATCCCAGAAGCCCATTTCTTTGCGTAATTGCCGGATTGAATCGGATGTCCCGGTTGCGGAGGCACTCACAGGGTTACGTCCATGGCGGGGATCAGTTCGTCCTGCATGCGGAAGTTATGAAGAAAGGCGTCTTTGGAATTCTCAAAGTCTTTCCAGGGACCGAAGAAAGTGACTCGGCCTTCTTGCAGAAACACGACAACATCGGCCAACTTTCTTGCCAAATGCGTGTCGTGCGTCACCACAATCGACGTGCGATGAAAGGCATCTTTCAATCGCAAAATCAAATCACCCATGTGCGCGGCCATGAGGGGATCGACCATCGTGGTTGGCTCGTCGTACAGAATTGCTTCCGGATGCTGAGCCAGGGCCCGCGCGATCGCTACGGCGCGCTTCATTCCGGTGGACAATTCGCTCGGAATCTTATCGAGCACGTGTTCCACTTCCAGCATCACGGCAAGTTCTTGAACGTAGGCGTCCACGTCATCTGCAGTCAACCCCGGCTTATCCTCAAGAGGAAATGCGATATTCTCGCCCACCGTGAGCGAATCGAAGAGTGCGCCGGATTGAAACACCATTGTGACCTTACGGCGCACCTCCGCGAACTGCGCTTCCGTAAACCCGGTAATGTCCTCGCCATCAACGATAATTTTTCCCGAATCCGCTTTTAGAAATCCCATGATGTGCTTTAACGAAACCGACTTGCCGACGCCGCTGCGACCCATAATGACGCACGACTCGCCTCGCTTCACGGTGAAGCTGACGCGGTCGAGCACCGGCCTGCCGTCGAATCCTTTGCAGACTTCGTGAAATTCAAAAAAGTTGGCGGATCGCGGCTTGAATTGTAGTTCGTCCGAGCTCTCTTCATTTGCAGGGTTCAGGTTGGTTCGCCCGCCACGATTTATCTTAAGTATGTCGGTCATCTCGCTTCCGCTTCCAGGATTCGGCGCGCTTCCTCATAATCCGCGGGGGTGTTCATGTTCCAAAATAGCCGCCCCGCGCTATCAAATCGTTTCCAGTCCGCTTCGTCAAGCACTTCCGTGCGAACGTGTTTCAAAGCCTCGGTGACTTTGCGCACGCCACGCTCGTATACTTCCCGTAATGCGGGTCCTGCATCGATGCGGTAGCAGGCGCAAAGCGGCTCCGGACCGTGCGCTGATTGGGGATACACAGCCTGCGCGGAACTTTTCGTCGCACGTTCGGCAAGGAATCCGAGCCATTCGGATGTCAAGAACGGCATGTCGCAGCTTAAAATAAAATTCCATTCGTGTTGCGGATTGTTTTTCGCCGTGTTCAGCAGTGCGGTTACGATCCCGCCCAGCGGCCCTTGCCCAGGCCAGCGATCCGGGATAATTTCGCATCCGAACTGGCCGTACTTTTCGAGCGAGCCGATCACTTTCACATTCTTAGTGACGCTCTTCACGAGTTCGAGCGTACGCGCCAGCATCGGCGTTTTGCCAATCTCCGTTAGGGCCTTATCCTGGCCAAAGCGCGTGCTCCCGCCGCCTGCCAGCACATATCCAGCCACTTCCAATTCGCCACTCTTATCTGTCATCTTTTGATTTTCTATTTAATCTGATTCTCAGTGTCCTCTGCGAACTCTGTGTTAATTCCTATTCTTCTTCCGCCGGACCGCGCCCCGGCCGCCGGATCCCCAGCTCGCGCAGCTTCTCCTGCAAACTCTGCCGGTGCAGACCGATTGTCGCCGCGGTTCGCGAAACATTCCAACGGTGATCGGTGAGTTGTTTAGTCAAGTAGGCGACCTCGAACTTTCGTTTTGCTTCACGAAAATCGCGCTCACCAAAGCCATTTGCCGAATTGCCCCCACCATGCGTGTTTACCGGCGACTCACCGCGGACTACTTCACCTGGAAGATCGCCTACGCCGATCTCTTCGTTGCGGCAGAGTACCAGGCTGCGCTCCAGCACATTTTTCAGCTCGCGTACATTTCCGGGCCAGTCGTACCGTTCGAGCGCGGCCATGGCGTCCCGGCTTAGCCGCGCCGCGCGTCCGAGTCGTGCCGTGTGCATGTGCAGAAAACTCTCCGCCAGCACGGGGACGTCCTCTCGGTGGGTCCGCAACGGGGGAAGTTCGATGGTCACCACTCTCAGCCTGTAAAACAGGTCTTCGCGAAATTTTCCCGCGTGGATCTCCGCGGGCAGGTCGCGATGCGTTGCGCTGATGACGCGCACATCCACGGGAATCGTTTGCGTTCCGCCCAAGCGTTCGATGGTGCGGTTTTCGAGCGCGCGCAATACCTTCGCCTGGGTCACCGGATTCATGTCGCCGATCTCGTCCAGAAATAGCGTCCCGCCGCTCGCCAGCTCAAATTTTCCTTTCTTCTGCTGCGCCGCGCCGGTGAATGCGCCGCGCTCGTAACCAAAGAGCTCCGATTCGATCAGCGTTTCGGGAAGCGCGGCGCAATTCACCGCCACATAGGATTTCCCCGCGCGCGGAGACCGCGCGTGAATCTCTTGCGCCAACAAATCTTTCCCCGTGCCACTTTCCCCGAGAATCAGCACGGTCGAATCCGCAGGCGCTACACGGTCCGCCATTTCAAACGCCCGACGCATTTCCGCCGAGCGCCCTATCATCCGGCCGAATTGCCCTTCGGTCGCAAGCTGCCGGCGCAGCGTGTCGTTTTCTCTTTCGAGAGTAGCGAGCTTCAGCAGATTGGCCACACGCTGCCGGAGTTCGTCCAGTTCGAATCCCTTGACCAGATAATCCGCCGCGCCAAGCCGCAGGGCCTCGACTGCCGTTTTCGCCGTGTCCAACGCAGAAACCATTAGCACCGGCACATCGCTTCCCTGCTCGCGCATCCATTTCAGAAACGACAAACCGTCTTGACCGGGCAAGACAATATCCAGCAGCAAGAGATCCGGATTCTCGGTATTCAAGGCGTTTCGGGCAGCCTCCGCGGAATCTGCTTCGGCAATGCGGTATTTCGCTTCGAGAGCGCGGCGCAGCCCGTAACGCGCCGCTGACTCGTCATCCACAATGAGAATCGTTTTCATGATTTCGCGCTCCTTCCCTTATTTCACGAGCGGCAAACTTACTTCAAACCGTGTTCCCTTCCCTGCGTTTGCCGGGCTTACCATTTCCAATTTCCCTCCTGCCTCCGTCGCGCGGCGCGCGACGATAGCCAGACCCAGCCCCGTCCCCTGGTTTTTCGTGGTGAAAAATGGCTGCATGATTTTCTCCCGCAACTCGGCGGGGATTCCCGGCCCGTCGTCTTCAACTGACAACAAAGCCATGCCGTCCTTCTCGGAAACCTGGACACGCGCATGGCCGCCGGGGGGCGCGGCTTCAAGCGCGTTCACTACCAGGTTTGAGAGAATGTCGCTCACCGCTTCCGTCCTGGCCGCCAGGCGTACCGCGTTCGCCGCCGCGCTCGATTCCAGCGTCACACCCTTGCGCTCCGCATCGTGCCGTAAGACGTCCGTGACTTGCCGGGCCACTTCGCACGCGTCGCACAACGGCGAGCTCGCCTCTCCCAGTACGGTCGGACGGCTAAACTGCAGCAATTGATTCAACTTTGAGGAGAGCCGTGCAATTTCATCCAGCACGATTTTTGTTTCGTGCCGCAGGGACTCCGGCATTTCTGGGTTTTCCAGTTGCAGCTGCAAAATCGTCTTGATGGAACCAAGCGGGTTTTTCAAATTGTGAGAAATGCTTGCCGCCATCTGGCCCACCAGCGCAAGCCGCTCGCGTTCCGCCAATTCGCGCTCCAAGCGCAGCTTTTCCTCGATCAAGCGGCACAAGTCGAGCGCTCCCGGCAATTGTTCGCACAGAAATTCGAGAGCGGTGCGCGTTTCGCCAGATAACATGGCCCCGTGAGGCTTTACCTTGAAGATGCCGATGATGGAGCCAGACTGTTGGATGGGAAACGCGTTGTTCGACTCCAAATGCCCTAGTGATTCCATCGGCGCCCAATCTCCGGTTCCGAGCAGGATCAATTCCGCCCCTGCCAGCTCCAATTTCTGCCTTACGGTTTGCTCGATGAACGAAATCAACCGGGCAAGGTTACCCTGCCGCGCAACCTCTTGAATAAAGCCGGCAATCCGCTGAGCCTGGTCAATTTCTGTCTGTGCGGTTTCGCGGAGACGTCTGCCCAGCATCCGCTGCAACGGCTCGATGAAGACCACCAGCACGAATAAGAGAATCGACGCAGTCGCCTCCGGGGGCAACAGAGGCTCCAGCCATACGCTCATCCGCCGTACCAAACTGAGGTACAACAACGCCAAGAAAGTCGCGGAAACGGCGTAGATCAGATTCTTTTGCCGCCCGATCTGCAGGAAGTTGTATCGTCCGACCAAATAAATGAGCACGGCCAAGGGCGGAATCGCGAGCCAGGCAAGCGCCACACTTATTGCGGCGGAAAGTTCTGGGGGCAACGGTCCGGCAAGAACATGGAGATAAAGCACGAGAGCCGACCCGCTAAAGAGCAGCGCTCCCAAAAAGGTGTGAAATCTCTTTTGAGGCCGGGCGGGCGTTCCCCAGGCGAACTGCACCTCCCAGGCCGCCGCCAACAACATCGCCAAACACAACCAGATGCCGTATCCGAACCCCAGGGCGTTCCCCGGGATCAAGAAATCAAATCCCCCCGAGCCTGCCAGTTGAGGATAGACACGCAAGGCAAAGTATAAGACCGGGACATAAGCCGCTGTGAGCACCACGCGCTTCAACGTGCGGTTCCACAACATTTCCCGGGTTTCCGCAAACTCGAAATGCAAATGAATCAACAGGGGGGGGCAAAAGGTAAGCCCGGCGCAGAGCAACGTAATGGCAAAGGTTTGCAAGAGCACGGGAGGCTGCAGATAATGAATCTGCGCATTGAGCGCGAGGAGCGAGCCGCTGTAGAAAAAAAAGAGCGCCAGGCACAAGAAGAAAAACACGCGCTCAAAATTGCGCTGTCGCCGATAGCCCAGGATCACTACCATCCAGAACAGCTGGAGGAGCGTCCCGGCCGTGTAGCCAATCAATCGAATGTAGATCAGTGAACCCATCGAAATCCTGAGCTTCAAATACTACGCCAGGCTGAGTCGCACGACAATCGCCAAGTGCAAGATTTTTCTTGCACTTATCAAGTATAAGAAAATACAGCAGTTAGATGAATACTGGAGCAGAGCGAAATTCAGTCAGATTGTCATGGAAACCCTTGACATGGAGGAATTTCATGTTATATTAGCAGTCGGCTACGAGGAGTGCTAATTCCCTTTTTCGCTCCAGAGCCGCAGTCCAAACCGCAACATCACCTATGGAGGTCTTTTCAAGATGGCAGTGAACCTAACGCCGCTCCACGACCGTGTGATCGTGAAGCGCATTGAAGAGAAGGAAAGCGTCAAGGGTGGCATCATCATCCCTGACTCCGCGAAAGAGAAGCCCCAGGAGGGTGAAGTTATCGCCGTCGGCGCTGGCCGCCGTGAGAAAGGCGAGCGTATTCCCCTGGATGTCAAAGCCGGTGACCGCGTGCTGTTCGGCAAATACAGCGGCACGGAAATCAAAGTCGAAGACGAGGAGCTCTTGATCCTGAAAGAGGACGAGATCCTGGCGAAGCTGAGCGGCGCCGCAAAGGCCGCCGGTGGCAAGAAGTAACCCTTGCAGTGATCGGTTAGAGGCCGCGCTTCTTCCCGGTGGTTGTAACTCAGACTTATCAGCCTGAAAGGTTTCGCAACAAATCTTAAGTTCGGTATCCGAATTCAGGAGGAGACACAAGTATGGCGAAGCAAATAGTTACAGGTGAGAATTCCCGCCAGTCCATTTTGCGCGGCGTGAATGCTCTCGCTGACGCAGTGAAGATCACCCTCGGCCCCAAGGGCCGCAATGCGGTGATCGAAAAGAAGTTCGGCGCGCCGGTCATCACCAAGGACGGCGTGACGGTGGCCAAGGAGATAGAGCTCAGGGATCCCCTGGAGAACATGGGCGCGCAGATGGTTCGCGAAGTCGCTTCGAAGACTTCCGACGTTGCCGGTGACGGCACGACGACCGCAACCGTGCTCGCCCAGGCCATCTTCCGCGAGGGCGTCAAGACTGTCGCCGCAGGCGCCAGCCCTACTTCCCTCAAGCGCGGTATCGAGAGGGCCGTCGAAGTCGCCGTGGAAGAGATCAAGAAGCTGCACCGCGACGTCAAGGGCGACATGATCGCCCAGGTTGGCACCATTTCCGCCAACAACGACAAGCAAATCGGCGGCATCATCGCCGAGGCCATGAAGAAGGTCGGCAAGGACGGCGTCATCACCGTGGAAGAGTCACGCACGATGGAGACGACGCTGGAAGTGGTCGAAGGCATGCAGTTCGACCGCGGCTACCTCTCCCCCTACTTCATTACCGACCCCGAGCGTATGGAGTGCGTGCTCGAGGATGTGCGCATCCTGATCCACGAAAAAAAAATCAGCTCGATGAAGGACCTGCTTCCGCTTTTGGAGAGCATCGCCAAGACCGGCAAGCCGCTCCTCATCATCGCCGAGGACATCGAAGGTGAAGCCCTCGCCACGCTGGTCGTCAACAAACTGCGCGGCACTCTGCAGTGCGCCGCCGTTAAGGCTCCCGGCTTCGGCGACCGCCGCAAGGCCATGCTCGAAGACATCGCCACATTGACCGGCGGCAAGGCCATCACCGAGGATCTCGGCATCAAGCTCGAAAACGTGAAGATCGAGGACCTAGGCCGCGCGAAGAAAGTGACCATCGACAAGGACAACTCCACGATCGTGGAAGGCGGCGGCAAGCATGCCGATATCGAAGGCCGCGTCAAACAGATCCGCCAGCAGGTGGAAATCACCACGTCCGACTACGACAAGGAGAAGCTCCAGGAGCGCCTTGCCAAGTTGGTAGGCGGCGTTGCCGTCATCAAGGTCGGCGCAGCCACCGAAACTGAACTCAAGGAAAAGAAGGCGCGTGTTGAAGACGCCATGCACGCCACCCGTGCAGCTGTCGAGGAAGGCATCGTGGCCGGCGGCGGCACGGCGCTGCTTCGTTGTCTCACGGCGCTGGAAAAGCTCAAGGTCAATGAGGATGAGCAAGTCGGCGTGAACATCGTCAAGCGGGCGCTCGAAGAGCCCACCCGCCAGATCGCCTACAACGCCGGCTTCGAAGGCGCTGTGGTGATCGGCAAGATCCGCGAATCCAAGGAAGAGAACTTCGGCTTCAACGCGGAAACCGGCGAATACGGCGATATGGTCAAGATGGGCGTCATCGACCCGGCCAAGGTCACCCGCCTAGCGCTGCAGAACGCAGCCTCCATCGCGGGCCTGATGCTTACCACCGAAGCGCTCGTGGCGGAGATCAAAGAAGACGACAAGAAGGCAGCCGCTGCCGGCGCCCCTGGCGCAGGCGGCATGGGCGGCATGTACTAAAGTTTTCCAGCTAGCCCACTATCTCAATCCAACAAAGGGCGTCCCAGTTCTCAAGACCGGGACGCCCTTTGTGTTTGATTTCAGTGGCTAAATAATCGCGGCAAGAACGTTGTGAGAAAAGGAAGATAAGTGATAAGCAGCACTCCAACGCTCATGACGACGACCACTGGCAGCACCGTTCGCAGAATCTCTCCCACTGGTTTTCGGAATGCCTGCCCCAGCTTTCGCTTCGTTCTTCCCTTCCTCCGTTAGCTCTTTCAGCGGCAGCGCTCCGATTCTTCTTCCGGACTCCTCACTTCATTCCCTACTCTTTTTACGCTATATTTTTATTGACATGACTAATACCCACTCTCAGTTCGCCACCGTCGAAGAGGCCGTCGAAGAGATTCGTCAGGGCCGAATGATTGTCCTAGTGGACGACGAGGACCGCGAAAACGAGGGCGACCTCACTATGGCCGCCGAGAAAATTACTCCCGAAGCCATCAACTTTATGGCCAAGTACGCGCGCGGCCTCATCTGCCTGCCGCTCACCGAAGAGCGCTGCGACGAGCTGCACCTGCCGCTCATGTCGCCGATCAACACCTCGGTTCACGGCACCGCTTTCTGCGAGGCCATCGACGGCCGCCGGGGTGTCACTACCGGCATCAGCGCAGCCGACCGCGCCATCACCATCCTCACAGCCATCGATCCGAAAACGAAACCCCAGGATCTCGCGCGTCCCGGCCACATTTTTCCGCTTCGCGCGCGGAAGGGAGGTGTCCTGGTTCGCGCCGGCCAAACCGAAGCGAGCGTCGACCTCGCGCGGATCGCCGGCCTGAACGCGTCTGGCGTCATTTGCGAGATCATGAATGAAGACGGCACGATGTCCCGCGTGCCGCAGCTGGTGGAATTCTGCAAGCAGCACAATTTGAAAATGCTGACCGTCGCGGACCTGATCCGCTACCGCATGCAACACGAGCGCTACGTCCGCCGCATTGCGGAAACAGTTCTGCCCACGCGCTACGGCGATTTTCGGATGATTGCCTACTCGAGCGACGTGGATCATGACCAACACATCGCGCTGGTTCGAGGCGAACTCGAAGGCCCCGCGCCGGCGCTCGTCCGCGTGCACTCCCACTGCCTCACCGGTGATGTGTTTGGCTCGACGGCATGCGATTGCACCGAGCTCGTTTCACGTTCGCTCGCCACCATCGCCAAGGAAGACCGCGGAGTTTTTCTTTACCTCCATCACACCGGCCGGGGTTTCGGGATCGAGTCTTCCAGCGAACCCGGGGCGCTGCCCCAGATTCATTTTCATTCACGCGGACAACTCGACCGCGAACCTGCTCGCCAGCGCATGGTCCAGCACGAAAGCGGCATCGGCGCGCAGATCCTCATCGATCTTGGTCTCAAGGACATTCGCGTTCTCACGAATCACCCGAAGAAAGTTGTGGCTCTCGAAGGCTACGGCATCCGTATCGCCGACCAGGTCCCTCTGCGCATCGAACAGCCTCGCCCCACCCACCAAATTCTCTGATTGCACCGCGAAGTCCACTGAAGGATCGCGGCTCGTGATTTGCCCGAAAGAACTTGAGTGTAGTTACCACGAGATTGTAGGAGGCGGCTCCGAAGTGGGTGCAGGTTTCGTGGCAAGTGGGGGCGCGGCCTTTGGGGGAGGTGTCTGAGGCTGGACGGATTTGGGGGCGGCGGCTTTTCCCACGGTCAGGTACTTGCGCATTTTGTCCAGCCGCTTCTTGCCGATGCCGCGGATGGCCACTAGATCGTCCACGCTCTTGAATGCGCCGTGCGACTTCCGCATTTACAGGATTTTTTCGGCCGTGGCCGGTCCGTCGGGAACAAGCTGCTATTCTTCCGCGTTCGCGGTGTTGATGATACAAATTAATCGCGGACGTCAGGCCAGACTCTTCCCTTGCGCATCGTAAACCTCGACGTCCCCAAAGAGCGCTGCTTGCTCCTGGATCTTGTCGCTGTCGCCCACCACAACGATCTGCATGTTTGCTGAATCGAAATATTTTCGCGCCGCCTCTTGCAAATCTGCCGGCCTGAGCCCGCGAATCTTTTCGCGGTAGGTCTCCAGATAATCCTCCGGCAAGTCGTGGAGTTCGACCGTGGTCAGTTGCCCCAGCAATCCCTCCTGCGTCGCCAGGCCCATGGAAAAAACGCCCGTCAAATAGTTCTGCGCGTCCGCCAGCTCCGCCTCTGGCACCGGGATGGAGCGCAGCTTGTCGAGCTCATAGAGAATTTCCGTGAGCGATGCGGCCACTACGTCATTGCGCACCGCCGCCGAAATCGAAAAATAGCCATACTGCCGCAGCGGTGTCACGCCGCTGCGCGGACTGTAGGTGTAGCCTTTGTCTTCGCGAATGTTCATCACCAGCCGCGAATTGAACGCGCCGCCGTACAGGCTGTTCGTGAGGCCCAGTTTGATCCAATCCGGATGTTTTCGCGTAATAGCCTGGCAGCCCGCCAGTATTTGCGTCTGCACCGCGCCGGGCACGTGCACCAGATATATGCGCCGTCCCCGCGGATTCGGCGGACCGGCAGTCTCCTTCGCGGCGGGTTTCTTCCCGGTCCAGCCAGCGAACACTTTTTCCACGCTGGCGAACATCGCCGCGGAATCGAAGTCGCCGACCAGCAGCAGTAGTCCGTTTTCTGGCGTATAAAATTCCTTGTAGATATCCAGCAGGGATTCCCGCTTGTACGCGGCCACTTGTTGCTCGCTCGGCGCGATCTCCGCGTAAGGGTGCTGCCCGAACAAGACTTTTCGCAGGCGTTCGCTCGCCAAAAATGCGGGCTGCGTTTTGTTAAGCTTTACCTCTTCCAGCATCTGCCGGCGTTCACGTTCAAATTCTGCCGGCGGGAAAGCAGCCTCGCGGGCCAGTTCGTTCACCATTCCAAGCAGGGTTTCCACAAATTCCGACAAGCCGGAAAAGGAAATGGCGCTGGTGTCGGCGCCCGCGGCTGACGAAAAATCGGCGCCGATGCGCCGCAGGTCTTCTTCAATCTGGCGGCTGGCGCGCTTTGCCGTGCCGGTTCGCAGGACTGATGCAGTGATTTCCGCAAGCCCTGGTGCGCGGTCGCTCGCGGCTGCGTTTCCGGAGCGAAACAGCAATTCACCGTGGAATTTCGGAACCGAATGAGACTCGGCCAGCACCACGTCCAGTCCATTCGACAACCGCGTCTTGCTGCGCCTGGGCCAAGTGACTTGGCGCTCCGCCGACAGGGCGGGCGCGCCGGTGGCAATCTCTGCCGCTCGCGTTGCCATTACGCCGCCTCCTTCCCCGCCGCGGGTTTGCGAAATACGATCGCGCGTTTTTCAGTGCGCAAATATTTTTCCGCAACGGCCTTAATTTCCTCGCTTTTCACGGCAAGAAATCCATCCAGTATGGAATTTACGAGACCAGGATCGCCGTCAAATAGCGTGAAGCAGGCAAGCAAATGCATCAGACCGTAGCGTGGCACCCCGCCGTGCCCCCCTTCGAGCGTGGAATAATAGTCCGAGCGAAATTTCACTTTAAGCTGTTCCAGTTCGTCGGCGCCGATTCCTTTTTCCTGCACTTCACGTATCACTGCCTCAAGCGCCTCCAGAGTGGTTTCGCTCGCGCGCTCCGGCTTGTGCAGAATTCGCGTCACCATCTGTGTCGGCCCGTTGTAACCGAATAGATCGTCGATTCCGCCATCAGCTTCTACCGCAATCTGTTTCTCGAGCACCAACTCGCGATAGACGCGGCCCGCACGCCCGCCGTGCAGCGCCTGATCCAGAAGCGCCATCGCATGCCATTCGGCACTGCCGCGAGGCGGGAGCGGATAGCCAATGGCCATCGCTGGGAGTGTGCCGAATTTTTCTTCCACCTCGCCGCGCCGCTCCTCGGTTTGTTGCGGTTCGCTTGGGTCCGCGAACGACGGCGCCGCCCCTCGGGGAATATCGCCGAAATATTTCTGCGCCAGAGCGATTCCTTCGTCTCGCCTGACGTCACCCAGGATCAGCAGCACCGCATTGTTGGGAACGTAGTAGGTCCGGAAGAAGGTTTGCACGTCCGTGAGGCTGGCGGCGTCCAGGTCCGCGAAGTCGCCATAAAAATTGTGTGCGTTCGCCCAATTTCGATAAGCCACGGGCGGCATGTCCAGCCACGGAAAACCGCCATAGGGCTGATTGAGCACGTTGACGCGCACTTCTTCTTTCACTACGTCGCGCTGATTCTTCAAGTTTTCGTCGTCCACTTTCAGCGAGCGCATGCGGTCCGCCTCGAGCCACAGCACGCGCTCCAGCGCATTCGAGGGCACCGCCTCATAATAGTTCGTCACGTCATAATGCGTTGAACCGTTCAGGACGCCGCCACTCGAATTGATCAGCTTGATGTGCTGCATCTTCGGCGCGTTGGCCGATCCCTGAAACATCATGTGCTCGAAGAGATGCGCGAATCCACTCCGCCCCTGGGGCTCCAGCCGGAATCCGATTTTGTAATACACTCCCACTGTAACGACCGGCGCCGCCGCATCAGGCGCGACCACAACCTTCAGCCCGTTTGCAAGTGTCGTGCTTTCGATCTGAACTTGTAGCCCGTTCATCCTCTGCCCCCTGTCGCTTTCGCCCTGATTTTCTTGTTCTGGACGATTGTACGAAAATCTCTTTGCTCTTCCAGCACCTCAGAGGAGAGCACACGCGCCGCAAGGCTGTTCAGTACCTCATAGGCGCCCGCATACTCGGCGTCGAACTGCCGCAGCGCTCCCTGATGACCTGCCACCACCTCATAATCCCCGCGCGACAGCGGCCCCGTCCAAGCGACCCGCGGCCCGAGGCGCTCAAAATTCTGCAACACCTGGCGCGTCAACGGGAGCAGGGCCCGGACCGCTTCGCGGCGATTCATGCCGAGGGACATCAGAAGCCGCGTCGCCGCTTCCTCCACGACCAATACATGTGCTGCAGCCATCGTTGCTGCAGCGTGGTACAAGAGCTTCTTGCTGCCATCGATTTGCACCGGGGCTCCGCCCAAGGAACGAGCGAGTTGTCTGGCCATCCGAACCGCTGCAGCATCCCCCTCGATCGCGAAAACTTTTCCTTCCAGCGGCGGTACGCCCACTCCACTGAACGATTGCAGCGGATGCATGGAACCGGCCGCTGCGCCAAAGGCCCGAACTGCATCCAGCACGCCCGAATCCAGCGCCCCGCTCGTATGCAGGATGATCCTTCCTCGCAGCTCCTCTGCTCCGATTCGTGCCAGTTGATTGGCCGCTTCGTGAACCGCTGCGTCGGGTGTGGTGATCAGAATAACGCTGCAGCGCAAGGCCGGCCTCGCGAGCGTGCCGTGCGGTTCTCCCGCCCCTATGAAGCGCACCGCCTTCCTCGCGCTTGCGTCGCTCCGCGTGACCACCGCGCCGATTTTCCATCCCAGCTCGCGCAGCTTCCGCCCCAGCACGCGTCCGACGCGACCCGCTCCGACGATCGTCAGGCTTCCACACATCTCATGCTAGGATAACCCGAGGTCAGCAGCCGACACCAATCTCCATGCACCTCTTCGGCCTCGTTCTATTTGGATTGATCGCCTCCTTCTGGATCTTCCACGGCCTGCGCGTCGCTTACGGCGCATGGCAACTCCCGTGGATCAAGGATATTGCGCCAGCGGCCGACGTCGATTGCCCGCGCGTCTCGATTCTCTTTGCCGCCCGCGACGAAGAGGAGAAATTGCCTGCAGCGCTCGATACGCTCTCGGCACTCGATTATCCGCATCTTGAAATCGTCGCCGTGGATGACCGCTCGCAAGACTCAACCGGCCGCATCCTCGATGAGTTTGCCCGCACGCACTATCGACTTCAGGTCGTGCATGTGGCTCAGCTTCCGCCGGGATGGCTTGGCAAACCACACGGCCTGCAGAAAGCCTACGAAGCATCCACGGGCGAGTGGCTGCTATTCACGGACGCCGATGTACGCTTCTCGCCTGATGTTCTGCGCCGCGCCATCAGTCTGGCAAAGCAGCGCAACCTGGATCATCTAACTCTGCTATGCGATGTGGAAATGGTTGGCTTCTGGGAAACCGTCCTGCTCACTTTTTTTGGCCTCGCTTTTTACATTGCCAACGATCCCTATCGTGTCAGCAATCCAAAATCCAAAATGTATGTCGGCGTCGGCGCTTTTCAGCTCCTCAAACGTTCCGCCTACGAAGCCAGCGGCACACATCGCCGCCTGGCTTTCGAAGTCGTCGATGACATGAAGCTTGGAAAAATCGTCAAACAATCAGGGTTTCGGTCGGGAACGGCAATCTCTCAGGACGCCGTCGTCGTGCGCTGGCACGCTGGACTGGGGAATATCCTTCGGGGCGTCACGAAAAATTTCTTTGCTGCCCTCGGATACAACCTCGCGTTCGTGGCGGCGTCGGTTACAGCCCTGCTACTAACCAACGTGCTGCCCATCGCAGGGCTTTTCTTCGGCTATGGCTGGATTCGCTTCTTCTCGGCCATCGCGATCCTGATCGCTGTTGGCTTTCACGCTGGGGTCGACGTTGTCACGCGTGTCTCGCCGCTGTATGCGCTCACGTACCCGCTGGGGGCCATTTTCTTCGCCTATATGCTGCTGCGCTCGACGGTGATCACGTTGAAACAAGGCGGCATTGTGTGGCGTGACACGTTTTACCCGCTCGACGAACTCAAGCGCGGCGTGGTGTAGGAAATCTATGTTTAGGCTGTTGCAGGCGGGGACGCGGGCTCGATGGAAAACAATCCGGCAACATCCCGTTGCTTCAAGGACCGGATGCGGTCGCGCAACTGCGCGGCTTTCTCGAACTCAAATTTCTTCGCCGCCTCGCGCATCTGAAGTTCCAACTGCTGGAGCACGGATGCAAGCTGCTCTTCACTTTTGATGTTCGCAGTGGCCGCATCCAGCTCCGCTTCGTCGATCGGCACGGTGACGTAATCCGCTTCGACAATCTTCGCGAGTTCCATGTCCACGGACTTGATGATGGATACCGGCGTGATGTTGTTTTCCTTGTTGTAGGCCAGCTGCTTTTCGCGGCGCCGATTCGTCTCGCTGATGGCTTCGTTCATCGACTGCGTCCGGCGGTCGGCGTACAGAATCGCACGCCCCTCGATGTGCCGCGCGCACCGCCCCATCGTCTGAATTAGCGCAGTGGCGCTGCGCAGATAGCCCTCCTTGTCAGCATCGAGAATCGCCACCAGCGACACCTCCGGCAGATCCAGCCCTTCGCGCAGCAAGTTGATCCCGATCAGCACATCGAATTCGCCCCGTCGCAGGTCGCGCAGAATCTTGATGCGGTCGAGCGTTTCAACTTCGGAGTGCAGGTAGCGGCAGCGCACGCCGATCTCGGTAAAATATTCGGACAAATCTTCCGCCATGCGTTTCGTGAGCGTTGTGACCAGCACTCGTTCGTTGCGCTCCGCGCGGACGCGAATTTCCTCCAGAAGATCATCCACCTGCCCCTTCACGGGACGGATCTCCACCTGCGGATCGACCAGCCCGGTGGGCCGGATTACTTGTTCCACGAACGCCCCGCCCGATCTAGTTAGTTCATACGGGCCCGGCGTCGCCGAGACGTACAGCACTTGATTCATGCGATGCTCGAACTCTTCAAACGTGAGCGGCCGGTTGTCCAGCGCCGACGGCATACGAAATCCGTAATCGACCAGCGTCTGCTTGCGCGAACGGTCTCCGTGAGCCATGCCGCGCACCTGAGGCACGGTCTGATGCGATTCATCAATGAACAGCAGGAAATCCTGCGGCACGTAATCGAGCAACGTGGGCGGTGCTTCACCGGGTAAGCGGCAACTCAAGTGCCGCGAATAATTTTCAATGCCGTGGCAGTAGCCGATCGTTCGAATCATTTCGATGTCGAACATAGTGCGTTGCGTAACGCGCTGCGCTTCGACGAATTTCCCCTGCTTCTCAAGCTCTTTCTTCCACCACTCAAGCTCGGCGTAAATTCCCTGAATGGCTCGCTCCTTTTGGTCCTGCGGCATCACATAATGCGTCTTGGGATAAATGGGCACGCGCGAGAGGTCTTCCTGTCCCGCTCGCACCTCGCCTGTCAGCGGATCGATCTGCCGGAGCGCATCGATCTGGTCGCCCCACATCTCGATGCGGTAGGCCTGATCCTCATACGTGGGATAAATTTCGATCATGTCGCCGCGCACGCGGAAGGTTCCGCGTTGCAAACCCTCGGCACGTTCATATTGGATGTCAACAAAGCGGCGCAACAACGCCTCGCGCGAGGTTTGCTGGCCCTTCTCCAGCATCACCAGCATGCCGTAGTACGCTTCGGGCGAGCCCAGACCGTAGATGCACGAAACCGAGGCCACGATGACCACGTCACGCCGCTCAAACAGTGACCGCGTCGCGCTCATGCGGAGCTTGTCCAGCTCGTCGTTGATCGTCGCTTCCTTGTCAATGTAGAGATCGGCGGAGGGAACATAAGCTTCCGGCTGGTAAAAATCGTAGTAGCTGACGAAATATTCCACCGCGTTTTCCGGGAAAAATCCCTTGAACTCGTGGTAGAGCTGAGCGGCCAGCGTCTTGTTGTGTGCGAGGACCAGCGTCGGCCGGTTAGCCTGCTCGATCAGCTTGGCCATCGTGAAGGTCTTGCCAGAACCGGTCACGCCAAGAAGCACTTGGTGTTTTTCGCCGTTCTTCAGGCCTTCAAAAAGTTGCTCGATGGCCGCTGGTTGGTCTCCCCGCGGCTGATAGCTGCTGCGCAGCTTGAGATTCATGGACAGGACCTCCTGTAGCTTCGCCGGCCTCTGCCGAAACCTTCATTATACTTCTCGGCGCAAACGGCCCTGTGTTTACCAGGTGTCTCCTCCACGCCGTGGTAGCCACGCGGCCAGGGTTTTTCAGTGACCGATATCCGCAACTAGCAACACTTCTGCGCTGCTCTTCGCATCCACCTTGTAGTACACACGATTCGATCCATCCGCCTTGGCCACGGTTACCTCCATCGACTGGTCCGCCTCTTCCGTCGCGCGCATCAGCACTCCCGTCTTCAGCGAAATGTACGCGACCGCCTGATTTGTCCCCCTCGCCGTTCCTATTGTACGAATATCGTGCAGCTTGAAATCCTCCGGGGTCGCATCTTTCTTTGAAGACCTCTGCCGCAGTGTTGCGCTCGTCACAATCACCGCGCACGCCTCCTGCTCCTCTCCTGTTTTAGAAGTCGCCCCGCTGCTCCGGGCGCGCCCGCTATCGCACGGCTCGTCTTGCACATACGTCGACCGCCGCAGCCAGGTGAGGCCAGCGATCGGTGCCGTGGCTTTCTCTGTTTCCTCCGACTGCCATTTCTCGCCGCGCTTTACGCCGTTCTTGGGAAACGCCGCGGCCATCGCGAATTGAGAAATCCACTCCGCCCAGACTTGGTGTTCTTCCGGAAGAAGTACGTCGTCCCCCTTCACGTCAGCCAATTGCCCGTCGGCACGTATCGTGAATTCGATCATTTTCTTCCGCGAGTCATCCGGAGGAGAGTTTTCCTGCTCGATTTGCTCGTTTGCGCCTGCTCCTTCTCCCCCCGGCTGCAATACCTCGAACAGTGCGCGGGCATGAATCAGCGCTTTATCCCTGGTGCCCCGCACTTCCAGGATTTCCATCCGCAATCCGGCGAGCGAATCGATTTGCAAGGCGGTGGGGGACAAAGGCATCGCAACCCTGCTTTCGGTCGTTACGGCTTTGTTTGCGCGAAAGCGAATTCGGTAGGCGATCGTCTGCCCTGCGTGCAATCTCGGAAAAAGATTGACGCGCTCTGTGGGTCTGCCCGCCGACTGGGAAGTTACCGTCCAAAGGAAAGCACAAACAAGAATGCAGGTGAAAGCCCGCATGAACTGCGCCGCGAGGTCACGCTCATTGTTAATCTCGTGTCGAATCCCGGCGATTCCGCGCCTCTCATTCATCCATCAATCTGCTGGCTGGCGAACTGCTGGTTTCTCAACGGAAACTTTGAGCCCACCCAGAGGCCCGGATATTGTCAGCACGTGGGCCGCACCGGAAAGAGCCGCGGCACGTTTCTCACCTCTTCCCGAGTTCGCTGATTCGATGGTGAGATGCGCTTCGCGGGCAAAACTGACTGTGCCGTTCACGATTGTGTCTTCCCTTCCCGATTCAAGCTTCAGGCCATCGAGAGCGATGCTCTGGTCGCGCACGGTAAAAGCGCCTTCTCCCACACTCCATCGTGAAGTTCCAGTTCGCGCCGTGCCGTCCGCGACGCTGGCATTCACATCCCATCCGCGAAACTCCACGTTCTTAAGCCGCACTTCGCCTTTTCCGGCAAGCATTTGCAATAACTCCTCGCGGCCCACGCCTCCCGTAGTGAGATGCACGGTTCCGGAGGCCGCCCCGCTGAAGCGTTCCGAGTCTCCCGCTGCAGAAGGGAGTTCCGCAAGGTCGATGCCCTCCAGCTCTGTGCTTACGTCGTACTTCGGCCGCGGAGAAAAGGCCGCGTGTATCTTGGCCCGCACTTTTCCTCCTGCCCACTGCGCCTCGGAGTGGCTCACATCCACTCTCAAGTCGTGCACTACTCCTTCAGCTCGCACATTTTTCAGATTCACTTTCTCCATCGTCAATTCGTCCACGCTTAGGGTGCCTTCCGCGTTTACACGCCGCAGTAATTCGCTCGCGGCGGAATTCGACGCCGCTCCACCCCATAGCGAAGCCAGCAGTCGCTGCAGCCAATTTGGCCGCGCGCGTGGACCGATCCAGCGGTCCAGTTCTGCCGCGTTCAGGTGGTCGGCATGCAATTGAAATTTCCAGTTCGGCTGGTCGTCTGCCTCCGCCCCAGATGCGATTCGGGTTTCGGAAATTTCTCCCGACCAGCTCGCGCCAAATCCCTTTGCCGCGCCTAGCTGCGCGGTTCGTTTGCCGCCCTTCCATTCGATTCCGGCATTCTCGAACTTTAACGGCTGGTTTAGCCCCGCCGCGTGCAGCTCCGCTCCCGTGAAATCGACTCGGCCGTTCCACAGGCCGCGCAGTGGCGAACCTTTTCGCTCCCATCGGAGTGCCGCGCTTGAAGCGCCGGTCAGCTCCCAACCTTGATTCAGCTGTCGCCCGAATGCCGCCGCTAATTTCAGCAAGTCCTCGATTTTCTCTACGTGCCAGTCGACGTTCAGTGCTCCCGAGCGAGTCTCGAAATTGTGTGCAAATCCGATATCCGCAGCGTTCCGCAGCTCAGTTATGCTGCGCTTCTTTGCAGAAACCAGCGTCGTGCCTCGGCTCTTCCCATCCAGGGCAATTCGCACCGGCTCAATCGCTATTTTTCGCGCGTCTCCCCCTCCCTCGACGGCGCCAATTCGAATCGGCCCAGAGAAGCCAGGCACTTTGAGGGTTCCTCCGCGGCTCGAAAACGCGACCTCTTCAAATTCCAACGGCCAGCCTCGCAGCCGTATTGCTCCGGTAAAATACTGTTCTGCGGTCACACCTTCCGTGACATCTGGATGAAACGCCCGGTACCATGCCAGCAAATCCGCTGCTTGAATTCCCGCTGAATCAACGCGCAATTCCATCCCCGGTGAGGCACCGCTTAGGAACGAAGCTGTTCCCCGAAAATTCGACCGCGGCGCTTCAACGCTCAATTCTTCCGCGCGCACGGCCCCTGCAGAAGGTTTCCAGGTGCCCTTGAATTGCGCGCTCACTCGCGGATTGTCCGGACGCTCGGGCAAATCCCAACGATGAATTCTCGATCCGCGCGCCTGCAGCGCAAAGGTCCACTCCCCGGCCTGCGGCTCCCCGGTAGAAGTTCCGCCGGCAATAGGCGATAGCGGCCCGCTTTTCGCCGTCGCGTCGAGAGCGAACACTCCGCGTACTCCGTAATCCTCTCCCCGCAAGAGCCGGAATAGATCGGCCAGGGACACGCCGTCCCAGTGCACGCTGATTTCCGCCGGCTGCAGCCGCGTGGATGTTCCCGCCAGATCACCGCGCACCTGCATCGTTCCAGTCGATTGCAATTCCACGCCGCTGCGCCAGGGCTGCGCCTCCAGCCGCAATTCCCAGCGCCCCGGGGAAACCTGTTCCACACTCCCCGAAACGCTGGTGAAGGCAAAGGGCGACTTGTCGGCGACGTTTTTGAAATCAACGCGTCCTTCATCAATCTCGATCTTTTGTAGCCGGTTTACCAGCACGATGGGAGAAGGAGGTCCATAGACGCGTGCCATCGTCGCTGTATTTCCCCGCGTTGGCGGTAGCCATTGCTCCAGATTCCATTTGCCCTGCGTGTTGCGCACCAAGATGAGGCTCGGCCGGCTGAGCGACAACGTGCCGAATTCGAAGTGTCCACTCAGCAATCCGGTCCAGCGCAAACTTGCGGTCAGGTGTTCGGCGCGCAGAAAGTATTCGTAGCCAAAAGCCGGATCTTCTCCCACCGAAACGCCTTCCGCGTCGAGTCGCAGACGCGGAAGTATCCCCACGCTCAACTGCATCACTTCCACGGGACGCCCGAACGCCCGCTCGAGATGGGCGACCAAGTATCCCCGCACACGCCGCGTGTGCACCAGCGCGGACACGCCGGCCTGGCCGATGATCACCAGGACGACGACGGCAAGCGCCAGTTTTCTCCACTTGTGGAATTTCTTCACGGTGCTGGAAAGTTTGGCAGAGTGCTCAGGAAATGGGAAGTGCGGAGCAGAATTCCGCGTGTGTTAGCCTCTCGAAATTTCCGCTATGCGCAAAACGAAAGCCTCCCGCCGATGCGTGCGGATTTCTTCCTCAATGAACCGTATGCAGCATCCGGCTCCAGCGCGTCCGGGAAGGCAGATGCATCAAAGTGTCGAAGATTCCTGTAAGGCGCGTCCAAAATGTTGTTTCGCTACTGTAGTCTCCGCTGGTAGCGTCCACCGACCAGTAAATCAGGAACGGCCGCCCCATGATAGCGTCGCGATCCACAAACCCCCAGTAGCGGCTGTCCGAGCTATGATCGCGGTTATCGCCCATGGCGAAGAATTTCCCGGGCGGTACCATAATTTCATTGCCCACTACATATTTCTTGATCTCGTGCGCCCATTCCGGTTGCATTTGTGATGCAAACATCTGTATTCCTGTCGGGGGGAAGTCGTAATTCAGCGGATCAGGTGGGGCGAATGGGTCGTGCACCACGTACGGCTCATTCAGCGGTTTTCCATTGATGTACACCTGCTGGTCAACCAGCTTCAAGTGGTCGCCGGGCAAACCAATGACGCGTTTAACAAAATGCTGATGGTCTTGATATGGATACTTGAAAACGATGATGTCGCCGCGCTGGAGCTGGCGGTACGGAAGCAATTTCTCGTACCAAGCTCCGTTCCCACCCACGATAAATTTGTTCACTAGCAAGTGGTCACCAATCAACAGAGTGCTTTCCATCGATGCGGAGGGAATCTTGAACGCCTGAACCACGAAGCTTGTTCCAAACAGCGCCAGCAGCACGGTCACCAACAGCGACTCCAGATACTCCGCGACCGTAGTTTGACCTCCCCGATGCGCGTGTTCTTCTATCTGCTCCTGCGGTGTCGTTAGTTCCGTCATCCCCGTTTAGTCCCTTGCGGCCGCATCTCAAGGCGTTCCAGCGCCCTTCTCGCCGCACGCTGCTCTGCTTCCTTTTTGGTGCTGCCCTCCCCGCTTGCCAGCAACTCGCCGCTCGCCCAAACTTCGATATGAAACTTTTTCTGGTGGTCCGGTCCGGTTTCAGCCGCCAGCCGGTAAAACGCTGGTGGCAGCCCGCGCCCCTGCAACAATTCCTGCAACGCGGATTTGCGATCCGATTCCGCCATCCGGTCGCCGCGCTCTTCCAGTGCCTGTTCGAACAGCACCTTTCGCAGCACCTCTTGCGCGGCTTCCAAGCCTCCGTCCAGGTAAATGGCCGCCACTAACGCTTCGAACGCGTCCGCCAGGAGCGTCTGCTTCTCTCGGCCCCCGGTTTTTTCCTCGCCCCGCCCAAGGCGCAAATGTTCCCCAATCGCCAGCCGGCGCGCGGCGGCTTCAAGCGATTTCGCGTTCACCAGTCGTGTGCGGCTTTTCGATAGCCGGCCCTCGTCCCAATCCGGAAATTTGGAAACCAGGTATTCCCTGGTCACCAGCTCCAGCACCGCATCTCCCAGGAACTCCAGCCTCTCGTTGTCTCCCAGTAGCGCTCCCTCTGCATTCTCCGTGGCGCGGCCCGCTCGGGCTTCAGAGACAGCCGAGCTGTGAGTCAAGGCTTTCTCGAGAAGTTCCCTGCTTCGAAAGCGGTAACTCAGCCGCTCTTCGAGTTGCTCGTCGGCACGGCCTGTCATGTTCTCGGCGGTTCCTGCTCTGGAAAGATGCTTACTTCGGCGCGCTCAATTGCGTCGAGGCAAGTTTTTTTGCTTCCTCGGCGCCCTTCTGGCAGGTCGCCTGCATTTGCCCGGCCATGGCAGCACACTTGGCGTAAGCGGCTGCGGCGTCCTCGAAGTGTGAAGCCTTTGTGTTCGCCAACCCCAAAAGGTAATAATTTACCGGGTCCGGAGTTGGGTCGACTTTTACGGACGCTTCAAGCTCGTTGATGGCCTCAGCGTACTTGGCGTGCCGCACATAAATTAACCCCAGGCCGCTGTGTGCCATTGCGAGTGTCATGTTCTTCGCGTTAATGAAATTTTCTTCCGTGATATTCTCCGGCTTCGGGACCGTCGGCGTCACTTCAATCGCACGTTTTGCGTAGCGCTCCGCTTTGTCCAGCTCCTTGGCCGGATCCGCCGTTTTCGCGTTGATCACCCGCGGGATGGTCTGCCCCAGAACTGCCAGCACCTGCACGTCATTGGGGTTGAGCTCCACCTCTTTATCGCCCACTTCTTCCATCTTCTCGACCTGTCCCGTGTTTAGATAAGCCGATGTCAGCGTAGAATAAATGATCGTCCTGTAGCGGCTCTGCGGATATTTCTGTACGAATGCTTCCCCCAACTCAATCTTCTTTTTCAAATCCGTCACCGGCGAGTCCTGAAATACCTTGAAAGCCGCATCTTCCTCAGCATTTACCGGTGCGGGTGCCGCAGCAGTATCCAATGACAGGGGTTTCGGCGTCGGCGGCTGGGCCTGGGGCTGGCTCTGCGACTGGCCGCTAGACGGGTACTGCGCCCTCGCGATTCCGTTTCCTACGAGCAGCATCGCCCCGAACGCCGCCGCTGTCATCCACATACTTCGATTCCTCATCATCTTTCTTCTCCTCTTAAATTCCCCGCTGGAGTCCGCGGCTGCCAGCCGATCATTCGGGCGGTCAACTTTTCGCTTTCCGCAGCTCCCTCGCAGAATAATTCAACTCCCTTTTTGCCTGTTTCTCCGTGCGCGCCTTTAAGGCCGTTCGGGCGGCTTCTGCCCGGCCGATGCCGCCAAACCCTTTTGCGCCGCCTGCCGTGCTTGCTCCGGTCCGCCTTCGACCCCCAACGCCGCTTCGTACTCTGTCTTTGCCAAATCTCCCTGACCTTCGTTTCCGTAAATCCGGGCCAGGTAAATATGCGACCACGCCATCACCATCGGATCCTTCACCGCCGCATGTTCACCCGCGGTCAATCGCCCGAATATCTGCTTGGCCCTCGTTCCGTCCTGCTCCAGCATGGCGACCAACCCCAAACCGTACCACGCTCTGGGTTGGTCAGGATACTTCGCCAGCGCTTTCTGAAACGAGGCTTCCGCCGCGCGCGGATTCTTCTCCGCGATCCGTCGCTCCCCTTCCGTCAGCGCCGCGATCATTTCCTGGTCGTTTGGCACCGTCGTCGGCACCGCTGGTTTCAGTCTCACCACTTCCTGGCCCGTGGGATCATCCGCCTTCGCGGCCCTTTCTCCCGGAGCAAAATTTACGCTGCCAATTCGTTTGGCTTCCGCGGCGTTGTCGATCGCTCGCAGCATTGCCGGAAAATAAATTTTCATGGACGGCTCGGACTTCTCAAAATTCGCGAGCTCCCGAAAAAGCGGCCGCACCAGCACATAGCCGTCGGCGTCATCGCGATCCATCGCCACTTCTCGTTCCCCGGGCGAACCTCGCTTGAGCCTCAAATCCACAGCGCGCACCATGCACTCCGCGATATAAGACGAAAAATCATCCTTCAGGTCCGCCGCCAGCCGCGGCGCCTTGGCTGCCAATTCATAGAGCGGCCGCTTCACTGCCACCACGTGCGGATACTCAAGCGGCAACGGGTCCAGCAAAAAATGCAAATACGCGTGACGGATGACGTCGGACGGAATATCGTTGCTCCCGCTTAACACAATCGTGTAGTGATCGCCGAAGTTCCGCACGTTTGTGATTCGCCCTACCAGCGGCTCGACGACCATCGTAAAAGTGCGCGGATTGCCCGGGTTCGCAATCTGTCGCAAATAGCCGTCCGCCAGAAACACAATCTGCGAGACCGTATCGTGTAACCGTTCAATCTCCCCGTTATAGACCGGCCTCACTTGTCTCCAAAGCTGGCCAATGTTTTGTTCCGTGTAATAAGCGGAGAGAATTTCGCTGAATCCCTCGAGCGCCAGCACTTCGGGTGGCAATTCGTCACGCCGCAAAATGGGCACGAACTTCGGCGCTGGCCCGGAAACCAACCCAAACCAGATATAGCGCGAAAGCATTTCGCCGGCGTCCGCAATTTCGTGCTTCCGGTAGAACTCCCGCAGCGCGTCTACCGCCGGCCCTTCCTGGTGTTGCATCTTCTCGCGCATCTGCGCGCGGAACGGCTGCCAGTTGTCTGCTCTCACATCTGCTTCAAATCCCGCCGCCAGCAGCGCGCACATGGTGGTGAACATCGCCTCGCTGCCGTCCGCAGTTACGTTGGTCACGGGCGCGGGCTTCGACCGCCGTGGCGCCTGCGCGCTTGCCATCATCGGCGCCAGCGCAACGACGCAAAATAGATTGCAAATCTTGCTTCGAAGAAACTTGGTCATGGATCCTGTAGCGGTTCTCACGTATCCCGCCGGTCTCTCACCCGGCATTTTTGAAGAGGGCAGACATCCCTGCATGCCTAGCGCTTGGCGATAGATTCCCTTGGTTCCTCGCGTCTCCACTTTCAAACGATAGTGAGACACTTAGCTTCCCCGCGCGACGCAGCGCCATCTTGCCAATTTACCGTCGCCTCAGCATCGAGTCAAGGAAACACCGCGCTATCCACGGCCGGCCAGGCCAACGCTTGCCTCAGCCCGGTGCATCTCTTTATAGGGAAGATGCGTATAATTGTTCCGCGGGATGGCTCGCCCTCATGAACGACTGTAAGCCAGCAAGACTCACTTTCTGGGTGACTCTTCTCCTTGCCGCTTGCCTGTATCCATGGCACCTGGCCGCTCAACTCGTAACCGATCCGCCACCCGCTGTGGTAACCCCCAAACAGGACGTTGCCGCCGCTCCGACTCCGTCCGGCAAGTTACGCCTTTCCCAGGAATTTCAGCTCACGGGCGATCAGTTCTGGTCTGACACCGGCCTGGATATTCAAGCTGGCGAGCGCGTCCTCATCACCGCCACCGGAAAGTTCCGCTACGCCGACGCACAAGATGACAACGGCCCCGAAGGCCGCCCTCGCGGCTTCAAGGACCTTCTTCGCATCCTGCCGTTCAACAACGCTGGCCGTGGCTCCCTCATCGGAAGCATCGGGGACGCTGCCACTTCCCAGCCATTCCTCATCGGCGCGCGTCGCGACATGGTGGCTCCCATTTCCGGCCGCCTCTCCATCGGCATCAATCAGACGAAAGACGATTCCGCTGACGGCACGTACTCTGTGCGCGTTGAGGTCTACGCTCCTGCGAACGGCTCGGCCCGCGTCGTCGCGCGTCAGGTCGCTTCCCTCCCTGGCATCGGCAATTCTCTCTTCAAGAAAATCCCCCGCCGTATCTCCGACAAGACCGGCGATCCTGGAGACATGGTCAATTTTCTGCTCCTCGGCTCGGAAGCCACCATGCAAAGCGCTTTCACCACCGCCGGCTGGGTCAAAGTCGACTCCGACGTCAAAGGAGCTGTTCTCCACGGCGTCCTCGAGAGTCTCTCCAAGGAATCCTATCTCACTATGCCCATGAGCCAGCTTTACCTCTTCGGCCGCCCTCAAGATTACGGTTGGGCTCACGCCGAGCCCATCAAAGTTGTGGCTTCCCGCAATCACTTACGCATTTGGAAAGCACCATTTGAGGTCAACGGCCAAACTCTCTGGGTCGGCGCCGCCACTCAC
>JACXTT010000828.1_pt1 | contig 52568 bp, 38 predicted proteins | sample 9270951 | NCBI WGS metagenome assembly JACXTT01 (sample SAMN15532306, study PRJNA645909) | rock metagenome | isolation source: weathered quartz diorite | place: Puerto Rico | collected 2017-06-21
GAATTCTAAACGCTGGCTAAAGCCAGCGCCTACCGTCGGCGCCTACCGCCCGCGCATACAGTCCGCGCGTCCTCCTTGCGTCTCGCCCCTGAGATGCATATTTTCACGCATGCAACAGATCAACCGCATCGTTCTTTCGCGGATGAAATACATCGGGGACGTCGTGCTTACAACTCCGATCATCCGTTCCGTGCGAGACCGATTCCCGTCGGCGCATATCGCGTATCTTGCCGAGAAGGAGGCGGTATCCCTTCTCGAAGGGAACCCCTGTCTCAACGAGCTGATACCTTTTGATTTCTCCCGGAACGACGTTATCGAGCAGATCCGCGTCATCCGCCAACTGCGCCGCGGGTCGTTCGACGTTTTCATCGACCTCTTCAGCAACCCCAGGACAGCCCTCATCGCACGCGCGAGCGGAGCCCCCATCAGGATCGGCAGGGACGTCCGGGGGCGGGGACAATTATTTACTCTTAAGATCAAAGATGACGGCAAGCCCAAGAGCGCGATCGAGTTTCATTATCAGTATGTAAAGCCCCTTGGGGTCGAACCGAAGCACTGGAAGACGGAAATAACTCTCTCCGACCAGGAGAAAAGGGAGGCGGGAATCTATCTCCGGTGGCAGAACATAGATCCTGACAGACCCACGGTAGGATTGCATCCGGGCGCGACGTGGCCGGCGAAGATGTGGCCGGCCGAACGGTTTGCCGAGTTGATCGATCTGCTGAATGCGAAGCTCAAGGTGCAGGTTGTTGTGACACAGGGTCCCACCGATGGAGAGGTGATCAAGGAAATCTCCCGTCTTAGTGTGGGGAACGCGGTGTTTCTCAACGTAGTGCCCCTGCGACAGCTTGCCGCGATCATCTCCCATCTCAGGGTGTATGCCGCGAATGACAGCGGACCCATGCACATCGCCGCTGCCGTAGGGACGAAGACGATCGGAATCTTCGGACCCGGCGAGGAGAATATCTGGTTCCCGTATATGCCGCCGCACTATGACGCGACGGCCGGCCACCTGGCTCTCCGCAGAGACGTTCCCTGCCATCCCTGCCACCTCGACTACTGCAACCGCTCCGGAGAAGAATACATGGAGTGCATGAAGCTGTTGAGCGCGAAAGAAGTATTCGAAGAGGTTCGCAAGAGGCTATAGGTTCATTGCATTTCGTCGGGGTTTTCCCGATATTCAAGCACTTTTCCACCGGTTTTTCCTCCTGGACCACACCATGACCACTATAACCGACGCATACGCGCGCGAGGTGCTCGATTCCCGCGGTAATCCGACCGTCGAAGTTGATGTCGTGCTCGACTCCGGCGACCGGGGCCGGGCCTCCGTTCCGAGCGGGGCTTCCACCGGAGAGCACGAGGCGATAGAGCTTCGCGACGGCGACAAGATGCGTTACGGCGGGAAGGGGGTCCTGAACGCCGTCGAAAACGTGAACGGCAAGATTGCGGACGCGATCATCGGTTTTGATGCTGCAGACCAGGCGGGGGTTGACCGTCTCATGATCGAGCTTGACGGAACTCCCAACAAGGGCAAACTCGGGGCAAATGCCATCCTCGGAGTTTCCCTCGCAGTTGCAAAAGCGGCGGCAGCGGCGGCGAAGGCCCCGCTCTACAGGTATCTCGGGGGTCCAAACGCAAAAGTCCTTCCCGTGCCGATGATGAATATCCTCAACGGCGGCAAGCATGCCGACAATAACGTCGATATCCAGGAGTTCATGATCGTTCCTGTTGAGGCCGCGAGTTTTGCGGAGGCTTTGAGGATGGGTACCGAGACCTTCCATTCCCTCAGAGGAGTCCTGACGAAGAAGGGATATGCGACCGGGGTCGGCGACGAAGGGGGTTTCGCTCCCGACCTGAAATCGAACGACGAGGCGATTGAGGTCATCCTTGAAGCGATCGTGAAGGCGGGGATGAAGCCGGGCAAAGAGATCTATCTGGCGCTCGACGCCGCGGCGAGTGAGTTCTTCGGAAAGGGAAAGTACGTTTTCGGCAAGTCCGACAAGTCTTCGCGGAGCCCTGCCCAGATGGTGAAATTCTATGAAGGGTGGGTGAATGAGTATCCGATTCTATCAATAGAAGACGGGATGTCGGAAAACGATTGGGAAGGGTGGAAGATGTTGACCGACGCTCTTGGCGAAAAAGTTCAGCTCGTCGGGGACGACCTCTTCGTCACAAATACCAGGATCTTCGCGGAGGGAATTGAAATGGGGGTCGCGAACTCGATCCTCATCAAGGTCAACCAGATCGGCACTCTCACCGAGACGCTCGACTGCATCGAGATGGCACGGCGGGCCGGATACACCGCGGTGATCAGCCACAGATCGGGTGAAACCGAGGATACGACAATTGCCGATATTGCCGTGGCGACCAATGCCGGTCAGATCAAGACCGGATCGGCAAGCCGCACGGACCGTGTCGCAAAGTACAATCAGCTGCTTCGGATCGAAGAGGAGCTCGACACGACCGGTGTCTTTCCCGGCCTCCAGGCATTCTAGCGAGGTGCGATCGCGGTGCTACCGGCAGCAATAAAATTCGGAACCGACGGCTGGCGCGGAAGAATCGCCGAGGACTACACGTTTGACAACGTGCGCCGGTGCTCCCAGGGATTTGCGGCGTACCTCCGATCGGCAGTCGCACCGGATCGCCTGAAGGCGGGGGTCGTGATCGGGGGCGACCGGCGGTATAATTCCGAGCATTTCGCGGCGGCGGCGGCGGAGGTCATCGCAGGCAACGGCATCCCCGTCCACTTCTGCGGAGGAGGCGTTCCCACACCCGCGATCTCCTTCAGCGTCAAATCGCGCGGCGCCGTCGCCGCCATCAACATAACTGCGAGCCACAACCCTCCCACCGACAACGGCTTCAAAGTCCGCGACGAGTCGGGCGGCGCAATACCGCCGGAGGGCTTGAAGCGGATCGAGGCGGCGATACCTTCCTCGATGGAAGGGGTGAAGCGCGTCAAGTTTGTGGACGGGCTCTCCGCAGGAACGATCATCGAGTTCAATGCCGATTCGAAGTACTTCGAACAGCTCCGGGTCATGATCGATCCGGAGCCGATCCGCGCGTCGGGCATGAAGATCCTCGTAGATCCGATGTGGGGGAATGGAGCCGGCTGGTTTCCGAGAATTCTTTCCGGGGGGAGCGCGGAGATTACCGAGATACACAGCGAGCGAAACCCTTCCTTCCCCGAGATGAGCAGGCCGGAGCCGATCCCGCCGAACGTCGACAGCGGACTTGCGAAGGCCCGGAGCATCGGAGCGGATGTCGTCATTATCACCGACGGCGACGCCGACCGGGTAGGCATCGGCGATGAGAAGGGGAGGTTTATCGACCAGCTCCGCGTCTATGCCCTCCTTGCGATGTATCTCCTCGATGTGCGCGGGCTGCGGGGAGCAATCGTGAAGACCCTTTCGACAACGTCCATGCTTGAAGCGCTGGCAAAGATCTACGGCGTCCCTGTGTATGAAACGGGCGTGGGATTTAAGTATGTCGCTCCCAAGATGACTGAGACAAACGCGCTCATAGGCGGCGAGGAAAGCGGAGGATACGCCTTCCGGGGGCATGTCCCGGAACGCGACGGCATTCTCGCGGGATTGTTCTTCCTCGACCTGATGTGCAGGACGAAACTCAAACCCTCCCAGCTTCTCGATCGCCTGTTTGAACAGGTGGGTCCGCATTTCTATGACAGGATCGATATTGTGATAGACGAAAGCCAGCGTGAGCATTACCTCGGAAAACTGAATTCCCATCGCCCCAGGACGATCGCCGGCATGGAAGTTGCCTCGACAAATTTCTCCGACGGCTTCAAGTACATACTGAAAGACGGAAGCTGGCTGCTCTTCCGCTTTTCCGGAACCGAACCGCTTGTCCGCATTTATTCCGAAGCGCCGAGCCAGGAGCGGATTGCCGCAATACTCGAGGAGGGACGGAAACTGATCCGTTGAGTCAGGAACACCGGCCCGGCATCCGCCAAAACCTTCCCCAGTTCTCGCTTCTCGTTCTCATCAACGCCTTCGTGGGAGCCATGGTGGGAATGGAGCGCTCGATCCTTTCTCTCATCGGCGAACAGGAATTCGGCATCGCCTCACGGGCGGCGATCCTTTCCTTTCTCCTGACGTTCGGCCTCGTCAAGGCGCTGAACAATCTTCTCGCAGGAGCCCTCTCCGATCGTATCGGGAGGAAAAAAGTGCTCGTCGCCGGCTGGATCGTGGGACTTCCTGTCCCTTTTCTCCTGATGGGAGCGCAATCCTGGTCGTGGATCCTGGCGGCAAACATCCTGCTGGGCGTGAATCAGGGTTTGTGCTGGTCGACGACCGTGATCATGAAGATCGATCTTGCCGGTCCGGCGCGCAGGGGCCTCGCCATGGGCCTCAACGAGTTCGCCGGATACCTTTCGGTGGCCGTCGCCGCCTATTGCTCGGCGGTTATTGCGCAGAAGTACGGCCTGCGGCCGTACCCCTTCCTCCTCGGAGCGGGCGTCTCGATCGCCGGGTGTATCCTGTCGGCAATCTTTGTGAAGGAAACGAAGGGTTTCGCGGACGTGGAGCACGCGCAGCGAAATCAGGACGGGGAGAACAACGGCGCCTCTGCGCCGCATACACTGGGATTCAGGGAGGTGTTCCTCAGGACGTCGTGGGGGGACAAGAACCTCTTCTCGTGCAGCCAGGCGGGGCTTGTCAACAACCTGAACGACGCAGCGGCGTGGGGATTGTTCCCCCTCTATTTCGCATCGCTCGGTTTTTCGATCTCTGAGATTGGGATCCTCGCCGCGGTGTATCCGGGGGTGTGGGGAATAGCCCAGATTTTTACAGGCATCCTGAGCGACTCGGTCGGAAGAAAGTGGATGATCGCCTTTGGCATGTGGCTCCAGGGAGCGGGAATCTGGATGATCATGAGCGCGAGCGCATATGTACCCATTCTCGTAGCCTCGGCGGTCCTCGGGCTCGGCACCGCGTTTGTGTACCCCACGCTCCTCGCCGCGGTGGGGGATTGGGCTTCCCCCGCATGGCGCGCAACTGGAGTAGGGGTCTATCGTTTGTGGCGCGATCTCGGATACGCCGTCGGCGCCGTCACGATAGGCGTAGCGGCCGACCTCATCAGCGTGAGAACGGCGATCGGCGGGGTTGCGGTTCTTACCCTCATCTCCGGAATTGCCGTCGCGGCCGTCTACCATGAATTTCCGGGGAAGCATGCCCCGGCGGAACCGACCATCTGATACGCGTGTTAACCAAATCAATCATCCACTACTAAGGAGAAACGACCATGCCGGTACGATCAGCGGACGCAGTGTGGGAGGGCGACCTCAAGTCAGGTAAAGGAAAGATGAAACTGCCAAGCGGGGGGTACGAAGGTGCATTTACCTTCGCGTCCCGGTTCGAAGACGGAAAGGGAACGAACCCGGAAGAACTAATCGCGGCCGCGCATGCGGGCTGTTTCTCGATGGCATTTTCGAGCGGGCTTGCGAAGGCCGGCTTCACCCCGACCAGAGTCAGCACAAACGCAAAGGCGAAACTCGAGAAGGTTGGAGAGGGTTTCAAGATCACGACAATCGATCTTAACACCGAGGGGATCGTTCCGGGGATCGATGAAAAGAAATTTCAGGAGTTGGCTGCCGATGCGAAGAAGAATTGTCCCATTTCTCGGACGCTGGAGGGTGTGAATATTACCTTGAACGCAAAGCTGGTCAGATAGCCGCCTCCCCCTCCGTACCGCGGGGGGAGTGTACCCTTCCTACCTCAGGAACATCCGCACCGATTTGTCTCTCGGGGAGTACTTCAGGCTCCGGAGTCGCATCTGTATGCCGATCCCGGACGGCGCCTACCTTGCTTTTCGCGCCGAAAACTTATAGATTCCCCGCTAACTATCAAGATTACATGGTAGATGTGGATGAGTAAGGAAATCTCCGTCGCTGTGATAGGCTACGGGTACTGGGGGCCAAATCTTCTCCGGAACTTTCAGGAGGCCGATGGCATCCGGGTTGCCGTCTGCTGTGATCAGGACCCGCAGCGTCTTGCCCGCGCCAAGACCAGATCCCCCGGCGTGGAGGTCACAACCAATTTCAGGGACGTCCTCAGCCACTCAGGCGTAGACGCGGTGGCCATCGCCACGCCGGTGCACACTCACTACGACCTGGCCATGCAGGCGCTGCAGGCCGGCAAGCATGTGCTTGTAGAAAAGCCCATGACCAACAGAGTGGACCACGCCCAGGAACTCATCGAACTGGCGCGCAAGAAGGGGCTTGTCCTGATGGTGGACCACGTGTTCGTCTACAGTCCGCCGGTGGTGAAGATGAAGGAGATTATCGAGTCGGGCAAACTCGGAAGCCTCTATTACATCGACAGCGTGAGGATTAATCTCGGACTCTTTCAGCACGATATCAACGTGGTGTGGGATCTGGCGCCCCACGATCTTTCCATCGTCGATTATCTGCTCGGACGCCTGCCGCGGAGCCTCGCGACCGTGGGCAGCGTGCACGCCGACCACGACGTCGAGGACGTGGCGTATCTCAACATGGATTTTGGGGAGGGGCTCCTCGCAAACTTCCACGTCAACTGGCTTTCCCCGGTGAAGGTGCGGCACATGATCATCGGAGGGAGCGAGCAAAGCCTCATATACAACGACCTCGAAAACAGCGAGAAAATCAAGGTATTCAACCGGGGCATCGCGGTCGCAACCGGCACCGAGCAGAGGCGCCAGGTGCTCATCAGCTATCGTTCGGGCGATGTATGGTCTCCCAAATTGAGCACCGAGGAGCCGTTGGCCCGGATGACGGCGCACTTCGCCTCATGCATTCAGGAGGGTTCGCGGCCCGTCACCGACGGAGAATCCGGGCTGCGCGTCGTGAAGATACTCGAAGCCGCCCAGCGAAGCATCAAGGCACAGGGAGGCAGGGTTGTCCTATGAACCCGGCGCCTGAGTTCTCCCGTGTTGCGGATGATGTGAAACTCGGCAAGGGAGTGAGGATCTACGGCTTTGTCAATTTGTACGGCTGTACGATCGGCGACGACACGCGCATAGGCGCCTTCGTCGAGATCCAGCGTAACGCGGTCATCGGCAGGGACTGCAAGATCTCCAGCCACTCTTTCATCTGTGAAGGGGTTGCCGTTGGGGACGGCTGTTTCATCGGCCACCATGTCGTGTTTATCAACGACCGCTACCCGTCGGCGGTCAACGCAGACGGCTCCGTTCAAACCGCAGACGACTGGAAAGTGGTGGAGACAAAGGTGCGCGACCGGGTATCCATCGGAAGCGGGGCTGTCATCCTCTGCGGCGTCACGCTTGGTGAAGGCTCCGTCATCGGAGCAGGTGCGGTTGTCACCAGGGACGTTCCTCCCTATACCGTCGTCGCCGGAAATCCCGCCCGGGTCCTCAGACGGCTCAAGTGAACCTCCGCCCATCCCCAGGTGAGCAGGCCCAGGAGTGAGGGAGGGGAAAGCCCGTCGATAGTCCTCTCTGTTGTCATGCCCGCTTACAACGAAGAGGCCACGATCGAGCGGGTGGTGTTTGAACACCGGGAGGTTCTCTCAAGTGTCCGGGATCTCATCGACGACTGGGAAATCGTCTGCCTCGATGACGCCAGCACGGACCGAACGCTGCAGGTTCTTCAATCGCTCGCCGCGAGGGACAATAAGATACGGGTGATCAGGCATCCCCGCAACAAGGGGATCTATGAATCGTTCGGGGACCTGTTTCGGGATGCGAAAGGCACCCATATCTACATGACCGCTTCCGACGGGCAGTGGCCCGCCGCCAATATCAGGAGAATGCTCGACCCGGTACTCTCATCCCGGTCCGACCTGGTCGTCGGCGTTCGTGCGAACCGGGGGGAAGTATACGGCGTCTGGAGGTATATCGTATCCTCTGTCTTCAACCTCCTGCCGAGAATCTTCTTTGGCGTCGACACAGAGGATGCCGGGAGCGTCAAATTGGGCAAACGGGAGATATTTAATTTTGAGTTAGTCTCGCGAAGCCCGTTCGCCGAAGCCGAACGGATTATCAGGGCTCGGCGGGAGAATTGCAGGGTCGATTTTGTGTCTATCACATTCACTCCCCGTACGAGTGGGAAGATGTCGGGCGCAAAATGGAAAAACCTCACGGCGTCTGGTCGGGACTTCCTCCGATGCATCCTGAAGTACGGAGTATTCAAGAGATGAGAAGGTAAAGGCAAGAACTTCCTCATGACGAAATCAAAGAAACGAAGTTCCGCGCAGCGCGATCGCGCCCCTCAGGGCTCGCGCGTCATGGAATTCATCAACACGTTGATAGCACGCAATCCCTCGCGCAGGCAGGAACTCACCCTGTTCCTGGTCTGCCTCCTTTCAGTGGTGCTCTATGTTTTTTGGGATTTCGTCACCTTCAAGAGGGTGTATCTCTTCAAGGATATTGCAAGCGATTCCATCAACGGGCTCTATCCCCATTTTGTCCATCTGGTCAACTACATGAAAACGGTGGGGATTCCAAAGTGGTCGTTCAATCAGGGGCTGGGCCAGAATATCTTTCCCCTTGGGACGGGGGACCCGTTCATGATCGTTTTCTATCTGCTCGGGAGCAAGAACCTGGTATTCGGGCTTGCGTACGTCGAGATCCTCAAGATCGTTTTCGGCGGCCTCTTCTTCTACAGGTATCTCAGAGTGCTGGGCGTGACGAACTATGCCGCCCTCATCGGAGCGCTGCTGTTCTCCTTCGCCGGTTACATCATCGTGGGGGGCAACTGGTACCACTTCTCATTCGATGCGATGTGCGCGGCCCTTCTGTTGTATTCGTTCGAAAAATTCTTCAAACAGGGTGTCTGGTACCTCCTTCCTCTCCCGTTTGTCCTGCTTGGTTCCTACCAGCCGTTTTACCTCTACCTGTACGGACTCTTCCTCTTCGGATACGGCACCATTCGGTTTCTGGACGAACGAGAATGGAGCGTGAAGGGTTTTTCACTCTTCGCAGTCAAGATGGCCGGGCTATTTCTCTTAGGGACCGTCGTAAGCTCGGTCTTTTTGTTCAGCAATGTCCTGCAGCTTGTGCAGAGCCCGAGAGTCGGCGGAGAGTCGTCGTACTTCCATTTTCTGATGTCGCAACCGGTGTTCGATTTCGCCCCTCAAATCGAATACCTCTCCCTGCTGGCGCGCTCGTTCTCCAGCGACCTCCTTGGAACCGGAAGCGATTTCAGGGGGTGGACGAACTATCTCGAATCGCCGCTCACCTACTGCGGGCTGGCGTGCCTGGTGCTGGCGCCTCAGTTTTTTTGTTTCCAGGACAGGCGGCATAAGGTCCAGTATTCCATTCTCGTCGCCCTCTTCCTAATTCCTCTGGTATTCCCTTTCTTCAGGTACCTGTTCTGGGGATTCACCGGCGATTATTTCCGGACATATTCTTTTTTCATCGCCATTTTGCTCCTGTATTTCAGCATCAGAGCTCTGGGCGCGATTGATAAAGGAGCCCGGGTAAGCGTCAAGGTGTTATCCGGGTCATTCCTTGTCCTTGCCGGAATTCTCTTCCTGCCCCCGTTTGACAGCAATGGACTGATAGACAGGGATCTCCGGTCGGTCGTCATGCTGTTCCTGATTCTCTACGCGGTGTTTCTGCTTCTGATGAACTCGAAGTCATATAAGACCGCGGCGAAGGCGGGGATGCTTATCTGCGTGTGCGTGGAACTCTCATACCTCTCAGGCATCTCGATTAAGAATAGAGACAGCATATCGTCGGACTCGTGGCGGCAAAGAACCGGTTATAACGATTACACGCGTGAGGCAGTGGAGTACCTGAACTCGATTGATACGACATTTTTCAGGGTCGACAAAGATTATTATTCCGGGATGTCGAAAAACACCAGCCTCAACGACGGCAAGGTTCAGAATTATTACGGGACCACCTCCTACAGCTCGTTCAATCAGGTATCCTTCATCAGGTTTCTGCAACAGATGGACCTGATCGATGCGCAGAATGAGCTTTCAACCCGGTGGGCCGGGGGAATCATCACACGTCCGGTGCTCGGTCCGCTGGTAAGCTGCAAATACGTTCTCTCCAAAGGCGACGACCAGGACCTTCGCAAGAGGAGTTATGTAGAGTTGAAAAGCGTCGGCGATGTTCATATCATGAAAAACCCATTCTATCTCCCCCTCGGGATTGCCTACGAACGGCTATTCCTGTCGACAGGTTTCTCGCGGTTAACGCCTGCCCAGAAGGACATATCTCTCCTCAGGGGGTTCGTCGTCGACGCCGCGTCCAGGGAGAAATTTCCGGGTTTTCCGGTCATCGACCTGCACGATTCCACCGGCATGGACACTCTTCAGGATCTCAGGAAGGACCTGCTCTCGCTGCGGGATGACACGCTCTCGATGATCGAGCACGGCCAAAACGCCATCAGGGGAACAATCGACCTCAAGAAGAACAAATTGCTCTTCTTCTCCATCCCGTACGACAAGGGATGGTCGGCAACGGTAGACGGGAGGGAGACGACCCTGGAAGTAGTGAACATCGGATTCATGGGGGTGCCGCTCACGGCGGGGCATCATACCGTTGAATTGAGATTCGAGCCTCCCTACCTTGCCACGGGAGCCGCAGTATCCGGTTTCTCCATCGTGCTCTACGCAGGCCTCTACCTTGCCGTGTCGCGGATTGCGGCGCGAAGGCGCGCCGCCGCTCAGCAAGAAATCCCTCCGGCCGCCCGGTAACCCGCATGTAATTCCGGAGACAGCTCCGTATCGTGAACCATGAAGAAGTCCGGACCCATAACGACGCTCTTTCTCGATATCGGCGGGGTCCTTCTCACGAACGGATGGGACCACGAGGCGCGAGCGCGCGCCGCGAAGGAGTTCGGTCTCGACCTCGACGAGATGAGCAAAAGGCATGAGAAAACGTTCGATGCCTATGAGCTCGGCTTGATGACGCTGGAGGATTATCTCGGCCGCGTGGTGTTCTACACACAGCGGCCTTTTTCGCGCGGAAGATTCATGAAGTACATGTTCGCCCAGTCGAAGGGCCACCCCAGAATGATCGCGCTCTTCCGGCGCCTCAGGAAACGGCATCGGTTAACAGTCGCCGCGCTCAACAATGAGGGGAGGGAGCTGATGCTCCACAGGATTCGCGCCTTCAGACTGAATACGATCTTCGACTTCTACATCACCTCCTGCTTCGTTCACCTCCACAAGCCGGACAAAGCGATGTACCAGGCGGCGCTCGACGTGTCCCAGGCGCCCCCCAGGAATGTCCTCTATATCGACGACCGTCTTGCCTTTATAAAAGCCGCGCGCGCCCTTGGAATCCCGTCAATTCACCACGAAGAATACAATTCTACACGATCGGAGCTGGCGAGATACGGATTGAAGGCAGGCGATTGAGGATGTGGCGCATATTTTGTATACTTTACGCACCGGTATCAATAACCCAGGAGTACTCCGCAATGAAGAAATTCACAGCCGTTGTTCTGCTTCTCCTGCTCGGCGTTCCTGCCATCGCGGTGCCGCAGGAGAAGAAGGATAAGAAAAAGGACGCGAAAGAAGTCACGCTGACCGGAGAGGTCATCGACGTAAAATGTTTCGTCACGGGAATGCAAGGCGGAATGGGAGAGGACCACAAACAGTGCGCCATCGACTGCATCAAGGGCGGCCTTCCCGTCGGCATCTTCGACCAGAAGACCGATAGGTTGTACCTTGTAGTCCCCAAAGCGGGAATGATGGGGGCGAACGAAGAACTCCTACCGTATGTTGCTCAAAAAGTGAAGCTGACGGGCACGATCGCAGAGAAGGGCGGACAGAAGGTCCTCATCTACACAAAGGTTGAAGAGGCAAAGTAACCGATGATTCACATCGCGCAGCGGATGAGCCGGCTCGGGACCGAGACGGCGTTCGAAGTCCTCGCAAAGGCCCGGGCCCTCGAGGCCCGGGGGAAGCACATCATCCATCTCGAGATCGGCGAGCCGGATTTCGACACGCCGCTCAATATCAAGGACGCCGCGAAGAAGGCGCTCGATGAAGGCTTTACCCACTACGGCCCGGCGGCCGGCCTTCCTCAGGCGCGATCGGCCGTTGCGGAGCATGTATCGAGGACGCGCGGAATCCACGTCCGGCCCGAACACGTTGTCATCACACCGGGCGCAAAGCCGATCATGTTCTTCGCAATCCTTGCCTGCATCGACGAGGGCGACGAGGTCATCTACCCCAATCCCGGCTTCCCGATCTACGAGTCGGCAGTCGAGTTCGTGGGCGCTAAGGCGGTTCCACTCCGACTGCGCGAGGAGAAGGGTTTCAGCTTCGACGCCGAAGACCTGCGGCGCCTGGTAACGCCCAGAACACGGATGGTCATTCTGAATTCTCCGCAGAACCCCACCGGGGGAATATTGTGGGAATCCGACATCCGCGCGATCGCGGAGATTGTGAAGGAACACAACCTCCTTGTTCTCTCTGATGAGATATACGACCGGATCCTGTACGACGGAACAAAGGCGTTCAGCATCGCATCCCTTCCCGGCATGCAGGACCGGACCATCATCCTCGACGGGTTTTCGAAGACGTTTGCGATGACGGGATGGCGTCTCGGGTACGGGGTGATGCCCGAAGAGCTCGCAAAACTTGTCGCCCAGCTCCAGGTAAACAGCACGTCATGCACGAGCTCGTTCTCGCAGGTCGCAGGCATCGAGGCGTTAACCGGTCCCCAGAACGACGTCGACCGGATGGTGGAAGAGTTCCGCCGCCGCCGCGACATCATCGTCGACGGGCTCAACGCCATACCCGGCATCAGGTGTCATAAGCCGCTCGGCGCTTTTTACGTCTTTCCAAATATCACGGGAACGGGCCTCACATCGCGCGAGCTGGCAGACCGGCTGCTCAATGACGCCGGCGTGGCGTGCCTTTCGGGAACCGCATTCGGCCGTTTCGGCGAAGGGTACCTTCGCTTCTCCTACGCAAATTCGATTCCCAACATCGAACAGGCGCTCGTTCGGATTGAACGCGCCCTCAAGCACGAAAGCATCCCGGCCGCATAGCGGCTCCGTCTGCGGCGCCGCCGGGACCGAACAGGGAATGCCATGGACGGCGAAGCTCCGCGGGAAAAGATTTTTGTCAAGGCACTTGACGTTGCATCGGCATACGATCTTCATGCAGCCCGCAGAATCCTGGAAGAGGACCTGAAGGGCAAGGTCCTCGAACACACCCCTCTCCTCGTTCAGCTCGATTCCCGGCGAACCGTAGCCCTCTTCGACTACGGCGCGATCGTGTTTTTCAATTTCGACCATTCCGAGCGCGCGTCGTTCGTGGAGCGTCTGATGCCGTTTGCCCAGCGTCCGAACAAAACCGTCAGCGAGGACGATTTCACCCTCTACGTGGGAACGAATCCGAAGGATCCCGAGGGGATGGACGAGCTGTACGTCAAGGAGCTCACGCGCGACATCGCCCTCCTTGTGGGAGCCGTCCTCAGCCGCTCAGTATCGGTGGAGTATTACGAAAAGCTTGTGGAGGGCGCGCTTGCACAATTGGAGGGCCCCATCTGGTCGCTCCAATCGAAGGGGACGATACCGCACGGGGAACGGGAGTTGACGAAGAGGGTCGGCTTTGCGCTCGCGGTCGAGCATGAGCTCGCGTACACGCTATCGGCATTCGACGATCCTGCGATCGTGTGGGACGGGGGAAGGAAAATCGAGGAGCTCTACCGCGCGCTCAAGAGACAGTTCGACCTGGAGGACCGGATCAGGATCATCGAGCAAAAGGTGTCGTTGATTTCCCGCTCAAGCACGTTTATTATCGCCAGGCTGGAAGGGCAGCGCTCGGTGATCCTCGAGTGGGTCATTATCCTTTTGATCGTTGTAGAAATTCTGATCGTCATCTTCGAAAAGGCGCGGTGAGACATTCTCAGGATGATCGAAGAGCGGGTGGAATGTGTTGACCGCCGCGCTGATCGGTTTCAGCACGGGAAATGATTGAAGGAAATTGCCGGGAACGAGGACTCGCTGTTTTCGTTTCAGGAGATGTTTCAGCTGGAATCCGTTTACGAGTGAGTGTGCTTCGGGATCGTTATGGAAGATCACGAATGTCTGATCGGCGATTGCCTTGACCTGTTCGATCAGGGAACGGAGCCTGTCGAGCTCGCGGGCGTCGTATAAGTACCGGTACCGGTCGCTCACGACATGCTTTCCGTCGCTCTCGAGCCGCCACGGTTGTTTCCACGACGCATCGTTCCTCCCCATCATCCTGAAATATCCGGCCCCACACCAGGATACAGCCGTCAGCGGCACATGCTGTTTGATCTGAGGAAGGTCGACGTTCACGAGATGAAGGCGGTTTTCCTGGAAGAAATTGTACATCAGCGGGCTGTACCATGATCGGTGCCTGACTTCGAGGAAGAGGCGGAACGATGAGAATATCCTGCTCAGTTGAAGAAGGTACAACCGGTTTTCCTGCCGGTTTGTGAACAGATAGGGAAACTGGATCAGGAGTCCGCCGAATTTGCCGTTCTCTACCAGGGGTTCGAGGAGCGAGAGGATTGCAGCGACGTCGGATTTTGCCGCATCGTACGTATGAGTAAATCCCCTGTATAATTTTACGGTGAAGAGGAAGTTTTTGTTCGAAGAGACATCACTCAACCACCGCTTCGCAGTTACCGGCGAGAGTGATGTATTGTAAAATGTCGAATTGATCTCGACACAGTCGAAGAATTGGCTATAAAATTCCAGTTTCCTGAAATCATTCCTCGGTCTGCGGGGGTAAAAATAGGTGGTAAACGGGTGGAGGTCCCATCCCCCCATGCCGATATGAACTGAGCGCCGATCCCCGGGAAGTCTCATGGCATCTTTTTAGGGAAGATACGACATTTTTGTGTTCATGTCAAGAGAAAAATAGACAAATTTGTCGTCCCTAACGTACGGTGATGGCAGGGCGGTGATTGGCAAAGACCGGAAACTTTTTTACATTAAAATCCTTACAACTCCCCGCATTACCAGGCATGCCGGCAATGACTTACGGACAACGCGAACCGATGGAAAACGAGGCGATGGAGCACACCCTCGAGACCCAGGCGCTTGCCATCTGGCCGCAGGAAAAACCTTATCTGCGGAGAATCTTTACGACGAGGGGCCTCGACGTCCTCGATGTGGGATGCGGAACAGGGGAGATCTCTTCCCGGGTCCTCAAAGAATACTTTCCGCGCACCGTTACGGGGGTAGACCTCGCCGAGGTGAATCTCCGCCGCGCGGTGAGCCGGTTTCCCGCCGTGGAATATCCGGGGCTTTCGTTTCAGCAGGGCGACGCGGCGTCGATGCAATTCCCCGACGACCGCTTCGACGTCGCGATATGCAGGCACATGCTCCAGGCCGTGCCCGACCCTCATGCCGTTGTCAGGGAAATGATCAGGGTGGTGAAGCCCGGGGGGTGGCTCTACTTCCTCGCCGAGGACTACGGAATGCTCTTCTTTCACCCCACGCGGCGCGACGCGGATGAGTTCTTCCGGGATTACGGCGGGAAGGCGGCAGGCCGGACCGGATCGAACCTTCGCCACGGCCGGACAATGCCGGCCGAGCTCGCCTCGCTGGGCTGTTCGGATCTTGAAGCGAACTACCTCTGCATCGACACGCTAAGAGTGGATCGGCGGCTCCTCGCGCAGATCTTCATTCACTGGAGAGACGGCTTCGAGGGATGGATCAGCCTCAATTCGGGCTATCCGTTGGAGGACGTTCGCGACCGGTTCAACGACATGATTCAGTGCACGTTACGAGACGACGGCTATTCGGCATGGCTCATTCCATCGATCAGCGCCCGCGTAACGGTCGAGGCAAAAAAGCGCGCCGGGGCCGCGCGGACGACCGGCGCCGGACCGCGGCAGAAGAGCCAGTGAGCGTCAACCTGCACGACCGGATACCGATGACAATCACCTTCGCCCAATTGTCCGACATAGGGATGGCCCGCGAAGAGAACGAGGATTTCGCCGGAAAATTTCCGGAGGATTCGCTCGATCTCTCCTCTCCGAACGGCCAGCTCTTTGTGGTGGCCGACGGCATGGGCGGTCACAACGCCGGACGGACAGCCAGCGAGATGGCGGTCAAGGCGCTCGCATCGGCCTTTTATTCGGGTGACGAGGCGGATACGACCGAGCGCCTGAAGCGCGCGTTTCTAGGAGCCAACGAGGAGATCTATTCGCGAAGCAAAAAGAGCAGGGAGTTTCAGGGGATGGGAACGACGTGCGTCGCCCTCGCCATCACCGGGAGCCGAGCGACTGTCGCCCACGTGGGAGATAGCAGGGCGTATCGCATCACGGAACTGAAAAGCGACCGGCTGACGGGCGATCATTCCGTTGTCGCACAGATGGTGCGGCAGGGAATCCTGACCGAAGAGGAAGCGAAGGTCCATCCCCAGCGGTCACACCTCTACCGGGCTCTCGGCGTGCATCCTGAGCTTGAGGTGGACGTTCTCCCGGGAATCGAGGTCAGGGAGAACGATTTCTTCCTGCTGTGCACGGACGGCCTTTACGGCTACGTCACCGACGATGAGATCCGGGAGGTGGTGACATCCAAAGCCCCGCCGGCCGCCTGCGAGCAGCTGGTCCGTGTGGCCAACGCGAGAGGAGGCATGGATAACATCACCGTGCAGATTGTTCGGATAGGGGAATGAGGAAGGAACCTCGATGCTGATCCGGCGGATCATACCCTGTCTCGATATTTTCAGCGGAAGGGTCGTCCACGGGAGGGAGATGGGGCGGCTTGTGGACGTCGGCGACCCGGTCGAGCTCTCCCTAAGGTATTTCGGGGAGGGCGCCGACGAACTGGTCCTGCTCGATATCTCGGTGGAAGGCAAGGACCACAGGCCGTTTTTGGATATCGTGCAGCGCGTGGCGAAACACCTGACGATTCCGCTGACCGCGGGGGGAGGGATCCGCACTCTTGACGACATCGGCCGCCTGATCGGCGCCGGAGCAAATAAGGTGAGCCTGACCACCATCCTCGTCGAAGATCCTCTCCTTCTCGCCAGGGCCGCGGCCAATTTTGGAACTCAAACTCTGGTGGCCTCCATCGATGTCATTCGCACACCGGGTCTGCTCGGCCGGACGGAGAGCAAGCGTCCGGGTTCCGCCGCGACTCGAAACCTCGGGGCGTCCACGGGAGCGCGCTCAAGCGGGCGGCGGTCTGCCAGAAAATTTGAGTCCCGTTCGCATGCACCCGGCTCCACCGTGCCCGCCGCGAGCGACGGCTCTGGCCTTCCCCTGAGCGCAGACCATGCTGCGGGCGGCGCGGCTGAGAAGAAGCGCCGGGGTCCCGGGTCTCACGATCAGGGGTGGGTCATTCATGTGACGAGCGGGACGGAACACTCGGAGTTTGACGGGATCGAGTGGGCGAAGACGGTCGCCGACTGCGGCGCCGGCGAACTGCTCGTGACCTCGATCGATCAGGCCGGAACGAAACAGGGTTACGATCTCGAACTTCTTCGTGAGCTGGCCCTGCGTGTCAATGTGCCGGTCATCGCATCGGGGGGAGCCGGAAACAAGGAACACATTGCCGAAGCGCTCATGGCCGGGGAAGCCGACGCGGTCCTCGCCGCGGGCGTCTTCCATTCAAGGGAGTTGACCATCCCCGACCTGAAGCTCTATCTGCGGTCGAGGGGGATTCCGGTGAGACTCTGACCGTGATATTTCTTCACATGTAAAACCGTTCTCCCGGCCAGATCTTCTGAAATGTCGTGTTCATTCCCCTGCAGATAAAAATCATCCGGCCGTTTTCGAACGGCATCGCATACTTCGAGCCCGTGGTCCACGCGAGTTCGACGTGACTGTAGAATTTCCGTAAATCGGCCAGATTCTCCTGATAGCCGCTCCCGCCGCCAAAGATAATCGCAACATCCCCCGTTCGCCCGCCCGGACCCCATAGCCAGTAGTTGTTGTGCGCGCAGAGCGCGCCCGGGAGGCCGTATTTCTTTCCGAAGAACTCGATCGCAGCGGCCTCGCCGTAATTCCGCACATAGATCACGCACTGAGCCTGCTCCTTCGGAGTCAGCTTCGCATAGACTCCCGCCACATCTGAAACCATCTTCTCCCACCCGAACTGGTCGGCATAGTATTGCGGCAGTTCCGCCACCGCGCTTCGTTCCTGCGCCCTGGGCATAAGCCCGAGAAGCTGTTCATAGGCGATGAACCGATCCACGGGGAGGACAGGCAGCGCAAAAGGAAGAGCCACGAGAGCCGTCAGGATCAGAAGCGCCGGATAGAGGCGTTTCATCCAGCTCCATCCGTGCTCGGTTATCCAATGCTCGGCAAACACCGCGCCTCCCGCGAAATAGAGAGGATAGATCGGAGCAAGGTAATATATCTTCGCATTGCTCGCTATCATGATGAAGAAGACGACGGGATACATCCAGGCAAGAGGGCGAAGAGCCCCATCCCTCGCAGAGGCGAAGAACCAGATGCCCGACAACCAGAGCGGGGCGCTCGGCAAGTTCATGTCCCTGAGCTGTCCCATCAGAAAATCGGGCACCCCGAGGTTCACGTTTTTAAGCGTGCTCGCATTGCGCATGAATTCAACGGAGGGAAAGCCGTGAGCCCACTCCCAGATGACGTGAGGGAGGAACATCAACGCCGCCACGAGCGCACCAAGCCAGAACCATGGGCGTGTGAGTTGGCGCCGCCGGGGCGTAAGCAGAAGACCCGCGGCAAGCCCGATGCAGAGAAATCCAATGGAGTATTTGTTGAGGAGACCGCAACCCGCAACGACTCCGAACGCAATCCAGAGTTTCGGCTCGTCGTCCGTGAGGAACCGAACCACGAGTGCACAGGCTGCTGCCCAGAAAAAGAGGTCGAAGGAGTTCATCGAAAAGAGCTCGCCCTGACCGATGAGGCCGGGCGCCGTGGCGACCGCCAGCGCCGCAAGACCCTGCGCGAACGTTCCTCCGCCGAGCCGCCGGGCCATCGATCCAGCCAGCAGAACAGCTCCCGCACAGGCGACCGAGGAGAGAAGGCGGAGCGCCTGGAGCGAATCGCCGAGAAGCATCCGGTTGATCCACAGGATTGCGATCGACAGCGGCGGCTGGTCTACGTACCCGAATGCGAGATGGTGGCTGCACGCGATGTAGTAGAGTTCATCACGGAAGTAGCCGTAATTGCCGTGGAACGCAATCTGGACTGCGAAGAGCACAAGAGCGATGACGTGAGGCGCCTTGATGGTCTTCATGACTGTTGCAATTGTACGAAAAATGGGCATATATTGAAAGCAATCCTTCCCCATGCAGCGGATTCATGGCAGATTCTGACGGCGCTCTCTATCTCAACCTCGTCTGGCACCAGCACCAACCGCTCTACCTCGATCCTGATCTCGACCAACTGCAGGGCCCCTGGGTGCGGACGCATGGCACGAAGGATTACTACGACATGGCCTCGATCCTTGAGGGCTATCCGGATGTGCACTGCACGTTCAATCTCACTTCCTCGCTCCTGCAGCAGCTCCGGACGTATTATGTAGACCGGCTCGGCCCCTTCGTCGACGTGAAGAAAAGCCGGTTCCACAAAGACGCATTTCTCGCGCAGTGGAAAGGGAAAACCGATCCGTGGGTCGACCTCCTCCTGAAGGCCCCGGCTTCATTCGACCGGAGCGACTTCGCGTTCCTGATCACCAATCCCTGGAACGCCCTCTACATCACTGAAGTCATGCTCGCCCGGTTCCCCGAATACAAAGCGTTGAAAGAGAAGGCCGTTTCGGGACAACCGCTTTCCGAAGAGGAGCTGCGCGGGATAAAGGCGTGGTTCTTTCTCGCATATTTTGATCCAGATTTTCTGGGAGGAAAGGTCTCTCTCACGGACGGCTCCGCGGTCGACATGACCGATCTTATCCAGATGCGGCCCGACGGCGCCTACGTCCTCAGAAGGCCGCTTGTCGAGGAGGATTGCTCCCGCATTCTCGCCGAGACGTACAAGATCCTCGCCAACATTATCCCGGTTCACAGGAAGCTGATGTACGATCCGGCATCGCAAGAAGGACAGATCCAGATCGCGACGACGCCATACTATCATCCGATCCTTCCCCTGATTTTCAATTCGGATGCCGCGCGCATCTGCCAGCCAGCTGATCCCCTGCCGCCAAGTTTTCGTCATCCGGAGGATGCCCAGGCACAGGTGGCAAAGGCGGTCGCCTATTTCAAGGGGATATTCGGCCGAAAGCCTCTCGGGATGTGGCCTGCCGAGGGGGGGGTCTCTCACGAGATCGCCCGGGTGTTCGGGAGCAACGGAATCCAATGGATTGCGGCAGATGAGAAAATCCTTGCGCGTTCCCTCCCGCCGGGACTCTCTAAATTTCATCCGTACCGGATAGGGGAAGACCGGAAAGGGAGCCCGCCATTGGCCATTGTGTTTCGCGATACTGAGCTCTCCGATAAGATCGGCTTTACATATCAGCATTACCGGGGATCCGATGCGGCCAAAGACTTCCTCGCGTCGGTCTTCCAGCGCCTTGAGCCCGGAGGCGGGCCGGGGCGTCTCCTCACAGTAGTGCTCGACGGCGAGAATGCTTGGGAATGGTACCGGTACGACAACGACGGCAAAGAATTTCTGCATTCCCTGTATGGTGATTTGAGCGAGCTCTCCTCGAGCCGCCGGCTCCTGACGGTGACCATGTCTGAGTACATCACGGGGAATATCGCGCGCGGCGTGCCTCCGCATCCTGTCTCATCGATGCGCCCGATTGAAGGGCTGTTTCCCGGTTCCTGGATCAATGCAAACTTTGATACATGGATCGGCCGGGTGGAAAAGAACCGGGCCTGGGAGTACCTCGGCACTGCCCGCAACGATCTCGAACAATCCGGAGTGCCACGCCCCCTTGCGGGCGAGCCGGCTCCGGAGGAAGGGTCGGAGCAATGGTTCGCGTGGCGGGCCTGGGAGGAGTTGTATGCTGCAGAGGGATCCGATTGGTTCTGGTGGTACGGCACGAATCAGGGTTCGCCGTCGGTGGTGGCTCCGTTCGACAAGGCTTTCCTCACGCACGTGCGTAACATCTATCATTTTGCACGCCATGCGAAAGGGGTCATGCCTCAGCGGGATTTCGAACCGATTGCGTCCGTTCGGGCGGAGGAAGGAGTGACGCAGGGCTCGATGGTGAGGGGGTGAGAGGGTGAGCACCGGCCCGTTGAAGACCTATTCGCTCGCCGTCGCATGGAATTGGGAGTTCGACAGGGAATACGTGTCAGGCATCGAACATGAGTGTCAGAGGAGGGGTCTTTCGACGTACCGGATCGATCCGCATAACCTGGCGGATACGCTCGAGAAGCTCGGAGCCGGAGCTATTTCGTTTCAGGCATTCTATGACCGCGCCTCGGACGCAGATCCGAACTTCCTCCCCCTTGTTCAGGCCATGCAGGAGTCGGCGCTCTTTCTGATAAACCCCCGGCCGAAGGTACTGCACGCCATCGACAAGGCGACGATGCATCTTGAGTTCATGACACATGGGCTTCACGTTCCCCATACGATCATTCTTCCTCCGTATCACGAACAGAAGGCCCTTCCATTGAACATGGCGGAGCTGGATTGCCTCGGAACACCCTTCGTCATCAAGCCGGCGAATACCACGGGCGGAGGAACGGGAGTCGTACTGAATGCCTCCACAGTCGCCGAGGTGCTGGAGGCGCGGCAGCTCCACAAAAACGATAAGTATCTGCTCCAGGAGTTCATCGTGCCGAGAAATTTCGACGGGAAAAGAGGGTGGTTCAGGGTCTACAGGGCGTTCGACGAAATCATCCCCTGCTGGTGGGACGACCAGACACACCGGTACACGGCGCTGACCCAGGAGGAGGAAGAGCGCTTCAGCCTTGTCGGGCTCCGGAACGTCATGGAAACCATTGTCAGAGTCTGCGGGCTTGATTTTTTCTCCTCGGAAATAGCCGTCACGGAAGAATCAACGTGCGTCGTGGTGGACTACGTCAACGAGGTGTGCGACATGCGGCTTCAATCGATGCACGCCAACGGCGCTCCGGACGCGATCGTGCACCGTATCGAGGTCCTGATTGCGGCGGAAGTTGCATCGCACGTCAGACACTTTGTTCAGGCCGGATGAGCCCGGTGCGCCCGCTCCTCATAACTCTGAGAACGTTTCCGTCTCTGCCACCGGCCGGGGCGGAACGCCGGCCGGTGTTTCATTTTCACATCCGCCGTTCGGCGCGCGAACGATACAGGTTCGATCAGGGCTTGTTTTCCATCAGCGGCAACGTAATCCTTCCCGACTTCCGCGCGGCCCGGGTCTTCGCGCAGAAGATCAATGAGGTGAGGGAATCGGCGAAAAACCCGGAGAGGGGGGTGAAGGCGGGCCACATCAACGCGATGGGGCTGATCGATGAGATCTATCACTTCATCCTGCGGCTCTATGAAGAGTCGGCAAACCCGGGCGTGTTTTCGCGCGCGCGCGAGTTCCTGCAGAAGGAGTCGGGGAAGAAGGATACGCATGCAGTCCTGCAGAAATTTGGAGAGTTGTTTCCCCCCAGGGACGTCGAATCGGGATCGACCGAGCTCAAGAGTTTTCTCGCCGACGCGTTCGGCCCGAGGCCGAATGCCGACATCATTCTCGAAGAGGTGATACTCCTCTATTTCGCAAACATCAACCCTGCCTTCAGTCCGTTCAAGGAGCTCTTCGACGACGCGGAACTATCCGGCGGAACCGTCTATCGCAATTGCATCTCGGCCCTTGAGGAGTTTTTCAAAACGCAGCCCCCGTTCGGTCCCGAGAAACAATTCATGTTCGACCTTCTCCGAGCGCCGATCCTCGCGAGCCCTCACAGCCTCGAGGGCCAGCTCGAGTTCATCAAGAGGCAGTGGGGTCTGATCCTCTCGGAGAGGTTCAAAGCGAAACTCCTCGGTGCCGGGGATCTGCTCCGCGAGGAATCGAAACCCGGCGGCCCCGGCGCGGGAACTAGACCCCCGACGCCCGTGCCTCACTACCCTCCGTGGGACAGCGCCGACAGCGGCCGATTCGATCAGGAACGATTCACGGCGGATTTCGACTGGATGCCGCGGATCGTGATGCTCGCGAAGAACACGTACGTCTGGCTCGAACAGCTCTCCAGGGAATACCGGCGTCCGATCTCGCGGCTTGACCAGATACCGGACGAGGAACTCGACCGGCTCGCGCGCTGGAACATCACGGGGTTGTGGCTGATCGGAATCTGGGAGCGCAGCCGCGCCTCGCAACGAATCAAACAGATGACCGGCAACCCGGAAGCGGTTGCATCGGCGTACTCGATCTTCGACTACGTGATAGCGGCCGATCTGGGAGGCGAGGGGGCGTTCCTCAATCTCCGCCACCGGGCGTGGCAGCGCGGGATTCGCATGGCGGGAGATATGGTCCCCAATCATGTCGGACTCTATTCGAAGTGGGCCGTCGAACACCCCGATTACTTTGTCCAGTCGGAATACAGCCCGTTCCCCAATTACCGGTTCACCGGCGGGAATCTCTCCGATGATCCGGGCGCCGACATACGCATCGAGGACGGTTACTGGACAAGGCGGGACGCTGCGGTCGTGTTCCAGAGGGTCGACACGCGCACCGGCGCTGCGCGTTACATCTATCACGGGAATGACGGCACGAACATGCCGTGGAACGATACGGCCCAGCTCGATTTCCTGAAGGCGGAAGTCCGCGAAGCGGTGATACGGACTATCCTGCACGTCGCGGGAATGTTTTCGATCATCCGGTTTGACGCGGCGATGACCCTTACCCGGCAGCACTTCCGCCGTCTCTGGTATCCCCAGCCAGGCTCCGGGGGAGACATTCCCTCGAGGGCCGATCACGCGATGAGCCGCGAAGAATTCGACAGGCTCTTTCCGGAGGAATTCTGGCGGGAAGTAGTCGACCGGATCAATGCGGAGATGCCGCAGACCCTCCTGCTGGCCGAGGCATTCTGGCTCCTCGAAGGGTATTTCGTCCGGACTCTCGGAATGCACCGCGTCTATAACAGCGCCTTCATGCACATGCTGATGAAGGAGGAGAACTCAAAGTACAGGGAATTGATCCGGAATACGCTGGCTTACAATCCCGAGATACTCAAGCGGTACGTCAATTTCATGAGCAATCCGGACGAGGAGACGGCGATCGCGCAGTTCGGACGGGATGACAAGTATTTCGGCGTCGCACTGATGATGGTGACGCTCCCCGGTCTCCCCATGCTGGCGCACGGACAGATCGAAGGGTTCCATGAGAAGTACGGGATGGAGTACAAACGCGCCTACTACGACGAGCAGCCCGATGCGGACCTTATCAAACGCCATGAACGCGAAATCTTCCCGCTCATGCAGAAACGGCGGCTGTTCAGCCACGTGGAGAATTTTGAGATGTACGATCTGGTCGACTCGCGGGGGGGAGTGAACGAGAATGTCTTCGCGTATTCGAACAGAGACGGCGGGGAGCGGGCGCTGATCTGCTATCACAACAAGTATGAAGAATGTTCGGGGTGGATCAGGACGGCGGTGCCGAAGGTGAGCGCCTCCGCCTCAGGAGGCGAGAAAGGCCTCGGCATGACGAATCTCGCCGATGCCCTTGCGCTGGAGGCGGGGGATGGCGTCCATTATGTGTTCAGGGACCAAAAGTCGGGGCTTGAGTTCATCCGTTCGGGGAGGGATCTGAGGGAAAAGGGATTGTTTGTCCACCTCAACGCATTTCAGTATCAGGTGTTCACCGAGTTCAGGAAAATTGAGGACTCTTCAGGGTCCTATGCGCGCCTGGCAGATTCCCTGGAAGGGAGAGGCGTTCCTGACATGGAAGATGCCATGGTCGGGCTTCGACTCAGACCCGTACACGAGGCGTTCGGAAGATTGATCAGCGCGGGGCGGCACGGTTCGTTCACAACGACCGTAAAGGACTATGCCCGCTTCGCGGCCGCGGTGGCTGGGTTCATGGGGGGAGTGGAAGAGGGGGAGAAAGAGAAAGGGGAGGAGGAGGCAGTCAGAGGCGTGAAGGAGGATATCGCAACAATGAGCGCTCTCCTTGAATCCCACGGCGAGCGGAAACAGAGCGGGCGAGAGGGATCTCATGATCCGCTGAGGCTGATCAGGACCGCGCCGGGTTTGACGCTGCTTCTTTCGTGGATCTTTACCCGCGGACTCGGCCGGCTTGTGACGGCCGGTGACATTGCGCGCCGAAGCGCGGAGTTGTTCGAAAGGCTGAGACTCTCGGGCACAATTCATTCCGTCATCGACGGAGAGCGGGTCCCGGGGGGCGCTGCGATGGCCGTCGAGGCGATTACGCTGATGATCCTCCATCAAGACGTCTTTGCGGGCGGAACGCAGCGCGAAACGCTGCGCCGGGTCCGGGAGCTCCTCGATGAACCGGGCATCCGGTCGGATCTCCATGTCAACGAGCACCAGGGCGAGCTCTACTATAATAAGGAAGCGTTTGACGAGCTGATGCACTGGCTCTTCATCGCGGGACTCCTGAGGCGAGGGTCCCATCAAACCTCTCCGGAAATCGATACAACCCTTCTTGAACGGATACAGACATCGTCGGACACGTCGGGCTACCGGCTCGATGAGCTGAAGCAACTTCTGATGCGCCCGGCACCGCGCGCCAAGGAAGAGTCTGCAAGCCGCTGACGCCATGCGATCGAACCGCCGGTCAATCGAGCGCAGGTACGGATTTGAGAATCCCTTCAAACCCGATCCATTCTCGAGGAGGGCCTCGAAATATCTGCCCGAGGGCGGAGCGCTGCTCGACGTCGGCTGCGGGGAAGGCGCAGACAGCGCATACTTCGCCGGCAAGGGCTTTGCCGTGCATGCGATCGACAGGAACCGGGAGTACCTGAGGCGGTTCCGGCGTTATTGCAAGGATGAGAACCTTTCCGCAGTTTCCATCGAACACGCCGACGCGACAACCTACGAGTATCCCCGGAACAGATACGATGTTATCGCCAGCATTCTCGTCGTCTGCTGCATGAAGCGGAGCGAGGCGGAAAACGTTGTTCGCGCCATGAAGCGGGCGGTCAAACCGGGGGGCATTATCCTGCTGTCCTCCCGGAACTACCTTGACCCGGAGATCAAAGGATGCCACGCCGGCGGAAGGATGGTCGAACGGAACACGTTTTGCTCCGATTACAGCTGCTGCGAGTACGTCTACTTTATGGAGAAAGGCCGCCTGAGGGAACTCTTCCGGGGATTCAGGGTCCTGTACTACCGCGAGGGGTACGCGGGATGCAAGTATGGAGAGCACCCGCGGCACGGCGACTCCACCATCGTCTGCAGGCGTCAGAAGTAAGGAAGAAACGGAGACCATACCACAGTTGTCGGTGAGCGAGCCATGCAAAATGTCTTAGCGATCATTCTGGGAGGCGGCAGGGGGGAACGCCTCTATCCTTTGACCAAGCACCGGGCAAAACCGGCCCTTCCACTGGCAGGGAAATACCGGCTCATCGATATACCGCTGAGCAATTGCATCAACTCGGGGCTCCTGAAGATCTACGTCCTCACCCAGTTCAATTCCGCCTCACTGAACCAGCATATCGCAAATACCTACCGCTTCTACCCGTTCATGAAGGGATTTGTCGACGTGCTGGCCGCCCAGCAGACGCCGGTGAGCCCCGATTGGTTCCAGGGGACGGCGGATGCCGTGCGAAAGACGCTGTGGGTGATGAGCCCGTGGAAGGTAGATGATTACCTCATTCTCTCCGGCGATCACCTCTATCGGATGGATTACCGGCTCTTCGCCGAACACCACCGTTCGACGAAAGCCGACGTCACGATCTCGGTCGTCCCGATCGAAGAGTCGCACGCTTCCTCATTCGGTCTGATGAAAATCAACGAGCATGGGCGGGTCGTGGAATTCAAGGAAAAACCCACCGGGCAGACTCTCGCCGGGATGAAAGTCGACACCCGCGTGCTCGGCCTGAGTCCGTCGGCCGCGTCAAAGACCCCTTTCCTCGCGTCGATGGGGATTTATATGTTCACGCAGAAAGCCCTGGTCGATCTCCTCACGCGGTACCCTCAGCACGTGGATTTCGGGAGGGACGTGATACCCGAAGCCATTCATGACTGCAACGTTCAGGCGTATGCGTTCCGGGGATACTGGGAGGATATCGGCACGATCGAATCGTTTTACCATGCGAATCTCGCGCTTGTGCGGCAGCCGAAACCCTCCTTCAGCTTCTTCGACGCCGATTTTCCAATCTATACGCGGCCGCGCTTTCTCCCTCCCTCCAAGGTTCTCAACGGCAGGATCGAAGAGTCGATGATCTGCGACGGGTGCATCGTCAAGAGCTCTGAACTGATTAACTCGATCGTCGGTGTACGATCGCGCCTCGAAGAGAAGTCGTCCGTGGAGAATACGCTCATCATGGGAGCCGATTACTATCAGTCCGAAGCGGAGCGCGCGGCCGACCTCGATGCGGGCGCGGTACCCGTCGGCATCGGGGCGGGGTCCGTGCTCCGCAACGTCATTCTCGACAAGAACGCGCGCATCGGCCGAAACGTGAAAATCATCAACAAGGACAAGATCGAGAATGTGGAACGCGAGAGCGAAGGGTACTGGATCCGGAACGGTATCGTGATCGTGATGAAGGATACCACGATACCCGACGGCACGGTCATTTGAGCTGGGCTGTCCGTCTCTCCGCGCATGAAGAGTAAGGAAGTTGTGATGGTTGCGTCGGAAAACGACGCGCTGAAAGGGGGAAAGGTCGGCGGGGTTGGGGATGTCGTTCGGGATCTGCCGAAGGCCCTTGCGAAACTGGGGTGGCGCGTCACGGTCATCGTCCCGTCGTACGGCTTCCTGCACACGAAGAACCCCGCCAGGGCGGTCGCAAGCGTGAAGTTCCCCTTTGGGGGATCGTCCGCGGAAGGAGAAATGTGGGAGGTTACTCCCAGGGAACGGGTCGAAGGCGTGACGACCCTCGTCTTCGAGCATCCCGCTATCCGGGGCAATCCAATCTACTGCCACGACCCGCCCGAACAGGCGTTCGCTCAGGACGCGACAAAGTATGCGCTCTTCTGCTCTGCCGTCGGCCGCTATCTCCTTGCAAGCGGTTCACGGCCGGTTCTCCACCTTCACGACTGGCACACCGGCGCCCTCCTCCTCCTGAGAGAGCTCCATCCGCAGTTCGCCGCTTTGAGGGAGTTCACGACCGCGTTTACGATTCACAATGCGGCGATCCAGGGGACCAGGCCGATCCGGGGCTCTCCCGCGACCGTCGAGGAGTGGTTTCCGGAGTTATTCAACACGACCGGGTGGATCGATGCATGGAAAGACCCCCGGTACGCCGATCCCACTTTCACCCCCATGGCTGCCGGAATTTCCCGTGCGGGAAAGGTGAACACGGTTTCGCCGAGGTATGCCGATGAAATCCTGAAGCCGAGCGATCCTGAGACGGGATTCGTGGGAGGCGAAGGCCTCGAAGGGCTCCTGTTGGACGCCAGGTCACAGGGCCGCCTGTTCGGGATCCTGAACGGATGCGAGTATCAGGCGGAATACGGGATACATGCAATGCCGCTGACTCCTCTTCTGGATCTCGTGAAATCAGAGGCAGGCAAATGGAAGGAAAGCCCCGGCGGACCGACGCGCGCGGAGTTGGCGGATAGAATGATCCGATTCCGGAACTACGAGCCCAAAGTTATCCTCACGAGCGTAACCCGGGTTGTGGATCAGAAAATCAGGATCTTGCTGGAGAAAGGTTCGTCCGGCAAAAGCGGTCTGGAGGAGTTTCTGCGGCTCCTTACGGGTCATGCGGGTGTCTATGTGCTCCTGGGGACGGGCACGCCCGAGTATGAAGACGCTTTGGTATCGGCTCACCGTGAAAACGAGAGATTCCTCTACCTGCGCGGGTATTCCGAAGCCATAGGCGAGGCCCTGTACGCAAGCGGGTCTCTCTTCATCATGCCCAGTCTCTTTGAGCCCTGCGGTATCAGCCAGATGCTCTCGATGCGGAGAGGCCAGCCTTGCATCGTCCATGCGGTCGGAGGTCTCAAGGACACGATTGCCGACGGTGTCAACGGCTTCCAATTTGGAGGCGATACACTTAGGGCCAAAGTGGACGGTTTTATCCGGGTCGCGGGGGAGGCGCTGAAGCTTCATGAGGGCGATCCCGGGAGGTGGAGCAGAATCTCGGGCGCAGCGGCGCGAGCAAGGTTCACATGGGAGAAGAGCGCCAGGCAATACGCCGAACTCATGTATTCGTAACCCTTTTTCCGTTTGAAAGTGAAGGACTTTATGTGTAAGTTCGTAGGGCTTTTTCTACTTTTTGAGGGTATTTAGGCGATAGTATTCGCACCCACATCCCGATTTGATTCTACCCCCTGGCAGGCAATGGCCCGTAACATTGTAGCCGCAGGCCTGATCGTACCGGCACTCCTACTCCTTCCTGCGCTCTCGTGCGCTCAGGAGCTCCCCTTCACATACTACACCTCGGAGAGCGAGGTGAATCCCCTTCCCTCGTCGGATGTCCGGTCGGTATACCAGGATCGGCTGGGATATATCTGGATGGTTGTCTATTCCGGGGGACTCGTCCGATACAATGGTTACAGGTACGAGGTGTATAACATCGGGGACGGGCTCCCCGTGCTCGATGTCCGGCAGATCATCGAAGACCGGTTCGGGCGTCTCTGGGTGGCAACGGAGGCCGGGATTGTCGTTTCAGAGAAACCACTGGACAGGTACGAGGGAGGGGGCCGGATTCGATTTTCATCGCGGATAGGCTCGACCAACCTCCTGCAGAGTGTGGTTGTGGAAAACAGGCTTGCAGCCGATACCCGCGGGACGATTTGGGTGGGCACCCGCGAGAGAGGGATCGTCCGATACGTGCCGGATGGACTCGACTCGATCCGGGTGGACACGATCCGGACAGACCCGCATCGCGAGGGAAAGAACAGGGACGTTCGTGCGATAACGATTCGGCGTGACAGCAGCGTCGCGGCCAGCATCGGAGGCGGGGAGCTCCTGCTGTTCGTGAAGGACCTCACGAAGCCTGAAATTGTGACGGCAAAAGAGGGACTCCCTGTTTCGAACGCCGATGCGTTATTCGACAGCCGCGCCGGGATGCTCTATGGCGGTTGCCAGAACGGGATCGTGTGGCGGCTCGCAGGGGAAGGAGACCATGTGCGTGCGGAAAAAGTGAGCGAGGACCTGAAGAGCCGCATTACGTCGATCACCCAGGAGTCCGGGGGAGCGCTCTGGATTTCGAGCGAAGGTTCGGGTGCCGCCAGACTTTCCTACCAGGATTCCACATCGGCCCGTACGGAAGCCTTCCGGCACCGGAGCGTCTACACAAGGAAAAACGGGCTTCTGAGCGAATCTGTCAGCAGCATCACAGAAGACCGCGAGGGAAACATCTGGATCTCGCAGCTCCTCGGTGTCTCGAAGCTCAAGAGCAACTACTCCGCATTTGGGAGTTTCACGGCAACGTCGCACGGCGGCATGAAGCCCTACCTCTCAACTGCCTCCGTGACTGTCGTCATTCCAACCGTGAACGTGGCGGGATTGGCGCTCATGTTCATAGGGACGGAGGGCGGAGGCGTTGCCCTGATCGATGAGGAGGGGAAGGTCGAGGCAATTCAAACCGACCGGGGCTTGAGTACCAACCTGGTGAACGCTCTTACGCTCGACGATCGCAACCGATTATGGATCGGAACAACAAACGGCATTAACTGCGTATCACTTGATCCACGGTACCCCCCGCCGAGGTCTTCCAGATCGGGCTCGCTCACGATCTTCAACAGGAATACCTCGATCGCCTCCTACCGGCATACTTCGATCTATGCCAGCATCCGAACGGACCTCACTGCAGGAGACGGCTCCGCCAAAACACTCCCTGCGATGTGGTTTAGCGGATACCAGAACCTCTTCTGCCTCGTCAATGGGGGCTGGCTTGTGTTCCGGACTCCCTCAGGTCTACCCGCCACGTTTTTCTCCGGCATGGCGATCGATTCCGGCCGGTATTTGTGGATCGGAACGAGGGACAACGGACTCTACCGCAGTGCCGCCCCCCTCACTCTTTCATACCTGAATGGGCTGCAAACCCGGCCTGATACTGCCCCGGGGAAGGGAGTGGAAATGATCGGCAGTGAGGTCACGTCGCCTGTGTTTCATGCGGTCTGGAACGCGTCGAACGGAGCGCCCTCCAATCAGATCGAGTCGATCGTATGGCGGGACGGGCTTCTCTGGGTAGGCACGCCCGAGGGGTTGATCGCCATTCAGCCGGGGACGCTTCAAGTGAAGGCGCAGATAACTGTGGCCGATGGGCTCCGGGGAAACGACGTGACAAGCATGGCGTTTTCACCTCTCACCGGATCTCTCTGGATCGGCACCAACGGGGGATTGGCGGAGATCGACCCGGTGAGAAAACGCGTCATCCGTGCAATCACGAAGCATGACGGGCTTGTCGATAACGAGGTGTGGTTCTACGGATCGGTGGCGGCCGGGAAGGAGGGATCGGTGTACTTCGGGACCGCCAAGGGGCTGACACTGTATACCCCGCAGTTTGACAAGAAAAATACCATTGCCCCGATACTGCGGCTCCAGAGGACAAGCCTCAGCGAGGAGAACACCGGCGATAACGAGGCCTCATTCGAGTATGCCGCGCTTACCTACGCAAATGAGAAGGAAGTCAGGTATAAGACACGGCTTGTCGGCTACGACCGCGACTGGTCGCCCGAGAAGACCGAGGTGAAGATCCGCTACACAAACCTTCCGGCGTTCTTCCTCTCGAAGGAATACGTCTTCGAAATGGTCGCATCCAACAATGACGGAGTCTGGGCCGAATCGCCGCTCGCGCTGTCGTTCTCCGTACAGCCGCCGTGGTTTTTCAGATGGTGGGCTTTTCTTATCAATATCGGCGTACTCCTTGTCATCATAAATGCCTATTTTCGTCACCGGACCCGGGCCCTCGAACGAAGAAGCCGGGAACTTGAGAGCATCGTGGAGGAGCGGACGCACGAGATCCGTCTCCGTTCGGAGGAGAATCTGCGACAGGCGGAGGAGCTTGCCGCCACGAACGAGCAGCTTGAAGAAAAAAACGCCGAGATCATCAAGACGCAGGAGCAGCTGATCATGCAGGAGAAGCTTGCGTCTCTGGGGGCCTTGACGGCGGGAATCGCCCACGAAATCAAGAACCCGCTCAATTTTGTGAATAATTTCGCGGAGCTCTCTCTCGATCTGATGAAAGAGCTTCGCGAGGATATCACGAAGCAGGAGAGCGCGCTCGAGCCCAAAGCGGCCGCCAACATTCAGGACATATTGACCGACCTGGAGCACAACGCCTCCAAGATCAACGAACACGGCAAGAGGGCCGACAGCATCGTTCGGGGCATGCTGATGCACTCGCGCGGGAAAACCGGCGAGCGGATGCCCACCGACATCAATGTTTTGCTCGACGAGTACGTCAACCTTGCCTACCACGGCCTGCGGGCGCTCGACGCCAACTTCAACATCGGCATCGAAACAGAGTACGACAAGTCGATCGCGCCCATTGAGGTTGTTCCGCAGGATCTGAGCCGCGTGTTCCTGAACATCGTCAACAATGCATGTTACGCGGCGAACGAGAGAAAGAAGGAATCACCCGACGGGTTCGCTCCGAAGCTTATCGTGAAAACGAAGGACCTCGGCTCCAGGATCGAAATACGCATCCGGGATAACGGAAAAGGAATTCCTCCCGAAATCCGGGACAAGATCTTCGAGCCGTTTTTCACGACGAAGCCCACAGGAAAAGGCACCGGCCTCGGCCTTTCGCTCAGCTACGATATCGTCGTGAAGCAGCACCACGGGGAAATCAAGGTGGACTCGAAGGTTGGCGAGTACACCGAGTTCATCATCCTCCTTCCGAAATAGCGCCGCTTTCCCTGCGTCACAAAAAAATGGAGAGAGCCGCGCGGCTCTCTCCATTCAAAGTCTCTCACAACTGCGGCACGGCGGCGCACACAGCGCCGCCATGCGACACTGAACTCTAGAAGATCCCGCCTCCTCCGGTCGACTTGTTGACCCCCGCGATAACGCCTGTTGCATCCGTTACGATGCTCGACGCTGTCGCGCCCGGGAGCAGGGTTTGCGTCGTCGGTGCGGCAACCGGTGAATTGGCGGCCAGAAGAGCCTCTCCCCAACCCATCAACTGGTACTGAAGGGCCGCATCGGTCGCCTGGATCCCATGATTCGAGGCCCAGTTGAACTCGAGAGCGAGCACCTGTTGATTCAGGGCATCGATGTCGGTCTTGACCTGCTTGTTCAGGATATTGTACGCCGCCTGGATTCCGTCTCCCCCTCCGAGCGCCGTCTGGTAAGGATCGGTGAGAAGGAGGGTCCGGATTGTGGCGATGTATCCGATGAGCGCGGCCTTGGAGACCGTCGGATTTCCGCTACCGGAGATCGCCGACGCCAGCTGCTTCTTCCAGAACCCGGGCGTGAAGCCGTTCGTCGGAAGGATTCCGAACTTCAAATCGTTGGTGAGCTTCTTGGAGTTCGGCGCATACCCGAAGTTCCTTCCGCTCTGGTCGGGCTCCCCGGTGACGATGTAGAAATAGGGCGTCGTCCTGGTGAGATAGGTTGCCTCTGTGGGCGCGACGGTCGTCGTGTCTAACCCAACACGGTACGTCCCGTCGGGGATAGATGTAAAGAGGTAGCCGCCGGTTATGTCGGTAGAGGTCGAGCGGATCACCACGCTGTTCGAGTCGTACAGGTTCACCGTGGCGTTGGGAATTCCGGTTTCGGTAGCGTCGCGCAGGCCGTTGCTGTTTGCGTCCGTGAACGCGGATCCGGAGATATCAAAGACACGCGCGCATGCGCCGGCAATCTTGCCGACCTGTGTGCCTGTATTGGTGTTCACCGACGCCAGCACGATCCCTTCACGGACTGTCCCCGGATACAACACATAGAAATGCACGGTGTCCGCGGCGGAGGTCCCGTTCGGTACGTGCCATGTGATTCCGGGATTGACAGATGGGTCATTGTTGGATGAAACCCCATTCGGAGGGCTCGACGACCCGGCGAGAGCAGGCGCGCATCCGGGGAGCTCAATCCTGAAATGGAGATCGACGTCCGGTCCTGTCACCGTATAGGAGAATTTCGTCTGGTTGTTCGCGAGCGTACGCCCGTCGTAGGTGACGGTAAATCCCTGGAGCACGACGCTTTGCGGAAGAAGAGAGACCGCGGCGGCGGACCTGAAACCGCCGAACGGCGATGCCTGAGTCGCAGTGGTTTCAGAGGGGTAACTTGATCGCTCGCACCCGGGAATGAGTAAGATTACCGCGGCGACCAAAACGGCAAGGACAAACGTGGTTTTCATCAGCTGCTCCTCCTAGAGTAGTAGAGTGGATCGGTGGATGCCGCCTCGCGGCGGACCAAGACAAACGGAATTGGATAGATCGGACTTCGGGTGAAGTTGCTTTCGAAACGGTTGGAGTGCCAGCCACCCAAGAAGCTCCCAACGAAACGATAAGGGCTCCCCCGCGGATCCAAAAACAATACAAAGATACATTATTAAAGTTGAAATGCAATAGGGGGGTTTCGCGATTTACCCGGAAAGTAATTGGCGGTTGGTCTGGACAAGATACGCCGGCTAAAGCCGGCGCCTACAGCCGGTGCCTACAGGCTGCGCCTATCATTGGACTCCTATGGGATCGGGGGATTACCGGTGCTTGCGAGAAATCGTTAAACGGAGGGGCTCGGCCTCAGGAGGTCGGACGGTTCTTCCCGAAGAATTGGAGGGCCAGCATCGTGATATCATCCGCGTGAGGGAATCCGGTCTCGAATTTCTCGATCGAGTCGTAGACACAGCGGATTAAGTCCTTGAGCGGCATGTCTTTCCCAGCCTGGAGGCAGGCTATGAGGTTGGGTTCGCCGTAAAGGTCCCGGTTGAAGTTCATAGCCTCGGTGACGCCATCGGTGTACATGAACAGTTTCTCGCCCGGCTGAAGGATGGTTTTCTTCACATCGTACTCCATGTCTTCGAGCATCCCCAGGAGCATGCCCTCGGTGGGGGGCAGAGGTTCCACCGATCCGTCGTTTCTCATCACGTAGGGGGGATTGTGCCCGCCATTGGTGTACTGCACCTCTCCCGTCCGGGTGTTCAAAATACCGTAGAACACCGTGACAAACATGGCCATATTGCTCTCGGGAATCAGCAGCGTATTGACTCTCCGGAGGGCCTCGCCGGGGTTCCCGATCTGCATCGCGATCGACTTGAGAAGCGTGCGGCTCACCGCCATGAAAATAGCCGCCGGAACGCCTTTCCCGGAGACGTCGCCCACGATGAAGGCAAGCCGGTCCTGGTCGAGGAAAAAGAAGTCGTAAAAATCTCCGCCGACTTCCTTCGCCGTTACCATCTGGGCGAAGATGTCGAATTCAGCTCGGCCCGGGAATGCGGGAAAGGTGTTCGGCAGAATCGACTGCTGAATCTTCGTCGCGACGGTGAGATCGCTCCGGACGGAGACCAGCTGCTCATGTTCCTCGACGGCGCGCTTGATGACCTCGAGCTGGGCAATCGTCTTATTGATCGTGAGCTCCAGGTCGTTGAAGTCGATCGGCTTCGTCACGAAGTCGAACGCCCCCCGGTTCATCGCGGTGCGGATGTTCTCCATGTCGCCGTATGCCGAGACGATAACGGCCTTCAGGGCGGGGTTCTTGAACTCGTCGAGTTTCATCAGGAGGGTCAAACCGTCCATCTCGGGCATGTTGATGTCCGAAAGAACGACGCTCACATCGGGGTGGTCGGCGATCTTGACCAGCGCCTCCACTCCGTTCTGGGCGAACAGGAACTCAAATTCCTTGTCGCGGATCTGCTTTCTGAATTTCTGGCGGATGAGCGATTCCAAATCCGGTTCGTCGTCCACCACGAGCATCTTAACGGGCATTCGTTCTCCCGCCTCCCCGGCCGCAACCCGGCACGTTCATGCTGCGCTTACGCGAGGGCAAGCACATCTTTTTTGAGCCTGTCAAAATCAAGCGGCTTGGTGAGGTACTCTTCGGCGCCGAACTTCATCGCCGTCTTGTAGTTGCTCTCGTCGTTATAGGCCGTGATCATGCAGACCCTCAGCTGGGCAAATTTCTCCTTGACGCTTTTCAAGAGCTCGAGTCCCGTCATCCCCGGCATGTTGATGTCGGAGAGGACCAGCACCACATCGGGGGCCGCAAGGCCGCCCAGATAATTCAGCGCTTCCTCCCCCGAGAATGCAAAAAAGAACTCAATCGACCCCTCCCGCAGCTCCTTTCGAAACCGCTGCCTGAAAAGGAATTCAACGTCCCTTTCATCGTCGACAACCATCACCTTCATAGCGCCACCTTTCTCTCAGGATAAACGTTTGGGAATTGAGATAATGAACTCCGCGTATTCCCCCTCTTTCGTGTCAACGGCAATTTCTCCCTTGTGCTCGTGGACAATGATATCATAGCTGAGCGAGAGGCCGAGGCCTGTGCCGGCACCGCTCGGCTTGGTCGTGAAGAACGGGTTGAAAATTCTGTCAAGGATGCTTCGCGGGACTCCGTTCCCGTTGTCGCGTATGCGGACCTGGACCTTCTCGCCCATGTTCTTCGTGCAGACCCAGATCGTGGGCATGAACCCGTTCAGTCCCGATTTTTTCTTTTCGTTCGCCGAGTAGCAGCCATTGTTGACGATGTTCAGGAACACACGGCTGACATCCTGCGGCACCACGTCGATCGGGCCGATCGTGTCATCGTACTTCGACTCGATCTTGACGTTGAAGGAAGAGTCCTGCGCGCGGAGTCCGTGGTAGGCGAGGTTGACGTACTCCGCGAGCAGGGCGTTGATGTCGGTGGGCTGACGTTCGCCCGCCTTTCCGCGCGAATGGAGGAGCATGCCCTTGACGATGCTGTCGGCGCGCTTGCCGTGGTCATTGATTTTGGTGACGTTCTGCTCGAGGTCGTTGAGGAGTTCCGAGATGGCGGATGCATTCGCCGGGTCGAGCTTCAGTTTCTGCTTCTCGAGCTCTTCCCTCAGTTCTTTCGTGAGATCGCTCGAGAGCACGGCAAAATTGTTCACGAAGTTCAAGGGGTTCTTGATCTCGTGAGCGATACCGGCGGTAAGCTGTCCGAGAGATGCCATTTTCTCCGACAGAACCAGCTGCTTTTGCGCTTCCTTGAGCTCCTGCAGAGCCATTTCGGCGTTCTCTCGGTGCGATTCCGCCTGGCTGCGTGAGCGCTCGGTCTCCAGCAGCGCCTGTTCGGTCTTTTCCTTCTCCATCAGAAGTTCCTTCGTGCGCTCCTGCACGAGCGAAAGAAGTTCCAATTCGCGACGCTTCAGTTGACGGACACGGAGCGTATAGAGGCCGGGTCCGATGCCCGCAAAGCCAAACACGCAGATGGCATAGAACCAGGATGTCTGATAGAAGTAGGGCTCGATCGTGAAACTGATCGAGGCCCCCTCCCCGTTCCAGAGGCCGTCGTTGTTCGCCGCGATCACCCTGAAGGTATAGTCGCCGTGCGGTATGTTCGTGTAGTAAGCATCGCGGCGGCTCCCGGCTTCAACCCAGTCCTTATCGAACCCGTCGAGCTTGTATCTGTAAGCCACCTTCTCTGGGCCGATAAAACTGATCCCCGCAAAATGGAACTCAAACTTGGTTTTCCCGGGAGACAGATCCGGCTTCGTGCGGGGATCGATCGACTCTCCGTCGACCTTCACCTGCTCGATGACGACCGCGGGGGGAATGGCGTTGAGTTTGATCGCGGACGGGCGGATCATTGCGACACCCTTCACTGTCGAAAAGCAGAACCTTCCGTCCTTTGTAATCCATCCGGCTGGCTGCACTCCGCCGTTGCATTCCCTGTTTCTCATGCCGTCCGCCGTGCCGTACGCGGTGCACGTGAGGGTGGAGATCTTTCCGTCGGCGACGTCGTTGAGCTCCTTCCGGCTCACACGATAAATCCCCTTGTTGCACGACGACCAGAAATTTCCGGAGGCGTCTTCGAGAATCATGTACGACGCGTAATCGAACAACCCGTTTTTGGGCGTAATAGCGGTGAATTTTCCGTCCTTGAACCTGTGTAATCCGCCGGTCGCTGTGCCGAACCAAAAAACGCCGTCAGCATCTTCATAGATGGCAAAGACCTGCGGATCGCTCAGGCCTTCTTTCGTACCGTAGTTGGTGAACTTCCCATCCTTCAATACACTGAGTCCGTTGACGGAGGAAACCCAGAGAGCGCCGCTCCTGTCCTCCATCACGTCGAGGAGAATCTCGGAAGAAAGGCCGTCGTGAGTTCCGAAACGCGTGAAGGCGCCGTCGTCATACTTGAAGAGGCCCGTTTTGGTGGCGATCCAGATGGCCTTCTCGCGACTCTGAATGATGGTGGCGACATCAACGGGAGGTATGCCCGGGACGGAGGCGACCTTCGGCGCCGCATTCGCGCCCGGTCCCGGAGCGATCCGGTTCAGCCCTCGATTTGTTCCGATCCATATCGTTCCTGAAGAGTCCTCAAGAAATGACGTGACCCCGTTGAAGTGAAGTCCGTCTTTCATCGTATAGACCGCAACCTTTCCGTCCTTGTACCGGTTCAGGCCGCCGTCGAAGGTGCCAATCCAGATGCTTCCATCCCGCGTCTCGGTGATGCAGTTTATCAAATCGCTCGAAAGGCCGTTCTGAGCGGAGAGGTTCGTGAACTTACCATCCCGCAGCCGGCACAAGCCCCCACCGTACGTGCCCAACCAGAGGCTCCCCTCCCTGTCCTCAAAGACCGAGTGGACGTCTGCAACGGGGAGCCCGTCGGCAGGCATAAAGTACTCTACGGTGTCGACGACCGGCTCTCCTGCGCTATCCCGAAATGTCATTCGCCCGAGCCCCCTGCCTCGAACCCGAAACCACAAGGCTCCTTCCTTCTCCTGGAAGAAGACCCCGATGTCGTTGAGCGAGGGGTCTTTGGCTTTCCGGTACGACCAGAAGACCCCGTTCTCGTACCGGTCGATCCCGGCGTCGGTGCCGATCCAGAGGCCTGTTCGATTTGACAAGGAAAGCCCATGGATCGCATTGCTCGAAAGCCCGTCTTTCGTTGTGAATGACGAAATCGCGCCGTTCGTAAACCTGTTCAGGCCGTGTTCGGTCGCGACCCACACGTTGCCGGCGCTGTCTTCTCTGATGCTGTTGACAGTATCTCCTGCGAGGCCTTCGCGCCTCGTATACCTCGTGACCGAACCGCCCTGGGCGTCGGGCGTGAACCGGTCGAGGGCGTGCGGGGAATTGAGCCAGAGGACGTCCTTGCTGTCTTTAAAGAGGAAGAGGAGGGTGTCGCTGGACAATCCGTTCGCCGTGGTGAAGGTTTTCACGCTGTCGTTCATAAGGCGGCTCAGCCCCCGAGTCGACGAAAACCACATTCTCCCCTGCTTGTCCTCGGCGATACCGGTCACTACCTGCGATCCAAGTCCGTCGGATTCCGTAAACGTCCTGAACCTGCCATTGTTCAGCCGCGTGACGCCCCCGCGGCCCACGAATCTGAACCAGATCGCCCCTTCATGGTCTTCAAAGATTTCGGAGATGTTGTGGCTCAGCAGCTCCGGGGTGTTATTCCGGTCGTAGATGGTGAACTTGAGCCCGTCGAACCGGACGAGCCCCTCCTGGGTGGCGAACCAGAGATATCCCTCGCGGGATTGAATGATCGATTCAACCGCGCTCTGGGGGAGCCCGTTCTCCGTGGTCCACACCTCGCGGATGTACTGCGAGATCGATTTCTTTGGATCGAGAGCGTACCCTGTGCCGGAAAGACCGGTGCCCAGTGCACAAAGGATCAGTATGAAGAGGGGGCGCCTCACCTGGTTAGAAACGGCAGAACAGCCTGACATTCAGGGAATGTTTCCGATTAATTACGCGAAAATGAATGTAACCATAAAAATCTCACCCCGCAACCCCCCGGAGGGAGATCCTGCCCGAGCCTCAGAATGGCCAAAAAAAAAGCCCGGTCAAAGTGACCGGGCTTCCCCTGAAGCGGGCCTGTATCTGCGTTAGTGGTTGAACATGTACCGGAGTCCCAGCTGAATCTGCCACCGGGAATTGAGCCCCGGATCATCCGTGAAGGTTTTGGGAGCAAGTGCCTTATAATTGAAGACCGGGTTATACACTCCCGGGGAGGGATTGTCGACGTGATCCAGGACCAGGGGCGACGTGGCAGCCGCACTGGCAGCGCTCCGGACTCCCCAGTCTGAGCTCAGGAGGTTTCCGACGTTCAGTATGTCGCAACTGAGCTCAAAGGTGTGGGGCTGGCCGCTGAAGAGGAAGGTGATGTCCTGGAGGACGCGAAAATCGACATTGCTGAACCAGGGATTCAGACCGCCGAACCGTTCAGCAATCTGTCCCCTGTGCGAGTTAAGATAATCGTCCTGGCGTATGAACGCATCGAACGCAGCCCACTGCTGGGCGGCGGTCACTGTATTCCCGCCCTTGTCCGTATAGGGAGCAAATGTTATCTCACTCTGGTCACGCGGGATATACATGAGATCGTTTGATCCGCTGCCGTCGCCATTCACGTCGCCGGAGTACGTGAATGAATACCGGTTCCCTCCCGCGCCCGCAAACGTGTTGCCTTCGGCGACTTCAAAGAACACCCCGAAGCTCGTGGCGAGATTCTCTGTCCATGCGTGCCGTATGCTGGCGGAGCCGACGATCCTCTGTCTCTCTCCGAACTCAGAGTAGCTCACTTCAGGCTTATTGGGGTTCCCCTGCACCGGATTCTCGCTCCAGAGAACGCTCGCGATCTCGGTGGACTTCATCTGATTCCTGGCCTGAAGATACGTGTATGAGAGGCTCGTGCGGAGTCCGACATCGAACACCTTCCGGAGCTGGCCCGTTATATTCCAGTTATATCCCTCACTCGTGTTGTCGATAACGAAGATCCCGCCTACCGACGGATTATTCGGGGCGCTGGGATAATAGGGTCGCCCATCGACGGCATTCTTGCCGATCGGAGCGCCCAGATTATCGTTTCTCAGGTAGATGGCGTTGATATCCTTGCCGTAGACGAATTCGACCGTGCCGAGAAGATCCCACGGAAGCAGATGGTCGACCGCGAGGTCGGACGTCCACACCTGGGGCCATTTGAAATCGGGAGCCATGGCATTGACGTAGAAGGTCTGCTCCCAGGGAGGAAGATTTGGATTTGAGCCGGGGTTGGAGATATTATTTCCGAACCAGACGAAGGGAAGCCGGCCGGTAAAGATCCCGGTGCCTCCCCGAACCTGAGTCGTCCGGTCGCCCGATGCGTTCCAGTTAAATCCCACTCGAGGCGAGAACAATGGCTTGGCGCCGGGAAGTTTGCTCTGGTCGACGACTTCGGGGTTTCCGTCCGCATCGAGCGACTTGAGGGACCGTGTAAACGGGTTGTCGACGGGCGTGGTGAAGTACATCGGAATGTCCACCCTCAGGCCATAGGTCAGGCTAAGATCTTTGGAAATCAGAAACTCGTCCTGCCCGTAAAATGCCAGCTGCCCTAAGCTGAAATCTTCTCCCTTGAATGGGTTCTTGTCCGCGGCGGCGGTCTGCGCATTCCAGTCCAGGAACATCGCGGAGTCGGTGGGATCGGTGTACTGGAAGAACTCGGAGACCGAAGAGAATGTGGAACCGAAGGAGGGAGGGAGGAAGAAAACGCCGTAGCGGAAAAGATTGAAGGAATTGAAGAACGAAAACTTCTCGAAGTTCGCTCCGAGCGTCAGGACGTGCTGGCCGGTTGTGTACGTGAAGTTGTCCGTGAACTGCCAGACATCCTGGTCGAGCGTGTTATCGATCGAAAACGGTTCATGGCCGACCGTCGTATAGGTTATTCCGTCCTGCCCGATCTCGATCGTGGGAAAAGGCCGGCTGAAGGGATCGCGGAAGTCCCGGAACCTGTTGTAACTTGCGAAAAACCTGTTCGCCATTGTTCCAAACCGGCTGTTGGTTTCCACTGAGAAGGAGTTCAGGTGATTGTTGATGCGATAGCCGGAGTTCCGGAAGGGGAGACTGTTTTCGTTCGGGCCGCGCCCCGTGCCGGCGTAACTGAGGACAAAGGGGTGGGGGCCAAGTTCGCGCCGCCCGTTCAGATAATCGTAACGCAGCGTGACATTGTTGTCCTCATTCACGTTCCAGTCGAGCTTAAGCAGCAATTTGTCGTTGTCTGTTGAATGGTTGTACCCCTCGTAGGGGCCGGTATCGTATCCGTAGGCGTCGAGCATGCGCTGGCGGATGGAATCCATGGTCGATGCTTTCACCCGTGATATGCCGAATCCGGAAGTTCCATGGTTGGCGGCAAAGTCGGATGCGGGGTCCTCCCTCCGAACGTACTCTCCGTTTATGAAGAAAAAGAGGGTGTTCGGAGAGATGGGTCCGCCTACGGAGAATCCGGATTGGTGGAACGCAAGCGTGGGGTTTGCCACGACCTTATTTCCTCTGACGTTGTTTCCCACCAGGTCCTGGTTTCTGTAAAAGCTGTAGAGCGAACCCAGCACATCGTTCGTGCCGCTCTTCGTCACGGTGTTAATTCCCGCGCCGGTAAATCCGCCCTCGCGCACATCGAACGGAGCCACGGATACCTGTACCTGTTCGACTGCATCGAAGGGTACGGGCTCGGCCCCGGTCTGGCCGCCCGGTGCGGGGTCATCGAGGCCGAACGGATTGTTAAAGTAGGAGCCGTCGAGGGAGATATTGTTATAGAGCCAGTTCTTTCCGCCGAAGCTGAAATTTCCGTCGCTTCGGGGGTCGAGCCGGGTGAGATCGCGCGTGCTGCGCTTGATCGAAGGAAGCGCCAGCACCTGGCTTGGGCTGATGAACGTTGCGGCGCCGGTCCGGCCGCTGTTCAGCACCGCGTCGGAGTCGGCGGTGACGACCACTTCCTTGCCCTGCACTGCCTCCTCCTTGATGCTGAAGTCGAGTCGCATATCCTGCGCGAGGCTCAGATAGAGATCCTTCTGCGTCTCCGACTTGTAACCGATGTGCGAGACTGTCACGGTGTACGGTCCGCCGATGCGCATGTTCTGGATGTCGTACTGGCCGTTGACACGCGTGGGAGCGCCGTATCGGGTTCCTGTCGGTTCGTGAACGGCGATGACATTTGCCCCCGGAACCGGCTCACCCTGATCTGTGGTGACAAGCCCGGTCATCGAGGCCGTGGTGACGCCCTGCGCAAAGGAGAGTCCGGAAACCAGAAGGGTTGTGCAAAGAAGAACTATCAATCGTTTCATCGCTCCTCCTGAAAGATTGTTGAAGTTCTTGAGTGTAGGGGTGCCCCCCCTTACGGGACCTGACGAAGAGGGTGGAATCTACAAAGTTCCATAAACATTCACAAGCGATTTTTTGCATTGATTAACGGACGATTTTTGTATATTCAACCCGTGCGGGGGTCACCCCTCTCTTTGACCAAAACACACACTCCGGGGGCATTTCGGCAAGGATCTCCGCATCTTTCGGGAACTCCACCACTCCCAAGGAGGTAATCCGATGAAAAGAATTCTGTACGTCCTGGCAGCTTCCCTCCTGCTCATCGCCGGCTGCGGCAAGAAGCCCGAAGAGCAAAAAAAGATATTCGCCTTCGTGCCGAAACTTCTCGACAACCCGGTGTTCCAGGTAGCGTGGCAGGGGGCCCAGGCCGCGCAGAAGGATCTGGGCGGCGGGACGATTGAGGTTCAGAGGTTCGCCCCCGTGAAATCCGACGCGGTGGAGCAGGCGCAGATCATCGAGAGTCTGATCGAGCGGAAAGTAAGCGGCATCGCGATATCCGTGAACGACGCGGACGCTCTGAAAGAGTCGATCGACAAGGCGGTGGATGCAGGCATTCCCGTGGTCGCGTTCGACTCTGATGCGCTCAAAAGCAAGCGCGCCAGCTTTTACGGGACGAACAACGCCGCGAGCGGGAAGACCATGGGCGAATATCTCGTGAAGTTCATGGGAAAGAAGGGGTTGATCGCACTCCTGATGGGAACGCCCGGCGCGCCAAACCTTGAAGAGCGAAAGGACGGGCTTCTCGCATACCTCAAGGAGTACCCGGACATCCACGTCGTTGCGACCGAGTATTGTTACGACGACGTGAATAGGGCTGTCGCGGGGATGGAAGCCGTCATGCAGGCCCACGGCGACCTTACAGGGTGGGTCATGATCGGCGGTTGGGGAATCTTCACCCCTCCCCCGGGTCCGTTCGCGACAAAGAAGCCCGGCGAACTCACGGTCATCGCGTTCGACGCTTTGCCCGAAGAACTCGAGTATCTCCAGCACGGGTATGTTCAGGCGCTCATAGGGCAGAAGCTCTGGGGATGGGGATATGAGAGCTTTCGCCTCCTGAAGGAGATCACCGAGGGGAAGAAGCCCGGTCCGATCATCGATTCGGGCGTCGATATCGTCACGAAAGAGAACGCGGAGGAGTACGCGACAAAGTGGAAAACGGGAAAGTTTTGAGCAGCCAGGAGCGCATACTCGTCGTCGACGACGATCCGGGGATTCGCCTCCTCATCGAAACGATTCTCCGCCGGGAGGGGTACTCCGTCATCACCGCAGAAGACGGCATGAAGGCGAAAAAGATGATCGAGGGGAAACGAGAGACCTTCGCAAGCATCCTCCTCGACTGGAACATGCCGGAGATGACCGGAATAGACCTCCTCCGCTGGATCAACGAGCAGCCCGAGCTTGAAAACACCCCCGTCATCATGCAGACGGCGCTCGACGCTCCGGAGCGGATCCGGGAAGGGATCGAGGCCGGGGCATACTACTATCTTGTGAAGCCGTTCGATGAGATGCTGCTCGTCTCGATCGTCAAGGGGGCCGTTTCCGATTTTCTCTTCAAGAACTCGCTCCTGAGCAGGATCAGGGAGGGCGAAAATCCCTTCAAGCTTCTTACCGAGGGAACATTCAGGTTCAAAACCCTTACCGACGGAGAGTACCTCGCCGTCAGGATCGCCAGCGCATGCCCCGTGCCGGAAGAAGCGCTGATGATATCCGAATTGATCACGAACGCAGTGGAGCACGGCAACCTCGGCATCACCTACGACGAAAAATCCGCCTACGTCTCGGAAGGCACCCTTCTGAAAGAGGTCGATCGCCGTCTGGCGCTTCCCGAGTTTTCCGCCAAGCACGTTCAGCTGAGTCTTTCGAGGTTCCCCGATAAGCTCACTGTCACGATTGAAGACCAGGGAAAAGGATTCGACTATAAAAAGTATCTCGATTTCGATGAGGCCCGCGTCTTCGACAATCACGGCAGGGGTATCGCAATGACCCGCTCCGCCCTGGGCCTGGAATATGTCGGACCGGGAAACAAGGTCATCGTCACGGTGCCGTTCACATAATGACCGCACAGATTCCACAACCGGCGGAACTGCTGACCGAACTCCAGGCTCTCAGGGAAGAGCTTTCCGGGCTGAGATCCCGGGGCGAGGGAGGCGAGGCAGAGCAGCGTTTGTTCCGGTTTCTTGAAGCCGTGCCCATCGGCATTTTTGTCGTCGACAACACAGGGCGTCCGTACTACGCGAATCAGGCCTCGAAAGAGATACTCGGAAAAGGGATCATGCCCGTAGGTCCTGGAGAACTTGCGGAGACCTATGGCGTCTATAAGGCGGGAACGAATGAACAATACCCCGGTGATCGGATTCCCATCGTACGCGCTCTTGCCGGCGAATACCCGAAGATTGAAGACATCGAGATCCACCGGCCGGACAGGAGAGTGCCTCTTCAGGTATGGGCGGCCCCGATCTTCGATTCGAAGGGAGCCATTGTCTTCGCAATCGCCGCCTTCAGCGACATCACCGAGCGGCGGAAGGCGGAACGGCGGCTTTCGGCCCAGTATGCGGTAACGCGCGTCCTCTCCGAATCCGCTTCGCTGCCGGAGGCCGTCCCAAAGCTCCTTCGAGCGATTTGCGAGAGTGCGGACTGGGAGGTCGGTGCAATCTGGACGATCGACAGGAAAGCAGAGCTCCTTCGATGCGTCGATGTCTGGTGCTCCCCCGGGTGCGAGAATTCCGAGTTCGAACAGCTGACGCGCAGGTTCACATTTCCCCGGGGGATCGGCCTGCCGGGGCGTGTCTGGCAGGGAGGGCGTCCTTCCTGGATTATCGACGTCGTTCACGACGCGAATTTCCCCCGGGCGAAGGCGGCCGAGCGGAGCGGCATCCATGGCGCGTTTGGTTTCCCGATTCTCTCGGGAAGCGAAGTTACCGGCGTTATTGAATCGTTCAGCCGCGCGGTCCGGGCCCCGGACAACGATGTGCTGGAGATGATGGCTGCGCACGGAAGCCAGATCGGGCAATTCATCGAGCGCAAGCAGGCCGAGGAGGAGCTGCGGCAGGCCAAGGAGACCGCCGAGCTTGCAGCAAAATCGAAGGGGGATTTTCTCGCCATCATGAGTCACGAAATCCGCACTCCGATGAACGCCGTGATCGGGATGACCGGGCTCTTGCTCGAGACGGAACTCACCTCAGAGCAGCGCGATTACGCGGAAACGATTCGAATCAGCGGCGAGACCCTCCTGACGGTCATCAACGACATCCTCGACTTCTCGAAGATCGATTCGACGAACCTCGAGCTCGAACGCCAGCCGTTTGAACTCTACGCATGCGTCGAGGACGCGTTCGATCTCCTCGCTCAGAAAGCACTGGAGAAAAGAATCGACCTTGTCTACTCCATCGATCCCGATGTACCGCCGTTTATTTCAGGCGACGTCACCCGGCTCAGGCAGGTCCTCGTGAACCTCTGCAACAATGCGCTGAAGTTCACTGAAAAAGGAGAGATCTTTGTAACGGTGAGCCGGCGGAGCGGCGCCGAAGACGCCGTCGAACTGCAATTTGCCGTCAAAGACACGGGCATCGGAATTCCGGCCGATAAGATCGATCGATTGTTCAAACCCTTCTCCCAGGTCGACACCTCCACAACGCGGAGGTACGGCGGAACGGGGCTCGGGCTTGCCATCTGCGCCAGACTCGTCGAACTAATGGGCGGAACGATCTCCGTGGAGACGACTGAGGGCAAAGGATCCACCTTCACGTTCACGATCAGGACGGCCGCGGCGCCGAGCCTCCCCAAAGTGTACCTCAGGAGCAGAATCCCCGAGCTGAACGGCAAGCGCGCGCTTCTTGTAGACGATAACGCCACAAACCTGAAGATCCTCACGGCGCAGTGCCGCCAGTGGGGGCTCCTTGTGAGATCGACGACGTCGCCGGCCGAAGCGCGGGATTGGCTCGCCAAAGGCGAACCGTTCGACATCGCGATCCTCGACATGCAGATGCCGGACATGGACGGCATACAGCTTGCCGGGGAAATCCGGGCGTTGCGCACAAAGAACGACCTGCCGGTGATTCTTCTCACCTCGCTCGGAAGACAGGAGGAGATTCTGAACTCGGCGAGAGATCTTCTGTCGGCCTGCGTCTCGAAGCCCGTCAAGAAGTCGCAGCTCTTCGACATCGTCATGAACGTGCTCTCGGAGACGGAGCCGGCAGACAGGCCGTTCCCATCGAGGAGGAAACTCGATCAGCACCTGGCGGCCCGCCTGCCTCTGAGGATCCTCATCGCGGAGGATAATGCAATCAACCAGAAGCTGATGCTCCGCATCCTGCGGCAGATGGGATACACGGCCGATGTCGCGGGGAACGGACTTGAGGCCCTCGATGCGTTAAAGCGGAAACGCTACGACGTCGTGTTCATGGATGTCGAGATGCCCGAGATGGACGGACTCGAGGCTACCCGGGCGATGGTCATGACGTACCCCCCGTCTGCCCGACCGGCCATCATCGGTACGACGGCGTACGCCATGGAGGGGGACAGGGAAAAGTTTCTCAGTTCCGGAATGGACGACTACGTCAGCAAGCCGATCAAGCTGGAGCAGATCCAGGAAGCGCTGGAGCGATGGGGCGGGATCAAGCGCGGCACCAAAGACGATCCCCCTCAGGCGGGTACCTCGCGAGGCGGCTCGGGGATGATTGATCCGTCGAGAATCGACGAGCTGAGGGCGATGGGAGGGAACGGCGACCCCGAGCTCGTCGTACATCTGGTCGAATTATACGTTGCGGACTTCCCAAACTCCGTCTCGGAGATCAGGAAGCATGCCCGTGCCGCCAATACCCAAAAGATGCTGATGGCGGCTCACCGCCTGAAAGGTTCGAGCCTGAATCTGGGCGTCACCCGCGTCGCCGATCTCTGCAAGGATATCGAATCGGCCGGAAGGGATGGGAGGTTGGAAGAGTTGGAGGCCCTTCTCGGTCGCCTGGAAGGGTGCCGCGAGGAGGTGATCGCAGAACTGAGGCGAATTGGCGGAGGAACTGCTGCAATCCAGACCAGCTAATCTTTATCTCCCCACCCGGGCCGTGCACCCGAGCCGTCAGTTGGAGGTCTTGACGAGAATTGCATGTCCGTTGAGATTGTGGATAACAAGCTGTCCGGCCTTCCCGCGTTCTTCGTTCACGAATTGCGTGATGCCGGGACACGTGCGAAATCCGTAGTCATCGAAAACTACGACTCCTCCGACGACCAATCTGGGCCATATCCACCTCACGACGTCTTTAGCAGATTGATACACATCGACATCGATGTGACAGAGACGAAAGGACTCGTCGTGGACTAACTTGCCGCTCTCTTCAGGGAAGATGCCGCTTACTACCCTCGTGTTATCCAAGCCAAGCTTGTCAAGCAATTGCTGCACTGTTTCTCTGGTGGTGTCGGCGTGTTCGCCGCCGGCGTATGCCACATCGACGGCACCCCGTTTGACCACACCCGTAAAGGTGTCACAGAGATACACCAAATCCTTGATCCCCCGGAGCTGGCACTGTTTGGCGATCAATGCGCCGCTCCCTCCCCTCCAAACGCCAACCTCGATCAACGCGCCCCTGAAGTTCGAAACTTGCTCAACCAGTTGCCACAGCTCGTAGCACCGGTATCTGTCAACCATCGTGTACGGTTTTATGACCCGAAATGTCGAAAGAAAGGCTTCATCGGTAAGCCAGGGTGCGTAGGTTGCATACGGCAGCACCGGCTCATAGCTGTTATCCCTTCTGAGAACTCTCTTGAACGTATTGAAGGCGGAGCGAGTAATAGTCATCCTGATTACACCTTGTTGAGATCTCTGGTCGGGGGCCGTCCAGGTAGAACGCATCGATCACAGAATCCACCGCCTCAAGATAGGAATAATCCGCGGATTAGCAACCGGAGATGCCCTCGGTTGCGAACGAGACTCCTCTTATGGGTCTTCAGAGTCCTCCTAGCAGACGGTGTTCAAGTTCCGCGGTTCGGAAAAATCCGGCATCACGTCGTTAGGCTTTCGTGTGGGTCCGTGAATCAGGCTGAACTGCTGATTGCGACATGTGTCACACCCGGAGCTCCCCGGACGGATGCCCGGACACTCCGCCGGATCGTAGCCGAGCGCTGATCACATTTCGCGGCCCTGTGACAGCAGTCATAGGACACTTTCAAGATTGTTCCTTTATTGGGGAGCAACCGGGAACTCTGTTCCATCCATCCGCTTTACTTTTCTACAATCTGCCGTCGGAGCAATGCAGTCAAGCGTTTTCATACTGCTTAATATTGGCGTTTTTATGGCCATTTTCTGCCTATATTTCGCCTATCAATACTTCCTCGTCCGGAAGCGCATAAAGGCTAACGAGTACCGGGACCTCCCTATCGGATAAATCGGATAACCAAATTTCTACCGAGCCGTGACCTTTTCCTGACAAGTCACGGCTTTTTTGTTTGTACGCTGAGGATGATGTCTTCTGGCTACCGGTTTGTGTCCGCTCGAATTGAACGTTATCCGAAGACATCATATGCATATGCCCGCCGTGTCTTTCTTACCGAGATTCCTCTTTCCGTGGTGGATCGCCGCAACATTCATCAGTGAGGGAAGCTGCACTAACCCCCCGGCCTCCGGAGACTCCGGAGTCCTGACCAACCTCCGTTTCTCACCCAGCGCCTTCGACTCCTTCCGGAGGAATGCAGAGCTCAGGTTCACTCTCTCATCTCCGCAGACGATCACCGTCTTCATAACGCGGGATGATTCCGGCGGCGGCCGTGAAATTGTCAAGACCCTGATTCTAAATTCCCGTGAAACCAAAGGATCGCACTCCACGACGTGGCTGGGCGACAACAACAAGGGAACATTTGCTCCCGCAGGGAGCTATCTGGGAGTCGTAACGATCGAGCAGGAAAGCTTCTCAACGAGCGTCCAGGTATTTCACTTCTAAAGACTCAATCCACGAATGTTCAACAAACCTTCAGGAGATTCCCATGCACACACACATGTTGTTCCGTCGATACCGCATCCCCTTCGGATTGCCCGGGCTTCTTGCGGGCTTCCTGCTGATGTACGGTTGCGGGAAATTCTCAACGCCCGACCTTTCCATCGACCCCAAATTCATGATGGAGGAGGAGCCTCAGGGCGAGGAGTACCTCATCGCCTTCGTGGATGAGCTCGACCAGCTCGCGGATGCGGGCCCCGGCGTTCGGAGCACCATGCTTCCGGTGGATGTTCCACAGAGCGCAATGAGGAGAACAGTCATCCGGACTTCGGCCGCAGACACAACGTTTGTGTACGGGGAGCTGACCCCTACCGGGCTGGGCGCCGTGGTGACCGAGAGGCATCAGTATCCGAAGGGGATCCTCCTCATCACGGTGAGAAAAACCCACGGATTGCCGGGGGGCGGGGTTGTCTCCCAGACGAAGAAGTACATCACGTTCGCCGATCTCAGCAGCGATAACCCCCAGCAGTCTACCATAACCGAGGTGGCCGGCCTCTCAGGGGATACCATTCTGACTCACGTGGTTCGAAACGGGATCCTTGAGACATACACCTTCCGGTTGCCGGTGGTTACGCGTGTGGTCAATCCGGCGGACGGATCCGTGCGGGTCACATCCCGGTTCGGCGCGGCGGGGGCGGTCGTTTCGGAGGTGAGGGACGGCAGCGGTTCGCTCATTCAGCTTCGCAGGAACAACGGCCTCGCCGACGGAAGCATCGTGAGCTATACGCATTTTGCGGATTCGACATGGCGCAACGTTCGCACCGTGGGTGAAGCGGACGGAACAGTCTTTCGCGAGATCACATCCGGACCCTAGCGTCACTGCCCGACGGGGTTAGACGGCGATGGATCGTGCGAGAACGCGGAGAGTACTGGTTGCGGCCCTTGTCATGGGTCTGGACGCTCTTGCCCCGGTCATCGGTCCACATGCACTCCGGGGGATCGCATCGGCTCAAGTAGAATCTGTTCCTGACACCGGTGCGATCCCCGGAGACCCTTCCGGGCAGGGTTCTGAAACCCTCTACCGCCGCGATGACGATACGCTTCAGCTGCGTTTACTCGAACTCGAATCCGATCGGCTTCGCTATCAGTCCGGGCAATCCGATTTCTGGCATAGACTTCTCCCATCGGTGAACTTCACCGCGAGCCTGGGATGGAAAGATCTCATCGCGCTTGAACCAACCGCCCTTGCGCCGTCCTTTATTCCCAGGGACGCATACCGGGTGACGATCGGAATCTCCCTCTCCGGGATCCTGGAAGACTCGAAGCACGAGGAGGCAGAATTTGGGCTGATGAGAATCGAGGTTCTTCGCGAGCGCCTCCTCGGGCGGATGCGCGGGTCAGCATCGGCGCTGCGCGAGCGCTTGATCGCGATCGAAGGAGAAAAGAATCTCATCCTACGGGAAAAAGGTATCCTCGAGGCGGTCGAGCGCTTCGACGAACTTCGCTTCCGGGGAGGGGAGATCAAGTATGATGCCCTTGCAGGCGCCAAGCTTCGATTGATCGAGCTGGAGAAAAGGCTGCTCCTCCTCGACTTTCAGGCGGCGGAAATCCGGCCGGGGCTCACTCCATCGGGTCGCCGATAGGATTTTCCACGCGCGCCCACCCACCTCCCTTTCGGTTTCTCCATGACCGCAATTAGTCTCAACATGAATGACGCATCTTCGGAACGTCCGGTGCGGAGGAGGTCCAAAGGGAACAAGGCCTCTCCCGCCGCCCGTCAGGATGGAAGGTCGCCCGGTGAGCAAGATACATTTCAGGATCCGGAAGCGGAGGCCCGCCTCAGAGAGTATCTCGGTCTCTTCGAGCAGCTCTTCATGTCATTTCGCGAGCAGGTCTCGGAGTGTGTCGGCGACGGGGCGGAGGGGATCCTGCTCCGGGCCGAGGAACGAGTTCGTTCCCGTCTCCCCGATTTCGATCTTTCGTTCAGCGATCCTTCGACGGCGCTGCAGGTACTTGATCTTCTAGAGGCGGCGTCGAAGGAGGCGCCATTCCTCAGGCGTTCCCGCCTCCGTGAAGCTGCGCTTTCACTCGTCGCAGACCTGTATACGAGGCATTACGAACTCCTCGAACGCTTCCTGGGAGTTGAGGCCCTCGAGCAGTTCTACTATCGTATGAAAAAATGAGATGAGCGGCCCGACGCATATTACGTTCGCACTGTTCATGTACCTGCTGCTCCTCACGACAACAGGCATCGCCCTCAATCCAGTGAATGCCGCATTGATCGCCCTCGCATCGCTCCTGCCCGACATCGATACGGGGGCGAGTTCAGTCGGAAAGCTGATGCCCTTCATTTCACTGAGGATCGAACGGAAATTTGGTCACCGCACGCTGACACATTCGGCCCTCTTCATTGCCGTCGTGGGGTTGGCAGCCCTTCCTCTTTTTCTCATCGGCCGCGATTTGTATGTCTGTGCCCTTGCCGGGTATGCATCGCATCCGTTTCTGGATACAATGACCGTCAACGGCGTGAAACTCTTCCATCCATTCTCTTCTGCCAAATGC
>JACXTT010000829.1_pt1 | contig 52501 bp, 43 predicted proteins | sample 9270951 | NCBI WGS metagenome assembly JACXTT01 (sample SAMN15532306, study PRJNA645909) | rock metagenome | isolation source: weathered quartz diorite | place: Puerto Rico | collected 2017-06-21
CGTCAGTTTCCTTCTCCCCTCCGCGAGGGGAGAAGGTGCGCGAAGCGCGGATGAGGGGTTCGTGCAACGCGCGAACAAGAGCCCCTCATCCGCCTTCGGCACCTTCTCCCCCGTGCGGGAGAGAAGGGACTGGTCGGCTCAAACCGCATGAACACTGGAAGTTTCTTGGATGCGATAGGGTCCAATGTGACGGCCGACACATTGTGACGTGACTCGGCCCTTTTGCCTCCGGCCCCGGCTCATGCGACATTGTGTCGTCATGAAACGAGCCTTCATCTTCATCGCCCTGATCGCGCTCCTCGGCTGCCAGCAGAAGAGCGAAGTTGCAGCACCTGCCGTTACGACCGCGCAGCCGGCCGCGCAATCGCAAGCTACTGCGCCGCCGCCACTCACCAGCACCACCGCGACGCTGCCGCCGGGCCATCCGGCCGTGGCAGCAACCCCTTCGGCAGCGCCCGCGAACACCGGCAACGGCACGGTCTCCGGCACCGTTGAAGAGACCTTCAACGCCGGCGGTTACACCTACCTCAAGCTGAAGACTTCCAGCGGCGAGGCGTGGGCGGCTGTTCGTGAGACGACCGTGAAGAAGGGCGATCACGTCACGATGAGCGTGCAGATGACCGCCGAAAAGTTCGAATCGAAAACGCTCAAGCGGACTTTCGACAAGATTCTGTTTGGTGCGCTCGAAGCCGGCAGCACCGCAGCGCCGGCCGCGACGTCCGCACAGCAACACATGAGCGTCGCCACTCCCGACACGACTCCGATCAAAGTCGCGAAAGCGGAAGGAAGCGAAGCGAAGACGGTCGCGGAGATCTGGGCAGCGAAGGATTCGCTGAAAGACAAGCAGGTCGTCGTCCGCGGCAAAGTCGTGAAATTCCTCGGCGGCATTCTCGGCAAGAACTGGATCCATCTACGCGATGGCTCTGGCTCCGCGGACAAGAGCGACAACGATCTTGCAATCACCACGAATGAAGGCGCAGCGGTCGGCGATGTCGTGACGATCACCGGCGTCGTGCACGTCGACAAGGACTTCGGCGCGGGCTACCGGTATCCGGTGATCATCGAAGAGGCGAAGATCAGCAAGTAACCCTCACCTACAATGAAGCGCGATGCTTGCGCTTCTGCTTGCCGCCACCGTCCTGCTTCCAACTGGCGTCAGGCTCGACGCGGCCGGGCGCAGCATCACCGCGGGCAATCTTCCGCTCTCGATGGTGCTGGCGCCCGATGGCCGTCACGCGATTCTGCTGCTCTGCGGCTGGAAGCAGGAGGGACTGCAGGTCGTCGATCTCGACTCCGGCGCGATCACGCAGACCATCGAGAAGCCGGCGGCGTTTCTTGGGCTCGCGTTCTCGCCCGACGGGCGAACGCTCTACGCGTCAGGCGGCAACAGCGACGCGATCTATCAATACGCATGGCGTGATGGTCAACTGGTTGACGAACGCACGATCTCGATCAAACACAGTTCCGGGCTGCGGTATCCCGCGGGCATCGCGCCGTCGGCCGGCGGCCGCTACCTCTATGTCGCTGAACAAGTCGCGGACATGCTCGCAGTCGTCGATCTCGAAAAGGGCGAAGTCGTGCAACGCCTCGCGACGGAGCACTATCCGTACGCCATCGCGGCCTCACCGAAAGGAGAGGTCTTCGTTTCCGCATGGGGCGGCGAGAGCATCTCCTGTTTCCGAGCAGGCGCCGATGGACTGCTCGCTGCCAACGGCCGGATTCGCGTAGGCCGTCATCCTTCCGCGCTCCTTCTCCACGGCACGACGCTCTTTGCCGCGATGGCGAGTATCGATCGCATCGCGATCGTCGACACGACGAAAAGGCGCGTCGTGGCCACGCTCGATGATCATCCGCCCGGCGGCGTTCGCGAAGGATCGACTCCGAATGCGCTCGCTCTCTCGCCCGACGGCAAGCTCCTCTTCGCCGCGGAAGCGGACAACAACGCAGTCGCGGTATTCAAGCTCGCGACAAAGAAGCTCGTCGGACGCATCCCCACGGATTGGTATCCCGCCGCGGTGAGCTCGACAGACAACCGCTTGTTCATCCTCAGCGCAAAGGGAGGGGGCACGAGGCCCAATCCCGGTGGTTCCACGCCCCTGCAGAAGCGCAGCGAGAGCGACTTCAACCTCGGCCAGCTCGACGGGACGATTCGCGAGATCCGGCTGCCGTTGAAGCAGCTCGAAGCGCTGACGCAACGCGTGGCTAGAGCCAATCACTGGAACGAGACGCGCAGCACGGCAGCGTTTCCGCCGTTCAAGCACGTCATCTACATCATCAAAGAGAATCGTTCGTACGATCAGGTGTTCGGCGACATACCGGAAGGCGACGGCGATCCGTCGCTGCTCTTCTTTCCACGCGAGGCGTCGCCAAATCACCGCGCACTGGCGGCACGCTTCGGTCTGCTCGATCGCTTCTTCGTCAATTCCGAGGTAAGCGCGCAGGGGCACCTCTGGTCGACCGCCGCGTATGTCACCGATTACACGGAGAAGACCACGCACCTGCTCTACTCGGAGCGCCGCCCCGATTTCGACGAAGGGGAGGTCGACGATCCGGCCGAGGGCTATCTCTGGTCGCGGGCGTTGGAGAAGGGCGTGTCGCTGCGCATCTACGGCGAGTTCGCATTGCCCGATGCGACGAAGACTCACTACCTGGCAACGAAGAAAGATGCGAAGCCCTACACGTCGGCTGACTATCCCGCGTTCGACGTCAACATTCAGGATCAGAAGCGTGCGGACGTCTGGCTCGCGGAACTGAGCGAGTTCGTGAAACGCGGCACGATGCCGCAGCTCGAGATCGTTCATCTGCCGGGCGATCACACGGCTGGAGCACGCGCCGGCAAGGCGACGCCAGGCGCTTACTTCGCCGACAACGATCTCGCACTGGGCCGCATGATCGAAGCACTTTCACTGACACCGTTCTGGCGCGACACCGCCGTCTTCGTCGTCGAAGACGATGCGCAGAACGGACCCGATCACGTCGACTCCCACCGCTCGATCGCCTTCGCGATCTCGCCGTGGTCCCGCGGCGGCGTGCAGCATCAATTCATCAACACCACCGACGTCGTTTCCGCGATCGAGCAAATCCTCGGGCTCCGCCCGATGTCGCACTACGATCGCTACGCGCGCTCGCTCACATCGTTGTTTGGAACGAAGCCCGATGTCTCCCCGTACCACGCGCTCGCGCCATCGCAGCGGTTGGATGAGAGGAATCCCGACAACACGAAAGCGGCCGAACTGTCGTCGCAGCTCGACTTGAGTTGCGCGGACTGCGTCGACGATGCGCTGTTCAATCGCGTGTTGTGGGAGTGGAGGGCGGGGCTGAAGTAGTGCGGTGCTTCGTCATCCCGAGCGGGCGAATCGGCCCCGCGCGCTGGCGATGCCTAGTTCCTTCTCCCCTCCGCGAGGGGAGAAGGTGCGCGGAGCGCGGATGAGGGGTTCGTGCAACGCCGGAACAAGAGCCCCTCATCCGCCTTCGGCACCTTCTCCCCCGTGCGCGGGGGAGAAGGGACTATCTCAGGCTCCGCTTCACAGTCTTCCCAGAACGCGCAGGAGTCCATCAAGGATCGTCAGCGGGTGCGGCGGACAACCGGGGATGTAGAGATCGATGGGGACGATCGCGCTCGCACCGTCGTGTTGTTCAGGATGCCCTGCGTAGATGCCGCCGGAGATCGCGCAGGCGCCGACGGCGATCACAATCTTCGGCTCAGGAATCGCGTCATACGTTTTCTGAACCGCGAGGCGCATGTTCTCGGTCACCGGCCCCATGATCATCAGACCATCCGCATGGCGCGGCGAGGCGACGTACTGAATGCCGAAGCGGCCGATGTCCCAGCCGATCGTGCTGAGCACGTTCACATCCGCCGCGCAGCCGTTGCAGTCGCCGGCACTGACGACACGAAGCTTCAGCGAGCGCCCGAACAACTTCTGCAGTTTTTCGTCGAGGGCCGCCGCGAGCTTGTGCTGCAAGAGGTCCTCACGCGTCCGCGTCGCGAGCCGGTACTCATCCGTGAACACGATCGCTCCCTCGGGACACGCGGCCTCGCACTCCGGACAGAAGATGCAGCGGCCGAGGTCGATCGCGCGATCGATGATCGCATCCGTGGGACATGCGTCGGCGCAAGCGCGGCAACCATCGGGACACTTCGTGACATCGAGCGCCGGCAGCCCGCGGAAATGCGTGGGCATCGCCGGAGGTGCAGCGTCCGGATAGCCGATCGTGCGATGGCCCTGGCGTGCTCGCGCGAGTAGCGCTTTGATCATCGGTTCTCCCTACAAATCATGTCCGCAGTAAGAAAGGTTGAAGCTTTTGTTGCAGAGCGGGAAGTCGGAGATCTCGCCGTTGCGCAACGCGAGCGCGAGGCCGAACCAGTTATGAAAGGAGGGGTCCGTGATCTTGTAGCGCGCGAAGCGGCCGTCCGTGCCAGTGATCGCGACGTGGCAGATCTCGCCTCGCCATCCTTCAGTCAGCGACGCGACGATCATGCCGCGCGGCAGCGACGCAGGGAACTCGGTCCGCACAGGCGTCGATGGCAGCGCGCGCAGCTGCTGCCTCACGAAATCGGAAGAGCGCTGCAGCTCGAGCCAGCGGACAAACGCGCGTGAGTTGACGTCGCCATAGTGCGCCGTCATCACCGGGATGTGGACGAAGCGATAGATGCCGAATGGAAAATCGTGACGCACGTCGATCGCGCGTCCGCACGCACGCGCCGCGACTCCGACCATGCCGATCGCATCGGCCTGATCGGCCTCCACGACTCCGGTGTTCTCGAACCGTTCCATCACCGTCGGCGTCGTCCACAAGAGTCCGACCGCATCGACCACATCGCGCGTCGCGTGATCGAGGCGCTCCACCAGTGCATCGATGCGATCCGGGCTAACGTCGAACTGCACTCCCCCCGGACGGACGAAGCCTCGCCCGAATCGCGACCCGCACAACTCTGCAGTGAGGTTCAGAAAATCGCCGCGGATGCGGCCGCAGTATGACGCGGCCGGCAAGTACGCGACGTCGCCGCTGAGCGCGCCGAGATCACCGGTGTGATTTGCCAGGCGCTCGAGCTCGAGGGCGATGCCGCGCAGCACGTGCGCACGCGCCGGCGGCTTCGCGCCGCCGAGCGCCTCCATCGCCTGGGAGTACGCGAGTGCATGCCCGATCGTCGTGTCGCCCGCCGCCGTCTCCATGTAGTGAATCGTCTTCTTCGACGGTCCGCCGCTGAGCGCGCGCTCGATGCCGCGATGCTGATAACCGAGGGCGATCTCCAGATGAAAGACCTGCTCGCCGTGACACTGGAAGCGGAAATGCCCCGGCTCGATGACACCCGCATGCACCGGCCCGACGGCGACCTCGTGCACCTCGTCGCCCTCGACGCGAAAGAACGCCGTTGCATCCGGCGAGCGAACGGGCTTCAGCCATGGATGCCCCACCGGCTCGACGCCGAACTGCTCCGCGATCTCGCGCTCGAACCAATGCGCCTGCGGGCATTCCGGCGTGAGCGAGTCGAATCGTTTGTCGCTGATCTGCGTGCGGATGAATCCGAGCTCGCTCGTCATGTCATCCGCGAGGATGGCGATCAGCTCGATGCGCCCATGCGCCTCGCGCGCGAAGAACGAGACAAGCCGGCACTCGTCGCGCAGCACGGAATCGAGCACGGCGTTGCGGAACGCGGGAAACGCGTGGAGAGGAACATCGGCCAATGCCGCAGGCTCTGCGTTGCGCCGGATGAGCAGTTGATCGTTCACGTCACGATCCTCCCAACAGCCGCGCCGCGGCGTGCAGCAGATCCGTGACGGGCGCCGGAATCCACACTCCCATCACGAGTACGAGCGCGAGACTGACAGCGATCGGCAGCGTTTTCAGCGGCGATTCGCGGAACGTGCGCCCTTCCGCATCCTCCGGCGGCACGCCCTGAACCACCGCGAGCACCGTGCTGCCCATCCCGATGAAGATGATCGCCAGCAGAATCAGATAGAGCGCGCTGACGACGTAGCGGCGCGCATCCATCGCCGAGACGAGGATCAACAATTCACTGACGAACGGTCCGAACGGCGGGGAACCTGTGATCGCGAAGAACCCTGCCAGAAAGAGTCCTGCCGAAATTGGCAATCGCCGCAGCGCGCCGGTCACATCTTCGAGCCGCTTGCTCTTGAACGCGCGATGGATGTTTCCCGCCGCGAGGAAAAGCACGCCCTTCGTCAGCGCGTTGTTCACCGTGTGCAGCAGCGCGGCGAAGATCCCGGCGCCGCCGAGTCCGATGCCGAGAACGAGGATGCCCATGTGCTCGACGCTCGAATAGGCGAGCAGCCGTTTGAAATCCCGCTGTCCGATCATGAAGACCGCGGCGGTTGCCATCGACACGAGGCCGAAGGCCACCAGCAGCTCGCGCGCGAACATCCCCTGCCCCGCCGCATCGGCGACGCGATAGACGCGCAGCAGCGCGAGAAATGCGCACGTCGTCATGCCGCCCGCGAGCAGCGCACCGACGACACCTGGCGCCTCGCCATACGCATCCGGCTTCCAGGTGTGCAGCGGCGCGAGGCCCATCTTCGTCCCGTAACCGACGAGCAGAAAGACGAACGCGGTGCGCACCCATGGTGCGGGCAGTTGCGCAGCGCGGCGCACGAGCTCCGAGAACATCAGCACCGGCTCGCCGAGCCCGAGGAGTGCGCCGTACGCGAGGAAAAGCGTGCCGAGCAGAGCGAGGGCGATGCCGACGGAGCCGATCATCAGATACTTCCACGTCGCTTCCAGCGACCGTTGGTTCTGATTGAAGTAGAGCAGCAGCGAGGTGGCCAGCGTCGTCGCTTCCATCGCGACCCAGAGCACCGTCAGATGCTGCGCGAGCGCGACGAGCGTGGTCATCGCGAGAAAGACCATCAGCGCCGTACAGAAAATCCGGTTCGGCCGTTCCGCGCGCACGCGGAGATAGCCGATGCAGTAGAGCGCGCAGATGAGGAAGATCAGAGAAATGATCAGCAGCATGAGGCGGCCGAGCGAATCGAGCTGCAGCCATGCAGACGTGTCGGCGTCATTCGCACTCACGTTCCTCACCGCGAGTGTCGTGTGAAGCACGGCAGTCGTTGCGACGATCCACGGACGCACGCGATCGGATGGCAGGAGGAACGTCGCGAGCGCGGCGGCGAGCGGAATGATGATGAGATAGAGAATCATCGTTACTCTCTCAGCCTCGAGAGGCGCTCGGTATCGAGTGATGCGAACTCGCGTTGGATGTGGTTGAGCACGATGCCCATCACGAAGATGCCGACGAGGAGATCGAGCAGCACGCCGACCTCCACCACCATCGACTGATAGAGCAGCAGGCCGAAGACGTAGATCCCGTTTTCGAGGACGAGATAGCCGGTCACCTGCGAGATCGCCTTGCGCCTCGTCGTGAGTCCGAGGAAGCCTGCGAACAGGGTGGCGAGCGACGCCGGGACGAAGAGCGTCGCGCGATCGGCGGCCGCGAGCGGCAGATGATCGGCGAAGAGCAACGCGAGCGCCGTGCCGATCGCGCAAAGAAAGAGAGAAGGGACGAAGCCTAGATAAGGCTCGATTTCATGGCGGATGTGCACATCGCGCAACGCCTTGAGCAGCAGCGTCGGAATGACGCCGCCCTTGACCAGCGCCGTGACCGCAACGATGCCGGCGAGACGCAGCGTCGGATGCGATTCGACGAACAGAGGCAGAAGACTGAGCAGCAGTCCCTGCAGCGCCACCGCGCGAATCGCCGCGCGGAGACTCGCCGTGCCGAGGACGAAGAAGTTCGTCAGGAGAAGCGTGATGAGAATCGAGTCGGCGATCATCGGAGCACCAGCACGACCGCGAAGCCGGCAATGAGGCTCGCGGTGATCAACAGTTGCGGGACGCGCACGAGGCGGAGGCGCGCCATCGCGCTCTCCACGAGACCGATCACGATGCCCGTGAGGAGTACGGCGAGCGTCGTCGCACCCGCATCCAGGATCGGTACACCGCTGCGCGGCAGCAGCACGCTGACGACGAGCGCGCCGAATACGAACAGCTTCATCGCGCTGCCATAGAGGATCAGCGCGAACGGCGGGCCGCTGTGATCGAGCACCATCACCTCGTGGATCATCGTCAGCTCGAGGTGTGTGTTCGGATCGTCAAACGGAACTCGGGAGTTCTCCGCGAGCAGAACGATGAACCAGCTTGCGACGATGAGGACGAGCGCAGCGCTGGCGTGACGCCACTCCGCGCCGCGCACGCGCAGCAGATCGGAAAGCGACAGCGCATGCTCGATGCGCGCGAGCGCAAGGAATCCGAAGAAGAGCGCAGGCTCCGCGAGCGCGCCGAACGTCAATTCGCGCGCGGCGCCCATCCCCTCGAACGCGGAGCCGGTGTCGAGCGCGGCCGCCGTCGTGAAGAAGCGCGATAACGCGAAGAGATAGACGAACACGATGAGATCGCCGGGAAACGCGATCGGCGCGCGCGTCCCGGCGAGCGGCAGCAGCAGCGACGCGAGCAGCGGCACGATCACCGCCACCGCCGGGCCTGCGAGAAAAACCCAGGTCGTCGTACTGCTCAACACCGTGTCCTTGCGCAGGAGCTTCGCCAGATCGAAGTACGCCTGAAGAAGCGGTTGTCCAGTGCGGCCGGCCACGATCGCTTTCGTGCGATTGATGACACCGAGCAACAGCGGCGAGACGGCAAGGACGATCAGGAGCTGAAGGATGAGAATCATCGGGCACTCCAGGTGAGCAACGCGATCAGCGTCACGCCGAGGTAGAGCAGATACAGCTGCACGCGCCCTTGCTGAATGTAGCGGGCGAAACCGAAGAGCCATTGCGCGCCGCGAAGAGCGGGCAGCAGCGCGCGATCGAGCACCGTGTCCGGCACGTGACTCTCGAACGCTGCACCTTCGGGAAATAGCGAGAACGTGCGCGGTGCATGGACAACGGGCGGCATCGCCCAGCCGAAAAACGCGACGAGCCCGCGCGCCAGGGACGACGAGGTGTACTGCATGCGCGCGGAAGGACGTGCGTAGCCACAGTCCCACGTCACTGCGGGGCGCGCGTGCCGCGTCCGCGCGCGCAGCGCAATCGTGACCAGGATGGCGACGATCGCGATGACGATCGCCGCATTCTGCACCGGCTGCAGAAACATCGTGACGCTCCTCGGCGCGATCAGTCGCGGAGCCGCGATGCGCACGGCTTTGACGAGCGTGCCGCCGAACCATGCGGGCAAGAGGCCGATCGCGAAGCAGGCCCCAACCAGCGGCAGCATCGCCAGACGCGTGGACCACGCTGCTTCCGCGGCAACGCTCTCTCCGCGCGGCGTCCCGAGAAACACGGCGCCGAAGGCCTTGACGAAGCACGCGAGCGCAAGCGCTCCCGTGAGCGCAAGCGCCGGAACGATGAGGATCAGAAGCACCGAGCGCGCCGACGTGATGCTGAGGAATCCGCCGGCGTAGATGAGGAACTCACTGACGAAGCCGTTCAGCGGCGGGAGTCCGCTGATCGCAACGGCGCCGATGAGGAACGCAGCGGCGGTCCAGGGCATCCTGCGCGCGGCTCCGCCCATCCGATCGATCTCGCGTGTGTGCAGCGCATGCACCACGGCGCCGGCACTCAGGAACAGCAGCGCTTTGAAGAGCCCATGATTCCAGACGTGCAGCAGCGCTCCGGCGTAGCCGAGAAATGCGATCAAGGGCGCGCCGTTCGCCTGCGCCACGAGACCGATGCCGAGCCCCATGACGATGATCCCGATGTTCTCGATGCTGTGATAGGCGAGCAGCCGTTTCAGATCGTGCTGCGCCAGCGCGAACGCGACGCCGAGAATGCTCGATGCGATTCCCGCGAGCAGCAGCGTGATGCCGAACGCCGGCGGCACGATGTCGTAGAGCGAGAGGATGCGCACCAGACCGTAGATCCCCATCTTGATCGCCACGCCGGACATCACGGCGGAGACATGCGTCGGTGCCGCGGCGTGTGCGCCCGGGAGCCAGACGTGCAGCGGCATGATGCCGGCCTTGATGCCGAAGGCGACGGCGGCGAGCCAGAGAAGCATCTCGGAGCGCGGTCCGGCGGCGATGTGAGCGAAGGTCCACGATCCGGTCATCGTGTGCAGCAACGCGACGATCGCGAAGAGTGTCAGCGTCGCGACATGGCTGCAGGTGAGATAGATCCAGCCTGCCTCGCGCGACTCGCGTTCTTCGTGATCGATCGTGATCAGAAAAAACGAGGCGACGGCAACGATCTCCCAGCCGACGAGAAAGACGATCGTGTTGCCGCTCGTCATCACGAGCGCGAGCGCAGCGGTGAGAAGGCCGAAGAAGATTCCGCCCTTCGCCCGTCCCGCGTAGAGACCTCCCGCACCGGCGAGCAGAAAAACAGGCGCGGCGAAGAACGCGGAGAGCGCATCGACGCGCAGATAACTGAACGTCTCGACGGGACCGAGGAGTGCCATCGTGCAGCCGGTGAGACCAGTGATGGCGCCGGCGATGATCAGCGGAGGCGTTGCGTACGCGGCGCGATGGCCAAGGAGTGACGGAACGCCGCTGCTTGCGCAGAGGAGGATGCCGATCGCGATGGCGAGGGCGCTCAACGGACCGCTCCTGCAGTGGCCGCTCGCTCCGCTCGCGACTGGACAGGCGAGGGCGCCTGTCCCCCCACCAGACTCCAGCCGATCGAGGCGAGGAGCGCGACGAAGATGTAGACCAGATAGAGCGGCAGCCTGCCCTGCTGCAGCCAGCGGAGGCGCATCGCCCGCGCAGCCCAGCGGCTAACCAGCGGTTGCAGCAGACGATCAGCGAACGGCTCGTCGACGGTCGTTGCGAAGGCCGCACTCGTTGGATGGAGCCCGGTCAGCGCGACACGTTGCGATGACGGCTGCAGAAACCGCGGCATCAGATGCGCCGTGAACCACTGCGCAAACGAGCGCGAGGTGTACTGCATCCGCGGCGACGGCTTCGCGTAGCCGCAGTCCCAGGTGAGCCGCCGCGGCGCGCGGCTCGTCTTCTTCACGAGCGCGAGCGCGAGCAACGCCGGCGCGAGCGCCGCGAGTTGCAGCGGCAGCGCGATGCGGTGCAGGAAAGACGCGACCAGGCCCGTCGAGCCTGTGATCGTCTCCAGCGGCCTCGCGATGATTGAAGGCGCGAGACCGAACGCGAGGACCGCGGCCGCGAGCGCAATCATCGGAATGCGCATCAGCAGAGGCGCTTCGTGTGCTGCCATCTCCTGTCGCGGCGCGCCAAGAAAGATCACGCCGGCGAGACGGATGAAGGCGGCGACGGCCAGCGCACCGGCCAGCGCGATGATCGCCGCCGCAAGCGTCGAGACGCTGCCGTACAACGACGCACTGACGAGACCGTAGTAGAGCAGCGCCTCGCTCAGAAACGCGATCGTTCCCGGCAGCACGGACGCTGACGCGGCTCCGACAAAGAAGAGATTGCCCGTCACCGGCATCGAGCGCAGCAGACCGCCCAACGCATCGATCCGGCGCGTGCCAGTCGCGTGCACCACGCTGCCCGCGCCGAGAAACAGCAATCCTTTGAAGAGGCTGTGGCTCCAGACATGCGCGATGGCCGCTGCGAGTCCGAGCACCTGCAGGGGCACAACGCCCATCGCGCGTCCGAGCAGCCAGAGCCCGATCGCGGTGATGATGACGCCGACGTTCTCGACGCTCGAGTATGCGAGCGCCCGCTTCATGTCCGACTGCGTAATCGCCAGCGCGATGCCGGTCAACGCACTCGCCGCACCGACTGCGATCAGCGTCGCGCCCCACCAGAACGGCGGCACCGGAAGCAGCATTGCGACGCGGACGATGCCGTAGATCCCGGCCTTCAACATCGCGCCCGAGAGCAGCGCGGAGATGTGGCTCGGCGCGTTCGCATGTGCGCCCGGCAGCCAGAAGTGCAACGGCACGATGCCCGCCTTGAAACCGAAGCCGAGGAGAGCGAGCAGCAGCATCACGGCCGCCGTGAAGGCATCGCCGTGCAACGGACCGAAGAGAAACGATCCTCGATTGCCGCGCATCAGCACGAAGAGGGCGAAGAGCGCGAGCGTGCCGATGTGCGTCGCGATGAGGTACGTCCACGCGGCGCTCCGCACCTGCTCTTCAGCATCGTCGGCAGCGATGAGAAAAAACGCCGCGAGCGCCATCGTCTCCCACGCCAGGAGAAAAACGATTGCGTGGGCGGCGACGACGACCATTGCCATCGCGGCCACGAGGAGTCCGAGAAAAATCCTCACACGCGCGGCCGGCCGATAGGCAACTCCGTAGATCGCGGTGAGCGCGCCGAGGATGAAGATCGGAAGGAGAAATGCCGCGGCGAGTGGATCGAGCCGCAGAGCGATCATCGCGTTCGGCAGTTGCCACATCGCGCTCCAGGTGATCGTCTTCCCACGCAGGAGCGTCTCGATCGCTACGGCCGCACCGGCTGCTGCGCCGCCCGCGGCAAACAAGGCGCTGAGTCGCTTCCCCGCGAGTCCGCTGACCGCAATCAGCGCGATGCCGATCAGAAGCGCAGGCACGTCAGAAACACTCCTCGAGTGTCGCGGCGAGCCGGATCAGTTCATTCGCACCTGCACGTCTTCGCACAGCGCTGCGGAAATCACGATCCTTCAGCGCGAACGCGAGCTTGGCGAGCATCGCCAGATGCACATGGACCGTCGGACTGATCAGGAGAAAGAACGTATCAACGGGACGTCCGTCGGCGGCCTTCAGATCGAGCGGCGTGGAGAGAAACGAAAGCGCCAGCACGGCCTGTGCGGATCCGAGAATGATCGGCGTTCGAACGTGAGGAATCGCGATGCCGTCGCCGACCGGCGTGACTCCGAGCGCGTCGCGTGCGAGCAGCACTTCGAGGAGCAGCTCGCGATCCGACTCGTCGCCCGCCGGCAGGGACATCACGATGTTGCGCACGACCGCGCCGGCATCGGATCCCGGCACGCCGTCGTGAACGCCGCCCGACTGCAGCGCGCGCGCGAGCGAAGGAGTGCCACGCTCCTGATGAAACGCGCGCGGCGCAACGCTGACGTTGTGCGCTGTCGCCCACTCGAGGAGATCCGAGCGGTTGATGCGGTATTGCCCGCGAATCTTTTGCGCCGGAAGCTGCGAGCCCTCGATCCAGTCGTGAACCTGATCGTCGTTCGCGCCGAGGAGGGCCGAGGCTTCGCTGACGGTGAGCTTCATGCGAGCGCCTTCTCTGCCTTGGCCACGAGCCGGATGACCTCATCCTCGTTCTTCGCTTTCACCAGGCGCTCGACGAGCGCCTCGCCGGCGAAGAGCTTGATAGCGCGTGAGAACGCAAGCAGCTGTCCCTGTACGGAGCGCGCGAGAATCGTCGCGACGATGCGCGGCTGGTGTCCATGCGGATCGAGAAAGTCGAGCGGCTCGCGCAGCACGGCGAGCAGCACGCGCTTCCGCGAGAAGCGAAACAGCAGCGGATCGGCCGGATGCGGAAACGCCGCCGATTCCAGCACGGCCGTGGAACAGATCGCCTCGCGCTCGCGGATGGAGCGAAGCAGCCGCTCGCGATCGACGTGCTCATCGAGCGAAGCGTTCTCGACGACGAACGCAAAGAGCGCGTCGCGCGATGCGGGGCGCAGCGAGAGCCAGATGTTCTCGCGATCGAGGAGAGGTGCAATCGCGATCTGCGACGACTCCTCCATCGCCAGGCGCTTCCCCTCGTATTCGACCCGCCGCACTTCTTCGCTCAGCCAGGCATCGATGTCCTGTTTGCGGAATCGCCATTGGGCGCCGACGCGCACCGCGGGCAATTCGTTGCGGTCGAGCATCCGGTAGACGGTCTTCTCCGAGACCATGAGGTACTCGGCGAGCTGGCGGATTGTGAGGATGTCACCGGCGACCTGGGCGGGCATCGCCTTGAGGATACAGAAAAGGACACGGATGGACAATAGTGGACATTAGGTGACGCCTGCGGCGCGGACGCGGATGAGGGATCTATGCCTCATACGAAAACCGCCCCTCATCCGCCCTTCGGGCACCTTCTCCCCCGTGCGCGGGGGAGAAGGGACTATCATGCAAGCTCGCGAAAGCCGCACTCCGACTCAACGAGCGCGTCCGCGTTTCGATCGAGTCGCGTGACGATCCAGTCGTCGCCGCGGCGTTCGATCTCGAGCGTGACCGAGGCCCACATGCCGCCCGCGACATTCTCCGACCAGCGGAAGCGGCGGCCTCGCCACTCCTCGCGCGGAACACCTTCGAGATGGCGCTCGGCCATTTCCATGAGCTCGTGGGGACCAGCGTGTTCGCAGGGCATGGGAGAACTCTACAATCAATGTTGAGGAATGAGTCCCATCGAGTTCCGCGAAGCCACCGCCGCCGACCGCGATGCGATCCTCGCACTGCGCCGTCGCGCGTTTCCCGATGTCGATCGCGAGAAGCAGGATCCAGCGTTCTGGGCGTGGGAGTTCGCCGATGCACGGCTCTTCATCGCGCACGATGGCGATGACGTCCTCGGTCACTTCGCGTTCGTCCCTCGGCGCTTCTACATCGTGGAGCGCGACGTGCGCGCGCTGCTGGCCGTCGATGCGATGGTCGATCCGCGCATGCATCGTCAGGGGATCTTCACGCAGCTCGCGCGTTTTGCAGCGGATGCCGTGCGAAACGACGTGCCACTCGGAATCGCGTGGCAGATCCGTCCTGCCGTGCTCGAAGGGATGAAGCGCGCCGGTTGGCAGGCCGTCACCTCCGCGCCGGTGCTGCTGCGTCCGACTCTGGCCTCGCTTCCGATTCCTTTTCCGCGATCGTCACCGACGGCGCAGGAGATCATCGACCGGCGGCGCTTCGACACGAGTCCGATCTGGCAATACGTGCGCCGCGAAAACAGCGACGCGCATCTCGTGAGCCGCGACAGCGTGCTGAAAGGGATCAATACGCATTGCCTCGCCGACTTCGGCGGCGATCCGCGCGCCCTGCGGCCGCTGATTCACGAAGCGATCGCCGATGCACGCCGCCGCGGCGTGCTTCTGGCAGCAGCGCTGGTGAGCCGCGATCATCCGCACTTCGCCACGCTGCTGCGCGCGGGCTTTCTGCCGGGCCCTCATCGCTTCCGCTTTCTCGCGCAGGCGTTCGATCCGAAGCTGAAGCTCGAACAACGCTGGGCATTGACGTGGGCTTCGACGGATCATGTGTAGGAGGACGAGTGACGAGTGACGAGTGATGAGTGACGAGTGGGGAACGCATAAACTCAGTACTCGCCACTCGTCACTCGTCACTCGCAACTCGTCACTCGCAACTCGTCACTCGTCACTCACCACCCATGACCGCCCTGCTCTGCATCTTCGCTCATCAGGATGACGAATACGGAATCGCCGCACGCATTACGCGTGAGCGAGCGGCGCTGCGCCGCGTGCTCTGCGTGTACCTGACCAACGGCGCGGCGAGCGCTCCGTCCTCGATCCGCGATGCCGAGTCGCGCTCGGTTCTACTCACCCTCGGCGTCGACCCCCGCGACATCTACTTTCTCGGTTCGATCCACGACGTGCCGGACGGATCGCTGGTCGAACATCTCGAGGCGTCACTCACGCTCCTCAACCATTCATTGCAGCAGATCGAGATCAGCGAAGTGCTGACTCTGGCGTGGGAGGGGGGGCATCAGGATCATGACGCCGCGCATCTCGTCGCGGTCGCATTCGCGCAGCAGCGGAACATCCCCTGCCGCGAGTTTCCGCTGTACCGGGGCAATCGATATGGGCAGCTGTTCCGCGTGCTCTCGCCGATTCGCGACGGAGGATCGCGGACGCGGCTCCGCTTTCGCGAAGCGCTGCACGCCTCGATGCTCGCCTGGCGCTATCGCAGCCAGCGCAAGACCTGGCTCGGTCTGTTCGGCGAGTCATTTCTCAAGCTGGTCGTCCTCCGGCGGGAGGTTCTGCACGACGTCGAGCCCGCGCGTCTGCTCGATCCGCCGCACGCGCGTCCGCTCTTTTACGAGCGACGCTTCCGCTTCCCGTGGGAGCGTTTCGCGGCCGCCGCGCGTCCGTTCATCGAGCGGCACATCCGGCAGCAATGAGCCGCCATTGACCGGCTCGCGCGGCACGGCCTGCAGATCCAGCATCGCCGCACTAACCAGGAACTGCACCCCGAGCATGATCGCCAGCGCCGGCAGCACCACGGTCCCGGTCGGCGCCGCGAGCGCGTGCTCCGCATACCAGAACCATTTCCACGCGCCGAAGAGAATGCCGGAGAGGAACAGTGGAATCCCTGCCGTGAGGTGCAGCGACTCGAGATTGAAATCGTAGATGAAGTTCTTCAGCGCGATGCGCCGCGCGAGCGCACCGAGGAGCTTGAAGGGAAACTGCATGAGCACGCGGCTGATGCGCAAGCTGGAACGCTCGCCCGCGTAGCGCGCCGGCATCGGCACTTCCTTCACCACCGCGCCGATCAGATAGAGCTGCGCGAGCATCGAGGTCTCGAAGAAGTACGACGGGTCGATCTTCTTGAGCGAAAGCTGCGACAGGACATCGGCGCGAATCGCGACGAAACCGTTCGTCGGATCGAAGCATTGCCAGTAGCCGGTCGCTGCCTTCGCCAGAAAGCTGAGCATGACGTTGCCCGCGCGGCGGACGAGCGGCATCTGGCGCAGCGCCTGAAAATCGCGGAAGCGATTTCCCTTTGCGTAGTCGGCACCGCCCGATACGAGCGGCTCGATCAATAGCGGCACGAGCCAGATCGGCATCTGACCGTCGCCATCGATCTTGACGATGATGTCCGCACCGGCGTCGATCGCGGTGCGGAAGCCGGTTGCCATCGCGCCGCCGACACCGAGATTCTCCGGATGCCGGATGAGAATCACGCGCTCATCGACGGTCGCGCGATGCTGCGCGAGCGCCGCCGTGCCGTCCGTCGAGGAGTCGTCGACGACCACGATCGTCCGGATCGAGTCCGGCATCGAACGGAGGACTTCGGGCAGTTCATCCGCAACGTTGTACGCGGGGACGACCGCCGCGACGTGAACGCCCTGAAGTGCGGAGCGCGCCGAGATCGTCATCGTATACGTGCCTCCGTCGCGATCCGATTGGCTACCTCTTGCGAGCGCGCGATCTCGTAGACCTGCACGTTGCCGTCGTCCAGAAAAAGGCGCAGGTCGTCGTGCGTCGCGCGATAAAGCTGACACCACGTCTCGAGCCTGCTCTCGATCTCCGAGCGGCTGAACTTCGTTTGCCAATCGCGCACTTCGAACCGGTGAGGGATCCGCTCGGTGAGCACGAAGACGTAACGCGTCGGGATCGCGAGGTCGCGGCTGGCCGGATCGTAGTGATTCAGGAATTCCGACGCGGTGATGTGAAAGCCGCGCCCGAGGACCATCGGATACTCCTGACCGTAGCTGACGAGCGTCCAGGTGAACGGCTCGTACTTGTGCGCGATCTCGACGACGGCCAGCGATGCCGAACCGTAGCCGGAGTAGTTCAACATCTGATCGCGCAGCGCACCGGGCCACGGGACGCGGATCAGCCAGACGCACATCGCGAGTGCCTGCAGCGGCCGCGGCAACTGCGCGAGTGCGATGCCGATCAGCATCGCGATCGACATCAGGAACCACTCGCTGTTGCGCCGCGACTCGACGAGCTGCGGGAGGTGATAGCGCGAAGAGATGTGGATGATGAAAAAGATGAGGAAGATGAGCGGGGCGATGGAGAGCGGGCGTTTCGCCCGCAGTACCAACAACACCACCGCCACCACGAGCATCGCCAGCAGGAACCAGGTGATCGTGTTGTACGCCTCGATCTGCTGCTCCGACGTGCCGCCCGCCGCGTCGCCTGCGAAGTGCCGCAGGAACGGGAAGTAGAAGAGCGCCGTCGCGCCCGGATGCGTACCGGGCGTCACGAGCGGATAGGCGATGAAGCCGAGCAGCCAGGTCGATCCGAGGAGAATGCCGTACAGACCGAAAAGCGCGCCTCGGATCACATGGCGAGCGCTTGCTGCCTGCGTCGCGACGATCGCACACAACAGCACGAGCGGAATCAGCACGCCGGAATGCGTTGCGGCGATCGCCGCCGTGCATCCGATGAAGCCCCACTTCGATTTCTGCTCTCCACGAAACCACCCGAGAAGAAACACGGCCGCGGGAAAGAGGAAGACGATCGCCATTTCCTGCGACAACGTCGATGCCTGGCGTTGAAACGCCGTCAGCAGCACATCGAACTCGCCGATCGTTCGCGGTACGCGCGCATACGCCTCGTGCGACATCGCGCGCGCCCACGACAGGTCGCGTGTCTCGAAGCTGCCGCCGAGAATGAAGTACTGACTGGCACCGCCGACCATCGTCGCGAAGAGGAGCCCCGCGAGAATTCCCGCGGCATTCGAGCTCGCCAGCTCGCGCGCAGTCCACGCAACCGCGAGCGTCAGCAGCACACCAACGACCGCGCCGAAGAAATTCACGAGCAGGATCTCGTCGATGTTCGTCAGGCGCTGAATCGCGAGCAGCAGAAAGTGCATCCCTCGCGGATACGGTCCCCACGCCGGGTCGACCTGCCGTCCCTGGTCGAGCAGCTTGACGAGATAGAGATGCACATAGCTGTCGGAGTAACCGAGGTTCGCGGTTGCGAACGGACGATAGAGACGAAAGACTCCGGCAACCGCGCCCATCGCCATCCAGGCCGCGCCCACCGCGCTGATGCGAGTCGACGCAAGGAGCCTTCGCCACCCTCGCCGAACGCGGCGCCGCACGGACACACGCCGCTCGAGCAGGTTGATCATGGCGAGCGTGAGCCATCGCTTCGTGGCCGCCAGCAGCGCAAACGGCGAGCGATGCATGAGCACTGAGCGCGCGATCAAAATCACCAGCGCGCAAAGCAGCAGGAGCGTGGGAAGCGAGTAGAGCTTGAGCAGCGTCAGAATCTGGCCGCCGATCGTGAGGATCACGACGCCCCACGCGAGATCGAACCAAAAGGGGCGGAGTGCGCCTTCGGCGCGGGCCCCAATCCCCGCGAGCCGCGGCACGAGCAGAAACAGCACGGCCATCGCGAAGGCGATGCGCACGACCGAGTCGATGGCCAGCAGCGTGTACATGATCAGAACGACGCGTAGTAGACGTAATCGAGATGCTCGCTCGCTTGGCGCACATCGCGCCACGTGAGTATGAGAAACACCGCAGAACCGGCGACGAGCCCTGCGCCTGCTCCGGCGTAGTAGATCGCACGGCTGAAGAAGAATCCGGTGACGAGATTCGCGGCGAGCGCCCAGGCGATCGCCTTGAGCGCCATGTCGATGCGCGACAGCGTCAGAAGAATCAGCGCGTTCTGCATCGCCATCATCAGCAGCGAATAGCCGATCGCTCCGAGCCAGAACGCGGTCATCGCGGAGAACGACGTCATGCCGATGCGGATGCCGGCATTCGGCAGGCGCGTGACGATCGACACTCCGAAACGCGCGATCGCGATCGCGATGAGCGACGCCGGGATCAGCGCCAGCAAGCGCCGGCGATGGAATCGCGCGAACCAGTCGCCGAATCGCGAACGCTCATTCCCCGCGATGCTCTTCTGCACCGGCACGAGCCGGTCGGAGAACGTCTGCACCGCCGCCTCGACTGCACCGGAGAGCAGTATCACGACGATCAACGCGAGATCCATTCCGAGCTCGTATCGTGCGCTGAGCCAGAACGTGTAGGGCGGCAGATCTTCGCGCCCTATGCTCGCGGTCCACGCCATCACGCGATCGGCAAACACGAATGCGTTGTAGAGCAGTCCATAGAGAAACCAGCGCGATGTTGCGTAAACGAGCACCGTGAGCCTCGGCGGGTTGTGCGGCTTGTGATGCACGATGCCGCCGAGCGCGCGCAGTCCGGCCAGAAAACTGACGATCGCGGCGAAGAGCAATCCCGCCGTGTTCGCTGCAATCACATTCCAATGCTGCGTTTCCGCGAGCAGAATCACCACGCCGAGAGCCGCCGCCGTAATGATGATGATCAGATAGCGCCGCCGCGTCACGTACACCATCGAGAAGTTGAGCCACAGCAGCGACAGCGACGCGTAGTAGAGCGCCGCGATCAGAAACAGATCCCACGGCAGGAGGCCGTACAGCGCGTTGAAGAGAGTTGCGGGAATGGTGAGACCGAGGACGATGCGCGCCGCGATCCACCAGCCGCGCAGCACGACCCAGCGCGCCAGCGCCGGCTCCTCCTGATAGTGGTAGAAGAGGCCGCGCCGCGTGATCGCCTGCACGAATCCGCCGGTGAGCACGTAGCTCGCGATGAAGCCGAGCGCGATCGCGGTGCCGGTGCGCACGTTGACGTTCAGCGCACCCCACAGGCCATAGCCCCACGTCAGAATCGCCGCGGCCTGCAGCAGCATCGGGATCGCGAAGATCGAGCCGCTCGCGTAGTAACCGAGAAATTCGCGCACCGGCCGATAGGGCCTGGGAGGATCGTCCGCCTCGATCGGCGCGACGATCTCGCCGCGTTGCAGAAGCGCGTACACCGCGCGCCCGAGCTCGAAGAGATCGCGATGATCACCCGCGGCACGGGCATCGGCATCGCGCAGACCCATCGCTTCGAGCTGCGCGGTAATTTCCCACGCATCGCGCGGCACTCCGGTGCGCTCGAGCACATCGACGGCGAGCTCGCGCGGAGTCATCCCGCGGCCTCCGCCGGCTTTTCAACCGCCGCACCGTAGTCCGTGTAGAGACTCAGATACGCCGCAACCGATTCGTCGATGCGAAATCGTTCGAGCACTTTCGCGCGAGCGCGTGCACCGAGGCGCGCGCGCATCGGTGCGTCGTCGAGAAGACGGCGCACTTCGATTGCGAAGCCGTCGACATCGCGCGGGCGTACGACCACGCCGCATCCTTCGAGCGCCTCGCGCACGCCGCCGACATCGCTCGCGACGACGGCACATCCGCACGACATCGCCTCGATCACCGAGAACGGGAACGCCTCGGAAATACTGGTAAGGAGAACGACGTCCGCACTGCGATAGACCTCGACGACATCATGGGCCGGCGCACCCATCGTCACGTCGATGCCAAGCTCGCGACGCAGCTCGAGGCAGCGGGCGTAGTACTTCTCATCGCTGACCGCGCCATAGATCGAGAAACGGACTTCGCGTCCGGCCTTCGCCGCGACACGAAGGAACGTCTCGATGTCCTTCAGCGGATCGATGCGCGCGGTCGCGACGACGTGCAGCGGACCATCGGGCCGCACGCCGGGCGAGAAGCGATCGGTGTCGACTCCGTTGTAGATGACTTCGATCTTGCCGCGCGGCGCGCCATGCGCGACTTCCCAGCGCGTGTTGTAGTGACAGACCGGAGCAATGACATCCGCGAAGCGATAGTTCGTGCGGACGATCGCGGTGATCAGGCTCAGCAGGAAATGCTTCGCGAAGAGCAAGCGGCGAAAGCGGGAGAGAAAGAGATTCTGCTCGCGCAGATAGACGCCATGCTCCGTGAGAATGAACGGCGTACCGTCGCGCAGACGCGCGGTGATGCAGGGGATCCCGCAGAACGCCGCGGCCGTGGAGTGCGTCACGGAGACATGCGGCAATCGCACGTTGAGCACAATGAGAAAGTGATAGAGCCAGCGGAGGCACTCCGTCAGATCGAAGAGCGCCGGCGCGATGCCGATCGATTTCCCGTAAGTCTCCATGCACGAGGTGAAGGCCTCCCACACCAGCGGCGACTTGAACGTCCTGTTGTAGTCGCGGCGGCGGAAGTACTCCTCCATCTCCACGAGCGTCTGCCCTGTCGCGTCGCAGTCCGGATCGCTCCTGAGAATCGCGCTGAGAAATCGCGTGAACAGAGGAATGAACTCGGCCTCGATGGCGTGCTGCGGCGTCTGCCGCGCGCGCTCGTAAAGATGCGCGAAGGGAACGTCGGTGATGAACTCGTTCGGATCCTCGATGCCCCACATCGGGACGCGGATCATCCGGCGCACATTCGGCGGCGGCTCGTAGCGCAGCTCGACGTGCGGATTCATCATCAGCGGCAGGAGCGTGTAGCGGATGTCGGGCGTGCTGCGGATGAGCGCGTCGCACCACGTGCTGACGCCTCCGTCGCTGAAGGGATACGTTCCCTCGGTCGTGAGCAGCACGGAGGGGCGCGAAGAGCTCACAGCGCACCGAGCCTGCGCAGCCGCTGGAACGACTTCCAGGCTTCGACGCGCGCTTCGTTCAGACGAAGTTCACGAACGAGAGATTCAGCGGAGGCGCGGAGCTCTTCGATGCCGGGCTGGACGCCGGCGGCAACGAGTCTAACCAGCGACTGCTGCCGGCGTTTCGAGACGTCGACGGATTCCGAGAGGAGCTCGATGCGTTTGCGCTGCGTGTCGATGCGGAGCAGCTCGGAGGCGAGCTGCGCCTTCGCCCGCCGCATCACGATCTCCCGCTGTGCCTCAGCCGATTCGAGCTCGCGCTTCGCACGGTCGCGCGCGGCGGCGTATGAGCTCTCGCGCAAGGAGTACGTCATGCGGAAGCGCAGTCCGTAGATGCCAAACGTGCCGTTCGATTGTTCGCGTTGAAACGTCGCGTCGGCAGCACCCAGACCGGCAAAGCCGGAGAAGGCGAATTGCGGGCGGCGCGTGTTCTCGGCCTCTTCGACCGCCAGCCTGGCACGCGCAACGCGGGCTGATGCGAGAAGGACCTCGGGATGATGCTCGGGATCGACGGAGGGCGCCTTGTCGAAGGCTTCGATCGACGGCGTCACCTCTTCGTCAACATATTGACGAAGACGCGAGGCTTCATCGAGCTTGCGCACTTCCGCGTCGAGCTGGCGGGTGCGGAGGGCGAGCGCGATCTCCTCCCACTGCGTGGCGGTGATGTTGCTGATCGCCCCCTGCCGCACGAGCTCTTCGCCGCGATCGCTCACCGCCTGCACGTCTTTCGCGAGCGACGCGGTACGCGCCAGCTCGTCATTGGCGAGCCAGAGGCCGGCGTAGGCGGCGAGAAGCGTCTCGAAATCGGCATCGGCGAGCATCGCCGTGCGCCGCGCCTGCTCCAACTCGTTGTCCGCGATCGCGCGCGCGATGCCGCGCGTGGTGGCGTCGAACAGCGGATAGTCGACCGCGAGCACCGCGGAGGCGGAACGGCTCTCGTATGGTGATTTGAAAAAGAGGTCCTGCGTACGCGCGACGCCGGTCGTGGTCTCGATGCGGATCGAGGGCCCTTCGGCGATCGCGGCTGCTTCGATCCTGTGGGTGGTCACGCGCGCGAGGACGTCGTCGAAGGATTGAGCGTGGAGAATTGGGCCGAAGGCCCAAAGGAAAATAGCCAGTGGTTTCGCGAAGCGACACCACTGGGGACGCGAGCCCGCGTCCTCCAGTGGCGCTGAACGCCACTGGCTATTCTCCAACGCAACGCCTCCGGCGTTCCTCATTGCGTCTTCACCGTCAGCATCACCGGGGTTCCCGGCTGCAGCGAATGGTCAGGATTGGCGATATTCACGACGACAGTCGCCTTCCGCTCGGCCTGCTGTCCCGAGCGGAACGGGATCACGTACGCGACCTTGTCGAGCACCACGCGCGGCGGAATGGTCATGATGCGCGCTTCGATGCTCATCCCCGGATGGATGACGCGCAGCAGATCGGGGTCGACGTCCGCGCGAGCTTCGAGTGCACTCATCGATGTGATCTCGATGAGCGGCGCTCTGCCCGAAACTTCGCGTCCCTCCATTGCCTCGATCCGCGTGACGACACCTTCGATCGGCGCACGCAGCGTCATCGACCGCAGCCGCTCTTCCGAGAGCTTCTCCTCGACGCGTGCACGTTCGGCCTCGATGCCGGCGATGCGCGGATTGCCGCGCGCCGACGCGCGCATCGCGGCGAGATCGCGCAACGCGGCGGAGTATTCGTTCTCCGCTTCTTCCACTTCCTGCAACGTCACATCGTGGGTCGCGTACAAGCTGCGATAGCGATCGCGCTTCGCCTTCTTCCGGTTTGCGATCGCCGACGCTTCCGTGATCGCGGCATCTTCGGGTGCCGCAACCATGCGCCGCTCCGCAAGCTCGCGCTGGGCGCGCGCGATCGCGAGGTTGTGCTCGAGCTCCGGATTCACGAGCTCGAGCAGCTCATCGTTTTGATGAACGACATCGCCTTCGCGAACGACCAGCCGCCTGATGGTCCCATCGAAGGGAGCGGAGAGGGTTGCACTCCTGCTGGCCACGAGCTCTCCACGCATTTCCACGGTGCGCGGGGTGAGCTCGTGCGGTTCGGGACTGTTCGCACACGACAGCGAGAACAGCAGCGCGGCCAGTACGACAGCGACTCTCATGGGATACTTCTTGCAGGAGATGCAAGGCTCAGACCGCATGAGCAGAAATCTCGAGCGGGTCACGCTACTCGTGCCGGCTGTCGCGGTGACTCTCATTACGCTCGGCGCCCTCCTGGTCGTTCGTCAGCTCGATCGTCCATCGCGCTCGTCGCCCGCGGTTCAGGAGGCGGTCACGCAGCTTGCGGCTGCCAGCGAGAAGGCGCCGGTCACGAGCGAAATGCTGCGGGCGGTCGCGCTCACGTTGGCGGACGTCGAGGGCGTCGGTGCCATCATGGTAGACGGAAAGACGCTGGCCGGCACACACGCGACGCAGGTCGAGTCGCAGATCTGCACGCCGATCCATCTCACCCAGGGAACGGCGACGCTGTGCGCGGAGATCCGGCCGCCGGCAACGCCGTCGCTGTTTCCGCTGACCACGATCGCCCTTGCGGCAATCATCTCCGCGTTCCTTGCTGCCAGCGCAGTCACGCTCGTGCTTCGCCGCTCAGTCACAGCGATGGCGAGAGGAATCGACGATCGCCTCGTGCCTCCGGCCTCGGGATCGTTAGGAGTGCTGAGTGAATCGATCAAACGCCTGCTGAATCAGGTGAACGAGAATGACGTGACGCTTCGCCGGCGGACGCTGGAGCTGGAATCCGCCAACAAGGAACTGGAGTCCTTCTCATTCTCCGCGTCGCACGACCTCCGCGCACCGCTGGCCAGCATCGAAGGCTTCACGCAGATGCTGCTCGAAGACTTCGGCCGCGGGCTCGATGAGAGCGGGCTCGAATGCGTGCATTGGATCCGCGACGCCACGCTGCAGATGCAGGAACTGGTGAACGGCCTGCTGCAGATGTCGCGCTTCTCGCGTGCTGACCTCGAAGTGGAGCAGGTCGATCTTTCGGAGCTCGCGCGCTCCGTCATCGAAGGGCTGCGGCAACGCCACCCGGAGCGGGAGGTCGCCGTTCGGATCCAGGATGGCATCGTCGTCAGGGGCGACGCTCGCCTGCTGCGCGCGGTGTTCGAAAATCTGCTTTCGAACGCCTGGAAATTCACGAGCAAGCGTCCGCACGCGACGATCGAGTTCGGCACGACAGTACAGAACGGACATCCGACGCTCTACGTGCGTGACGACGGCGCCGGCTTCGACTCCGCACATGCCGACAAGATGTTCCGCGCGTTCCAGCGGCTGCACTCGCGGACGGAGTTCGAAGGAACTGGAATCGGACTGGCAACGGTGCAGCGCATTCTCCACCGTCACGGCGGGAAAATCTGGGCAGAGGGAGAGGTTGAGAAAGGGGCGACGTTCTACTTCACGACGGGTCCTCATGAAGACCGAATGTTCGCGCATCGATGAGCAACAGAGACATCCGCCTCCTCCTGATCGAGGACTCAGAACGCGATGCAGCACGGCTCGCCATGGAGCTGCGCCGCGGCGGTTACACGCCTGAGATTACGCGCATCGAAACCGTGGCACGGTTGCGCGAAGAGCTCGCACACGGCGCGTCATTCGAGCTCGTCATCTGCGACTACTGCCTGCCGGCGTTCAGCGCACCGGAAGCGCTGAAGATCTTTCGCGAGGCCGCGCTCGACGTGCCGTTCATCGTCGTCTCCGGCGTCGTCGGCGAAGAGATCGCCGTCGAGATGATGCGCGGCGGCGCGCAGGACTACGTCCTCAAGGAGAATCTTGCGCGGCTCGTTCCTGCAGTCACCCGCGAGCTGCGCGAGGTCCACGAGCGCAGCGCGCGCCGCGAGGCGCAGACGCTGTTCCAGACGATCCTGCACTCGTCACCCCATCCGAGCGCGGTCATCGATCGAGAGACGGGCCGCGTGGTCCATCTCAGCGAGAGCTTCGTCCATCGTCTGCTCGCCAAACAGCCGCCTAAGCCGGGATCGACGTTCTTCGACCTCGTTGCGTTCTCCGCACCGGAGCGCGTACGGCAACTGCTGGAGCGCGGCGGCGGTTCGGCGCTCTACATCGTCTACTCCATCGACGGCCAGAATCACGTCGCGAACATCCGCGTCGACGTCGTGCGGCATCAAGGGACGAACTACGCGAACATCGTGCTGGAGGACATCACCGAGCAGCACTATCTGAAAGCGGCATTCGAAGCGGTCGCGGATGCCGTCTTCATCGTCAGCTCGACGAAGAAGCTCCTGTATGCGAATCGCGCCGCGGAGGAGATCTTCGGACTGCTCTACTTCGGCATGGATGCGACGTCGCTGCTCCAATTCACGAAGGAAGCACCGGCGCGGATCAACGAGCAGCCTTACGAGGTGCAGGTGACGCCGTTCCGCTTCGCGGGCGAGACCGAGTCTTCGACGATCGTCACGCTCCGCAACATCGCCGAGCAGCAGGAGCTGCTCCAGGCCTCGACTCACGATCCGCTCACAGGCCTCTACAACGTTCGCTTCTTCGAAGAGGCGCTGACGGATCACGCGAACAGCGGCCGATCCACCGTGCTGGCGATGATCGATCTCGATTTCTTCAAACCGATCAACGATGAATTGGGCCATGCAGCAGGCGACGCCGCGCTCCAGCGCTTTGCGGCGATGATCCGCGGCGTGATCCGGCCTACCGATGTCGTCGCTCGCGTCGGCGGCGACGAGTTCGCGATTCTCTTTCCGGATGCGACGACGGATGATGCGCGGCGCATCGTCGGCCGCGTGTACGAGGCGCTGCAGAGCGTCCCTTTCGATTACAACGGCTCCGCCCGCACTCTCAGCGCCTCCTGCGGCCTCGGCGCCCTCCGCAACGGCGAGTCGCCGGCGGATGCGAAACGCCGGATCGATGATGCGTTGTACGAGGCGAAACGGAACGGGCGCGGGCAGTTCGTGGTGGTGTGAAAAGACAATCCGCACGCCGGAAGGCGTGCCACAAGGACAATAGCCAACGGTGCCCCGAAGGGGCAACCGCTGGTCGGAACCGGCCGTACGCGTAGCGATTGCGGCCCCATCCCTCCAGGGGTGCGGAGCACCCCTGGCTAATCTCCTGGATGACCCCTCCGGGGTCGGTCAGATCATTCCCACCACCTTCATCACGGTGTTCCAATTCCTCGCGGTCCCCGCCATCCCGAGCTTCTTTTCGATCACGACATTCGTGAACTTCGACTTCCCCATTCCATCCGGGTAGTAGACGAACAGCTCGCGGCCGGACGCATGCAGCTCCTCCGGACCTTTGTTTGCCGCGGCAAGCGCGGCCAGCGCTTCCTTCGACGGAACCTTTTCGAGGAACACCACGATCGTGCGCGCCGGATCGCGATCCGCTCCAAAAGGATTGCGCGCAACGACATCGCGCAGCTCATCCGCGGTCCGCGCGATCACGCGCACATCCATCGCCGCGATGGCCTTCTCGATGATCGAGGCAGGATCGCCGCGTTTGCAGTCGAAGACGACGTTGCCACTTTGCAGCAGCGTGCGCACATTCGCGAGTCCGGCCGACTCGCACGCGCTCTTCAGATCCGCCATGCGAATCTGCTTGTTGCCGCCTACGTTGATGCCGCGAATGAATGCCGCGTGTGTCGTCACACGGCAATGCTACCGATGAAGACCTTCGGTGTCTCCCTGCCGCTCATCGGCTGCGCCAGCAGAAATCCCTGCACAATGCCGACGCCGAGGAGCTCGACCATCATCAGGTCGTCATCGCTTTCGATTCCTTCGGCGATGACCGTGGAGTCGAGCCTGGACGCGAGTGAAACGAGCGTCTCCACCATCGCGCGGCGCCGCGGATCGGCATGACAACCGCTGATGATGCAGCGGTCGAGCTTCATGAAATCAGGCGCGAGCTCGAGCAGCATCTTGAAATTCGCGGCGCCGGCGCCGATGTCATCGAACGCGATTGCGATTCCGAGCTTGCGCAGCTTCGCGACCGCCGCGGCCAGCCCATCACCGTCGTACATCGAGTCGGGATGCGCCACATCGATGATCACGCGCGTGGGATAGAGCCGCGCGTCATCGAGACTTCGCGACAGAAAGTCGGTGAACCCGTTGTCGCGCGCCAGCGTCGACGCATGGACGTTGAGGCAAACGCGCATCGCCGAATCCATCTCAGGCAACTCGCCCAGTGCCGCGGCGATACAGATCCGATCGAAGAGCGCCTCCTGCCTCTTCAATCGCACGTACTCGAAGAGCACCGGTGCCTTCTCGAAATTCGAGCCGCTCGGGCCGCGCGATAAACACTCGAAGCCAAACAGCGCAGGAGGCATCGCCGGCTCGCCGAGCATGTAGATCGGCTGATAGAGCGGTCGAATGCCTCCGGGTGCGACCAGACGATCCAGCGCCGAATGCCCGGTCATGAACTCTCCAGAAGACTGACGGCAACCTGGGCGATCTCCATCATCGCTTTCGGCTTGTGGAGAAACGCATCGGCGCCGCGCTGATACGACTCGCGCTCGATCTCCGGCGTTCCATACGCGCTGAGCAGAATCACGCGCGCATCGGCGTAGCGCTGGCGCACATCGGAGACGATCTGCAGTCCTTCGACACCGCCGACACCCGTCAGCCGGAGATCGGCGATCACCAGGTGATAGCGGTGGTGCGCAAGCAGCGCCTGCGATTCCTCCAACTCGAAGGCAGTGTCGACGTCGTATCCGAGTCCGGTGAAGTACTTCTTCATCGCCTGAACGATCAGCTCTTCATCGTCGACGATCAGAATGCGATGCCGCGGCGCTGACTGCTCACGATTCTGCAGGCTCATCATTGGGTGCCGGCCGCGCTGAACTGGGGAAACCGCATCCGCACCACGGCCCCTCCGCCGGCGGCATTTTCTGCAGTAACGGTGCCACCGTGCTCATCGATCACCCGCTGCACGATGGAAAGGCCGAGCCCCGTACCGCCACGCCGCCTCGTAAAGAACGGTTGAAAAATCCTGCCGAGGTCCGCGGCGGGAAAGCCGGGACCATGATCGCGAACCGCGCATTCGACCAAACCGCCCTCGCATCTCTGCGCAATCACTTCGACTTCATCGCCAGGTTCGGAATGCTGGATCGCATTCAACACCGCGTTTTGAATCGCGTGCGTGAGCCGCTCCTCTTCCATCAGCAGCCGCAGGCCTGCCCCCACGTTCTTCTTCACCACCACGTTCGCTCTGTTCGCCTCGGGCTGTGACTCCGCGATCGCCTGCTCGATCACGCCGCCCAGCTCGCCTTCGCTCAGCTCGATCTGCCATGTCTTTCCGTACTGCAGCAGGTCTTCCATCAGCCGATTCATCCGAAGGATCCAGAGGCGCAGCGAGGAGAACATTTCCTCCGCATCGTCGCCGTGATTGACGAGCGGCTCGTACGCATCGAGCGTGACGAGCATGCCGAACAGCGGATTGCGGACTTCGTGCGCGACGCCGGCCACGAGCTCCCCGAGTGCCGCGAGCTGCTCGCCGCGCTGCACGGATTCCTGCAGCGTGACGATGCGCGTGATGTCGCGAAGAATGAGAACCAGCCGGTCTTCGCCCTCGGCTTCGCACACGTTGCACGTGATGTCCCAATGACGATCGCGATCGTCGGTCGCGCGCGCGGAGACGGAGTCGCGGGTGTCGACGACGACCTGCACCAGATCGCGGAGCGCGCGCCAGAGCTCACCCTCTCCGAGATTCGATATCGAGCGCCCGAGGATAGACGCGTAGGAACCGCCCGCGAGATCGCGCCCGGCGCGGTTCATCCGAACGATGACACCGTCGCGCGAAGTGACGAAGATCGGAGACTCGATCGCATCGAACGTGAGCGCCCACTCGATGCCCTTCCGCTCGATGGTTTTCAGCAGGAGAGTGCGTTCATCGCGCCGGTCAGGAAGCTCCTGGAACTGGTACTGGAACACGGTGCTGGAAAGTGCAAGCAAACCGTACGCCGAGTGGAGGACAGGCGCCCTCGCCTGTCGGCTCGGTGGACAGGCGAGGGCGCCTGTCCCCCACTGGAGCTAATTCACGGTCAGCCGCGACTTCCGCTCACGAATCGCGTAATCCAGCCGCACATCGCTCAACTGTGCAATGACTTCCGCCGCCGTTTGCACGCGCTCGTGAACGGCCTTGCGCAGGCAGCCCATGACTAGATTCGTCACCGCAGTGGGCACGGAGCCGGGCAGCGGAGGCACTTCGGCTTCAACGATCGCCGCCAGCACATCGATCGGCGTCGCACCCGTAAACGGCGGCACGCCGGCCAGCATCTCGTACATCACGACACCGAGGCTGTAGATGTCGGAGCGGGTGTCGATGATCTGCTCGCCGCGCACCTGCTCCGGCGAGAGATAGGGCAACGTCCCTACGAGATTCTTGCCGCGCTTCAGCGGATCGGTCTGTTCACCGCCACCAGCAAGTTTCGCCACGCCGAAGTCCAGCACCTTCACGCAGCGATCGCGGCGCAGCATGATGTTCTCCGGCTTCACGTCACGATGAACGACCCAGGCCTCGTGCGCCGCGACGAGCGCGGAGGCAACGCCGAGCGCGACATCGATCGTATCGATGATCGGCAGTGGGCCATGATCCAGCAACTCGCGAAGCGTCTCGCCCTCGATGTACTCGCTGGCGATGTAACGCACATCTTCTTCGACACCGACATCGAAGAGGGTGACGATGTTCGGATGATTGAGCAGCGACGCGCACTGTGCCTCGCGCTCGAAATTGCGCAGGGCGCGCTCGTTGGTATCCTGCTGGCGGAACAGCTTGAGAGCGACTTTGCGCCGAATGACCGTGTCTTCGGCGAGGTAAACCGCCCCCGATGCACCATCGCCAAGGCGTTCCAGCATGCGATAACGGCCGACTCTCAGAACATTCACGCGCGGCACTGTCTCACGATTCGTGCCACCACTTTGTGATCCCCATCAACATCGGCCTCCAGTGGGGGACAGGCGCCCTCGCCTGTCCGTGATTACAATAGACACTCTCTCGGTTTCCAAGAACGTCTTTGAACGAGGTGCTCGCGCATGAAATGGACGACTCTGTTCCTCCTTCTCGCCGTCTCTCTGCAGGCACAACAGAAAACCGGAAAGACGATCGGTGAAGTCACGCTGTTCGGCGAAGAGCAGCCAAAGGTCGAAGCCGCGACGAAAACCGAGATCCCGATTTCCCGGGCCCCAGCCTCCGTGACCGTCATCACGGCGAAGCAGATCAGCGAATCGGGCGCGCATTCCGTTCCCGACACGCTCCGCCTGGTCGCCGGCGTGAACGTGCGCTGGACTCCGATGGTCGCGACGGTCGACATCCGCGGCTTCGGAGAGAATCCGTTCAGCAGCCGCGTGCTCATCCTCATCGACGGCGCACCGTTCAACTCGGGTGATACCGGCGGCTTCCCACTGAGCCCCGCCTTCGATCTCTTCCCCGTCCAGATGATCAAGCGCATCGAGATCGTGCGCGGACCAGGATCGTCGCTCTACGGTGAAAACGCATACTGGGGCGTCATCAACATCGTCACGCTCTCCGGCGATGACCTCGCCGGCGGGTCCGCGCAGATCTACGCGGGAGGTACGCGCGACACGACGAGCGGCACGCTGATGTACGGCAACCGCTTCGCAAACGGTGCGACCGCGATCGCCGGCGTGAAGATGCAACGCACGATGTTCCCGCTCGCATTCTGGGAAGACGACAACTCACACTTCCGCGGCACCGACGTCTTCGTGAAGGGAACGTACAAAGACTTCCAGGGCGAGCTCTATCGGCACAACGACAACATGGAGGGCTTCGACGAGCACTTCGACCTTCCGCAGTTGCCGCCCGGATCGGCGTTCACGTCTGCGCATCAGATCAAGCAGACGATGGACACGCTGGCGTTGCGCTACAACCACGCGCCGGCCGATGCGAAGCTGACGTTCGGCGCCGACATCTCCTACTCGCATCGCACGGGCATGCACTGCGCGGCGTGCCACGCACTGCCGGAAGATCCCGCTGCATTCGGTCACACCGCGAATCACGGCTATCAAGCCATCGGCGACTTTCGCCTCGGCATCAAGATGATTCCGGGACACGACATTCTCTTCGGCACGGAACTTCGCCGCCTCGATCGCGGAGAGCACGCGAAGGAACTGACGCCCGGCGGCAACATCGTCAAGGGCTACGACAAGGAAGCGGTCTATGCACAGGATCAGTTCGATCTGATTCGCGACCGCCTGCGCGCAACGCTCGGCCTGCGTTTCGACAAGAAGACGGACATCACACCGGAAAAGACCTCGCCGCGCGCGGCGCTCGTCTACACGCCGAACGATCGCCTCGTGCTGCGCGGCGGTTATTCGACCGCATTCCGCTTCCCAACGTTCAGCGAGCTCTATCAATCGACGTGGTTCATCAATGTGAGCGGGCCCATTGCCACGTTCCCGCTGGCGGTCTTCGCACCGAATCCAGCGCTCCGGCCGGAAGAGATTCAGACGCTCGATGCAGGCGGCGAATATCAATTCAATCCGAACGTGTCAGGCCGCTTCGATTTCTATCGGTCACGCGTGTCGAAGTTCATCGACATCATCGAGCCGCAGCTCACGCCGCAACTCACGGGCATCGGCTGGTCGAACAATCCTGCGAAGGGAACGATCAGCGGCGGCGAGTTCGAACTGCGCGCAAATTTGAGCGGCGTCACAGGCTTCGCGAACTGGGCGCACCAGACCGGACATCAGGACGGCGGCGATCCGCGCCGTCCGCTCGAATTCGTCTATGCACCGAAAAACAAGATCAACGTCGGCGCCTACGGCGGACCATGGAACGGTTGGCGCGCCGCGGTCGAGGCATCGTGGCGCGGCGAGTATGTCGCACCGCAGTTCCAGTATCTGCTGCACTCGAATTTCACCGATCCGACGATCCGTCCGCTGCCGAGCTACACCCTCCTCGGCGCGCGCGCCGGCTACGACCTCAACGCGTTTGGCTTGAAGCAGCCGGTGCGCCTCAGCGTGATCGGACAGAACCTTCTCAACAAGAAACCCAATGAGACGCTGCTCGGAGTCGCGACCGGTCTCACCGGCCGTGAAGTGTTCGGTCAGGTCGAAGTACACTTCTGAGTCTGACAGCAGACGGCAGATCCATTCTGCTGTCTGCTGCCTGCTGCCTGCTGTCTGCTGCCTGCTGTCTGCTGCCTGCTGCCTGCTGCCCGACACTTCATGACCCGGAAACTACTTCTCACACTGCTTCTCGTTTTCTGCGCGGCGCTCTCTCAGGCACAAGTCGACGACGTCCCTGAGATCGCGCGCAGCTTGATGGAGGATGCGCAGCGGGCGCGCGAAGCGGGTCACATCGATGACGCGATCGCGAAATACAAGCGTGTCATCGAGGCCGCGCCGCAACTCGCCTCGGCCTACGCCGACCTCGGTGCGCTCTATTACAAGTCCGGCAGGATCCAGGAGTCGTACGACATCCTCGTGCGCGGGCTCGAGAAGGCGCCGGAAGATCGCACGCTCCTCTCCAATGCAGCAGCGGCCGCGCAGCAACTCGGAAAGCCGGCAGAAGCGCTCACGTTCGTCGATCGCGCGCTGGAGAAGAGCAAGCGCGACGCATCGCTCCTCTCACTGCGCGCGACCACACTGCGCACACTCGGCCGCAATGACGAGGCACTCGCCACAATACAGCAGGCGGCCGACCTCTCGCCCGATGACGCGCGCATCCAGTTCAGCCTCGGCAACGGACTCTATGCGGCCGGCCGACGTGATGAAGCAGTCGCCGCCTATAAGAAGGCAGTCTCGCTCGACAAGACACTCCTCCGCGCCCAATACAACCTCGGCGCTCTCCTCTTCGAACAAGGGCGTTACGACGACGCGCTCGCCGCCTACAAGATGGCACTCGAGCCCATCGAACAGCAGCTCGCGAAGAAGCAGAAGGTGGAAGTCATTCACGCCGGCGCATTCGCGAACGTCGGCGCGATGTATCTCAAAGAGCAACGCTACGAAGACGCCATTGCGGCGTATCGCAAGGCGCTCGCAATCGATCCGAAGAACGACAGCGCACACTACAACCTCGGCTTCATCTATTTCTCGCGCAATCAGAACGAGAGCGCGGCCACCGAGTATCGCGCGGCGCTCGCACAGAATGTCGATCTGCCGCTCGCCTGGCTGCACCTCGCCACAATGGCGCGGCGCGCGAAGGAATTCGACAAGGCGATTCAGATCGTGCGCGATGCGATGCCACACCTCGACGCGGAGACGAAGCCCGCCGCGATGCGCGAGCTCGGCCTTGCGCAACTCGCGAGGGGCGATCGCGCCTCGGCAAAGGAGTCGTTGCTGCAGGCGGTGAACGGCAATAAGGATGACGTGACCTCGCGCGTGGTGCTGTCGCGGATTGATCGCGCCGAGAAACACGCCGCGGATGCAAAGCCGCTGGCCGATGCAGCGCTCGCCCTCGCCCCAAAACAGGAGCCGGTGATCCTCGAAGCCGCGCTGGTCGCGCGCGACCTCGCGGACTTCCCACGTGAGCGTTTCCTGCTCGAACAACTGCTCGCGACGAAGAGCGACGTGACGCTGCGGCGCGAGCTCATCTCGATTCTGCTCAGGCAGAATGCCTACGACGATGCGCTCCATCAGATCGAGCTCGCCGCGCAGCCGGATCTCAATGCGATGCGCCGCGCGCTGCAGGCATTGAAGGAAGCGAACGCCGGCAATCGCGACAGCGCGATCAAGCAGCTCTCCGGCCTCGATGATCCGACCTCGCGCGGCAACCTCGGTTTACTGCTCTGGACCGCGGGACGCGATGCGGATGCGAAGCCGCATCTCGCGGCTGCACGCACGGCGAAGCCCGACTGGTTCGAGGCGGCGCTCGCTTATGGCGAGATTACGGACGACATCGATGTGTTGAGCGCCGCGGTTGCGCGATGTGAAGGTGCGGATCCCGCGCTCTGCACGCGCGCGAAACAGGATCTCGCCGTCGCGCTGCTCACCTCCGCGGCAGGAGGCGGCCGCAATGCGCGTCAACTGCTGGAGCGCGCGATGAGTCTGCCGCTCGACACGCGCTCGCAGTCCTCGGCGCAATTCCTACGCGGCGTGCTCGAATGGAATGCAGGAAACGAGAGCAACGCGCGTGAGGCGTTCAATCGCGCGCTGTCACTCGGTGGCCTTACGCCGCAGGCGGAAACCGCGGCGAAGAACAACGTTCGCGCGATCGAAGAGGCAGCCGCAGCACTGCAACAGCAGCCGGAGCCGGAGCCGCAGACGCCGGAGGTCACGACGCCGCGCAAGACCGCGATGGTGTTCCTGCCCGACGCGCCGGCCGAGAGCGACAAGAAACTCGCGGAGATGATGACCGGCATGCTCACGCAGCTCGGCCTGCAGATCGAGTTCTTTCGCCGCAGCGACGACGCACGTTCATTCTTCGCTGAGAACCGCGGAAGAGTCGGCGTCGTCATCTCGAATCCGGAATTCATCTCAGGGCTCGGCGGCGATCTCACCGGCCGCTTCCAGTTCGCGCGCAACGGCAGCACGTCATACAAGCGAGTCGTCGTCGTGCCGGCGAGCAGCAAGGCAACGTCGCTCGCGGACTTGAAGGGCAAGACGCTGAGCACCGTCGACGCGCTCGGCGACTCCGCGATCGAGAAGACCTTCGCGAACGTCTATCGCACGCCCGACGATGCCGCCGCCGCCGCGAACGCGCTGTACGGCAAGAGCGACGCTGCGCTGGTGTCGGAAGCGAATCCGATGCTCGCGCGCGGACTGCGCGTCGTCCATACGTCGGGCGCGCTGCCGCTGCCAGTGATCGCATTCGCGCCAATGCCGGAGGGCGATCGCTCGTCGCTCGAAAGCGGATTGCGCAGCTTCGGCGCAAGACCGCCGCTCTTCACGTCACTCGCTTCGATCGAGCGCGAGCCGCGTCCGAAGCCGGAAGCGAAACCGATCGAGATCGCAACGGTGCCCGCCTCGGCCCTCGGTCTCAAGGCCCCAGCCGATCGCCCGCAACGCATCGCGCTTCGCGTCAGCGTGGAAATGCCGCAAGTACAAATCCCCGAAGAGCTCTTCGGCACACCGTAGGACTACAACTTCGTCAAAAGCATTTCGCGAATCTGACCGTCGCCATACATCCCATCCGTACGCAGCGCGTACGCACAGTGCATCTCCAGCACGCCATGGTCGAACGTGATTCGCATGTCGTCCTTGCTCTTGACGTTCTTCAACTTGATCTGCAACAGCCCTTCGCGCACTGCTTCGCGGCCAAGGTCGTCGACGCAGATCGTGCGCAAGGCCATGTTGAGGCGATGACATGAAATGTTGTCGAGGAAGTTGAGACCTTCCACATCGTCGGAAAAGCTCGGCCAATCGACCTCGTAAGGGATGCCCTTGCCGCAGATCTCCTCGATCTCCTGCACGCGCCCCGGAAGTGTGACCTCCTGAAGCTCCTTGATCCTGCGCCGTTCTTCGAGTCCCATGCGTTCGCCTCCAGGCCGCGCATGATGACGCAGCCCGGCCATGGGCTTTGTATCCGGGATCACGATCGGCTACTTGATCCTGCCAATTAGAGAAATCAGCGGCTCCTGAATCGCGAAGGTGATGAACGCCGAAATTCCGGCGAACAGCATGAACACGATCACAGACGTCAGCGCCTTCACGGCCGTGCTCTGCACTTTGAATTCTTTGACGATGAGAAAGACAACGGCAACGAGTGTGAGCGGCCAGATCACCCTCGGCGTACACACCGAAATCACGAGCCGCGTCGGCAGCGGCAACTCCGCGCCCAGGCCGGCAAACAAGTCGGCGAAGCGAGGGACGCGCGTCACCAGCGAATACGCAGTCCAGATGACGTACCACAATGACAGCAGGTTCACGGCAAGCGACAAACGCCGCTCGACGATGCCCGTGCGCCCGCCGTCCGCCTCACCATGAAACTCTTCAATCATCGTCTCTCTTCAATGCGCCGCAGATCGCTGCGCTCGGTGCCCGGCTGTTATAGAGGCGCTCGAGAGAGAACGCTTCTTACTCGGTCGGTTCCCTCGGCGAGCGCCTCGCCAATGCCAAACACGAAGTGTCTCACCTGCCCCGATACATCGCAGCATGGAGCTCCTGTTCGGCATCCTCGCGCTTGATGAATCGTTGAGGTCCAGGCTTCTTGAGTCCTATGCGTGAGACCGGATTCTCATTCGGATTGATCCGCATGCGCATGATGATCAGAACTGTCAACGTTATCGGCGCGATCAGCACAAAAAGACCGCCAAATCGATCCTGAAAGTCTTGAGGAAACGCCATCATGAGAAAGACCGGCAGAAAAAACGCAAGGCACGTGATGAACCAGATCTTGCCCCACGAAAGCCGGGCACTTCTCGCAGCACCGATCATGGCTTTCTGGTAATGCCCACAATTCGGACACGCCACCGGATCGCACTCTTTGTCGAGACGCTTCTTGAGATTCTTGTGAGCGCCTTCCTCGGCGTTGTCCGCAGCAGCTCCGCGTCCCAGGAATAGTGGAGCGCTGCCACTTCCATGTCCGATCCGTCTAAGAATGTAGAAATAGATCGCCCTGCAGCGATCGCACTGGACTTCTTTAACCCTCGAGCCCGAGACACGGGCTCGATGCACACTTCCCAGAGGGATGAGCAAATGGGGTTACCTCCTTGGCCGGATTTCGCGGAGTCTACGACAAGACGGCCACCGATCGCGACGATTCCGCTGTTTGCGAATCTGGTCGGGTTCATCGCCATATGACGCGATGAGCAACGACGGTAGCAGGCTTTCGAGACATACCGAGAAATCAAGCGGCAAGTGGCTGGCACCTAACTCGGTGCAGCTGATGCCGTGCCCTTCGTCGCCACCTTCCGCGCGAGAGCTAAGGTCAGCTATTTCCGTGTGGCACGGCGCCGCTGAGCCACAGGCTCCATCTTGTAGATCGTACCTTGATAGTCGACGAGATAAAGCTCGCCGTCGTCATCTTCGCCGAACGAGACGATGTTCCTGCCGCTGTTCTGGGGTCCCCGCGTCAGCCACGCGCCGGTCGAGTCCTGCTCGGCCATCCACAACTTGCCGGAACAGAAATCGCCATAGAAGTACATGCCCGTCCACTGCGGCCACGCGGCTCCGCGATAGCGAAAGCCTCCGGTGACCGAGCATCCTGACGTATGGGGATACTCCAATTGCGGCATGGCGAGTCCCTTGAAGCTGCACGACGCGGAGGGAGGATAACAATGGCGCCCTTCCGCAAGCGGCCAGCCGAAATTTGCACCCTTACTCTCGGAGAGACTCACAACATTCACTTCTTCCCATGAGTCCTGTCCGACGTCGGCCAACAGAAGCTCCCCTGTTCTTCGATCGAAACTGAAGCGCCACGGATTGCGCAGGCCAATGGACCAGATCTCAGGACGCACTCCAGGAAGGGCCGCGTAAGGATTGTCGAACGGCACTGAGTAGCCCGCATTGCGATTCACATCGATGCGCAGCAACTTCCCCAGTAACAAGTCCGTCTGTTGCGCACGATTCGTTACGCGAACGTACGCTCCTCCGTCACCGATCGACGCGTAGAGAAATCCATCGGGACCAAACTGCAGCGTGCCGCCATGATGATTGGGAACTTCGTCTTTCGGCTGATCGATGGTCATCAGAACGTCGAGGCCGCCCGGCGCCAGCGCATTGTTCGTCTCCAGCGGGGCCTCGACGCGCGCGATCGCCGTGTCGCCGTCGAGGTTGACGTACTGAACGTAAAGACGGCGATTACTGACGAAACGCGGATCAAACACGACACTCAACAGACCGCCGTTGTCGCAGCAGGAGACGACCGGCGAGAGATCGAGAAACGTCGCACGCGAACCGCTCGCCGTGACGCGAATGATCAGTCCATTCTGCTGCGCGACGAAGAGCGACCTACTGCCGTCGTGTGAACTGACGAGCTGCACAGGCCGCTCGAAGCCGCTGGCAAACGGCTCGAGGACTACGGCGTCGCTGTGGGCGATCGAAGCAAGAGAGAGTACGAAAACGAAGGAGATCAACCGGGACACGTTGAATGTACGCACCCAACGCTCAGGATCGTTTAGCCGAAGTGAGCGGTAACGTTAACGACAGCGTTGCGGCGAATCACTCGAGACCGGTGCATAGTGACCGTCATGCGCTGGGTGATGATCGCGCTCTCGTTCCTGGCAGCGGCAGGCGCCCACGCCTGCTCGGGCGAGTACAACCCCTCCGGCCTGCAATTCTTCCTCCGCAACATTGCAATAATCCACGCCCGCTGGAACGGTAACGACACGATCACGATTGAGAGCGTCGTGAGCGGAGACGTGAAACCGGGCGCGACGATTCCGCTGAAGCCTCATTTCTGCGATGACCTGCACGAGGGACAGCTGTACTTCATCGTGCTGTACTGCGAACGCGGTGTATGCGATCACCGCGCGGTGAGTGAAACACACGCGCCTGCTTTGCTCAATTACTACTCGCATGCGCACTACGAGACGCACGAGTCTGTACGCACGAAGGCGATCGCCTGGGCGGAGGGCAGCGTTTCATCGGCATCGCTGCGGGATTGGCTTGCCACTGTTGCGCCGAAACAAACGCGCGACGACGAATATCTCGTTCCACTCCTGATCTTGCGTTTCGAAGAGCTAGCGACCAGGTACGAGCGCCTCGCTCACAAGGAACGAGTCGCGGCCGAGATGGTTGCGGTGGCGAATGCCGCGAAGCGCGTCCCCTATGGAACGCTGTCGGAGCAATCCTTGATACAACCTGAGGAAGACGATCCACGAGTGCTGAACTTCGAAGACCGCGTCGAAACGCTGGAAGAGGCAATCTCCAACCTCGAGGTGGCAATCGAAGCAGCGAACACCTTGGGACCAGGCGGTTAGCTGGCGCTGGCTTCCCTTCTTGACCCCGAACGAGACAAAGCTTGGAATCTTTCACTCAATGAGGCGCGCCAACGCATTGAATGTCTTCAGGAGGTTCGCAAGAACGCTTCTGCCCAACCCGCTCAAAGCAGCGATCAAGCACCATCTCGACGAGCGAAAGAAGTTTCGGCTGTTCGGGGAGCTGGCGCCGCTGGTTCCGAATGAGGAGGACATGTTCGACGGCACGGCGAGCATCGAGGTGTTCCACGCGAACGGCGAGGAGTTTCTCGGCATCTACACGAGCCTCTGCGCACTGCACCGATCGGGCGAGCGGATGCTCGACGTCGGGAGCGGAATCGGCCGGAAGACGATTCCGCTCACGCGCTATTTCGAGAAGGGCACGCTCTACGAGGGAATCGACATCTGCGCAAAAGGGGTGGACTGGTGCAGTAGCCGCATCTCGACGCGCTTTCCGAATTTCCGGTTCACATACGCCGATGTCTTCAACAGCCTGTACAACCCAGGAGGATCACTGCAGCCGTCGCAATTCCGATTTCCGTTCGGCGATGGCTCGTTCACATTCGTCATGCTCGGCTCGGTCTTCACACACATGCTGCCGCACGATGTCGAGCACTACGTCGCGGAAGTTGCTCGCGTCCTCGAGCCGGGCCAGCGCTGCCTGGCTTCCTATTTTCTGCTCAACGACGAATCGCGAACGCTGATGAAGTCGCAAGCCGCGTCACTCAGCTTCATCGAAGCGGACGAGTCGTACTCCACAACCGCGCCCGAGCTTCCTGAACGCGCAATCGCATTGAATGAGGGTTATGTGCGAGCGCTCTATGACGGCGCCGGCCTCGAGATCGAGCGCGTCGACTATGGGTCATGGTGCGGAAGGACGCAATACAGGAGCTATCAGGATCTGGTGCTCGTCAGAAAGCAGGACACCGGTATTCATTGAGGCCGTATCAATTCAAACCCGCCTCGGCGACGAGCACCGCGCCAAGGTTGCGTGTCGATGCGGCTCGCAGAAACGACTTCAGCTCCGCAAGTTGATGAGCAAGTGTTCCTGCCAGCCACGTTCGTCCGCAAGTGCCGTGATGCCGGCTCGACTGAGAGCTACCGGATCGATTTTCGCGCGAAACGATTCGGCGGTTATCGGGGCTATCCCAACCGCGATGGACCGAATTTCAAGTGGAAGCAGAGCTCGCGCTGGACCCGATTGGCAGCGTCGAGACCGCGCTGGATCGCCTGCCGCACATAGTTGAGGTACTGGATGTCCTCGTATGATGCTTCATCTTCGACCCGCCGCGATAACCGCGCAAGATAGCCTAACAGGCGAACGGGTCGAATTCCGCTGCAGCTGCGAGTTAGGCCGCACTGTCGTGATCGCCTACTCACCGGCAACGAAGCGCCTCTTCAGGTCAGAGATCGCGACGATAGTCGTCTTGGTACCCTTCCAGCCCGAAAGACGAATTGCCGCTGTGCGATCTCGCGGAATGGCAGCCGTGAAATGGAATGGGTCGGGTCGTCGCCACCGCCAAACCCAGTCCGTCTTGCCGGGGGCAGAGGGTGGACCCTCGATCGCTTCGTCGACGATCACTGGGTAGATTTGACTGCACAATTCAACTCCATTCTGATCGAGAGTTGTGAGAACGAAATCTCGTTCTGCGGTCACAAAGGGAGCTCGCCGCGGAGGAGTGCGACTGAGAGTCGCTTGGTGTGCGTCCATAACGTCGCTTGTTGACGCACATGGCGCGATCTGAAAGCTAGGCCACGACCCAGGACGAAAAAGGTCAACGGCTGCTTCGCCAGAGTGAGAGACGGTAACACCAAGCACCCATACGTCGAGCTGACCGGCCTGAAACGGTGCGACTGATTGAAACGCAGCGTGGAAGCCATGCCGTGATGGTTCGGATGTGGCGCACCCAGTCATCGTCACCGCTGTCGCGAGGAGAAGAAGATTGCAAGTCTTCCGTTGCATTTGACCTGTCGTCAATTTCTCACCTCATTTGATCGAGTCGGCCTAACGGCATTGGCACACCCAAGTTCTCCGGAGAACCACCGTGTGAACATGCCCCGCCCTACGACCCCGGCCTGTGACTCACAATCGGTTCCTCTGTGAACGTCACTTGCTGCAAAGCGCGGCGGCGGGTGCTTGTCGCATAGCGCGTTATGCGCCGCGTCACTACATTGCTGAATTCGGCAGGGCGTGGCGCACTGCGCTCAGGATGTCGTCGCCGCTCAGCGGCTTGATGATGATGTCGGCGGCTCCGCTTACCTGAAACGCCGGCTGCAGCATCGACAGCGTCTGCTCGCTCATCACGATGATCGGTACCTCGCGCAATTTCGCGTCGCCGCGCAGGATGCGGCAGAAGCCGAGGCCGTCGATGCCTGTGGGATCGTCGGAGATCTCGCCGAGGTCGAAGCCTCCGCGGATCTTCGCATCGAGCAGGATCATCGATGGGTTCTGCTCGAACGCCAGCTCCACTCCCTCGCGCGCATTCGTCGCCGGAATCACGCGGAAGCCATCTCCCTCCAGCACTCCGCGGATGAACGTCAGCGTCGCCGGATCGTCCTCGACCACCAGCACGCTCACGCGCGACGAGCGGCTGCGCTTCATCACTCCCTCTTTCAACATCGCGTCGATCCGCTCCAGGAGCGGATACGCACTCGCCGGACGCAGCGCGACTTCCTTCTGCAGCATCCACATCACGAGATCGCGCGTCTCCCACGAGACCGGCAGCTCGTCCGGAATCGGCGCCGGATCCAGCTCCCGATGCGCCGTGATGATCTGCGTGAGACTCTCTCCCGCATACGGCAGATGGCCGGTGAGCATCCGATAGAACAACACGCCGCACGAATAGATATCCGACGCCGGCGTCACCGGATCCATCCGCAACTGTTCCGGCGCCATGTAGTCCGGCGTCCCCGCGAGCTCGCGCGTCTTGCCGACGGTCGTCGGGGTCGCGATGCCGAAGTCGGTGATGAACGCGATGCGATCTTTGTTGAGCAGAATGTTCTCGGGCTTGATGTCGCGATGAATGATCCCAAGATCGTGCGCCGCGCGCAGCCCGCGCAACACCTGCCGGATGATCGCCAGCGCCGCCGTCTCGTCGAACGTCCCCCGCTTGTGCAGATACCTCAGCAGATTGTCGGCATCGATGTACTCCATCGAGATGTACGGAAACCCATCGGCGAAGCCGAGATCGAAGCTCTGCACGACATTGCGATGCCGGATCTTGCGCGCCAGCTTCAGCTCCTGCTTGAAGCGCTCGAACGCGTCGGGATCTTCCTGGATCGGCGCGGACAACACCTTGAGCGCAACGACTTCATCGATCGACTCATCGATTGCAGAACAGACATGCCCCATCGCGCCGGCACCAAGGAATCGCTGGATGCGATAACGCCGTCCGAACACGGCGCCGGGCGCCAGCATCTGACGCAGATCTTCCTCGCGCTGCCTCTGAATCTCGAGCCGCCGCGCGCGCTTCGACATCGTCGGCGCAAGCGGCTCGCTGAAATTCTGCTCGGCCGAGACGAACGTCTGGGACTCGACGGCATCGCCCGGACCGTCGACGATGATCGTCGGCGACATCAATCCTTCTTCCTCCGCCGTGATCGTGGTCGGGCCTTCCCTGCCGCACTGGCTGCAGAAGCGATCGATCGCACGAACGCCGCACCCGCAGCTCACGCACGTGAGGTCATAGCCGGGCCATGCGCCCGGCATGAGCAGGTCGCTATCCATTGATCTCTTGCGGTACGACCACGTTCGGCGCCAGTTTCGCGAGCGTAGGAATGCTGCTGCGCTGCCACGTCACGTTGCGGTCGTAGCGGAAGACCAGACGATATGCCGCGTTGGCTTTGAGCTTGGTGATCCAGCGCACGAGCGTCAAGATCCCCGAGCTGTTCATGAAGCTGAGATCCTGCAGATCGACTTCCACCGACTGCAGTTTGCGATTGCGCGCTTCCGTATCGATGCGCGTCCAGAACGGATTGAGCATCTCGCCCGGATCGCGCATCTCGACCGCGCCTGACACGATGAGTCGCATCTTCGTGTCGTGCACGTTCGGCACGATGCTGAGGCCTTCCGCGGTGAGAGGAGCGAGGGTCTCTTCATGCATCAGGCGTTCTCCAGTGGAAAGATCGCGTGAATCGAGACTTCGCTGTCGTTGACATCGAGCCGCAGTCGCGCCCCCGCTTCGAAGAGAATGCGGATCAGACCGAGGCGGCTCTGACCTTCGGTCATCGCGGCTTCTTCCATCTTCTTGAGATATACGGATTCGGGCTGGCCGGCGTGGATCAGCGCGAACTCCCGCCGCAGCGTGTTGATCTGGTGCGCCTCGGCGCGGTTCTTCACGCAGACGTCGACTTCGTTCTGCTGCTTCTCGATGGAAATCTTGAGGTAGCCCTCTTCTTCCGAGGCGTACTTCACGGCGTTTTCGAGCAACTCGGACGCCGCCATCGAAATCTGCTCGGCGCGCTCTTTGTCCGCGAGGCCGATCATGAAGAAGCTCGCGACGAACTTACGCACGCAGCTGATGTAGGTCCAGCGCGGACCAAAACGCATCTCTACGTAGTCAGACAAAAGCTCCCCTCCTCCACTGTCATGTCCGCTTCACCGCCATCAGACTGACATCGTCCGACGGCTGCGCCGCCCACTTCCATGCGCACTGGGCGATCTCGGTGACGATCTCCGCGGCCGGGCGCCGCTGGAGAGCAATCAACTGTTTGGTCAGACGATCGACATCGAAGCATTCGCCTTTCGCATCGCGCGCTTCGGTGACGCCATCGGTGTGGAACAGCGCGACGTCGCCGCGCTCGAGCATGACGGTCTGATCGGTCGTCACGCTCTCGATCTCTTCTTCCATCCCCAGCCACAACCCTTCGGTCGGGATGCGTTCGACGGAACCGTTCTTCGCGCGATAAACGAGAAGATCGGTGTGGGCACCGGCAAACACCATCTGCCCATCCCTGTTGATCTTCGCGACGACCATCGTCATGAACTTGTCCTGATCGAGCCGCGACTTGAGGTTGTAGAACATCGCGCGGTTGAGCAGCGTGAGGAACTTCGACGGCGTCGCGCCGTTCTGATGTTGTTCGCAGAGCACCGTGAACATCGACTGCGCCATCATCATGATGAGACCCGAAGTCACGCCGTGACCGGTGACGTCGCCGACGCCGATCCACGCTCCGCCGTTCTGAATCGGACGGAACTCGTAGAAGTCGCCGCCGACTTCCTCCGCCGGCAGCATGATCGCGGAGATATCGAAGCCGTTCAGCTCGAACGATTTCGGCAGCACGGAGGTCTGGATCGTGCGCGCGAGCGCCATCTCCTGATCGTGCTTCTCCTGGATCTCCGCATCGCGCGCGCGGATCTCCTCGAGCATCTCGTTGAAGCCGTCGATCAGCTTGCCGACTTCGTCGTCGGCATCCTTCGTCACATGCAGCGAGTAGTCCTTGTCCTTCGAGACGCGCTTCTCGGTTTCGAGGAGGCGAAGAATCGGAGCGGAGATCACACGCTGAAACAGCGCGGCGAGGATGAGCGCGACGATGCCTGCGCCCGCGATCACCAGTCCCGCGATGCCGAGGTATTGCGACTTGCGCGCGGCCAGCTCGCCGAGATCGGAGCGGACCGAGAGGGTACCGGCGCGCGTCCCGTTGAAGAGCACTGGGCGCACAACCGTCACACCCTCGCTGTCGATCGACGAGCCATCGTGCGGAATCGCCTGCGGCGCCTTCGGGCCGTTCGGCGTCACATACGACGCGAAGAGAGCGCCGTTGTTGTCGTAGAGAAACGCGGCGACGACATGCGGCTGCGCCTTGAGCGCGCCGAGCACCGAGCGCGCGGTCTCGCGATCGTTGAAGACGAGCGGCGAGACGGAGTTCTCACCGACGACACCACCGAGCGCCTGGAGATCGGAGAGGAGTTTTTTCTTGAAGGTCTCGCGATCGTAAAGAGCGAGCGCGGCCATGGTGATGAGCAATGCCACCAAACTGGTGAACATGAAGCCCGTCATCAACTTGCTGCGGATGGAGAGATCACGGAACCGCGCCATGTTGTAGCGGGCATTCTAGCGCTTCCAGTGGGGCGGCAGGCGCCCTCTCCTGCCGGCTCGGAGCCCAGGCGAGGGCGCCTGTTCCCCCACTGGAAAGAGCAAAATGCCGGGCCGCCGCGTGTACGACACACGGCGGCCCGCACCATGACCGTTACGGGCAGGGAACGCTGGGCACCGAAACGATCACATTGTTGGTCGTGACGTTGTCGATCCATGCGCCGGCCGGCGATGCATCGACGAGATCATCGGATGAGAAGCGGAAACGCATGTTGATCACCTTGCCGGCGAACGCCGAAAGGTCCGCGTCGTAGCGCGACATCAGCGGACTCACACCCGAGAAGAAGCCCTGGTCCTTCGTCATGCAGCCGGTTCCCGCGGACAGCGCGGCGTAGCCTTGCGTGACATCGATCGTTTGCCAGGTCGCACGGCCGTCCGCCGAGACCTGCACATCGAGGCCGTCATACGGCGCATCGCTGTTCTCGCTCACGTATGCGAGATCGAACGAGATCGATGACGTCGCTGATGCTTCGGTCGCCGGCGAGACGAGGTAATCGCAGCGATTGCCAGCGTACTGCTCGTGCCACAGTTGCGTGAGATCGCCGGTCGTGGGTCCGAGTGCAAGCTGCCACCCGGCGGCATCCGATGAAGTCCAGCCCTGCGCGCCCGTATCGAAGTTGTAGCTGAGCGTGCGCATGACTTTGTCGCGATTGACGACGGTCTGCAGCGTGCGCAGAGCCGGGATCGTGCTGCCGGAGCTCGTGACGACGGCGGTGAACGTCGCGGTGTCGGCGAACGGCGCATTGCGCGCGACGCTCACCGCGAACGTTGCCGTCTTCGTCTCGGCGCCATCCGGCGCGAGGGAACCGAGCGTCACGAGATCGTTCCCGAACGTGAAGTAGGGCTTGTCACTCGTCAGCTTGACCGTCACGCCTGACGCGGACCTGGTGCCGAGGTTGTCGACACTAACCGAGAGCTGCACTGTCTCGCCGGGATCGGGAACGAGATCGCCGTCGCCGCAGGTCAGCGAGAGTCTGTCGGACGTGATCGCCATCGACACCGGACGCGCATATGCGTTCTTGTAGATCGAACAATTGCTGCCGAGCGGAATCGAGACAGGCACCGCGAAGCAGCCCTGATCGGTACTGACGTTCAACACGAGCGTCGCGGTGGATCCGCAAAGCGCACCATCGGCAACGACGCTGATCGCATACGACTGATTCGGACCGGCGGAAGCACCCGCTGTGAGTGCGCCGTACGTGCGCGGACCTGCCTTCGTCACGGTCACGCCGTTGCTCGTCGCCGTGAGGATCCCGGTGACGTTCGTGAGTCCTGCGAGTCCTGTATTCGCGAGACTGATGTAGAGCTGCGCCTTCTCGCCGGGGTCGAGCTTGCCGTCACCGTTGCTGTCGGCGATGACGACGGACTTCAGCGCGAGATCCGGCTGCGCGATGCGAATCGACTTCACGTTCGCATCCGACGCCGCGTAACAACTGCTGCCGATCGCGGCGACGCGATAGTTGTACGTGACACCGTTGTCGACACCGGAGTCGACGACCGACGTCACGCCGTTCACGCGCGCGACTTCGAGGAAGACGTCGTTGCGGCGCTCGTTGCGAAGAATCGAGTACGCGCTCGCGCCGGAGACCGGCGTGAAGGTGATCGTGACCGCCGGCGTGCCCGTCTCGCCGTCGATGTTCTGGGTCAGCGTGTAGGGCGGCGCCTGCGGCGCGGTGCAGTTCGCGGAGTCCGTGTCCTGCGGCACGCCGCCGGGCAGACCCCACTCCTCGATGCCGTGATGCGAGTACGCATCGTTGATGTACGCGCCGTGCGGCGTGCCGTTCGCGAGACCGTCGCCTTCGTCGTCGACGACGATGTACCCGTCGTACGCCGAAGGTCCGATGGCCTGATTGCGCGACGACGCATACGACGCAACGATCGGACGCGAATCGAAGTAGAGACGCTCGAGCAGATCCCAGGCGGCGTCCTTGTCATACGCCGGATTCGCGGAGCCATCAGTGCCGTTCGGCAGCGGATCGGTCGTGGTGTACTTGCGGCCCGTGAGCAGATCCTGAGCGAGATGCCAATCGGTCTGGCCCCAGATCTCTCCTTCGCAGTGGCCCTCGTTCAGCATCGGGCCGACGTAAACGATGACCGTCGGTGACGACGTGGAGACAGGAGGACCCCCGCATTTCTGCGTCACGTTGGTGACGGTCATCGTTCCATGAGTTGCGCGCGCCTCGTCGAGATTGCGCACGCCGTTGCAATCGGCGGTGGCGCCCGTATCGGGATCGGTCACGAACGGTCCGCTCAATTTGTTGTAGAACGACTGGCCGATGCAGGAATCGTGATCGACGAAGAGGGCGATGTGATCCGCCGCCGCCTCGCCGGTCGCGAGATCGCCGAGACCGAGGACGAGTCCGACGGGGCGGCCGTCATTCGCATCGAGCCCGTGTCCCCACTCGTGCTGCATGACATCGCGGATCTCGCCCGTGTTTGCACAGATCAGATTGCCGCTGCTGCGCGCGAGCACGCCGCTCTTGAAGAAGTTGAGCGACGAGCCATCCCAGAAGGCGTTGCAGACATCGTTGATGTTCACCTTCACCGGAATCGTCGCGTTGAGAAGCCACGGCAGCTGCAGCCACTTGAGCGCGATCTGCCGCGCGATGTTCGTATGGAAGAAGGCGGTGCGGTCGGCGGGCGTGGAGAGGCCGTTGCCGTAGGAATCCGTCGGCTGGCCCGGGCCATGCTGCACGTCGCGGCCGCCGGTGCCGAGGTTGAGGATGCCGTTCGCGGATGCAACGAATGGTTGGAAGCCGCTCTGCGGATCGGTCTCGGACTTGATGCAGTCGACGCAATTGGTGTCGAAGAAGCGGCCGTTCAAGCCGGTCGACGCATTCGCGCCGGCGAAGGAGAACGTGCCGTCGCCCGTCGTCACACTCGTTCCCGCCGCCTGATCGACGGCGACGAATGGGAAGGAGCGGACGACTTCGGCGTCGGTGGACTGCGCCGGGCGAATGCCGCCCGTCACGCGGCCGGTCGTCGCCGTGCGCGCCGGGCAGGTCGCGTAATCATTGTTATCGCCGAACGCGATCACCCCGCCGGTGAGTGCATCGATGTAGGCGGCCCACGTCGCGTTGCTGCCGTTCGTCTTGAAGATCGATTCGTAGACGAGACGGTACGTCAGAAGATCGGCGCTGCCGTTACGCGGCAGCAGCTTGAGCGTCGGCTGCTCGACGACCGTCGAGTTGCTCCCGGTGACGCCTGCGTAAGCGAGGAGGTTCGTGAGCGCCTGCGCTGCCGAGATGGCGGGCGTCGTCACGGCCGGAACGTCGGCGATGTTCGCCGAGTGCCAGTAGATCATGTTGCCGTTGTTGATCGCGAAAACGAGGCGCGCGTTCTCGACCGGGACGCCGTTGATCGCGTAATCGAATGCGGCGAAGCGGATGCGGCCATCGCGCGACGGCGTAGCGGCGTCGCTCACGAAGTGCAGCTTGTCGTTAGACACGCCGATGACCGCGGCGTTCGCGGCGATGAAGTCGCGGGCCACGCGTTCGACATCGGCGTTGGTCGCGTTGGCCTGCAGCCACGGGATCGAACCGCCGAGGACGCGGCGCGCGTGGCCGGTGAGGAGGTCGTACTGCGCGAACCAGTTGCCACCGTGCGCTTGATTGAACGCGATCCAGTTGGGATCGGCGAGGTAGGTCTGGACACGCGAGGCGTCATACTTCGGCGCGACGGGCGTGAGGGTGAGGGTCCTGGCATCGAGCGACTGCGGCTGACGGACGTCGATCGCGAACGCGGTCGTCGTGAGCGCGAGAGCGAGGGCGAAGGCGAGGGCGAAGTTGAGGTGTCGCATAGTTGCTCCTGGCCTCTCTTCACCTCACCGGGAAGTACTGCTGCACGGTCAGCGTGTAACTGGTCGGCGCTGTGAGCCAGCCGCGAACATCGGCTCGCCACTGCCCCGCCGCGGGATAGTCGATCGCCACGCCTTCGAGCGCGGTCTGCGTCAACGCCTGCGTCGCTTGCGAGGCACCGGCCTGCGTCCCGCTCGGATCGAAGAGGAAGAGATCGATGTCATTCGCGAAGAGATCCCACGTCAATTTCGTATCGACGAACACCGCACCGCTCGCCACGTTGAAGTTCTGCGAGGTGGTGGAGAGCTGGCTGTTGTAACTCGCGACGGCGGGACCAACCGATCCGGTCAGCGTCTGCTCGACGACATAGACATCGATCGTCTTGCCGCTCTTCGGATCCTTGTAGGACTTGATCGCCTTGATCGCCTTCGCGGTCTGCACCGCGGCATACGCATTCACGTAGCCGGCGCCGCAGGCGTACGCCTTGTAGTCCGGCATCGGCGTTGCGGTGTTGGCGATGATGCGCTTGGCGAGATCGGGCGTCATGTCGCTGCGAATCGAATAGAGCATCGCGACGACGCCCGCCATGTGCGGCGTCGCCATCGAGGTGCCGCTCATCGTCGTGTAGTAGGGAATCCACGCGGTCTGAATGTCGGTGTCGCCTTCGGCGAGTCCGAGCACGGGAAGGACGGTGTTCGGTGCGCGGGTCGAGATGATGTTCGCGCCCGGCGCGGTAATCGTCGGATGAAAGACCGGATCGTCGTAGCGGCCGCGCGAGGAGAAGTCGGCGAGCGTCTTCCCATCCTTGTTGCCGGCGGCGACGCCGATGACCCACGGCGCGATCGAATATGGATTGAGCGTGTCGGTGCCGGGGCCTTCGTTGCCTGCGGCGAAGCAGACGGTCATGCCCGCGTCATGCGCAGCCTTCGACGCGACATTCACCGGATCGCTCGCATCGAACGGTGTGTTGGGAGGGACCGTCGTTCCCCACGAGTTCGAGATGACCTTGATGTTGTAGCTCTGGCGATGCGACATCACATAGTCGAAGCCTTCGAGCGCATAGAAGACGAAGATCGCGTCGCCGGTGCCAATGCCCACGAGCTTCGCGCCGGGTGCGACGCCTTTGTAGTACCCACCAGAGGCTGTGCCGAGTCCGCCGACGATGCCGGCGCAATGCGTGCCGTGACCGCTCGAGGAATCGGAGCTCGGAAGATTTTCGACCGGCACGACGATCGAGGAACCGGTCGGCGAATCGCCGCTGTCGACGCCGACGATCTTCACGTTCTGCACGACCTTCGTGCCTGACGGAAGATCGGGATGCGTCCCGTCGATGCCGCTGTCGATGATCGCGACTCCGACGCCGTGCCCATCGGCGCCGAAATCCTTCCAGGCGCGGTCCGCACCAATGAGCGGCACGCTCTCATGGAGGTAATACTCGAGCTGCTTGTCGAGGTAGAGCGAGGAGAGTCCGGGTGTCCCAACCAGCGACTGCACCTGCGCCGGCGTCGTGATCATGAGCGCCATCGGGAGCGAGGAGAGGAACTGGCTGCGGGTGGAGAGATTCTTGATGAGCGTCCGGTCGGCGAGAGTCGGGACGTGGTCGAACGTGGCGATCACGCGGATGCTGTCCGCGGAGCCGACCGTTCCGAGTTTGAGCTTGAGCGCGGGATCCATGACCTGGGCGCTGAGCCCGGCAGCAAGAAGCAAAACGGCAACGATTCCGGAGATCCGAAGTTTCATGCGTTCCCTTTCATGTGTGGTGGTAGTCGTACTACCAGTCACTGCACCACCCGCAAGCAATCTCAACGCCAATCTTCCGAAGTCGCTCATTGTCAAAGACTTGGAATGCTGGTAGAACTACCATCCGAAACTATGGCGACGCCCACCGACGACACGCAAACCTCCCGCGGTCGCCTCCTCTCCTCGGGAAAGTCGCTCTTCAGCCGTCTCGGCTACGAAGGCACCTCCACCTCGGCCATCGCTCGCGAGGCGGGCACCTCGGAGTCGCAGCTCGTCCGCTACTTCGGCGGCAAGAGCGGCCTGCTCGACGCGATCTTCAACGAGAGCTGGAGCGGGCTGAATGAGACGGTTCAGAAGACGATCGCCGAGTCCGAGCATGGCCGCGAAGCCATCCTCGGCGTCTTCACTCTGATGCTCGGCGCGTTCGCCGCCGATCCCGACGTCGCGTCCATCTTCATGTTCGAAGGGCGCCGCGTGCGCGGATCCGAGGTCGCGCTATCGAAGGGCTTCCAGAAGTTTGTCGATCTCGTCTGCAAATTGATTCAGCGCGGCCAGGCCGACGGCTCGTTTCGCAAGGATGTGAACGATGCCGTGCTCGCGTCCGCGATGCTGGGCGCAGCGGAAGGAATGATCCGCGATCAGATCATCGCCAGGCGCGGCGGACGCGAATTGCCGTTCGACGAGGAAGCCGTGCGGAAGGTGTTCGAGGCGATGGTGAACGGGCTGGCGTGATTTTAGGTGCCGGGTGGTGCAGCGCCTGGTTAGCAATTTGCTGCCCCCGTTGTCTTGCTCAGGTCTGATTCTGCACAGGCTCTCTGCATGCATGCGGTAGCTCCCGTCATCCCGAGCGGGCGACGTCGCTGCACGACGCGACTGAGTAAGAGAAACTCGCGGTGCTCTGGCCGGCAGTTTCCTTCTCCCCTCCGCGAGGGGAGAAGGTGCGCGAAGCGCGGATGAGGGGTTCGTGCAACGCGCGAACAAGAGCCCCCTCATCCGCCTTCGGCACCTTCTCCCCCGTGCGGGGG
>JACXTT010000830.1_pt1 | contig 52484 bp, 50 predicted proteins | sample 9270951 | NCBI WGS metagenome assembly JACXTT01 (sample SAMN15532306, study PRJNA645909) | rock metagenome | isolation source: weathered quartz diorite | place: Puerto Rico | collected 2017-06-21
GTTGAATTTCATCATCGAGACGAGCACGCCGTCCTCGAGCGGCAGAGCGCCGCCCGAGAGCGAGGTGCCTGCGCCGCGCGGAACCACCTTCACATTGTTTTCGTGGCAATAAGAGAGAATGGCGCGAAGCTGCGCGACGTTGTCCGGCAGCACGACAACCAGCGGAAGCGCGCGGTAGGCCGTAAGACCGTCGGTTTCGTAAGGCCGCCTGCCGGTCTCCTGGTCGATGACCGCCTCGCGGGGCAGGATGTTGCGCATGGCGGCAACGATCTTTGCGCGCCGCGCGAGGACAGACTCATCAATCGGCAATGCTTGCATGGCCTGTTGCCGTTGTGCGGCCGCCCCCGGCGGTTGCCGCAATGCTAATGCTGTCCAGCCTTGGGACCGTAGAACAGATACTGCGCAGAATACTCAACAAGCACTTCGATCTGGGTCTGGCCGCAGCCCTTCGCAGGAGGCTTCCCGCCATCCGTGAAGAGCCGTTGGATGTAGGTGACCCGGCTAAACCGGCCGTTGCCCGTAGTCGAACTGGCAGGGATCAGCAACCAGTCGACGCCATCCGGGTCGGGAGCCGTAAAATGAGTAGCTTTTGGGGCGTCGCCCACGACCGAGCTGCCATCCAAGGCCTCCCAAGTTGGTCCACGGAAATGGATAGCCAGCAGGTCCCCTTCGTCCCCGCGGCCTGTGTGCAAAATCGCATGCGGCTCCGCGGCCGGTTTATCGCCAATCGGACATTTGTATCTTTGCACTCCTTTGCCGTATGCGCGCAGCAGCAAAATATTTCCCTCCGGCACCTTCAAAATGTCGGGGATACGGCCGTATTCGGTAGCGGATAGGTCAGGATACTCAGGCATGTTTTCCTCCGTCGATGCCGCAGCGGGCATACCGGCTGGACTTGAGTCTGGCTCCAGACCGATAAAGTTACCGCGCCATACCGCGAGGTCAATAGTCCGGGCGCGAGGCTTTTCGAATAACCACCGATTTGACGCGTCGCGAGGTGACCGGAAGCTAACAAATCCCGGAGCAACAAAGGGGCTGTCCAGGGAAGCGCCCGCGCCGAGTCTTGCCTTCCCGCTCGTCTCCCCCTATAACCGCGCTCATTCCTCACGCGGAACGCGCGGGTCCTGCATCAAGGGCCTTTACCGGTGGCCTCACTTCGGTTCGAAGTGCGGTCCAAAAGCGCCGCGGCGGCTTCAACCGGAGAAAAGACAAAATGGCATTGCCCGACTTCAACATGCGCGGCCTTCTTGAAGCGGGCGCCCATTTCGGCCACCAGTCGCATCGCTGGAACCCGAAAATGGCGCCTTATATTTTTGGCACCCGCAACAATATTCATATCATCGATCTTGCCCAGACGGTGCCGTTGTTGCACCAGGCGCTGAAAGCCGTGTCGGATACGGTGGCGCGCGGCGGGCGCGTGCTTTACGTCGGCACCAAGCGGCAGGCGCAGGATGCCATTGCCGATGCGGCGAAACGGTCGGCGCAATATTACATCAACGCGCGCTGGCTCGGCGGCATGCTGACCAATTGGAAGACGGTTTCCGCGTCAATCGAGCGGCTGCGCAAATTGGACGAAACGCTAGGCGCCGGCGCCTCGGGATTGACCAAGAAAGAAAGGCTGATGGTTTCGCGCGAGCGCGACAAGCTCGAAAAGGCGCTCGGCGGCATCAAGGACATGGGGGGCACCCCCGATCTCCTCTTTGTGATCGATACCAACAAGGAGCAATTGGCGGTCAAGGAAGCGCGGCGGCTGCGAATTCCGGTTGTGGCTGTCCTCGATTCGAACAGCGATCCGGATGGAATCACTTTTCCCGTCCCCGGAAATGACGACGCCGGCCGGGCGATCTCGCTTTATTGCGATCTTGCCGCGCGCGCGGCGCTTGACGGAATTTCGCGCGCCCAGGGCGCGGCGGGAATCGATGTGGGCGAAATGGAGGAGCCTGCTGCCGAGGAGCTTCCGGCGGCCGGTGATACTGCCAAGGAGGTTGGCACAGGCGAAGGGACGGCCGGAGATGCTCCTATGGCGCCGGTGTCCGGTTTCGAGATCTTGACTGCGCCGCGCGGCGCTCCGGACGATCTAGCAAAGCTCCCGGGAATCGGGCCGCAGATCGTCAAGAAGCTCAACGATGCGGGCATTTTTCACTATTGGCAGATCGCTGCCATGAGCGCGGAAGATGCCGCCAAGATCGACCGCGACCTTAAGCTCGCCGGGCGCATCGAACGCGACGGCTGGGTCGGGCTCGCGCGCGGTCTCGTTGCGGGTTGAATGCACTTGGTCAAAGCCGGATTCAGGCCAAAATGACTTTGTAATGCGCGGGCTTTCCTGGCCTCGCGGCGGGCGCAACCGGCCGCGGAACGCCTGCCCGACGATATGGGAAGAACGATATGACGAATGTCACCGCGGCGATGGTGAAGGATCTTCGCGACAAGACCGGCGCCGGCATGATGGATTGCAAGAATGCGCTTAGCGAGACGGGAGGCGATGCCGAAGCGGCGATCGATTGGCTGCGTAAGAAAGGGCTTGCCAAGGCCGCGAAGAAATCCGGCCGGGTCGCGGCCGAGGGACTCGTCGCCGTTGCGGTCGATGGCCTCAACGGCGTCGTCGTCGAGCTCAATTCTGAGACGGATTTTGTCGCAAGGAACGCTGACTTCCAGACGCTGGCGAAGAACATCGCGGCGGTCGCTCTAAAGACCGGCACGGCAGATGCCGAGGCCCTTAAATCGGCCGCCTATCCTTCGGGCGGGACGGTCGGCGATGCGATCGCCAACGCCATCGCCGTCATCGGTGAAAATATGACCTTGCGGCGGGCGGCTGCCGTGCATGCTGGCGACGGTGTCATTGGCCATTATGTCCATAGCAGCGTCTCAGAAGGCCTGGGAAAAATTGGCGTCGCTGTTGCGCTCGAATCGAGCGCCAGCGCGCAGACATTGGCGCCGCTTGCAAGGCTCTTAGCCCTTCATATCGCGGCGGCCAATCCGCTCGCCATCGATTCGGCAAGTCTCGATCCCGCGCTGATAGCGCGCGAAAGGGCGGTGCTTGAGGGCAAGAACGAGGGCAAACCCGCGGATAAGCTCGAGAAGATCGTCGATTCGGGCCTCAAAACCTATTTTAAGGAAGTCTGTCTGCTGGATCAGCCTTCAATCCATGCCGAGCATGCGAACAAGACAATTGGCCAGGCTGTCGCGGAGGCGGCCAAAGCCGCCGGAACCGCGATCGGCGTGAAGGCCTTTGTGCGCTATGCTCTGGGAGAGGGCATCGAGAAAAAGGAAACGTTCTTCGCGGCGTGACCTGCCGAAGGGCGGGGGAGCAATTACGCGCAGTTACCAGCCGATTGCGGAGCGTTTGGGCAAATCGCCCGAAAACCTGCCCATTGTTTGTATTTGACACGGGCCGGGTTTCGAAGGAGGGTTGAACGGTCGCGGTCCCGTATCGGCGTATGGCGCCTCGCGATTGGGAGTTTTGTCGCTCCATCACAATCAAAAAATTCCAAGGAGAGCCACGATGCTGGTCTATCGGCCCTTTGCGTTGACCGCTTTTTTCACGGCGCCGGTCTTCTTTTGGGCGGCGCTGCCGTGGACGTGCGCGGCCCAGGACGTACGCCACATGTGCAGCGAAAAATATCAAGCCGCCAAAGCGGCGGGAACGCTGGGCGAAACGACCTGGCCGCAATTTTACAGCCAATGCGCGGCAGAAATAAAGGCGAACCCGCCTGCCGCCGCGCCAGCGGCCGAGGCGGCGCCGGCGCCGTTGGACATACGGCACCTCTGCAGCGAAAAGTATCAGGCCGCCAAGACTGCGGGCACGCTTGCAGGCGAGAGCTGGCCGCAATTCTATAGCCGGTGTACGGCCGAGGCCAAGGCAACCCCGCCTGCGGCCGCCCCGCCCGCGGCGGAGGCTGCAGCCAAGGAGGAGAAAGCTCCCGCAGCGCCGGCACCCGCACCTATCGTAGAGGCACCGCCTCCACCCGCTCCGCCTGCGGCACCGGCGGTTGCGGAAACCCCGCCGCCGCCCGCCGCTGCCCCAGCGCCCGCACCGGCTAAGCCGCCTCTGGTCAATCCACTCAAAAAGCCCGCCGCCAAGGTCGCACCGGCCGCGCCCGCAACCGCCGCCGCCCCGAGCACGGCGGTGTTCCCGACCGCTATTGCGCCTGAGTACGGAAAGGAGAAGCCCGCAAAGGCACGTATGAAGACATGCGATGCGCAATACAAGGCCAATAAAGCGACCAACGCCAACGGCGGACTTAAATGGATCCAAAAGGGCGGCGGCTATTGGAGCGAGTGCAACAAGAGGCTGAAGGGCGAATAGGGCGAAGCTCTTTCGCCCCGCGCCAAGCCGCGAGCCCAAATTTCGCTCCGGGTGCTGGAGCGTGCTCCGCCAAATTCGCGCGCCGGATTTGCCCCCGCAAAGGCGTTTGAGGAATGATTTGGCGCGCGATGACGATTTGAAGTTAAATCGTCTTTCTCAAAAGAGCAGCGCGTGCCGCAAAGCTTTGGATTTTCTCAGTCAGGCAACATTCTTGCGCGTGCCCGGCCTGGGATTCAAATCGCTGCGCGGCCCGCGAAGGGAGGGCTAGGGCTAGAGCGGTCTCGGCCCGAAAGACGCGCTTTGTTCGCTTGGCCGGCTGGGGTTAGCCCGAACCTTCCGCGTCACTCCGTTAACCTCAGGGTAGGCAGATCCGACCATGAACACGAAAGTTGCAATGCCGATTGCTGTGAAAAGAGTGTCCATGAGCTGCAAATAGGAAACAAATTCGGGGACATCCATAGCTGTTGCCTTTCTAAACAACGAGCGGTTTTATGTGATATCATATATCAGTTGTATAATTTCAATGGCCGAGGTCCCTCCAAAGGGCCTCTCCCCGCGCCAGGCAGAATTATGCGCTCTGAACCTTGCGTTGAACTCGATAGCAAAGTTGGGCTTCGATGCAGCCGAGGGGAGGCAACAAAACGGCCGCCGGAAGAGCTCGAGCCAAGCAAGCGTTAAACCGCGTTAAAGCAGGTCTCGCTTTCGCACAGCTAGAGCGCCAGAGCTAATCCGTCTTGCGCGCACCTACGGAACCTCGCCATCTATGCCCCGGGCGGCGAGGATCTCTAACCGGATTTCTACACGAGATAGGCGTAGGCCGCCCCTAGCGTCCCCATCGCGCCGAGAGCGAGGGCGGCGTGCCACGGCCAGCGCTGGCCGCGCACGATGATTGAAATGGTCGCGATGGCGATAGCCACATGAAGAAAAGTGACCGCGATGGTCAGAATATGGTGGCGGTGTTCGTGGTGCTCGCTGTCCTTTAGCTTTTCTTCGGCTTGCCGTTCAAGCTCTTTACCCTTGCTGAAAAGTCCCTTCTCCTTCGTGCCGTACTCCCCTGCCTGCCTTTCGAAATCCTGCGCCAATGGGCTGTCGATCGCGGTGCCGATCGTATAGAGATGCTTTTTGAGGCTCTCCGCCTGGTAAAAGTTCCAATTGTCGGTCGCGCGGTTCTGCACCAGCACAGCGGCATTTTTGTCGCCTATCGCCGCTGCCGTCTCCAAAGTCTCGAGACTGCCCAGGGTTGCCGCGATAACGGCCAGGACCGCAATCGTGATCGACACTTTGGTGAGAAACGGATCGCCCAAATGCGCGGCATGTTCAGCGTGCTCGGCATGCTCGAAATGTTCGGTTGGCGTTTCGGACATCGATGAATTCCTCCTGGAAGAGCGGGCTTTTGGCCAACCGTCTTTATGCCGGTCATGATTGGCCTAGGGCGCGCCGTAACGATTGGCAACCTCTTTGCTGCTCTGCAACCATGCCTGCGAATCGGCGCGATTCCCGCTTGATTTGGACAGACCGGCCTGGGATATCTATAACCGCCGGTTTGGAGGATATGGCAGCTTGTCCCGCGGGCCATGAGGATCGGCAAAATCATGCAGAATATTGTTTTTAACGATGCTATCGCCGCAGAGCCTTTGCCGCGATCGGCAATGCTCCGCCAGACCATGGTCGATTGTCAGATCCGGACATTCGACGTGACAGACCAGCGAGTCCTGGCGCGGATGCTCGAAATTCCCCGCGAGCAATTTCTCCCCGCTAATCAGGCCCACCTTGCTTATTCGGATCTTGCGCTGCAGCTAAAACCCGCCGGGGCTGGCAAAGAGGGCCGCTCGCTCCTCGCCCCCCTGGTACTCGCCCGCCTCATCCAGGGTGCTGACGTAAAGCCAACGGACAGCGTGCTCGATGTCGCACCGGCGACTGGTTATTCTTCCGCGCTTCTTGCCGGGCTTTCGGCGCGCCTCCATGCGCTTGAATCCGAACCGAAGCTCTATGAAGCGCTGCGGTCCAGCTTTGCCCGGCTTGGGCTAGCAAATGCCGAGGCTCATTTGGGTCCGCTTGCCGTGGGGGTGCCGGATGACGGACCGTTTGATGTTATTTTGATCAATGGCAAGGTCGAGGCCAATCTCGAGGCGCTTTTGGCCCAACTCAAGGAGGGCGGGCGCCTGCTCGCCATAGAGAGCGTCGCTGGCGACTTGTCGGGGCGTGCGGGCAAGGCCGTGCGTTATGAGAAGGCCGGAAAGGCGATCGGTTGCCGTGCGCTGTTCGATGCGGCGTCCCCCGTCCTTCCCGATTTCCGCAAAGCCAAGCAGTTTAGCTTCGGCTAAGCCCGCGGCGCTCGGGATTTTCGACTGCTGCGGCGGCCCCCTGCGGATAGAGCAGGGCGCATCCGGAGCGGCGAGGCAGGCAAGTTTGGGTCAAGGCATATCTTGTTAACTGTTGGCGTGGTTGCGATGTGCCGCGGGCGCTTTGCCTGCGCTCCCAAATCCGCGCCGCCTCATTTAGCTGGGGTACGCTTGCCGCGGGCGAGCTCGCTGCTAAGAGAGCCAAAACTTTTCCAAGTTGACACGAAACGTGTTCTCTTGGCGTTGTTAGCGAAACGGCGTGTTCGATAGAAGGACGGAGTCCCGCTTAAGGAGCGAATAAAAGTTTGGCGTGCGCGTTCCATGCGGCGCGTTGGCGTTTTGGGTTGCTGGTTCCCGCCCGTGGCGCAACTGCGCTTTGGCTCGACTGAAAGGCGCACCGGCCGGACCAGTTTCGCTACCTCGGAAGTCTCGGCGTATCTTTCGATTTCAAGGTGTCGGTTCACTCGTTTGAAGGTATATTGAGATCATGAATGTACCCAATCCCCTCTCGAAGGACGGCCAGATGGCCGGTTTGGGCCCGAATGAACCGCCGATGGCGGAAATTCTAGCCTCGATCAGACGAATCATTGCCGACGACCAAGCGCTCTCCGCGAGCCTCGGCGAGGCGCGCAGGGAGACTCCGCGGACGAACACAGGAGCGGATGATGCGGAGCCGGGCGCGCGCGCAGGCGGCCGCACCGGCAAGGAGCAGCAGCTCATCTCAAGCGGTGCGGAGCATTCGGTGACCGCGGCCTTCCAAACATTGCTCGCGAGCCGCTTTGCCAGGCACGGCGACGTGGTCATCGAGCTAACCCGCGAGATGTTGCGTCCCATGCTCAAGTCTTGGCTCGACGCCAATTTGCCGGCCATTGTGGAGCGCCTGGTCAGGGCCGAGATCGAGCGCGTGACGCGCAGCGAGTAAAAGGCCCGGCGATCGGCGCTATTTGATTTTGTCTAGCGGACAAGGGGCGGTGCCGCGAGGAGCGGGCTCTCCGCGAACTTGCATTATGCCGCCTTGTTTGCCATCGCTCTCGTTTGACGCGCTTCGCCCGGGGCATTGCCGGACAGTGATTGCGATGATGGACAAAACTTTCGATCCCAAGGCGGTCGAAGGCCGCATTGCCGCGGCATGGGAGGAGGCAGGCGCGTTTCGTGCGGGCCGCCCGGAGCGGGCGGGCGCCGAGCCCTTCACCATCGTCATTCCGCCGCCCAATGTCACCGGCTCCCTGCATATGGGCCACGCGCTCAACACCACCTTGCAGGACATTCTTTGCCGGTTCGAGCGCATGCGCGGAAAGGACGTGCTTTGGCAGCCGGGCACGGATCACGCGGGCATCGCGACGCAAATGGTGGTCGAGCGGCAGCTGACGGAAGATCAGGAACCCGGCCGGCACACCCTTGGCCGGGAAAAATTTTTAGAGCGCGTTTGGCAATGGAAGGCCCAATCGGGCGGGGCGATCGTCGAGCAGTTGAAGAGGCTCGGCGCTTCCTGCGACTGGGCGCGCGAGCGCTTTACCTTGGGTCGAGTTGAGAGCGACCAAATGTCACAAGCCGTGATCAAGGCTTTCGTGCAACTGCGTAAGGAGCGCCTCATCTACAAGGATAAGCGCCTCGTTAATTGGGACCCAGAGCTTCAGACTGCGATCTCCGACCTCGAAGTCAAGCAGGTCGAGACCAAGGGCCATCTCTGGTATTTTCGATACCCGGTGGTTGACGATATAGGGGGGGAGACCGGCGAGTTTGTCGTCGTCGCGACGACCAGGCCGGAGACCATGCTCGGCGATACGGCGGTCGCCGTGCACCCTTCTGACGAGCGCCACAAGCATCTGCACGGCAAAAAAGTGCGGCTGCCGCTCGTCGGACGGCTTATTCCAATCATTGCCGACGAATATTCCGACCCCGAAAAAGGCACGGGTGCTGTAAAAATCACCCCCGCGCATGATTTCAACGATTTTGAAGTGGGCAAAGGGCACGAACACGAACTCGTTCCGCCAATAAATGTCCTCGATGCGGCAGCAAACATCTGGATCGCGACTAATATTGAGGCAAGCGAGGGGTTTTTTGATGAAAATGCTCTCGCCATTAGAGAGATTGTGGTCAACGCAAACGATCAAGACCCGAGCGCAATCCGCCAGCGTGTAGTTACGAAGCTCGAAGAGCTCGGGAAGCATCAACTCGCAGACACAGTAACCGCCTTGGATGGCCTTGGCCGGTTCGAAGCGCGTAAGCGCGTCGTCGAGATGATGGAGGCGCGCGGTCTCCTTGGTAAAATAGAGCCTCACACGCATATGGTACCGCACGGGGATCGATCAGGCGCTGTTATCGAACCGTGGCTGACTGATCAATGGTATGTTGACGCGAAGACCTTGGCGCAGCCAGCGCTCGCAGCGGTGCGTGACGGCAAGACACGGTTTATTCCGAAGAATTGGGAAAAGACCTATTTCGATTGGCTTGAGCATATTCAGCCTTGGTGTATCTCGCGCCAGCTTTGGTGGGGGCACCAGATCCCGGCGTGGTATGGTATTGCTTACGAAAATGGCTCGCTGAGTTTTGGGAAGCCGCCCAAGCAGATTGTTGCGATGACCCAAGAGGAAGCGCGCTCCGCAGCCCGGGATTATTACAAATGTGATGATGTTGTTGTCGTACTCAATGATCGAATTGCTCTTAATGAGGTCTACGAACGGCAGAGAGGATTGAATCAGCCGCTTACAAAATGCGCTATCTGGCGAGATCCCGACGTCCTCGACACTTGGTTTTCCTCTGCGCTTTGGCCCTTTTCCACCCTGGGCTGGCCGGAGGAGACCCCGGAGCTGAAAGACCGCTATCCGACAAACGTGCTCATTACCGGCTTCGACATCATCTTCTTTTGGGTCGCCCGGATGATGATGATGGGCCTGCACTTCATGCAGGATGTCCCCTTCCGCGATGTCTATATCCATGCCCTTGTCCGCGACGAGAAGGGTGCAAAGATGTCGAAGTCGAAGGGCAATGTCGTCGACCCTTTACAACTCATCGACAGGTTTGGGGCAGACGCCTTGCGCTTCACACTCGCGGCAATGGCGGCGCAGGGCCGCGACATAAAACTCTCCACGCAACGTATCGAAGGCTACCGGAATTTTGGCACAAAGCTTTGGAACGCGGCGCGTTTTGCAGAGATGAACGGCTGCGCGCTTCACCCTTCGTTCGAGCCGCGTCAGACAATTCTCGCGCTCAATAGCTGGATCATCGGCGAAACGGCCAAAGCAGCCGCCGAGGTGACGGCGGCAATCGAAGCCTATCGTTTCAACGATGCTGCCAACGCCATCTACAAATTTGTCTGGAATATTTTTTGCGATTGGTATCTTGAGCTCGCAAAGCCCCTACTGCAGGGCAGCGACGGACCGGATAAGATTGAGACCCGCGCAACAACGGCCTTTGTGCGCGAGCAAATCGTCAAGCTTTTGCATCCTTTTATGCCTTTCATGACTGAGGAGCTTTGGGCGATCACGGCTTCGAAGGAAGAGCCGCGCAAAAACCTGCTCGCGCTCGCGGAGTGGCCGGAGCTAAAGGGCTACGAAAATCCCGCAGCCGAATCGGAAATCGGCTTCATCGTCGAGCTGATTTCGGAAATTCGTTCGGTGCGCGCGGACCTGAATGTTCCGGCGGCGGCACAAATTCCTGCGGTCCTGGTGAATGCCTCGGCGGAGATAAAGTCCCAGGCAGAGACTTGGGGCGAAACCATCAAACGGCTCGCCCGGCTCAAGGAGATTTCGTTGGCACAAAAGCCGCCGGAAAAATCCGTGCAATTGCTCGTGCGCAAGACGGTTTGCGGTTTGCCATTGGAAGGAATCATCGACCTTGAGGCCGAGAACGCGCGGCTTGCCAAAGAGATTGCCACACTCGGCGGCGAGGCGGCAAAGCTCGAAGCCAAGCTCAACAACGCGGACTTTGTTGCCCGCGCACCGGAAGAGATTGTCGAGGAAAACCGCGAAAGACTCGGCGAAACGCTCTTGCGGCGCGACAAGCTTGCCGCCGCACTGGCAAAATTAACCGTCGCATAAATCACCGCGCGGCCGCGGAGCACAGGTCAGCCCAAAACAGCGTCAAAGACGAGCTTTGCGTTCAACCCGATAATCACAAAGGCAATTAGGGCGGCAATCGCACTTGTCATGCGCGGCGCGGCAAGCTTGCCCATGAGATTGCGGGAAGCCGTCAACCAGACGAGCGGAACGACTGCGAAAGGCAGCGTGAGGCTCAGCACGACTTGGGAAAGCACGATGAGCCCATTCGTCGCGCCGGCACCACCAATCATAATTGTTGCGGCCGCGGGTACGATGGCGACGAGCCTCGTCAACAGCCGCCGCGCCGCAGGATTGAGCCTAATATGGACAAAACCCTCCATCACGATTTGGCCCGCAAGCGTTGCGGTCAAAGTCGAATTCAGGCCGCAGGCAATCAGGGCAATCGCAAAAAGCTTAGCGGCGAGCGTGCTGCCCAAGAGGGGAGCAATCAACCGGTAGGCATCCTGCAATTCTGCGACTTCCGGGTGTCCGTGGGCATAAAAGGCAGCGGCGGCGAGGATAAGAATCGACGCGTTTATGAGAAGTGCAAAAAGAAGGGCAATCGTCGAATCGAGAATTGCAAGGCGAATGGCGGAGGTTTTTTCGGGCAGGCTTGGCCCTACCGCGCGCGTCAGCACAATGCCCGAGTGCAGATAAAGATTGTGCGGCATGATCGTCGCGCCAAGAATTCCGAGCGCGATATAGAGCATGCCAGGGTTGGTGAAGAGCTCGCGGCCCGGCAAAAGCGCCTTAGTGACCGCAGCCATGTCAGGCCGGGCGAGAACAAGTTCGATTGCGAAACAGGAAGCGATCAAAACGAGCAGTGCCACAACAAAAGCTTCGAGCCTGCGAAATCCGAAGCGCATGAATGCGAGGACGAGCAGCGCGTCGAGGCAAGTCAGAACAACGCCCGCGCCAAGTGGCAGCCCGGTCAGGAGTTCAAGACCGATCGCGGTGCCAATAACCTCCGCGAGATCTGTGGCGACGATCGCGGTTTCCATGACCAGCCAGAAAATGAACCTGACCGGGCGAGGAAAAATTTTGGAACAGTTCTGGGCAAGATCCCGCCCCGTGGCAAAGGCAAGCCGCGCGGAAAGAGCCTGCAGCACGATGGCCATGAGGCTCGACAGAACGGCAACGAAGAGCAGCGCCGTGCCGAAACGCGCGCCGCCGGCAAGGGCCGTCGCCCAATTGCCCGGGTCCATATAGCCCGTCGCCACAAGATAGCCGGGGCCAGCGAAAGTCAGGAAACGGCGTAACACGGGGCCGCTCCCCGGAACCTGCACGCTGCCATGCGCCGCGCCAAGCGAAAGCGGCATTTGCTCGGGAATGGCCGGGGCAGCGGATAAAGGCATGGGTCTGCTTTTCCTTCGGCGGCCGGCGCCGGCTTCTTTGGGCGGAAGCGCTGAGCGGCAGGCTCCTCTTCCCGCAAACGCTACAAGATATAGCAGATGCTAAAAGTTAATCAATAGGCGATAATCCAACGGTATGGCTCCCAGACGTTCTTGGGGTATTGTGCAAAACGCACAAAGAAGATTTCCGGTGGCGCTCCGGTATCCGCCGCGACGGGCGACTACGCGCACAGGTCGTCAAGGTTAGCGCCGCCAAGTGGACCCGATCGAAAAGAATTGCGGCTCAAAACTGCGCCGAGCTTGACGGTTTGCCGAAGCTTGTAAATACCGTTGGCTCGTCCTTTGACTCCGATACCGGCTTGCTAGCGGGCTTGCGCGGATCGAACGGGAAGGGAGAAGCAATGAACTACTTTGGGAGCTGTTTTTGCGGTGCGGTCCAACTCGAGGTCACCGGATCGCCCGAGGCCATGGGCTATTGCCATTGCCGCTCCTGCCGGTCATGGTCCGGCGGGCCGGTCAACGCCTTCACCCTGTGGAAACCGGATGCCGTGCGAATCGAAGCTGGGGCCGAGCATGTCGCGACGTTTCAGAAGACGCCGCTCAGCCAGCGTCAGTATTGCGCGAAGTGCGGCGGTCACCTGATGACCAATCATCCGCCGCTAGGTCTCGTGGACGTGTTCGCCGCGACGATCCCGACGCTTGCCTTTGTCCCAAGTGTTCACGTCAACTACGCGGAGACGGTGCTGCCCATGCGGGACGGCCTGCCAAAGCTGAAAGATTTTCCGGCCGAATTTGGCGGCTCCGGCGAGGTCATTGCCGAATAACGGCGGGCTGCACCGCCAGCGACAGATTTGAAGGCCGGGAGTAGGGCTCTATCTGATGGCGTCGCCAAGCGCGTAGCGAATGCGCGCCATATTTCCGTCTCCAAGCTCATCGTCAAAAGGACATGGCCAGTTTGATTCGTTTTTTGGCGCGCCTTAATGCACCGGTTGGAATGGCAAAGGAGGGGTTTCAAAGCAACTCGTCGCCAAAACAAGGATGCGCTTGACCGAAAATGGCAGACCAAGCGACGCAAATTGTGGTTTCGATGTCACAGCCCACAGCAAGTTCGCATTGACTTGGCCGCCCAAGAAGAAGCGCCTTTTTTATTCTTCAATTGCTTGCTAGTGTAAATATTAACATCAAACCTCAGCTGCGCGGCTAATGTTCGGCGGGCTCTGCGAGAATAATTTCGCTCGCGTCCCGTGGCGGCACGATCCCATGCGCTATAACTTCCCCAAAGAATCATTTGGCCGCTCGTTTCGGAACGATTTCCCATGGATCATCGCCTGTTCGACAAAAAAAGCCTCCCAAGCCGGCATGTGACAGAAGGCACATCGCGCGCACCGCACCGGTCCTACCTCTACGCCATGGGATTGACCCGCGAGCAGATCCACCAGCCCCTGATTGGCGTCGTGTCCTGCTGGAACGAAGCCGCCCCCTGCAACATCGCTCTCATGCGGCAGGCTCAGGCGGTTAAAAGGGGCGTTTCCGCGGCGGGGGGCACGCCGCGCGAGTTTTGCACGATCACCGTGACCGATGGCATTGCCATGGGCCACGAGGGAATGAAGTCTTCCCTCGTGTCGCGGGAAGTCATCGCCGATTCGGTCGAGCTCACGATGCGCGGCCATTGCTACGATGCGCTCGTCGGCCTCGCCGGTTGCGACAAGTCGCTGCCGGGCATGATGATGGCGATGCTGCGCCTCAACGTGCCATCGATTTTCATTTACGGCGGTTCGATCCTTCCCGGCACTTTTAAGGGCCAGGCTGTGACGGTGCAGGATCTTTTCGAAGCGGTCGGCAAATATTCGGTCGGAGAGATGACGGCCGAGGATTTGGATACGCTCGAAACGGTTGCGTGCCCTTCGGCTGGCGCCTGTGGCGCGCAATTTACCGCAAACACCATGGCAACCGTTTCCGAGGCGATCGGGCTTGCCCTGCCTTATTCGGCCGGGGCGCCGGCGCCCTATGAGATTCGCGACCGTTTTTGCGCCACGTCGGGCGAGGTCGTGATGGATCTCCTGGCCAAGAAAATCCGCCCGCGCGATATCGTGACCCGCAAGGCGCTCGAGAACGCCGCAACGGTTGTGGCCGCGACCGGCGGATCGACCAATGCCGCGCTGCATTTACCGGCGATGGCCAATGAATGCGGGATCCCTTTCGATCTTTTCGACGTCGCCGGGATTTTCCGCAAGACGCCCTACATCGCCGACCTGAAGCCCTCCGGGAAATATGTCGCTAAGGACCTGTTCGAGGCTGGCGGCGTGCCGCTCTTGATGAGAACGCTGCACGACCACGGCTATCTGCACGGCGGCTGTCTCACTGTAACGGGCCGGACGATCGCGGAAAATCTGGCAAAGGTCGCGTGGAACCCCCATCAGGACGTCGTGCGGAGCGCGGACAAGCCGATCAACCCCTCTGGCGGCATTGTCGGGTTGAGGGGAAGCCTCGCGCCGGAAGGCGCGATCGTGAAGATCGCGGGCATGCCAAAAGAGGCTTTGACTTTCCGCGGGCCCGCGCGCTGCTTCGACAATGAAGAAGATTGTTTCGAGGTCGTAACAAAACGTAATTATCAAGAAGGCTGCGTTTTTGTTATTCGTTATGAGGGGCCTCGCGGCGGACCCGGAATGCGGGAAATGCTGGCGACGACGGCCGCTCTTTATGGTCAAGGCATGGGAACCAAGGTCGCGCTTGTGACCGACGGCCGGTTTTCCGGCGCAACCCGCGGACTTTGCATCGGCCATGTCGGGCCGGAGGCAGCCGCCGGGGGGCCGATCGCACTGTTGCGCGACGGCGACATCATCGAGATCGACGCGGTTTCCGGAACGATCAACCACCGAATAGGGGATGCGGAGTTCGAAAAAAGACGAAAAGATTGGCGTCCGCGCAAAACCAATTTCGGGTCTGGCGCGTTATGGAAATATGCGCAGATGGTCGGACCGGCCGTCAGCGGGGCGGTTACCCATGGTGGCGCTTCAAATGAAACAAATGTTTATGCTGACATCTAGCCGTATTGCCGGCGTTATCGTTTTGGGGCTTGGCCTTTATGCCGTGGCCACACCCGCCGGCGCCTTCGAGGCCGCCGAGGGCGCGCGCGTCGAAAAGGCTCCGCTTAAGACCTACGCCACCCCGAAGGCCGCTCTGAAGGCAGGGCTCGAAGGCTTTGGCCTGGGCGATTCCGCGGCTGCCATCGAAGCGCTCAAAATCGCGGCCGAGGGCGGAGAGCTTCTGGCGGAGTGGAAGCTTGCGAAAATCTATGCCAGCGGCGACGGTGTGCCACGCGACGACTTAAAGGCCTATGAGTATTTCTCCCAAATCGTCAAAAGCTACGACGAAGACAGCCCCGACCGGCGCGGCGCCGCAATCGTGTCGAGCGCTTCCGTTGCCTTGGGCGTATACAGTTTGAACGGAATAGCAGACAGTGCGGTCGTTGCCGATCCCGAACGTGCGCTCCGGCTATTTCATTTTGCCGCCACGAATTTCCGCGATGCGAACGCGCAGTATAATTTGGCGCGGATGCTTCTGGACGGCGTGGGCGCCGACAAGGACGAACTCGAAGCCCTGCGCTGGCTCTATCTTGCCGCCGAGAAGGGCCATGTCCAAGCCCAGGCATTGCTCGGTCAGCTGCTTTTTGCTGGCCGCGAGGGTATTCGGCCGCAGCGAGCCCGAGGCCTCATGTGGCTGACCCTGGCACGGGAAGCGGCGGTCGATTCCAATAAGGACAAATGGATAATCGATCTTTATGAAAAAGCCGTTGCCTCGGCCAATGAGGCTGACCGGCATAACGCGACCATTTATCTCGAAGACCGTCAAAAGCACCATTGAGCGGCATGCCGCCGCTCTTCGGCACGGCGCATAGGGCGGGCATCTACGCACCCGCCCTTTTTCTTGGCCTTGCTCGTCATGTCAACTGGCGCGTCTCCATCCATCGCGCAAACCGATCCCAGCCGCTCGTTGTTTCCCGGATCGGTGCGACTGCGCGTCAATTTTATCGAAAGCGCCTGAGAAGATTCAAGGAACGAGTGCAGCAGCAGCGCTCGACGTTGCGGCCCTTGTAAGCCTTCTTGTCGTGGCGGATTTTCTTTTTGCGGTTGGCGTTGCCCGGAATGACGGCCTTGATGCCGCGCTTCGCATCCGTGTCGTAGCCTTTGCCAAGGAGTTGTTTGAATCAGACTGGCGCACTCATCACACAATCAGCGGCATTGCCAGCTGTTAGGATGAACGCCCAGGGCGGCAGAACGCGTCGACCACCGCGTAGATCTTGCCGTTGCGGAACCTTTTCGTAGCCCCGATCGCCTCTTTCTCGCTCCAACGGGAGAAGCGGTTGTAGACGGTCTTGTGTGGACCGTATTCCTTCGGCAATCTTGCCAGCGACAGCCAACCTTGAGAACATGCATGATCCCGCTTAAGATACGTCGATCATCCTTGCGCGTGGGTCCTGGCTGGTTCACCGGCAATTGCGGAATAATCTTCGCCCATTGCTCGTCACTAAACCAAAACAAGATCGCATCCATGGACTTGGCCTCCCAGCAGTTGACCAAGCCCTTGAATCGAATCAAAACATCGTTAATTAGGTCTTACCCCTAGCGCAGTTGGCGTGGCCGGGTCATTCGTTACGTTCGGCTTGCGGCCAAGGACGCCGCCGGAACACGCTGGAGAACCGTCAATAGGCGCGATCACGAAAAACTTCAAAACTGGTCCGCAACAAAATACGCAAATCGAGGCTGAGCGACCAATTCCTGACATACCAAAGGTCGAACTTCACGCGCGTGGCCATTTGCTTGATAGATCCAGTTTCGCCTCGTAACCCATTCACTTGTGCCCATCCGGTTATGCCTGGCTTGACGTGATAGCGATCGCCGTAATCCGCGATATGAACCCTGTATTTGTCGTCGTGGGCGACCGCATGCGGCCTTGGTCCGACTAACGACATGTCGCCCTTTAAGACGTTGAAGAGTTGCGGCAGCTCATCGAGGCTCGACCGGCGTAAAATTTTGCCGATACGTGTCACGCGAAGATCATTGCGGCATGCCTGGGTGACGTACGGCCCGTCCTCGAGAACCGTCATCGACCGGAACTTGAAGATGACAAATTCCCTGCCGTTTAAGCCGCTTCGCCTTTGCCGGAATAAAATTGGGCCGGAGCTATCGAACGCAACGGCAATCGCGACGATCAACAACAGCGGCCAAAGACATGCTATCGCCGCTATGGAACCAACAACGTCCAGAGCCCGCTTCGCGGTTTTCTGGAGGCCGGGCTTTGGATTGGCGAGATCATATGGGGCATAAAGCAGTCTATATTCGCTCATGAATGTCTGTTCAATCCCAAAGCAGATTTAACGTGTATGAAGGAAATGTTTTAGCCCGGTTGTCGCTTGAGCGCTTTACTGTAGAAGTTTGCGCTTGGCTCTAGAGCTAATCTATTTTTAGACAATATAGCAACTATTAATCGAACCTAATAAGACCCATTTGGGTTAGGTTCAATTAAGGTTACGAAAGAAAGGAAAAATTGACTAACGTTCAGAAATTGATGTCTACAGTAAAACATCATCAAAAAACCTCCGGTGCATGCAGCCGGGACCTGGAGAATGACCTTCGGCAAGATTAATGCCGCGCGATCTCAGTAGCAGACGCGGACATGACGATAACGGATGATGTTCGGATAATAGCCGGCGACCGGCTGGCTGGTGAAATAGCACCACCTTGGATAGCTGCGGTCGTAAGGTGTGGCAGCAGCGGCTGCGGCGCCTAAGGCAGCAACCGCTCCAACGCCACAGCCCCAGTGATGACCGCCCCAGCCCCAATGACGATAACGCCCATTCCACGGATAGCCGCGATAAGTCCGGCGGTAAGTGTCTTGCGAAATTCGGTCATGATATTACCCCTTAGCGCCGGAGGCTTTTTCCCCGACATATTAAGGTTAAGCGAAAATCGCAGCCCGTCTGTGACTCGGCGCACAAAGGAGTGGAAATTTGTCCAAACGAGCGCCCGGCCGATCTTAAGAATAAATGCAAGACGGCGAGAATCCCCAAAGCATGGCTGGACGCAAAATTGGGGGAGGACGAGGAGCGCTCTAAATGAAAAAATACGTATGTTCGCGCTAAGGAGGCCTCCAAACGGGATTGGAGACCTCCGGCGCATGCAGGCGAGTCCTGGGAGGATGACCTTCTGCTGCGTTAATGTCGCGCGATCTCAGTAGCAGACGCGGACATGACGATAACGGATGATGTTCCCATAATAGTCGACGACCGGCTGGCTGGTGAGATAGCACGCTGGGTAGCCGTAGTAATAAGGTGTCGCGGCGGCAGCAGCTGCACCCAGCGCCAAGCCAGCAATGGCGGCTCCAGCGCCCCAGCCCCAATAATGATGATATCCCCAGGCCGCAGCCGGGGTGGATGTCGCGGCAACGCCCGTTGCAAGGGTAACGGCGGCAAGCCCGGCGGTAAGTGTCTTGCGAAATTTGGTCATGAAAATGCTCCTTCTTGCGCCGCAGGCTTTTCCCCGGCGTTATTTTCAGGCTAAGCGAAATCCGCACTTTCCTCTGTGACTCCGCGCACAGAGAACGCGTTTCCGCGCCATGGGTGCCGGAAAATTTCCGTTCCGCGGGCGACTGAAATTTACGACAATTTCGAATGAGTTGGCGGGCAGGGGGAGAAGCCTTGCCCGTTGCCGCGAACGCCGTCGCGGAGCCGAAACCCATAGGCGAACCTCTTTGGCCGCAAAGGACGCTGCGTAAGCGAAACATTGATCGATGACGTTTTCACTTCAGAAACACGGTGGTCCGGAAAGCCGCCGCGCTTAGTCGGGAGCGAAATATATTTTTAGGCCGTCACATAGCTTTCGACCCATTGGATCTTTGGCCCAAGCTGTTGCAGCACGCTGCGGGATTTTACTGAGCGGTGCAAGATGCTGCCGAAGTTTTGCACGCGCCAAAGGCAACCGCGAATGTAACGCCCGTGTTTTTAACGCCGCTCGTATTGGCAGCCCAGAGGAGACCGGTTATTGCAGGGGCGTCGGTTCCAAAGAATAACGAGCGCCCTCCGCCCCCCACCGTGAATGTTTCAGTTGTCGCGTGGTAATAGGAGTCGTAAACCCACTCTGTCCCTGTGCCAGAGCAATTAAAATCAACCCCCTGCGGGTTAACGGTACCTCTTCCATTGCAGGTAATTGACCTACCAGTGACCGATGATGCAAGCCTAAATGAGATCGAGACCGATGGATAATTGATCGTTATTGTAACAACGCCAGCCTCCGATCCCGCCGGAGCCACCTTGTATCCAAGTCTAGGAATCCCAATAACTTTTCCAGTGTAGATTCCATCCACGGCATTTGTCGACCACTTTGTGTATGTAGCAGGCATTCCTGCAAAATAGCCTCCCCAAATTACTAGAATTGGCACACTGCCGCCTGAGGGTGGGTAAAGGGTGTTTAGCCAGGTACCGTAATTTGCGATTTTTACACCACTACTGGTGATCGTGGTAGACCCGGTGTAAGCTGGTGCGATAGCCCCGCCGGTGAAGGGCGAATACGATGAAAACGTGCCAAATGGGCCCCATGTGGTTTCTTCTTCTCCGCTTCGATTTACAGTAATGAAGTCATTCTCGAACGTTCCCAGTGGGTAAGCGCTTCCGATGCTGCCATAATACGGTTGCACCCACGCAGGTGCTGGATGAGGAGTGTGTGTTCCTGGTTGGACATTAAACCCCTCTAATCCCCAGACGGTCAGCTTCTGGGCGTTGGCTACTGATGACGCGAGAAAAAAAGCTGTCGCGAGTGTAAAGACGCATTTCGTCTTACGCGCTTCTGAGCGATTGCCACTCATTTCTTGGACGCGAACGTAACGTTTCATTGTCTCCTCCCCAAATAAACTTGTCAATTTCTAAGACCGAAGCGCCCCGCGGATGTCCGGTTTAAGTTTGACATAGGCTGAGGCGCCATTGCCGGTGATCTTTGATTGAAATTCGCGGGTTGTTCTGTGACCCAGGGCACAGAGATGGTCGAAAGACTGGACGGAGCGGGCGTGGGGAGAAGCCGTTGCCGCGAACGCCTTGGCGGAGCCGAATCCGATAGCCAAAGCATTGCACAGTTGGCGAAGATCCGGTACCATTGAACTGAAGTTTATCGATTGTTCTTCCGGTTGAATTCAACCGTGGGGGGAATAATTCGATGCCGTTGCAGCTTTCGCCCGCAGGCTTGGTCCTGGGCCTCATTTTGGTCAGCGGCTGGGGCGGGCTTTTTCTCCTCTATCAAATCATCAAGCAGCAGGGGCGCTTGCTGCTCCGGCTCGATGGCATCGAGCGGCATTTGGGCATCCTCGCGCCGCCCCCGATGGCCGCCGGACTCGCGGTGGGAAAGCCGTTTCCGCCCTTCAAGCTTCCTGATTTGGACGGCCAGGAGATTGGCCTCGAAGACCTTCGCGGCAAAAAAGTCTTGCTCGTGAACTGGAGCCCGCAATGCGGTTTTTGCATCCGCATCGCCCCGCAGCTCGCCAAACTTCAGCCGGCGTTTTTAGCGCGCAATGTCGCATTTGTGCTCGCGAGCTTTGGCGGCGCGGAAGCCAACCGCAAGCTCGCCGCGGAGCACGCTCTCAAAGGGCGTTTTTTGCTGCAAAGCGAGACAAAGAGTATCGCGGCGTTCCAAGGGATGGGCACGCCGGTCGCTTACCTCCTCGATGAAATGGGCCTTGTGGCCAAGCCCCTGGCCGAGGGGGCGGACCAAGTGCCTCTGCTCGCGCGCTACGCCGCCGGGCAAGCCACCGAGGCGGAGCTTGCCGCGAGCGCCTCCGGCAGAGAGCGGATCTGCGGGCAGGGCGCCGGGAAAAAGGGCGAGCCGCAAAAGACAGAAGAAATCGAAGGCGCGGGGCCGGGCACGGAGCTGAAAAAATTGCTCGGGAAATTGGGCATCGCGGTCACGCCGGATTGCCCCTGCAGCGCCCATGCGGCCTTGATGGATCAAAACGGCTGCGATTGGTGCGAGCAAAATCTTGCGACCATCCTCGGCTGGATGCGCGAAGAATCGGCACGGCGCGAGGTTATTTTTATCGAAAAACCCGCGCGGTTTCTCGTCAAGCGGGCGATCGCCAAGGCGCGGCGGAAGGAAGCGGAAACGAAAAAACCAAGCGGTGACCTGATTCGAATCAGGGAGACGGTGTCATGAGAAACAACAGCCTATTTGACGATATCGCGCGGATCCTTGCGAGCCCTATGCCGCGGCGAGAGATGTTCAAGCTCATTACTGGCGGCCTCGCCGGCGGCGCGATCGTTTCGCTGCTGGAACCGGAGGGAGCGCATGCGCAGCAGCCCAAGCCCATAAAGTGTGGAGACCCCTGTCGCATAAATAACCCGAATGATGTGTGCATGGACGGTACAACTTGTCGAATTATTCCCTTAAGCGGCAACCCCCCGCGGATTCTATGCTGCACCGAAATCTGCATTAGCGGCACTGGGATATCGCCGACGAAAATCAGCTGCTGCTGTCCTAGCCCTATGGGTTCTCGCACTGAGTGCTGCAGGAATTCGAATGGAGTGTTAACAGGTGAGTGTTGCCGCGTGCGAGCCCGCGTCTCGGCAATCCGGAGCGGTCCGCCAGCGCAGGCCGATGCAACGATTCAGAACGAAGTCGAAGGGATTGACACGATCACCGTGGCAAAAGCGGTCAATTGCACGGTGGCGAACATGCCAATGAATGCCGGTGGAACCAAGAGCCCCGTGGTATGCACGGCCACTAAAATAGACCAGACGAAGCCCGCTCAGTTCGTGTTTGTCGTCTGCACGCCGGGGCCCAATGTGTGCTGCTGCCCTGTGGACCCGATCTTTACGGTCCTCAAATTGAGCACGGGCCGGTGGGTGAGGCAAACCTTTGCCGACGTTCCGCGAGCGGAGCACTTCGTCACGGTTACCAATGGCATGCCCGGCCTGAACAGGTTGCATATTTGGGTCAACGGCCAGCATGCCGCCACGCTCCGCCTGAGAGATAATGAAACGCAAAACGTCGATCTCGCGGCCGTTATGACGAGGCAAAACAATACGATCTCGCTCGTCGGCACCGGCGAAGTCCCTGCGAGCGCCGCCGTGAACATTGTCGATACGCCCCCAGCGCCAGCACCCGCTAGCCGCGCCCTGGCGGCGATGGCAGCGGCCCAAGCGGTCGAGGCGCTAATGTCTAACCCCCGGCACAATCCGATCTGGGGTCCGCTGGCGGAACAGACCGAGGAGAACAGCGAGCGCCATGCGGCGGACGTTTCTCGCCAGACGGTTCAGGTCGTTTTCAGCGGCGCGTTGAGCGGTGCCGCGGCCGCCAACCCCAAGGTATTCGCCGTTGACGTGAACGGCAAGCCGGCTACCGTGCAAGGTGGGCATGTTCAAGGGAGCGCAACGGGTACGAAACTGAGCCTCCAATTGCCGCAAGGAACGCTCCACGGCGGCGATAGCGTCGATGTCTATTGGGAGAATCTCCAGGACGCCCGGGGCCGGCCGCTGTCGGGACACGCGTCCCTCTCCGCGCGATAGATCTAGACGCATACCCCGTTGCGCTGAAACTAAGATAAGGTGGATCACAATGACCAACGAAACCCTTCAAAACACAGGTGAGGGTTGTACCGGCCGTGGCAAACGCAATTGATGTTATCGATAACAATGCACCATCAAAACCTGGGATCAAGCACCTAATTCACACCGTGATCTTCCCGCTTTTCAAGAGAATGTCTTCGAATGCGTCTCGTGTAAGCGGGCATTCGATCAGCCGCTCGAATTGCTGTTTCGTCAAACCACATTGCTTTGCCATCAAGCTCAATAGGCCGTCTCCCACCACTTTGTGGCTGCTACCGCGAGAGGTCTTGGTCCAGGCCGAGGTCTTTGTCCGGTTCTTGTGTGGTAAATAAAGTAATTGTGGTCGCCGCCACTTGCCAAAAAGCCTTTTCTCTGGAGCGCTGCCTCGACGTCGCGTCTGTCCACCGGCATCAGGGACTCGGGGGGAACGTTTCAAGGAGTTCGTGCCTGAGCGCCTTAGCATCTTTGGTGAAAATGGCCGGGTCTGCGTCCACGTATTCACGCCAAAGAAATCGTAATGTGTCTGCGACCGCCTCTGCGAGCTCGTCGCGAGTCTCTCCGCTTACAAGCATGTTGAACGGGCCTTCAGCCGAATAATGGCCTTCGTCCGGTTCAAAGGTGGTCTGGAATACGACGGGCTTTGCTGACATCCAGGTCTATACATGCAGGCATTTTGAGGCGGAAGCGTGTGGTCGCCCGCTTACCTATTGAACCTTTGTAGGTCACCTTCGGGCCAAAGCGCAGCCCCTGGTGCCCAGCTGCCGCTTCCTCTGCGTTCTCAAGGCGCGCCGAAAGTGGCTCAAATCATTACTCACGGCAGTCGTATCCGCGTTTCTGTCGTCAATTCATCCCCACGACTCCCGGGTGATTGATACCTATCAAATATTGGCGGGCTAACAAGTAGGGGCGGGACATCAACATGGCTTAATCGCCGCGCATGCGGCGGCACAGAAATTCCAGCTGGTCAAAGGTCTTAAAACGCACCAAAACTTCGCCGGCCTCGCCCGCGTGGTGGGTGATCGTGACCTTCATGCCGAGCTGTTCCATCAAAATATTTTCCATTGCGCGCGTATCCGCGGGTTTTTCTTTCGTGCCTGCGCGCGTTTGCGCGACCCCTTCCTTGCTGCCCGGAGCCGGAGCCACGGAAACGGCCTCGGCCAGTTTTTCCGCCTCCCGCACCGACAGGTTTTTACCGGCGATTTTTTGCGCGAGCGCATCCGGGTCGGGGCTCGCCACAAGCGCGCGCGCATGGCCCACGGAAATCTTTCCCTCGCGCAGCAGCGCCCGTACGCCTTCCGGCAGACTCAAAAGCCGCAGCGAATTGCTGAGATGGCTCCGGCTCTTGCCGATGAACTTGGCAAGATCGGCCTGAGAATAGCCGAATTCATCGCCAAGCCGCTGATAGCCGGCTGCTTCCTCGAGCGGATCGAGGTCGGTGCGCTGGACATTTTCGATGATCGCAAGTTCGAGGGCCTGGCTGTCGTTGGCCTCGAAACTCACGATCGGCACCTCATGCAGGCCCGCGCGCTGCGCTGCCCGCCAGCGCCGCTCCCCGGCGATGATTTCGTAGGTGTGCGCATTGCCCGGCAGGGGGCGGGCAAGGATCGGCTGAAGAATGCCCTTCTCCTTGATCGATGCGGCGAGCTCGTCGAGCGAGTCCGTACCAAAATTCTGCCGCGGGTTGCGCGGATTGGGGCGCAAAAATTCGATCGGAATCTTTTGCGGGCCGCGCGCGCGCGTCGCGGCGGCAAGCGTTTCCGCGCCGCCAAGAAGCGCTGATAAGCCGCGTCCCAACCGTTGCGGCGCCTCGGCCCCTTTAGCAGATGTCATGGGTAAGCGCCCCTTTGAGATCGATTGCATGAAACACAGTCCTCTAAACTTTCTCTATGTATCAATCGCAGATAATGCCTCGGCAGCCTCCGGGCACGGACGCCTCGCGGAAAAATCCCGCCGCTCGCGCTGGATCACCTCCGCCGCCAGTTTTAAATAGGCTTGGGCCCCGCTGCATTTAAGATCGTAGAGCAGCACGGGCTTGCCATGCGATGGCGCTTCTGACACGCGCACATTGCGCGGGATGACCGTTTCATAGACCGTCTCGCCCATAAACCCGCGCACATCGGCCTCGACCTGGGAGGCCAGCGTATTGCGCGAATCGAACATCGTGAGCACGATGCCGTGGATCGAAAGAGTTGGATTGAGCGTGCTTTTCACTTCCTCGATCGTGGTCAAAAGCTGCGACAGGCCTTCGAGCGCGAAAAACTCGCATTGCAGCGGCACGACGACGCTATGCGCGGCAGCGAGCGCGTTGATCGTCAAAAGATTGAGCGACGGCGGGCAATCGAGGAGACAATAGGTGAAACGGTTCTCTTCCGGGGCTTGGGCTTGCTCGCCAATAAACCCGCAAAGCGCCGTTTTCAGACAAGAAGCGCGGTCGGGCCGCGCCAGAATTTGCGCCTCGAGCCCGACGAGATCGACGTTTGCCGGCACGATGGCGAGCCGGGGCACGGAGGTTTCCAGCACCGCCGCGCCGAGCGTTTCCTCGCCGTTCAGCACCTCGTAAGCCGAAATTGTTCGGTTCTCGCGCGGTATCCCAAGGCCGGTCGAGGCATTGCCTTGTGGGTCGAGGTCGATGACCAGCACGCGTTCGCCGTTCGCGGCGAGCGCGGTGCCGAGGTTTATGGCGGTGGTCGTCTTGCCCACCCCGCCCTTCTGATTGGCTAGCACGAGTATGCGCAGTGTCCCGGCCTCCTCACCAAAGCATCGATTGTGCCCGCCCGCTCATTTTCCCGCTCCCTCGCCGGCGATGAAGAAGGGCGCCCAATAGGCGGGATAAGGGTTGCGCTCTTCCGATGGATCGTTGAGAAATGCGAGCATCGCGCGCCGCAAGGCTTCCGCGCGGCCAATCGACGGGTCGGATTTCAAATTGCCAAAGGTCGCCGTCGCGAGCCGCGCCGCATCCTGCGAATCGACCGCCCAATGTGAGACCAAGAGCGCCCTTGCACCCGCATAAAAGAAGGCCCGCGCGAGGCCCGATAGAGCTTCCGCACCGGGTTTTTCGCCGGCCGCCGTGTTGCAGGCCGAAAGCACCACAAAATCGGCATTGAGCTTTAATTGCGCAACCTCGCTCGCGGTCAGCAAACCGTCGTCGAAATCGGTTGGAGTCTTTGGCAGCGACAAAACCAAAGCGGGCTCGCCGAGCCCTTTGACGTCGCCCGCGACCAGCGCATGGGTAGCGAAATAGACCACGCGATAATCGGCAAGCGGCGCGCGCTGCACATTGGTTTCGCTCGCATCCGACCCAAGAAAAATGTCACTCAAGGGCGCACCAAGCGTCGCTGCCACCGTCTTCAGTTCGCCGGCCGTGTCATGCAGCGGCGGCAGTTCGGCAAGCCGCGCGCGATCTAAATCCAAGCCCTGCCAATAATCCGCATAGCCGCGGGACGCGACCTGGATTCGCCCGCCCTGTTTGCTTGCATCGGCAATATTTTCCTCCGCGCGAAACACGGGATCGCCAAAACCGATCAAGGGTTTCGCTGCTTGGCCCTCGCGCGCGGACAAGCGCAACGCCTTGAGACTCGAAACCGACGGCAGAATAGTTATTGCCTGCCGCTTCACGAGATAAGAGGCATCGCGGTAGCGCCCAAAGACAGAGGAATCTTTTGGCGCGCTCTCTGGCTTTTGAGTGATAAGCAAATGAAAAGGCAGCGCGGTCAGCGGACCCGACGGCACGATCAGGAGATTGTGCTTGTCCTTGATGAGCGCGTCGACAAGGTTGAAGAGGGTTGAAGCCACATCCGGATGGCCCGGGCCAAGCACCACCTCGCTTAGGACGATGCAGCATGCAAAAATAATTCTAAAAATCGCCTTCACTCTTTGCCCCCACCAATATCAGTTCTTTCCCAAGCCCTCACCCTGAGGAGGGCTCGAAGAGCCCGTCTCGAAGGGCCAGGGCGTTTTCCTCGACAGCACCGTCATCCTTCGAGACGCCCACTTCGCGGGCTCCTCAGGATGAGGCCGAGGCGATTGAAGTAGGCTCTGAGGCATCGCCTTCACTTTTTGCCCCCACCAATCCCGGATCCATCCGAAGCCCTCATGCTGAGGAGCTTGCGAAGCAAGCGCCTCGAAGCACCGGGGCGTTTTCCTCGGCGGCGCCGTCATCCCCTAATCCTGAGCCCGTCGAAGGACGAGACGGCCCCTTTGGGGCCTCCTCAGGATGAAGGATCGCTCTTCGGTTTCTGAATCTTTCTGATTCGCTTCGCAAGAACAGACAGGGCGACAAAATCGCCCCGCATCAGTGCCTCCTTCTTAGCTCGCGACCACCCCTTAATGCGGCGCTCGGCCGCAATTGCTTCGTCTATACGCTCGTAATGTTCGCTGAAAATCAGCTCAACGGGCAACCGGGTTTCGGTGTAGCAGCCTTTGATCAAACGTTGCGCATGTTCGCTCACGCGTTCTTCGACCGGGCGGCGGGTGATTCCGGTGTAGTAACTCCCGTCGGCACAGCGCAGGATGTAAATCGAGGCCCCTTGCATCAAGGCTCTGTTCCTATGACCAGTCATAGTGACTGTTAGTGCGCGCCTGCCCATCCTTCGAGACGGCCGCTGCGCGGCCTCCTCAGGATGAGGTCCAAATTTTTGAAATACCTTTCAGAGGTATTGGGAACCGTTGGGTTTAATGCCTCCAGTTAACCTTGATTTAAGCGGTCAACATTATATATACTATATATATAACGTGCTAAGCCCGCCGGACGAGCACGAGCCGCGCCGCAGGATCGGTCTGGCTCGCGATTATTGTGAGCAAATATTTACCCCCCGTTAACGCTAGCGGCAATTCGGCCTCAAAAAGTTTTCCCCTGGGAAAAACGCCTATTGCGCCTTGGGCGAGGAATTTTTCCGCATACTCGAGGAGTTTTGGGAGAGGGGCGAGCGCCCGCGCGCTTACAGCCTCGACCGGCTCATTCAGACCTGGCAGGATCTCTTCGATTCTCCCGCAGTGCACAATCGCCGGCGCGCCCGTTGCCCGCGCGGCTTCGCGCAAAAAAGCGCATTTGCGTTGATTGGACTCGACGAGATGCACACGCACGCCCGGCTCATCGGCATATTTGATGGCCGTCACGAGCCCAGGAAAACCCGCGCCCGAGCCAAGGTCGAGCCATTTCCGCGCCTTGGGCGCGGCCTCTGAAACCTGGAGCGAATCGGCAATATGCCGGACCCAAAGCTCGTCCAGCGTCGAATCGCCGACGAGGTTGACCGCGCGCTGCCATTTTTTGAGGAGGGCGGCGTAGATTTCGAGACGCCGCAGCGTCTCTTCCGGCAGCGCCGCGAGGAGAGGATGTGCCGCCCGGTCGCGCTCAAGCCCCTCCACGGCGCAGCCTGGCCGTCAGAAGCGTCATAGCGGCGGGCGTCATGCCTTCGATGCGAGCCGCCTGCCCCATGCTGCGCGGGCGCACCGCCGAAAGCCGCGCGCGAATCTCATTGGATAGGCCCGGCAGCTTGGCATAGTCGATGTCGTCCGGGATCGTCAGCGCCTCGTCGCGCCGCAAAACCTCGATGTCGCGCGCCTGACGGTCGAGATAGACCGCATATTTGGCGTCGATCTCGATCTGCGCCGCGATCTTAGGCGCAATCCCGGAGAGCTCCGGCCAGACTGCCCGCAAGCTCGCGACCGAAACGTCCGGCAGGGCCAGGAGGTCGAAGGCGGTCCTGCGTGCTCCGTCCTGGTTGAGTTTTAGCCCGTGGCGCGCCGCCTCATTTGGCGTGAGGCTGAGGCGATCCAACAGCTCTCTGGCGCGGCGAAGCTCTGCCTCCTTGGCGGCGTAGGCCCGCCCCCGGTCCTCGCTCACACAACCGAGCTTGAGGCCAATCGGGGTCAGCCTCTGGTCGGCATTGTCGGCGCGCAGAGACAGGCGGTATTCCGCGCGCGACGTAAACATGCGATAGGGCTCGCTCACCCCTTTCATCACGAGGTCGTCGACCATGACGCCGGTATAGCTTTCCGTGCGGCTCAAGACGATGCCGTCCTGGCCACTGGCGCGCCTCGCCGCATTGAGCCCCGCGACGAGACCTTGGGCGCCTGCCTCCTCGTAGCCGGTCGTGCCGTTGATTTGGCCCGCGAGAAAAAGCCCGCGAATTTGCTTGGTCTCGAGAGTGGGATCGAGATTGCGGGGGTCGATAAAATCATATTCGATCGCATAGCCGGGCCGCAGCATTTCCACATGAGACAGGCCGGGAATGCTGCGAAGAAAGCGCTCCTGAATCTCTTCCGGTAAAGAGGTCGAAATCCCGTTTGGATAAATGGTGGGGTCGTCGAGGCCCTCGGGTTCGAGAAAAATCTGATGCGACTGGCGCTCCTTGAATTTTACGATCTTGTCTTCGATCGAGGGGCAATAGCGCGGGCCGGGCCCCGAAATTGCGCCGGAATAGACGGGAGATGCGCCGAGGTTTTTTTCGATGATTTTATGGCCCTCTTGGGTGGTTTGGGTGATAAAGCAATCGACCTGAGGGGTACAGATTGCCTCGGTCAGGAACGAAAAAGGCTCGGGCTCGGGATCGCCTTTCTGGCGTTCGAGCGACGCCCAGTCGATGGTCGCGCCGTCAAGCCTAGGCGGGGTTCCGGTTTTGAGGCGCCCGAAGCGAAGGCCCAGCGCCTGCAGCCTTTCGGAGAGGCGGACCGCCGGGTTTTCGCCCATCCGCCCGGCGGGAATAGTTTTGGCGCCGATATGGATGACGCCGCGCAAAAACGTGCCCGTGGTGAGCACCAGCGCGCCGCAGCGGATTTCTTCGCCCGCCGCGGTCGTGAGGCCCTCGACGCGGCCGTTGTTTATAAGAATATCGGCGGCTTCGGCTTCGATGACGGCGAGATTTGGGATTTTGCGGACAGCCGCCTGCATTGCATTGCGGTATAGCTTGCGGTCGGCTTGCGCGCGTGGCCCGCGGACGGCGGGGCCTTTGGTGCGGTTCAGGACCCGGAATTGGATGCCGGCTTCATCCGTCACCTTGCCCATGAGGCCATCGAGGGCATCGATCTCGCGCACGAGATGGCCCTTGCCGAGCCCGCCGATGGCCGGATTGCAGGACATGGTTCCGACAGTGGCAAAGGAGAGGGTCACGAGGGCGGTTTTGGCTCCGAGGCGTGCTGCCGCCCCCGCCGCCTCGCATCCACCATGTCCGCCGCCAACCACAATCACATCGAAGTTTTTGACCACTTGGTCCTCATTTTAGAGGAACTCTAAAAATGTTTCACGTGAAAACTTTTTGGAATAATTCCAAAAATGCTTCACGTGAAACTTTTTTAGAAGAATTCCAGAAAAGGTTCACACGACGAAAACATTTCGCCCTGCCCTCATTTGCCGATGCAGAAGCGAGAAAAAATTTCGCCCAAAATATCCTCGACGTCCACTGCCCCCGTCAGTCTTTGCAGCGAAAACATCGCCAAACGCAAGTCCTCGGCAAGCAATTCGGCCGGAGCCTTTGGATTGTCTAAAATCCTGGATAGCGCAAGCGCGGCCTTCGCAAAACATTGGCGATGGCGTTCTCTGGCAATCAGCCCCGTGTAGCCTCCACCCAAAGTCGTGCGGGCAAAATCTTCCATTTTTTGGATGAGCAGGTCGATATGTTCGCCGGTTTTGGCGCTGAGGAAAAGCCCTTGACGAAGCATTTGCCTTTCATTCAGGGCCAGTAAATCGCTTTTGGTGAAAATCGGCCAGACCTCGGCGCTTTGAAACTCGGGCGGTACCGGTTCGGCGGCCTCGGAAAGCCACAGCACGAGATCGGCAGCTTTGGCCTTTTCGCGGGCCCTGACGACGCCGATTTCCTCGACGGCCTCGGCGCTTTCTCTTAAGCCCGCGGTGTCGAACAAGGTCACCGGACAGCCGCCGAGATCGTAATGTACTTCTATTATATCCCGTGTCGTGCCGGCAAAAGGCGACACGATCGCCACGTCGCGGCGGGCAAGCGCATTGATGAGCGTCGACTTACCCGCGTTCGGCGGCCCGGCGATGACGATACTTACCCCCTCCCGCAGCCGTTCGCCCGCGCGCGCATGGGCAAGTTCGGCTGTGAGCGCGGCTAGAACTGGCGCGAGCAGGGTAGAAACGCGTTGCCGGCCGGCCGCGCCCAAAACATCTTCTTCCTCCGAAAAATCGATCTCGGCCTCGAGAAGTGCCCCCGCCTCTATCAGCGCGCTCCGCCATTTTTGGGCCGCGCGGCCAAGCACTCCTTCGGCCTGGCGCAACGCCGCGCGGCGCTGCCACTCGGTTTCGGCATCGATCAGATCGCCAAGCCCTTCGACTTCGGCGAGATTCATTTTGCCATTTAACAGCGCGCGGCGGGTGAATTCTCCCGGCTCCGCGGGCCGGGTTCCAGCTGTGTGGCTCAATGCCTTGATCATGGAAGCGACAACGGCGCGCCCGCCATGGACGTGGAATTCGGCATAGTCCTCCCCAGTAAAACTTTTTGGCGCGGGGAAAAAAATCACGAGGCCTTTGTCGATCGCTTCCCCCGTCGCCGGATCACGAAACGTTCTTAGCGCCGCCAACCGAGGTTCCGGCAGCAACTCCGCGACGCTTTCAACAATCTGCCGCGTCGCCGGGCCGGAGAGACGCAACACAGCGATCGCGGCGCGCCCCGCGCCCGAAGCGACGGCAAAGATCGTGTCGTCTGGCCTCGACGTGACTCCTACCGCCTTATTTGGCACAGCTCGGCGATCGCTTTCTGCATTGACCGCTTTCGTTTGGCCTCTAATACTCTCACAATGCGCCCTATCGACTTTTCACACTGACGTTGCCTGGCAAATCGTCCGCGCCGGCGGCATTTACGACATTCGCAATTTGTTAATCGAAAAACGTAGGGAAGATTTGATTTGGCTCGTCGGGAATCTGTGTTGTCCCCTTAACCGGCATCACTTCGTCGATGAGCCGCGGCTCCCAACCTATTAAACCGTGGAGAATTTCCTGGCGCTTGGGTTCCCTCAGCATATCTAAGGGGTGCTCAGGATTCCAAATGAAAATCTTACATTGGTGCTGCGTAGCGGCCATTGAGATGATTTCATTGACATGTTCATCCCCAAATGAATATCCTATTACAAATATCTTGACGCCTCCCGATTTCAGCTCAGCTTCAAAAGTATTTCTGTACTTCGTCAATAACCATGACCCTGCAATTAGGTTGCTTTTGTTTTTTCCTATCACCATTACTGGGGTTCCATCAGAAGTTGTCCAATTGTGAGAACCATGAAGCTTGATGAGCCTAATTGATCCCGAAGACGGTTGAATCGGTGACACCGGTCCATCATCCGAAACCTGTCCGTGGCACGGGACATTTGGAGTATCAAAAGTTATCTGCCGTAGCTGCAACAACTGCTCGATGAGATTATCTTGATTAAGCGTGAACAAGAAACTTCCGGACAATCGAGAGAGAAAAGATATGAGCGTGGCGTAGTTGATCCGCTTGCTGGTAACCGTGATCATCTTTTGCGCGAACAGCTCGTCCATCCGGCGAAACGTTCCTGTAACTGCTTCTATGATTGCTTTCCGGTCCTCAGAATCATACGCTTTCCCGGTTAGCACGTCCTCCATTACCGCTTCGAATGACTGCTCATTCAGAAGCGCTTGTCTTACGCGTTCGCGAGCCTGTATGGCCCTACTCGTAAAGACGTCGGCCCACACCTCTTTCGCAAGCCGACCGCCCCAATTCTTTGAGAACCCTGCACCGAGTAGCAGCATCATCTTCCCATACTTGACTGAAGGTCATAGAAACCCCTTTACGGCCCATCGGCTTCACCGCCCCGCCTTCTTCGGGGCGGCCTTGCCGGGCCGGAGAGCCGCAGAACAGCGATGGCGGCGCGCCCCGCCCCCGAGGCAATGGCGAAGATCGTATCCTGATCCATGAATTTTATAGTATCATTTTAAGGCGATTATCCCGGACATGACAAAGGAGCTCGCCGCTGTCTAAGGTGGCTCCGACAGGCCGGCTTTGCTATTATTTGGCTTCTGTGTATATGCGGCGGGGGTTTCGCTATCGAAAACGAAGCCAGTAATGGCACCTGGTCCCTCTTGAGAGAACAGATATTTTGTACAAAAACGCGCTTCATCTTTGCGTTGCAAGAAATCCAAATAGGTCACGAAGCCGTATATCCAAAGATATGCGGATCGCTCGTTGAGCGTCTTGATCTGTTCGGCAGTGAGCTCGATAAAATATTGTTGAGGCCCAGCATCCAAAATGGAGTTGGCCGCAATGAATACGCCGGGGCTAAATGGGAGAATTGTTTTATATTGCGGAATTGGCGGAAGCCCGGCGCAAACCTGCCAATCCATGCAGACGCTTGTTATTTCAGCGGCGGTGCGCCCAACGTTTCGGAGCCCGAAAGTTGCCGACATGCGCGATGGAACATTATTTGGCCGTATGCTGAAGCAGGCTTCCCCGGTAGCCGTGCTCGTAACTTCGAGCAGCCTGAACCCTTCCGGCCTGACGATTGGAAGCTCCGCAGCAACTGCAGCGTGTGCGGCGAGCCTTGTGGACCTGGAAAGGCTAATCGTGAACAAGCCAAGAATGGTTGTAAAAACCGCTATGACGACAGTTGCCACCGCCGATACGACGGGGTTATTCTCAGCAATAGATTGGGCGGAACAGCGGACGACAATCCGAATGCGATCTATAATGGGGACGACTTTTTCCTGTCGTTGATGCTCTGTGCTGCTCTGGCAGCTTGCCTCGGCGCTACATTTTTGATAGCTTGATGACTCATATATTGCCATCCAAGATAGACCGCACACGACGAAGAACAGCATCAAGACAATTGCCACTTTGGCGCACCTCAACATCCTTTGATTGCCGCTCCGAAGATGTCCTCGTTTGTCCGATTGTTATAGGGGAATTGGAACTCAATGCCTAAGGACATTTGTCAACTCCGGGAAAATCGCTCATTTTGGGACAGTATCTTGCTAACGTGACCTCAGGCCGAGGATGCTGAGCGGGCAACCGCAGCGGCATCCGGTTTAACGCCAACCCGATCGAGCAACTCTCAAATGCGATTTTGCCTTGTTGCCGTTTTCGGCCCCTTGTTGAGTATGCACGGATGACCGAACACCAACCAGCGCCGTCGCTCTGCAACACGGAAGCCGTTTCCGATGCACCGGGCCGCGGAATTTTGCCTCACTTTTCCGGGCATTCTGCCGCTTTACCTCAGCTCTATGAGCTCGACGCGCAGCCGGTTGAGCAAATCTCTCCCCTCGTGCAACGGCAGATGTTGCACGGCGTGCAGTGCACTTTTGTAAAGTGGATCGCAAAAAAGGGCGCAATCTTCCGCCTGCATCATCATCACAATGAGCAGGTCACTTGGATCGTCGAGGGGAGTTGCGATGTCTATTCCCAGGGCAAAAAATTCGAAATGAAGGCTGGCACGCTTCTCATCATACCGCCGAACGTGCCGCATGAATTTGTTTGCACCGAAGATATGATCGACATCGATTTCTTTGCGCCGCAACGGCAGGATTGGATCAATGGCGTGGCGCCTGCCGCTGCGGGGCCGCCGTAGAGACGCGCTCACGCCTCCCCAAGGGCAAGGTTCGCACCTTGCTTTCATAGAAGACGAACTGAGAAGGTGCACGGGCGTGGAAATGCACCCGGCCCAGCCGGAAGCGGAACCATCCGTGCCGGTTCGGCGTTCTTCTGAGGGGGGTCCGGCTAACGTGCTACGACGCGGCGGGGCATATGCTCATTTCCGCAGCCTTGGAGGGGCATATGTGCACATCCTTAAATCAATTGATGAGAATTGCGCTTTTGTTGACCGCCATTGACGCGGCATTGGTCCTCTTTCCGGTGACGGCTCATGCGGGCTCCGGCTTCCGCAGAGCGATTGACGCAGGTGCGGCCGGAGCCCAGAGGGTCGCCGTCCTCGTCACCATCGACAAAACAAGTCAAACAATGACCGTTACTGAGAATGGGGTAGAAAAATATCAATGGCCCGTATCGACTGGACGACCAGGATATTCAACCCCATCGGGAACCTATACGGCCACCTCTATGAACGAAATTTGGTATAGCAAACAGTGGGACAACGCCCCCATGCCCCATTCCGTTTTCTTTATAAGGGACGGTCACGCCATCCACGGCAGCTTGGAAGTAAAGAACCTTGGCAGACCCGTCTCGCATGGCTGCGTGCGGATCGCGCCTAAGAATGCCACCATACTCTATGCGCTGGTGAAGGAGAATGGCCTGGAGAATACGCGGGTCGTGGTGACCGGCGCTACCCCGGGGGGCGAGTATAATGTCGAGAGGGAGGAGACTAGTCCGCGCGGCGCGTATAAGGTCGCTAGGGGTCAGACAACTCCGCGCGGGGTTTATGTCGGGCGCTCGTCTAGCGTTCCTTATTACAATGGATCCCAGGGTTACTATGGATACAATGGATCCCAGGGTTCCAATGGATCGCCATGGCCGTGGTTCCTTCCACATTGGTGAAGGCCACGCTGTCGCGCTTATAGGAGGGGCCCCGGAGGTGGGCGCTGGCGAACAAGCGGCAAGGCCGCTCACCGCGAATCCCCTCTCCCGCTTGCGGGAGAGGGTGGTGCCATAGGGCGTCCGAAGGACGCCCGTCGCATGCGACGGGCTATGGCACCGGGTGCCCGTTTTGCGTGCTTCCCTCTCCCGCTACGTGGGAGAGGGTGGCCGAAGGCCGGGTGAGGGCCCCTCATCCGTCACGGCTGCGCCGCGACACCTTCTCCCGCGCTGCGGGAGAAGGGGCGCACGCCACATGAAGGGATAATCCGGAAACCCTCTCAATCCTCCCGGCGCCAAGGCGCATCGTGGCCTCGCGTGCGCGTTAAGATTGTTCTGCGCGATTCACCTTTATTTGCCTTTCTTCGATGCTCCGGGCGGAGGCGCGAATTTTTCTTCCGCGTCTTGCTTGATTTTTAGCAGCTTCGCCTTGTCGTCATCGGTCAGCGAGGCGGAAACCGGACAGTCCTTGCTCATGATGAATTCCACGAGCGCGGGGGCCTCGCGGCCGGTCGCGGCAAGCCTTCTATTCGAAATCACGCCGCGCAGAATGTGAATGGCGTTCGAGTCGTTCGCGCAGACTAAGGCCCGGACCTCGTCGGCGAGGGCTGTTGCAAAAGCCTCTTCTGCAACACTGGCTGCGGAGAGTTTCTTCTGCCAGTCCAAGACCTCAGGCGGCGGCGCAGCGGCGGGATCGCATGAGGCCAAAGTCTTGTCTGGGTTTCCACAGTCGAGAATTTTGATCCGTTCCAGCGCATCGTCCTGCATCCTGCCTTCGGGGATGCTGTTCATCGAATCCCGAAGCCCTTTGTAGGCTTTGGCGTCCCATTGGAGCGGGGGACCATCCGGGTCAGCCGCCACCAAGACGGGTTTCCAAATCGCATCTTTAAGCCGGACCGCTTCAAGTCTCGCTAGATCCCCCCAGTTCGTGCGCCAAAGAAAGGCGTCCGCAAAGTCGGCCGCATTCAGCTCCGCACCGTCGAGCGACGCGCCCTGCAGCTGCGCCTGATCGAGCGACGCGCCCTGGAGCTGCGCGGTATGGAGCAACGCGCCCTGAAGCTGCGCACCCTGAAGTGACGCACCCTGAAGCAGCGCGTCAAGGAGGAACGCGCCCTGGAGCTGCGCGTTATGGAGCGACGCGCCCTGGAGCTGCGCGCTATCGAACGACGCGCCCTGCAGATGCGCGCTATCGAGCGAGGCGCCCTGCAGGTCCGCCCAACCGAGCGACGCGCCCTGAAGCTGCGCGTTATCGAGCGACGCGCCCTGAAGCTGCGCGTAACCGAGCGAGGCGCCCTGCAGGTCCGCCCAACCGAGCGACGCACCCTGCAGCTGCGCCTGATCGAGCGACGCGCCCTGAAGTTCTGTATAATCGAGCGACGCGCCCTGCAGCTGTGCGGCATCAAGCGACGCGCCCTGAAGCTGCGCGCCGTATAAATCGGCTTTGGTGAGATCGGCGCCATTTAGCACGGCTTGCTCCAAATGGCGGGCACGAAGATCAAAAAGATGTTCTTTCCATGCGAGCTTTTTTGGATCGTCGATTTTCAGCGCCTCGTAGAGATTGAACCCCGGCAGGACCAGCGTATTCGAGAACAGGCTCGTTCGCCTTCGCGTAGCGTCGTCCACCTCGCCCGCGAACAGGAGATCGCGCACCGTAATCGGTTTGGTATCCTTCTTTCCGTCCGTTTCGACATCGACTCGCGTCACCGGCGGGTTCAAAGCTTTGAGCGCTGTTTCCTGCCATTCGCCGGGAACGGTTGCGACCACGATGGAGAACCAGAGGGCCGCGATGCTCATGACTCCCGCAAGGATAAGGCCAAAGCCTCGTAAGACCCGGCTGAAAAGCCGCGCGCGCTCAAAACTTTCGACGCTAAAATCTGCAAGAATCGGCGGCCGCAACGACCACAAAACCGCAATGTCGAGAACAAGCGCGGCCCGTTGCGCGTTTGTGATCCCGACATCGTGAAAAGGCAGGAATTGAATCTGCAACAAAAGCAGCACCAAAATCGGGAAGGCGACGAGCGTGGTGAGCGCGATGAGTTTGAGCATCGAGCCAAAAATGCCTCTGCGCAGCTCAGGCGGCCCGGCAAGGATTTGCACAAATATATTGCTCGGCAGGAGGCGGCGCAGCTTGTCGCGAATGTCCTTGTTGCCGCCTTCCGCTGGAAACTGGCGCCGCAACTCATTGTGGAAACGCGAGGCCTTTTTGCCGAGCATAATAAAATGCATCAGCGCATAGGCGTGGATGATGAGGACGATAAAGGGCGCCAAAGCAAAAAAGGCTTTGAGCGGCAGTTCGACATTGAGGAAGGGCAGCTTGACCGCGCGAACCAACAAAAGATCTTCATGGGTGACGGCGCCCGCCGCGATCGCAATATAGGAGAGAACAAAGAGATAGGAGAGCCAGAGCCCGCCGCTGACGGAGGCCGCGTCTTCGACCGCCTTTTTGATTTCTTCGAGATCGTCGGCCTTGGCGGCAATGGCGGGAAGGGGCGTCTCCGACGGCGCGCCCGGCGCCAGGGCCTCGGGCGGCGTTTCGATGTTTCCGTCGGGTTTCTTGTCGTCAGAGCCCATTTGGCTGGCGTTTTCCGAGGGGCGAGCGGCTTCATCTTGAGCGCGCTTTGCCTTCCCGGCAAGGATTGGTGCCGGCGATGCCCACACTTATTTTGGTGCACCGGTTTTTCCTGTTGAAGGATCCAGGCCGGCCGTGCCGCTTCACGAAGGCGGACTGAAACTCAGCACGCGATCCGCCGCAAAATCGTAAAGTTTGCCGCTCTCCTGCCATTCCGGCATGCAGAGCGCGATGATTTTGGGCGCAAGCTCCTCAGGTGTCCTGAGGCTCATCGGGTCCTCGCCCGGCATCGCGGTTGCCCGCAGGCGGGTCCGCAATGGCCCAGGATCGACGGCCATGACCTTTATAGGACAAATATTCATTGTTTCCGCTGCGTAGGTGCGGGCAAGGGCGTCGAGCGCGGCCTTGGTGATCGCATATGCCCCCCAATAGGGTTTTAGCTGCGCGGCGTGCCCGGCACTCGATGTCAGAAAGATCACGCGCCCGGCTTCGGCGCGCCGCAGCGGGAGGTCGAGCGACCGGATCAACCGCCAATTGGCCGTAACATTGACCGCCAAAACGTCCTCCCACTGCCGCGGCTCGATATGGGCGAGCGGCGTCATCGGGCCGAGCACGCCCGCATTGGCAACAAAAATATCGAGCCTGCCCCAGCGCTCGAAAATGGCGGCCCCAAGCCGGTCGAGCGCATCAAAATCCTTGAGGTCGCAAGGCACCAAGGTCGCCTCGCCGCCCGCGCTGCGGATGGCATCGTCGAGCTCTTCAAGCGCGCCTTGGGTACGGGCGAGCGCAATCACATGCGCGCCGGCACGGGCAAGTTCGAGCGCCATCGCGCGGCCAATACCGCGCGACGCCCCGGTCACCAGAGCGATGCGGCCATCAAGCGGGCGGGGCACGGAAAGCTATCATGCCGGGCGGCTGGTGCGCACAACGCGGTCTCTTTTATTCGTGGCGCGCCGTCCTCCGGCGAGAGCGAATACTAACTTGCTTCGGCAAGCAGCGAGAGTTGCGCCTTGGTGTCGCCGCCAGTGTCGGTGAGCCTTGTCGGATAGTCGCCCGTAAAGCAATGGTCGGTATATTGCGGCCTCGCGGGATCGCGGCCTTTCTCGCCCATCGCCCGGTAGATGCCATCGACAGACAGAAAGGCGAGGGAATCGCAACCAATATAAGAACTCATCTCGTCGAGCGAATGGGTCGCGGCGAGCAATTTGTCGCGCTCTGGCGTGTCGATCCCGTAATAATCGGGGTGGGTAATCGGCGGCGAGGAAATCCGGAAATGCACTTCCCGCGCGCCGGCCTCCCGCATCATCCGGACGATCTTGATCGAGGTTGTCCCGCGCACGATGGAATCGTCGATGAGCACGATCCGCTTGCCCTCCACCACGGCGCGGTTCGCACTGTGTTTCAAGCGTACGCCCAACTCCCGGACGGATTGGAACGGCTGAATGAATGTGCGCCCCACATAATGATTGCGGATAATGCCAAGCTCGAAGGGAATGCCGGAATGCTGCGCAAAGCCGAGGGCCGCAGGCACGCCCGAATCGGGGACTGGAACGATGACATCGGCATCGACCGGGGCTTCGCGCGCGAGCTCGGCGCCCATCGCTTTGCGCACATTGTAGACGGGCTTGCCATGGACGATCGAGTCCGGTCTTGCGAAATAAATATATTCGAAGATGCAGGGGCGCACCGGGCGCGGCGGAAAAGGCCGCAAGCTCTCTAGCCCCGTATCGGAGATCACAACGATTTCGCCATTGCCAATATCGCGCACGAAATGCGCGCCGATGATATCGAGGGCGCAGGTTTCCGAGGCGAGAATGTAACGCCCGTCGAGCTCGCCGAGAACGAGCGGCCGGATGCCGAGTGGATCGCGGGCGCCGATCAGCTTCTTGTTGCTGAGCGCAACGAGAGAATAGGCGCCCTCGACCGAGCGCAGCGCCTCGACAAACCGGTCGATCAGGTGATGACGCCTGCTGCGCGCAACAAGATGCAGAATCGCTTCGGTGTCGGATGTTGATTGATAGATTGCGCCACTCTGAACGAGATCTCGCCGCAGAGCGAGGCCATTGGTGAAATTGCCGTTGTGCGCGACGGCGAAACCGCCCGCGTTGAGTTCGGCGAAAAGCGGCTGGACGTTTCGCAAAATGGTCCCGCCTGTCGTCGAATAGCGCACATGGCCAATGGCCGATTCGCCGGGCAGGCGTTCGATCGTCGATCCCTTGGAGAAATGGTCGCCAACCAGGCCTAACCGGCGTTCGGAGTTGAACCGGTGACCGTCGAAGGTCACGATGCCCGCCGCCTCCTGGCCGCGGTGCTGCAGTGCGTGCAGCCCCAGAGCGGTGATGGCCGCAGCGTCAGGGTGACCAAACATTCCAAAAACCCCGCACTGCTCCCTCAGACGGTCCTCGCCGAGGTCGATTCCGGGGGCAAGAGGCCCAAGATCTTGACGTTCGGGGGATCCCCCGCCGGTGCCTAGGCTTTGTCCTGCGCGATCAGTGTTTCCCATCAGCTGGCTCCTCGAAACCGCGGGCACGATCAAGGATAATTACACCCCGGTGTTCGCGATATGGATCGGCAATCTTCGGGCTTTGGGCCATTTTCCGGCTTAGATCAGCCGGGTGAGATTTGCCACGGAAATGTCTTGAGAATTACATAATTGACATTTCGGAAGATGTCAGCCTCGAATGCGTCGCGAATGTTAAATCTGCCGGCCCGCGCTCTCTAACTGTGCCGAGACAGTGTAAGCTTTTCCCCAAGAAAGAATCCGGCTGCACGGTAGGCTCGCCGGACAGCCGCGCTTAGGTCCCCCTGCCCGGCTCGGCCTTCTTTGGCTCCTGATCCGTATCGGGAACTGGCTCCTCGCTCGCTCCGGATAATTTCCCTTTCTTTTTTAGCTTGTTCAAAATTCCTTCCGGATCGTCCGGCAAGACCGCCATGAGCTGGTCCCCGGTCGCCTGAAGCAGAGGCCGCATGCGCGCAGATTTCACCCAATCTGGCTGGGTTTGCACGGGCACGAGCCAATTGAAAAACACAAAGGCAATGACGCATAGGATCAGTCCCCGCACAGCGCCGAAAGCAAATCCGAGGGAACGATCAAGCGCGCCAATCTTGGAGTCGAGGATGACGTCCGAAAGTTTAATGGTCAAAAGGGAAACGAAAATCAATGTCACCAAAAAAACCGCAGCGGCGGCGGCGGCAAGCGCGAGCACATCCTTCTCGATATAAGGTTTGACATAAGGCAGCACCATTGGATGGAGATAAATCGCGGCCACGGCCGCAGCACCCCACGATGCAATGGCGAGTACCTCCCGCGTAAAGCCTCGCAACATCGCAAGAAAGGCGGAAATCAGGATCACCGCGATCAAGCCGAGATCGAGATAGGGCATTGGTTTAGCCTCGCGCGCCTGAGCGCAATTGTATTTGCCGTTGGGTTAGGAAAGGCTGCCGGCATATTCTGATAGAATTCTGCGGCTTTTGTCTTAATATTCCGGAAAATGCAAGAGGAGCAGAGAGATTCCATGGTCTCGCCGCCATTTAGAAAGAGCGCGCAGCGCGCTCAAATTACTCCTTTGTGGTGAAACAAACTGCGAAGTTTTGTCGCTTCGGATTGCACGGTGCGACTAAAATATCCGTCTCAAGCGAGGTCTGCCGTCCGGGTACGGCCCTTTCTGCGAACGGCGGCGGCTTAAGAAGCGGAGCTGTCGCATGGCGGCAGGCGGGCGCGCGCTTTTTCACCCGAACGCACTCGCCCGATCGCGATTAGGGATGGCCCCGCGCTAAAATTCGTTGTAAGTGGCGGCCGAATTCGCAGCCGCAGAGCGCGGCGCGAAAACCTGCATTGAGAAAATTACCCAGAGAGAAAAAATATGGCAGTTCCGAAACGCAAAACCTCCCCCATGAAACGCGGTTTTCGCCGCTCCGCGGATGCGCTCAAAGCGCCTGCCTACGTGGAAGATAAGGATTCTGGCGAGTTGCGGCGTCCGCATCATATCGATCTTAAGACGGGCATGTACCGCGGCCGGCAGGTATTGACCCAAAAGTCCAAGGAATCGTGAAACCGGAGCCAACGGCGCTTCAGGCTCGAGTGATTTTCGGCGGTTCGCCGAAGCGCGTTGGAGTTGCCGCAAATCCGGCCAGCGAAAGACGCCCGCAGCCAATTGACAAACCTGCTTAGGCTGCTTCCTGAAGTCTTTTCGACACCAATTCACGCAGCCTGTGCAGATCGCGGGAAAAAGTTCTTATCCCTTCGCCTAGCTTCTCGCTCGCCATGGCGTCTGCGTTCAGCATGAAGCGGAAGGTTTTTTCATCCAATGAGAGTTTTGCCGGCGCGTGCGCGGCAGCCTGCTTTGGATCGAGCCTTCGGGGAAGTTCGCCCATGTCTTGCGATAGCTCTTCGAGCAATTGCGGAGAAATGGTGAGCCTGTCGCAACCGGCCAGCGCCTCGATCTCCTCTTTGTTGCGGAAGGACGCGCCCATGACAAAGGTGGCAAATCCATGGGCCTTGTAATAATTATAGATCTGGCGGACGGAATGCACGCCGGGATCGGCCTCCGCCGTATAGCTCTTGCCCTCGTTTTTTATATGCCAGTCGAGAATCCGCCCGACGAAAGGCGAGATCAGAAACGCGCCGGCGTCCGCGCAAGCCGCGGCCTGAGTCAGCGAGAAGACCAGGGTCATGTTGCAGTCGATGCCTTCGCTTTGAAGGATTTTCGCGGCACGGATTCCTTCCCAAGTCGCAGCGAGCTTAATCAGAACGCGCCCGCGGCCTAACCCCAGTTTTTCATATCCTTCGATGATTGCGCGCGCTTTCGCGATCGCTCCTTCCACGTCGAACGACAGATCCGCATCGATTTCTGTCGACACGCGGCCGGGCACGATCTTGGATATCTCCAAACCAAAGTTCAGCGTGAGCCGGTCCGTCACTATGCTTGTCAGTTGATGGTGCGCACGGCCCCAAAGAACGGCATTGTCCAACAACGGAGCGTAATGAGGCATGCTCGCTGCTTTGAGAATGAGGGTGGGATTGGTCGTCGCATCGACGGCCCCGAAGCGGCGGATCGAGTCCATGTCCCCGGTGTCGGCGACGACGGTGGTCATAGTTTTCAATTGATCGAGTTTTGAGGGCATTGGCGTGACCATTGGGATGGGACGAAGGAACCTCTAGAAAACGCGTGGGCGGACGAATTGTTGCGGAAAAAATAGCTCTCTGCGCCGCGCCAAGCGAGGAATAATTTACTGCCTTTCCCCCGCCTGCCTGCGAATAGCCTGAGCGAGCGCTCCCTCGCCTGAGGTAAGGGTGCGAAAGTCATCACGGGAGAAAATAGTCAGGTCGCACGGCGTGACGCAGCGAATTGTCGCCGTTCGTTTGACGTCGTTGAGCAAGGCGATTTCACCGAAACACTCGCCTTCAGCCAATTCAGCCACCTTTTTTCCGTCCCTGAGAACCTCGAGGTGGCCCGATTCGACAATATAGGCGGTCTCGCCCACTTCGCCTTGGGAAAATACCACATCGCGAGGCTCGAAATGCTTTCGCCGCAGCCGCTCGGTTTGATCGGGCGCCAGCACGGCAATATCGCTACGAAAAGGAATATCCAGCATCCAATCCATCAGGATGCGGAGATTGCGCTCCAGTCCGGGCAGCGCCAACAGATTGCTCAGCCGCGATAAGATCCAGGCTAGCGTTCCGGTTATGATCAGTCCACTAATACTGCACAGCGAGCGCCTGCCCATATTGTAGGTTTTAAGAAAACGCTTATGCGGTGCGAATCGACGGGACGGGTAGTTTTGCGAACGAGCCCAGGCATTGTAGCCGGCCGCCCTTCCCAGAGCGCGCAGATCGGCTGTCGTTTCAAAATGGCGCGCCTCCCTTTCCTTCTTGACAGCGGCCACGAAGATGCTCTCATGCCCTTTGACGCTGAGGTCGTCGCCAGAGTCCAACGGCCAATTTAAACCCCGACCGTTCAGCCGCACAACCGGGAATTTGAAAGTTGCATTGACCACCATGCCGGCCGGCCGGCGTTCGCCGCTGGCAAGCGCAATGCCTTCACCGGTGACACCTGCGATCTTGTTGTTGCGGCAAAGCGTGACGCCAGCTTTCTCCAGCTCGTAATCCCTCTGCGATTGAATCTGCTCTTCAAAATCCGTGAAAGGTACTTTCACGTCCTCATATAGATGCACCTGCCAAGCGTGTTCGCGCAATACAGGATAGGAGACTTCGGCAGTCCGCAACATCTCGCAAAGTTCAACGGCCGTCGCGCAAGAACGCTGCCCGGATCCCACGACTGCGAAAGTCAGCAAGTTCCGCCGCTCGGCCGCGTCACCGGCAAGCTCGGCCTCCTCAACGAGCTCCAGGACACGCTTACGGATGTGCAGCGCATCGCCGACGGAATTGATCGGGTAGGAATGGTTGATCATCCCTGGAGCAAATTCGAGGTTCGGCTCCAGAAACAAGGCCAGAACCAATGCGTCGAAGGAAAGAGCGATTTCCTTGCCGTTTTTGCGTTTGATGCCGGCACGCTTCGTCCGATCGTCAACGTAGCAAAGCTGTCCCCGGAGGACCCTGGTTTGTGGAAGAATCCGCCGGATCGGATTGACCACATTGCCCGGTTGCATGCCCCCGCTGACGACCTCCGGCAAGAGGGGGTAAAAATCCATGTTGGAAGAATCGTGGACCAATGTCACATTCACATGCGTATAAGGCCCGATGAGCTTTTCAATTTTCAATGCAGCGCTGATCGCCGAGAACCCGCCGCCAATGATGACGATCTCAGCTGCCTTGTCTTGAGCTTCCGGAGCACGCCAATGCCCAGCCGCGTTGAAAAGGAAAGACAACATGACGCCGTAGAACAATATATGCGACATGTAACTCTCTGGAAGCAACGAGGCGAAAAAGAAAAACGCCGCCAGGATAAACAACGACAATGGCCGCAATAAAATGCCGGCGAGAATCAATACTCCAGCAGCCACCTCGACCAAGGTCATCAGCAGCGTGAAGGTTTCGGGCGCACTCGACAGGATAGGAAGGTCGTAGGTCGTTATAATGCCGAATAACAGATTGGGTTGCAGAACTTTGTACCAGACGCCCAGATAGAGGATCGTCGTGCCCGCCAAGATGCGCATGATCGCCTGCGCGCGCTGGCGCGGCTGAGACGCCAGCCAGGATTGCACGCCGAGGAACATGGGCGCCGTAGGCAAGGGAAGATAATATCTTCCGGGGCCTTGCATAACGAGGTAAATGCAGACGCCGATCACGGCGCCGCCATAAGCGAGGATGGCCGCACCGAACAGCCAAGCGCCGAGTAATGCCAACATGATCAGCAATGCAGCGAAGATCCGCACATAAATGCCAATCAAAATGGCCAAGCCAATTACGACCTCCGCCCAGCGCAGCCAAGCCCATTCCAAACCCAAATCCCGCAACGCGAGATCCGGCGCAAACAATGTGGGTGAGCTGAAACGCTCTACGCCAAAACGCGGCTCCAGGCCGAAAGCCGAAGAGAGTAGCATCCATGCGATGCAATAGCGCAGGATCTGCGGAACATGATCTCCGTAAGATCCAAGACGCGCCTGTAAATCGGGGAACAATTCACGTGCACCGGTAAACCCGAGGCGCACCCACCCCACAATGAAAAGCAAAAACAACGACGTCATGGTCACGTTGCGCACGGACCAATGGGTGAAAATCGCCGGTTTTGGCCTAGAATTCCATTCGACAATCTGCTCCGGCGTCAAGATCCACTGCTCGTGGGCCGAAGCCACATTGGCAATGAAAAGAAGTGCGGCAAGAGCGAGAACAGGCGCGACGACTGCAGAAGATCTGCGCCAACCCGACACAATTCGATCATGCAGCAGATATTTGAAGAATTGGAGCAATTTGCGTTCGCCGCGAATTTTCCCGAATAGAATGACCGGCTTGGAATTTAGCAACACGAAACGATCGCGGCGTCGACAAGCCGGCCCGCCTAAGCGGCCCGCGTCGGTTTGTGCCGGCATTCAATTCTCCCTGCGGCCGTTGTGCCGGCTTGGCTTTGCCGCCCCATTTTGGCGTCCCGGCGGGGATCCGGATTGGGTCCCGGGATGTCTTTCGACCGCGAGCCCGCACCCCTCGAGACGCCCGATGTCTTTCGAGCCGGTACTCGTTGCGCATCTTTTTCAGGCACTCTGAACGGCTTTGTCAAGTTCATGCTTTTTGCTTTACGTCCTCGACACTCTTATACCAGCCGCCGTAACCATTGACTCGTCATCGCGAGGAGCGCAGCGACGATGCGATCCCGGAAGCGCGCTGTGACCCCAGGATGGCGTCGCTTCGCTCGCCATGACGGCCAATCCCAACAGGTCATGATTTATGGCGGTTGGTATTGGGTGTACCAAAATGCGCAAGCTCGTAGGATAGTGGATGCAAAGGATCAAGACACAGGAAATGAAGCGGCAAGGAAATTCAGGATCGAGACTTCCATAATGCGCCGCCGCTGCTCAACGGGAGCGAAGTGGGACGGTGACTGAAAGCGGCCCGCCTGCGGCTGCAGAGGGAGCAGCCGGGAAGGGGTTCGCACGCCTGACCCATTCGAGCGCCCACTGATCTAGAGTTGACGAGCCAGAGCTTGCGGCAAGACGCGCTCCTAACAGTGCGCCGCTTCTCGCCAAGCTGAAGGCGATCTTAGCGACTCCCTTTGCCTCAATGCCTGCCGGTTTATAGCGAACCAGATGCGCGCGAACCTCTGCGCCCCAGGAAGCATCGGCCGCCGCAGTGCCGGCCGTGCCCCGTCTTTCGATCGCGGAAGACGCGCCGCCACGTGCGGCTTGCGGATGTTTTGGCGCGCTCGTGTGCGGAGCGGGCGGCTCATGCTTTTGCGTCGCTGCGGGCTGCGAAATTTCCTTCTTCTTCGGCTTTATTTTGTGCTGTGGCGGCGGCACCAGGACCGCTGCGGGTTTTTGCGCGGGAGGCAGTTCGGGCACCGCCACGGCTTCGCGGCTCTCGGCCTTTGGCGGCGCGGCCTCAATCATCTTCGGCTCTTCGACGGCGTCGCGCGGAACTTCCAGGGCCGGCGCGTTGTCCAGCGCGGGCAGATCGATCAAGACAGCCACGGGAGGGGCTCCGGCCGCGCTGAGGTCGCGTTTATGCGCGAGCAACAATAAAAATCCAGCATGTGCAGCGATGACAATCATCGCGGAAACGAGCCAGCGACTGGTCGCCGCATCTTCCCCGGCCGTGAAATCCAGTTTGGAGGCCGCATTCATGGTTTGGTATCAGGTGTCATCGCGGTTGCCGATCCGCCGCCGCCGCGACCGGAACCCTCTTCCAAACCAACAAGCCCAATCTTCAAATAGCCCGCCGCGCGCAGAAGGTTCATCACCTCCATAACCTCGCCATAAGGGACAATCTGGTCCGCGCGAATGAAGATTCGTTCTTCCTTGTCGCCTTGCGTTTGCAGAGCGAGGGCAACTGCTAGTCCACTCCTTTCGATGGGCGTATCGCCGAGCGCCAAAGAGAGGTCCGGCTTTACAGTCAGGAACAGAGGATTGTCCGGGCGCGGCGCGGGCTGGGCGGTGGACGCCGGCAGGTCCACATTGACGTCGACAGTCGAAAGCGGCGCGGCCACCATGAACACGATCAAAAGAACCAGCATGACATCGATGAACGGCGTCACGTTGATTTCGTGGGTTGCCTCCGGGGCGTCTTCTTCGGCCGATAAGCGGATCGCCATAGAGCTTACTCCGCCGGTTGGCGCAAGGGAAGGATGGGCGCGTTTTTCTCGTTTCGAACGGCGGCCTCCCGGTCGAGATCGCGGGACAAATGGCGAAGCACCTCGGCCGCGGCATCGCCGAGCAGGGCGCGGTAGCTTGAAATGGAGCGGGCGAAGGAGTTGTACATCACGACGGCAGGGATTGCCGCGACAAGCCCCATTGCGGTCGCAAGCAGGGCTTCGGCAATGCCCGGCGCAACGACCGCCAGATTGGTCGTATTGGTCCTCGAAATGCCAATAAAGCTGTCCATGATTCCCCAGACCGTCCCAAACAAGCCAACGAACACCGCCGTCGCTCCAATCGTGGCCAAGACCCCCGTCCCCCTTGCGATTTTCCGGCCCGCCTCGGCTTCTATCCGGGAAATCAAAGCAGCCGCGCGATCTTTCACCCCTTCGGCCGCAAGGCCCTTGGACCGGTTGGCTTCTTCGGCGGCTGCCGCGGTAATGCGCAGGATGGGCGACGGTATGTCTGTAAGCTTCCTTTCGGCCGCGTGCAGACTTGCCGCCGATGCGAGCACCTCAAGGCCGCGCCGGGCCAGTTTCCTTGCATTCCAGAGTTCTATGGTTTTCGCGAGCCAAACGGTCCATGTCGCAAGGGATGCGAAAGCGAGCGCCACCATGACGGCCTGCACGATGGGCACGGCGCTCAAAAACATTCCCCAAGAGGACAAGTCGCGCGGCAATGCCGACGGCGGCAAAGCGCCGGAAACGCGCAAATCGGCGTTTGATTCTCTCTTCGCCGGCAGGACTGGTGTGGCAGGCGCACTTTCGGCGGCCGGTGCAGCCTGTGGCGATGGCAACCCCGGAACATTTGCAGCTGATGTCGGTCCCGCGGCGGGCGCCGCGAACGGGGCAGGGGAAGCGGGTTGGGCGCTGACGGGGGCAGCACAAAGTATGAAACACAACACCAAAGCCGTCAGAACGGCTTCAAGCCGCATCCATGCCGCGCACAAGCCGGCAAGAAAATAAATTTTCGCGGCCATCATTGCGCGGCTCCCCCTAGGGAAGAATAACCAGCATTATAACAGGAGAGCGCAATATCAGTGCCAAATCGCGAGGTAAAGCGGGGTCTGCGCGGCAACGGCCGGGACTCGGCCGCGGGATATTTTGGATGCTCCAAACCCGAGGAATTGCGGTTCGGTGCAGCAATCTGCACCAGGAGCCAAGACCAGCCAATCAAACGAGTTGGAACTGGTTCAAGCTAATGAGCTTGCGGCCGCTTGCGGTTTCGATGGCGGCCGTGAATTCGGCCACGAATCTATTCTTACTAAATTTCTCCGCTTGAACCCTAATCGCGCAGCGGATCAAACTGCAATTGCGCGAAGTCGTAACCGGCCTTTATGGTTTGGCAAGTCCAGATTCGCTAGAATTGATGAAAGCGGCAGGCCGTTCTCTCGTGTGATGTCCCCCCCCCGCCACAGGGTGGCGGCGCCGGTCACATTCCTTTATGGTCGACGTTTACGTAGGGACGGCGTCCGGAGGGGCAATGAGCACGATTTATGAGTTTTCGGCCAAGACTCTGGATGGACAGGAAACGCGGTTCTCGGATTACCTCGGAAAGGTGCTTTTGGTGGTCAACACAGCAAGCAACTGTGGATTTACGCCGCAGTATGGAGGACTGGAGGCGCTTTACCGTAAATATCATAGCCATAGCTTTACGGTCCTTGGCTTTCCTTGCAATCAGTTTGGTGCCGAGGAGCCTGGCGACGCGCCGGAAATCGCACAATTTTGTCGCCGGAATTACGATGTGACGTTTCCTGTGTTCGAAAAGATCGATGTGAATGGCGCCGGAGCGCATCCGCTTTACCGGTTTCTCAAGAACAGAGCCAAGGGAGTTTTGGGAACCGCGGCGATCAAATGGAACTTTACCAAATTCCTGGTCAATCGCATGGGCGAGGTGACCGCCCGTTTCAGCCCTGCGGTGGCGCCGGCGGATCTCGAAATACATATCGAAAACCTGCTCTGAAGAGCGCCGCGGTGCCGGTACCGGCTGGCTAAGAGCCCGCAAAAACCGGGGGCAAATCTACCCTCGCTCAGAAAATCAAAGTGAAGCGGGCATAGACACATGAAGAGGGCGCGAATATGCCGGTGAGGCTCGACTCGAAAAACCCCGATTTTAATGCGTCCTTCGACGCGCTGCTTGCGATGAAGCGGGAACTCGCCGAGGATATCGACCAGGCGGTTAGAGCCATCATCGCGGAGGTGATCGCGAAAGGCGACGCTGCCCTTTTTGCCTATTCTAAAAAGTTTGATCGGGCCGACGTCCAAAAACTGGGTCTGAAAGTAGGCGCAGACGAAATCGACGCCGCATTCGGCTGTTGTCTGCCCGAAGCAGTTGATGCGCTGCGCCTCGCGCATGCACGAATTATTGCGTTTCATGAACGCCAGGTCCCGCAAGATCTGCGCTACACAGATCCGCTGGGCGTGGAGCTCGGCTGGCGCTGGCTGCCGGTCGAGTCGGCGGGGCTCTACGTTCCCGGCGGCACCGCGGCTTACCCGTCGACCGTGTTGATGAATGCGGCGCCAGCCAAGGTCGCGGGCGTCCGCCGCCTGGTCATGGCCGTGCCCGCAACGGATGGACAATTAAATCCCCTCGTCCTGGCCGCAGCAAAACTTGCTGGCGTCGATGAGATTTACCGGATTGGCGGCGCGCAGGCCGTAGCGGCCCTCGCCTATGGCACCGAATCGATCGCGCCGGTTGCGAAAATCACCGGTCCGGGTAATGCCTATGTGGCTGCGGCAAAGCGAAGGGTTTTTGGTACCGTCGGCATCGATATGATTGCCGGACCTTCCGAAGTTTTGATCATTGCCGGCAATGGTGCCGAGCCGCAATGGGTCGCTGCCGACCTCCTCGCGCAGGCTGAACACGATGCTGCGGCACAGGCGATTCTGCTCACCGATAACAGTGGCCTCGCAGATGCCGTTGAGGAGGAAGTGGCGCGGCAGTTGCAGGTCCTGCCAAGAAGTGTCATCGCAGGGGCGAGCTGGCGCGATTTCGGCGCAATCATCGTTGTTGGCGGCCTGGACGAAGCCGCCCGGCTCGCCAACCGTATTGCTCCAGAACATCTCGAAATCATGACGGCAAACGCCGAAGAACTTGCTCAAAATATTTGCAACGCCGGCGCAATCTTCATCGGGTCCAAGACCCCCGAGGCGATCGGCGACTATGTCGGCGGCACAAATCATGTCTTGCCGACCGCGCGCTCGGCGCGTTTTTCGTCCGGCTTGAGCGTCCTCGATTTCATGAAACGGACGTCCATTCTGAAATGCGGGCCGGATAGCTTGGCGGCTCTTGGCAAAGCGGCGATTGTTCTCGCCCGGACCGAAGGTTTGGACGGTCACGCGCGCTCGGTGGCGCTGCGAATTGATCGCCCTGCGACATGACCCGGAAAAGTGCGCACGATCGCAATCGCCTCATTTCGGTGACTCTCGACGAGGCGTCGATCGGCCGGGGCGCGGCAGATCAGGAGCACGAACGGCAGATCGCGATCTACGACCTCATCGACGAAAACTGTTTTGCGTTGCCAGGGCGCGACGCCGGACCCTATGGGCTCAATATCGCCCTTCAGGAGGCAAAGCTCGTTTTGGAGGTCGTCGACGAAAGTGGCGCGCGCCTCGCTATGCATATTTTGTCTCTCACGCCGTTTCGCGGTCTTCTGAAGGACTATTTTATGATCTGCGAAAGCTATTACTCGGCGATCCGGACCGCCATGCCGAGGCAAATCGAAGCCATCGATATGGGGCGCCGTGCCTTGCACGACGAGGCCGCGGATCTCCTTATCGAGCGGCTTAAGGGCAAGATCGAGTGCGATCGCGATACGGCCCGGCGGATTTTTACGCTCGTCGCGGCATTACATTGGAAGGGTTGAATACGCGTACTGGCAACGCGAGCCGTTTGGTTTGCGCCCCGATTGAGCCCGCCGTGAAAAAAAGCCCGCAAGCCGTGCTCTTTGCTTGCACGCGAAACACTGTGCGTTCGCCGATGGCAGAGGCCCTCGGACGGCACCTCTTTGGCAGGCAGGTCTACTTTGCGTCTGCCGGTGTCAAAAGCGGCGACAAAAACGGATTTGCGGTCGAGGTGATGGACGAAGCCGGAATCGACATGAGCAAACATCGCCCCCACACATTTGAGGATCTCGAAGACTCTTATTTCGATCTGATCGTCACCCTTTCACCGGAAGCGCATCACAAGGCGCTCGAATTCACCCGCAACCTTGCGACCGAAGTCGTGTATTGGCCGACCATCGATCCGACTGCTATAGAAGGCTCCCGCGAGCGCGTTCTTGATGCCTATCGCGATGTGCGCGACGGTCTGCGCGAGCGCATCAAGAAACTGCTCGCTTACCAGCCAATGGGAAATCTATGAATTGGTTTCCCCTGCAACGACAATAGGGCTACACATAAGTCCCGTTTTGGGCCGTGAAGCCGTGCACTTATTCGTCGGCTGAGGCGGACACGCGAGTGATGACAGTAACACGAACGCGACAATAAGAGCAGTTCGTCATCTAAGCGCCTATCAATCCGCAGATAGTACCCGCCAGGATTTTGTTCGCCTCGCCCGTCACCGGCAGGGGCGGCACCAGCAACGGGCCCCATAGCACTCAACGGACGTATCCTGGTGGACAATACGGGCCCCGGCCTTGGCATGCGGCCTCCTGCTTTGGCGTATAATTGGCATTTGGGAGAGCTTTTGATGGTCCGGAGCCGGTCATGGCGACGGCGCTCCACCCCATGGAGCTCAGGCAGTTGGCAGATGCGGTCATCGTAATTGCAAGCTTGCGCATGGCGTTCAATTTCTCCGCTGGGTTTAAAATCACCATCGACGGCGGAATGCAGACATCTAGCCGACCAATCTTTCGGTCCGCTGAAACTGTTCGCTCAATGTCTCGGTAGCTCTCGTGGACCGTGCGCGGGAGAGCGCGCTTATTTTTCGATAGGCGGCCGTGCACGGGACTCAAAAAATTTTTGGCACGCGAAACCAAGTCACTTCCCGAGCTGTAACTACGGCTGTGGAGACATACGACAAGGAGTGACACAATGAAGATCGACCAGCAAACCA
>JACXTT010000831.1_pt1 | contig 52472 bp, 48 predicted proteins | sample 9270951 | NCBI WGS metagenome assembly JACXTT01 (sample SAMN15532306, study PRJNA645909) | rock metagenome | isolation source: weathered quartz diorite | place: Puerto Rico | collected 2017-06-21
CGGACGTCGGTTTTTTTGCTCGTTACGGAGTCCCGAAACGGTTAACGCGTCGCGATACGCGCGTCAGTTCTATTGTGCTTTCAGGTTTACGAGGTTGGTCCGGAAGAGGTCCGGGATGGCATCGTTGCCACGCCGAAGGCCCGGCGAGAAACCGGGCCACCATTATAGATCTGCTCCGGCGTGACAGTGGCCATTCACGCTAGTAGTAGATCATCGCTGAGGCGAATGCCTCAGCGAAGTCATTGAAAGAGTGGTGCCGAGGGGGAGAATCGAACTCCCGACACAAGGCTTTTCAGTTCCCATGAGGATGAATCCTAGGCTGGGTATCGCGAGTTATCAATAACTTATCTGGGCCATTTCGGATCGAAGATCAGATGAAATCATGGTGGATCACCTGAAGTCGGTAACAAAACGGCAGCAAAAGCGAGTTCAGGTTTTATTAATCGGAAGAAAACGTTGTCTGTCGCTGTGAGCCGTGATACTGCGAGCGCTCTATCGCGATCCGTTTCACCGGCCATGAAGTCGAGCCCGCTCCCTGCGGCGATCGCATCCCAACCTGACCTGAATTGATCGCCGACCGCGAGCGGATCGCAGCCGAGACGAACAGTCCCGCCCTGGTCGAAAACCCTCCTTTTGGGGGATAGTCGCTCCAAAAGACATGGTGGTAGTGTGAATCTTAGAAGTTGGCTTAGAAGATGGAGCACCGACTGTGCGTTGCTATTTGAAAAGGGGATATGGTACTCGTAGCGATGAACCGAGCAAGGGATCCGATATGAGTCGAGTGCCCCGCCTTCAGGGAGCTGCGATTTTGTTGCTCTCCAGCTTGTTTTCCGTCTGTCTCCTCTGTCAAGCATATCCTCAGGCGGCCCAAGCCCACCATGAGGGCTCGTCCGGTCTCGACCGCGGGTGCCTCACCGCGGCCGAGGCTTCTCCCGTTTTCTCTTTCCACTTGTTGGTCGAATCGAAGCTGAACGCTGACCAGACTTACAACCCGGTTCTGACGGTGTCGCCGTCCCCCGTGGAGATGTTCGGGAGTGTGCGCCCGGCGTTTCAACGAGACACGCCGTCTTCTCTGAACCCCGCCAAACTCTATCAACTTAACCGAGTTTGCCGCCTTTAGCCCGACACCTGTTTGATCTGATTTCCTGATAGTTCGTTTCTAGACTACCTGAAACGTGGTACGCGGCGTCGAATAGTTACGGTTCTGGCCGCGGGGAGATATGGATGAATCGAACGGCTTCGGTGGCCGTGATCCAAGTGGCATTGGCGGCAACCGGTTTCCTGATCAACTTCTTCTGGGAAATGGTCCAGTCGCCGCTGTACGACGACGTCAAGCGTAAGCCGTACGCTGAGATCTTGACGTCGCGCGTGCACTGTACGCTGGGCGACGTGGGAATCCTGCTGGGCGCGTATTGGATTGTCGCGCTGGCGGCTGGTGATCGGCTTTGGGTGTTGCACAGCCGTGTCCGAGATGTCGCGACGCTCACTGCGCTCGGACTGGGTTACACCATGGTGAGCGAGTGGGTCAACGTCGATTTCCGCAGTGCGTGGGGATACGCCTCCACGATGCCACGGGTGCCATGGATCGGCACCGGGCTCGCGCCGTTCATGCAGTGGGTACTCTTGCCCCCGCTGATCGCGGTCGTGACCAGGCGTGTGGGTGGATATGAAAGAGCCATCCGGAGCGGGGCCGCCGCGAAATCGGAGTGACTGGTCACTGAAATTGGGGATTCCGAACCGTCGTCGAGAGCGTTAATAAAATTGGAGTTCGAGAGGAGTACCTGTTTGCGGCGGCCTTCGGCATGATGCGGTCCAGCGTATATGAACATATCTCGCGGCACAAGGTCCTTCCGACTGAAGCGGCAAGGACAACGTCATCGCGAAGGAGTATGGCGTGACGTCCGTTCAAGGTATCAACCTGATGATGGAAATACTGCGAACACCGAACCGAGCTAACCAGAGAAAGGAGAACAGGCGATGAAGAGCAAGGGCGTGCTCTACGGTGGGATCATTGCGCTGCTATTGTTGGCGGGTCCGGCTTCGGCCCAAATGGGGAAGGAAGGCAAGGGACAGTCCGGAATGATGGGCGAGGGCATGATGGGTGGCGGTGGGATGGGCATGGGGATGATGGGCATGCACGGTCCAGGGATGGAGATGGGCGGGATGGGCGAGATGATGAAGATGATGGGAGTGGCTTCTAGGCTCGACCTGACCGCCGATCAAAAGAAGAAGCTTCAACTCTCCACCCTCCAACACCAGAAAGAGGCGATCCCGTTGCTGGGGCAGATCCGCATGGCGGGCGTGGAAATCCAGGAGCTGCTCCTCGCCGATTCGGTGAATATGGACAGGGTCAAATCCAAGGTCAAGGAGAAGTACGACGCCGCCGTGAAGCTTGAGATAAGCCATGTCGTGTTAATCCAGGACGTCAAGAAGATGCTGACACCCGAGCAACGGGAGCAGATGGAGTCCATGATGATGGAAATGGGGCCGATGATGGAGCCCTCGTCGAGCCAAGCCAAAGAGAGGAAAGCCCCGCAGGGGGCGCCCAACGGCCTGGCGGACGGTGCGTCGGAGTCCAAGGACCCGCATGGCCACTAGGGAGGACCACATGATGACGACAACTAATCCGTGGAGAACCGGGGCCACACTGGCACTGACGCTGACGATCACGTACACCATCTGTGCGCTGTTCTACGCGCTGGCCCCTGAGCGTGGGATTGATTTTCTCAATGCCCTGTTTCACGGACTCGACTTTCGTCAGCTCCAGACCCCGATGCCGTTCACGTTTTTGATGTTCATGTACCCGTTGTTCGTGTTCGTGATCTGCGGTTTCGCGGTTGGAGCGCTCTTTTCTTGGCTGCACGGCCTGTTTCATACACGAGCGCGCGGCTGAATGATCGTGAAACAACCAGGACGCGGAGGCAGCGCTATGGCCACCGATCCAGTATGCGGAATGACCGTTGACAGGGGATCGGCCGCGGGCACGTTCGTGTTCGGCGGGCGAACCTACTATTTTTGTTCCGTCCATTGCCTGCGGGCATTTGAAGCGAACCCGAAGCATTCGGAGGTCAGAGCCTGTGAATCAGACCGGTGTGATCCCACATAGAAGACGGCTTACGCTCCGGGGCCTTCCGGTGACGGTTCGGTGGTTGTTCAGCTGTTTCCTGGCCACCATGGGACTGGGCTACCTCGTGGCTCTGACCTACCTTTTTCTTCTAGATGTCGAACCGCATAAGAAGATGGGGATGAACCTGGTTCAAGCGACGATTATCAAGTACTACGGAACCCGTGGCACGACGCCGCTGGAGGTTGTGCTGAACGGCTCAATGGCGGAAAAGATTGACCCGGCCGAGAGGGCCGAAGTGATCGCGTGGATCCGCGACGGCGCTGCGGCAACGGCATATGAAAAAGTCCAGCCGTTGTTTGCGAAGAACTGCCTGTCCTGCCACAGCAAGGATTCTGGTTATCTCATCCCCCCGCTGACGAGTTATGAGGAAGTCGTCAGGTTGGCTGAGGTAGATTTGGGGCAGTCGATGCGTGCGCTGGCTCGTGTGAGCCATGTCCATTTGTTCGGCATGAGTTTTATCTTTCTCTTGACCGGTCTTATCTTCGCGCTGAGCGAGATCAACGAACGGCTGCGGCTGGTCCTAGTAGCCCTTCCCTTCGTCGCGATCTGGCTGGATATCGGTTCCTGGTGGTTGACAAAGTATCAACCGGTTTTCGCCTACACCGTGATTATCGGAGGAGCCCTCATGGGGCTGGCGCTCGCGGTACAGATCCTTGTCTCACTGTGGGAGATGTGGCTGAAAAGGATTGATGATGACCAGGACGCGTGAGTCGACCGATGGCGGAGAATTGGTGGTATTGACCTCGGTTCGGCGAGTTCGGAAAACAGTAGCAGCAAAACGGTAGCAAACGAGGGGGTCGCGAAGTTGAACAGCCTCATTAACCCCTTGGTATTAAGTGGTGCCGAGGGGGAGAATCGAACTCCCGACACAAGGCTTTTCAGGCCTCTGCTCTACCGACTGAGCTACCTCGGCCCACAAAAATGGCCCCGTAAAATAGCAAAGCGCCCTCTCGTTGTCAATTGGCGAGGCGCCTGATCGTCTCAAGGATGGCGCACCGTTTTGCGCCTTTCCGAGACCCCTTATTTGATTTTCATCCCGGGCTGGACTGATTCGGCAAAGCCGATCAGCGACGCGACTTCTCGATCGCCGGCGGCGAGGATCATGCCTTGGGATTCGAGTCCCATCAACTTGGCCGGCTTGAGGTTCGCGACGACGGCGACGAGGCGACCGATGAGCGCTTCGGGTTCGTACTTCGTGCCGATACCGGCGAGGACTTGTCGGGTCTCGGTGCCCAGGTCGACCTGAAGTTTCAGAAGTTTGCTGGACTTGGGGACGCGCTCGGCCGCGAGGATCTTGCCGACCCTGAGGTCGATCTTGGCGAAGTCCTCGATCGCGATCTGGAACGGCTGGGGTGCTGATTGGGCTGTGGCAGTCGGCTCTGGTGTCTGCAAGGTCGTCCTTCCAGATATGGGTAGGGGCGACCGGCCGGTCGCCCCCCCGGATGTCTCGATGCGTGGAAACAGGGGCGGGGCTTTGTAAATACGATGCCCGGCTTTGAGGAAGCCCCACTTGGCCGGGCCGCCGCCCGGGACGTCGGCAAGGCCGAGGCTGTCGAAGGTCGCGCGCGCGGACTGGGGCATGAACGGCGAGATCAGACGGGCGATGTGGCGCAGGGTTTCGGCGAGCGTGTAGAGGACGGCATCGAGGTGCGGCCGCGCGGTCTGGTCCTTGGCGAGGGCCCACGGGGCCGAGGTTTCGATGTAGCGGTTGGCGCGATCGACGACCGTCCAGATCTCCTGCAGCGCGCGATGGAATTGAAAGTCGCGCAACGAATTCCCCATCTCCCGATCCGCGGCCGCGACCAACTCCTCGAAATCGTCGTCCGGCCCGGGCTGCGGGATTTGGCTCTCGCAGTACCGCTCGATCATGGTCAGCGTGCGGCTTACGAGATTGCCGAGATCGTTGGCGAGGTCGCTGTTGTAGCGGCTGACGAAAGCATTGCGTGAAAAGTCGCCGTCCTGGCCGAACGGGACCTCGCGGAGCACGAAATACCGGAACGCGTCGACACCGAAGTCGTCGACCATGTCGCCCGGGTCGACCACGTTGCCCCGGCTCTTCGACATCTTCTCGCCGTTGACCGTCCACCAGCCGTGGGCGTAGATCGTCTTGGGCAGATCGAGCCCGAGCGCCATCAGCAGCGTCGACCAGTAGACCGCGTGCGTCGTGAGGATGTCCTTGCCGACGAGGTGGACGTCGGCCGGCCACCAGCGGGCGAACCGCGCCTCGTCCGTCCCGTAGCCTGGGATCGAGATGTAATTGACCAGGGCATCGACCCACACGTAGGTGACGAACGCGTCGTCGAACGGGAAGGGGACGCCCCACGGCAACCGCGCCTTCGGGCGCGAAATACAGAGGTCGCCCAACGGCTGCGCGAGAAATCCCAGGACCTCGTTGCGCCGCGCCTCCGGTCGGATGAAGTCGTGGTGGGTTTCGATATGGCGAACGAGTCGGTCTCGATAGCGGCCCATCTTGAAAAAGTAGTTTTGCTCGGAGAGCCGTTCGACGGGGCGTCCGCACTCGGGGCACTTGCCCTCCGAGACCTCGTCGTCGGCCCAGAAGCGCTCGTCGGGCAGGCAATACCACCCCTCGTAACTTTGCCGGTACAACTCGCCCTGGGCCTGCAGACGCCGGAGCACGTCCTGGACGACGGCGGTGTGCCGCTGCTGGGTCGTGCGCACGAAGTCGTCGTTCGAGATGTCGAGGCGCTTCCAGAGCTGTTCGAAGCGGACGACGAGCTCGTCCACGTGTTGCTGCGCCGCGACGCCGCGCTTGGCGGCGGCTTGCTGGACCTTCTGGCCGTGCTCGTCGGTGCCGGTCAGGAAGAAGACCTCATCGCCGCGGAGTCGGTGATACCGTGCCAGGACGTCGGCCGCGATGGTCGTGTAGGCGTGGCCGATGTGAGGCACGTCGTTGACGTAGTAAATCGGCGTGGTGATGTAATAGCTCGGTCGGCTGTCGATAAGGGGCGTCTGCTGCGTGGTCACTTCAGCCTCGCATCCTCACGTACGACACAGTACGCTCCGGTGCGAGGCTTCGTTCCGCCTTGCTTCGCCACCGGGAAAGATGGTTCTCGATAGCCGATTGGTAGGCAGCGGCGTCTGATGATGGAACGAAATCACACGACCTGGAGCTGGACCAGCTTCTGTTTCGGTGGCGGACCTTCGTACTCGTAGGCGAGGCAACACTTCAGCCGTCCGCACGCGCCGAGCAACTGCGAGTTGTTCACCGGGAGGTTTTGGGCTTTCACCATCTTCGTCGTGACGGGGTGAAACTTGGTGAGGAACAGCGAGCAACAGAGTTGGAGGCCGCAACTGCCGACCCCGCCCAGGATGCCCGCCTCGTCCCGCACGCCGATCTGCTTCATTTCGATCCGCATCTTGAATTGTCCGGCCACGTCCTTCACGAGTCCTCGAAAATCCACGCGCTGTTCGGCGGTGAAGGAGATGACGGTCTTGCTCCTGTCGAACAGAATCTCCACGTCGGCCAGCCGCATTGCGAGGCGGTGTTTGGCGATGCCCTCCCGGCACGCGTCGCGGACTCGGGGTTCGAGCGCGAGACACTCTTGAATGCGGGTGAGGTCCCGGCCGGAGGCCTTTCGGGTGATCGGCCGCAGCGAAGGCTTTTCCAGCAGCGGGAGCAGCGGACGAGACGGCGCGCAAACCTTGGCCGGGGTGAGGGCGCGCTCGGTCTTGACGAGCACCCACTCGTCGCGTTCCAGATCGAACTCGGTCGGGTTGTAAAAGTACAACCGGCCCTTGTCCCATAAGCGGATGCCCACGCTGTTCACGCCGTCTCCTGACGCCGAGGGTGAGTGACGCGACACGAGATGTGCAGCAACGCCACCTCGGCGACCAGTTGCGGATTGAGATTCCGATGACGCGCCGCCCAGACCGCGTGGAGCCCCGATGCCAGGTCCGACACGTCGTCGATGGAGAGTCGATCGGCCCACCAGGTGAGATCCGATTGGCGGTCGGCGTGCAGCACGCGGCCGGGGTCTCGGGTGACCTTCCACGCCAGCACGTCGCGCAGCCAGAGCGAGAGCCAGGCGACGAGCGTCTTGAGGGCTTGTTGGTCCTTGCCGATCCGCGCGGCGAAATCGAGCAGCACCACCGTTTTGGAGATCGTTGACGGCGTCCCGATGTCGTCCAACGACAACGGATCGTCGTCGGCGACCCCGGCGGCCTCGATGGCAGGTCCGATGGCACCCTGCGCGCGGACGAACAGCGCGCGGGCGCGGTCCGGCGGCAGGCCGAGGCGACGAGTCAGATGATCGATGACGAGTCCCTCTCTCGGCGGCGCGCAGCGGATCGCCTGGCAGCGCGAGACCAGAGTGGGGAGCAGGCGTTCCCGCTGCGCGGTGATGAGGACGAACACGACATGCGGCGGCGGTTCCTCGAGGAACTTGAGCAGCGCGTTCGCCGCCTCGAGATTCAAGCGGGACGCGTCGGGGACGAGCACCACGCGGCGGGACGCGACCAACGGGCGGTACGGGAGCACCGCCTGCGCGTCGCGGACCTGATCGACGGTGATGACGGTGGTTTCCTGCGGCTCCAGAACCAGGAAGTCGGGGTGCGTGCTCGCGGCGTGGTGACGGCACGACGCGCACGCCCCGCAGGCCTCCGCCTCGGCGGGGGATGCCGTCGGGGTCAGGCACTGGATCATGCGGATCCAGGCCTCGGCGACCGTGCGCTTTCCGATGCCCTCGTTTCCGTGGAGCAGGTACGCGGCGGCGAGCCGGTCGCGGGCGTACGACGCGCGCAATCGCGCGATGGTGTCCGCGTGTCCCACCACGGTCGAGAAGCCCGAGGGAGCGCCGGTCATCGCGCGCTCCGGGTCGGTACGCGCGGACACAGCGGTTCGACCGTGGCGAGGATCGCCCGCTGGACCTCGTCGACCGGCCGGCCGGCATCGAAGAGGCGAATGCGATTCGGCTCACGCGCGGCGAGGGCGAGATAACCGTCGCGCACGCGCTGGTGAAATCCGCTGGGTTCCAGATCGAGGCGATTGGTCAGGGCCCGTCGTCCGATCCGCCGGAGTCCTTCCTCGACCGGGAGGTCGAGCAGAAGGACCAGGTCCGCGCGAAGCCCGCCGGTCGCCAGCGCGACCACCGCTTCGACCTCGTCGATCGGCAGCCCGCGGCCGTACGCCTGGTACGCCAGGGTCGCTTCGGAAAAGCGGTCGCACAGGACGACCGCGCCTGACTCGAGGGCGGGGAGGATGACGTGCTCGACGTGCTCGGCGCGGCTGGCCCCATAGAGAAGCAACTCGGCGCGGGACGACATGCCGGTGAAACGGGGATCCAACACGAGGTGACGCACCGCCTCGCCGAGCGGGGTACCGCCGGGCTCGCGGGTGGTGACGACGGGCACGCCGCGCTCAGTCAGCGAGAGGCCGAGGGCCTCCAGTTGAGTGGATTTTCCACTGCCCTCCACCCCTTCGAAGGTGATGAAGCGGCCCGGCCGCTCGCGGCTCGATCGCGGGGGGATCGTCATACCGGGGCCAGGGCGATTTGCACGAGACCGACCGATTCGGGCACCGGGCCGTTGGTCAACACGATGATCTGTCGATCCGCGCCGAGCCGGGTCAACGTGTCGAGCACGATCCCGCGGCTCTGAGGGTCCAGCCCGGACAACGGATCATCCAACAGCAGCGGGAATCCGAGCCCCTTGCGCCGCGCGGCCCATCCGCCCAGGACGATGGACAAGCGCGCTTGGAGCGCCTCTCCGTTGCTGAGCTGCCCGATGGGAACCTCGGCGCCGCCGCGTCGGCGGACCCACACCGCGCCGTCGCGGGTGGTGACCGCCTGGAGGCGTTCTTCCGAGAGGCGGAGCGCGCAGACGTTGATGTCGGAGGCATGCGTACCCGGGGGAGCACCGCTCGTCTCAGCCGGCGGGAGCGGAGCCGTGGCCGGGGTGGTTTCGGAGGCGTCCAATTCGCGCGTCAAGAGACCGATCGCGTCGCGCAGACTTTCGATATCGACGTCCTCTCCCGCTTCTTGCATCAGCGCATCGGCGCGGGCCTTGGCCGCCTGCCATTTGGCCTCGAGACTGTCGCGCGTGCCGCCGTCCAGCAGGTTCGTCTCTTCCCGATCGAACTTCGCCTGTTCCTCAACCCATTCCTGGGCGGCTCGCCGCTTGGCCTTGAAGGTTTCGGCATCGGGGCATCCCGTTTGAGCCATCAACGCGACCGGTGTCGCGTAGGTCTTTTTCAGGCGGTCATCGAGGCGCGAGAGTTTCCGGGAGAGTTCGGCCCGCTTCCTCTCCAGCGATTTTTTCCGGCCGAGGCGGCGAAAGTCGAGGACCAACGACACGACCAGCAGCGCCAAGCCGACGCCGATGCCCGCAAGGCACAGGTAACGGGTCCAACCGGGCAGGGGGACGAACGCCGCGACGAGAAAGGAGACGCTCGTCACGCCCGCCCCGACCCAGAACAAGGGCGTCTTCAACAGTGGATTGGTGTCCGCGTCGGTGATCTGCCCGTCGACCGCAACGGCTTCTTCTTCCATCGTCGCCCGTTCTTCACCGAGCGCTGGGAGCGCCTTGATGTAGCCGTCGATCAAGGCATCGAGCTCTTTCCCGCCCTGAAGAAAGGGCGCCATCTCGTCCTTGCGCCCGGCCGAGGCCTCACGCCGCGCGCGCAAGGCCTCCAGCGCGGACAACCGCTGGCGCGCTCCGGTTTCTTGTTCCCGCGCCGCAGCCCGCTCGTCCGCCGACTGGGTCATGCGCTCCGCCTGAGCGAGCCTCGTCTTCAACTCGGCGAGACGCTGAACTTTCGCAGCCCGGTCCTCGGCGGTCAGGGCGACGGGGATCACCGCCGCGCCGCCGGTGAAGTCGGGGACCGCGGACTCTTCCGCCGGGGCGGAGACCGTTCGTGGCGACCAGGTGGTCAACGCGGAGACGGCGTCAAGCGACAGGCCGTCGCACTCCGGCTGCCAGAGCCGGCTGAGGATGTCGGGTTCCACGGGAGTGGCTGCAAACGCTTTCGCGTTCGGGTCCCAACGCAGGATGTGGAGGGAATCCTTGGCAAAGTCCTTGATCACGCGGTAGATCTCTCCCCCACGCAGTCTGACCGTGACGGCCGCCTGGGAGGAGCCGTTGGCTCCTGTGATGCCTGCGCGGAAAGGCTCGGCGCCGAGGCCGAAGAGCAGGACCTTGAGGCAATCGAACAGGGTGGTCTTCCCGGCTCCAGTCCGGCCGTGGATGACGTTCAGGCCGGGTCTCAGCGCCAATTTGGTCACCTGGCGGAAGGATCGGAGGCCGAAGCAGGCCAGTTCGAGAATGATCATCCAGTCGTCGCGACACGCCCTAGATAGCGAAGCGAATCCTACGTGACTCCGTTAGAAATTGCAAATAACGCGAAGGGTCTGACGACGGACAACGTTCCTCATTAAGGATGAATCGCCAATGGCACACGCGGAGACCGAGTATCTCGAAGTTGGATGTCAGGAAAGAGGAGGTTTTCAGCCGTTGCGAGATAGCCCTGCGCCGCGAATTCACCGATCCCTAGGGGATCTCCAGCAGTCGTTTGCTGGTTCCACACGACGGTGAACGTCTTGGTTTCGCCGACGGTGAACTGGAGACTGGTCGGGACCTGAAGGAAGGCTTTGTCCGCGGACCACTGCCACAGGGCCGGACCACCCGTGTTCCGAACGACCAGAATGTCGAATTCTTGGGAGCTCGAGAGTCCGACGGTCTGCGCGGTGTCGGAACGGTTCTCAACGGTGAGAAGGAAGGTGATGGGTTCGCCGTCGGTGAACGTCGTGGTCTCGTCGCCCGCGGCGTTTTTCAGGACGAGTCCGGTGGCGAATACCGGAGCGGGACCGCTCTCACCACAGGCAAGGAGGGAAGCCGCACACATCACCACGACGGGCAGCCACGGCACGGATCGACGGCAACGGGAAAGAGACACCGACACGCGAGGATTGTACCGGCCGGATACCCGAAACTCAATCCTCTATTATTTCACCTGGCGCGCCATGCCCTCCGTGCGATAATCCTTGAATCCCGTTGAAAAACTTAGTAGAGTGATCCGTTGGGAGGAGCCTGGTCACGCGACCGGGCTCCGTCGTATCGAGGGGCAAATTGGCGGGGGCTGCGAGCCTTTTCACCATGGAAATTCGTAGCCGGCTCAAACGGTATCTCGTGGCGGGGCTGCTGGTGGTGACCCCGTTGTGGGGGACCTATCTGATCCTCAAGGCCCTGTTTTTCTCGCTGGAAGGGGTGTTGGGGAATCTCCTGCGGACGTATACGTCGTATTATATCCCCGGCCTGGGTATCGTGGCGCTGTTTTTGCTTTTGGTGAGCGTGGGGATGATCGCCACCAATATGTTCGGGCGCAAACTCGTCGTCCTCTGGGAGAACGTCCTCGCCCGGGTGCCGGTCGTCAAAACGATCTACCAGGTGATCAAGGCGGTGGTCGATACCCTGTCCATTCAGAACCGCGATCAGTTCAGCCGGGTGGTGCTGATCGAATTCCCCCGGAAAGGACATTATTCGATTGCGTTCGTGACGGGGATCACGCGAGGGGAGATCCAGCAGATCACGACCGAACGGTTGATCAACGTCTACGTGCCGACCACTCCGAATCCCACGTCGGGTTATTTTTTGTTCGTGCCCGAGAGTGAAATCATTCCGCTGACAATGAGCGTCGAAGATGGGATGAAAATGGTGGTCTCGGGGGGGATGTACACGCCGCCGAACGCGGGTGAGCCGATGCCCACCGTGGCCGGAGAGCGGCGGTGACGGCGCGCCGGGCGGCGGTCAAAGGCACGGCCGTCATCATTCTCGCGGCGGGCCAGGGAAAGCGGATGAGGTCCCGCCTTCCCAAGGTGCTCCACCCGGTCGGGGGCCGCCCGATGTTGGAGTCCGTGCTGGAGTGCGCCGCCGCGCTCAAGCCGGCTCGCACCGTGGTGGTCATCGGGCATCAGGCGGAAGCCGTGCGCGCGTGGGTCGGCGACCGGGCTGAGATCGCGCGGCAAGATCCTCCGCGCGGGACGGGGGATGCGGCTCGGTGCGGTTTGAAGAGTCTCCCGGGATTCCACGGCGTCGTGGTCATCCTGAATGGGGATACACCCCTCGTGCGGGCCGAGACCGTCGAGCGGCTGTTGGCGACGCACGGCGCGTCGGGCGCGTCGGTGACGCTGGCCACCGCGCAGTTGGCCGATCCCACGGGCTACGGGCGCGCGGTGCGCGGTCCCGACGGTGCGGTGACCGCGATCGTCGAAGAACGCGACGCCACGCCCGCGCAGCGACGGATCTCCGAGATCAACACCGGTCTGTACGCGGTCGAGGCCGAGTTCCTCGGTCGGGCGCTGACTGAATTGTCGGCCGACAACGCGCAGGGCGAGTACTACTTGACCGACGTCGTCGGCGCGGCGGTCGCCCTGAGACGGACCGTTCAGGCCCTGGCGGTGGACGCCGAGGAGGTGCAAGGCGTTAACAGCCGAGTCGATCTGGCGCGGGTCGAGGGGTTGATGCGCGCGCGGACGTGCCGGCGGTGGATGGAGGAGGGGGTCACGATCCTCGATCCCGCTCGAACGTGGATTGACGCGACGGTGACGATCGGGCCGGAGACGATCCTGGCACCGGGCGTGTGGCTGGAGGGCGCGACGGCCGTCGGCGCCGGCTGTACCATCGGGGCGGGCAGCCGCGTGACCGCCAGCCGGCTCGGCGACGGCGTGATGGTGAAGGACTATTGCGTGATCGAAGAGGCCGATCTCGACGACGGCGCTTCGGTCGGCCCGTTCGCCCACCTTCGCCCGGGAAGCATCTTGCGAAGGGACGCCCGGGTCGGCAATTTCGTCGAACTGAAAAAGGTCGAGCTGGGCGTGGGTTCGAAGGCCAATCACTTGAGCTATTTGGGCGATGCGGTGATCGGTTCTCACGTGAACATCGGGGCGGGCGCGATCACGTGCAACTACGACGGGGTGAAGAAATCCCGGACGGTGATCGACGACAACGTGTTCGTCGGCAGCGACAGTCAATTCGTGGCGCCCGTCCGCGTCGGCAAAGGCGCCGTCGTTGCCGCGGGGACGACCGTCACGGAGGACGTGCCAGCCGATGCGCTGGTCATCGGTCGGGCGGCACAGGTCGTGAAGCCCGGCTGGGCCAAGCGGAAACGAGGGAGGAGCGGGAAGAAGCGGTCAGCTCATAGCTCATAGGGAAACACGGATGGGGAAGCGTTGTGTGCCTATGAGCTACGAGCTATGAGCTAATACCCGGAGATTTCTCATGTGCGGTGTCATCGGTTATGTCGGTAAACAGCCTGCCGTGCCGATCCTGATCGACGGATTGCGGCGCCTGGAATACCGCGGATACGACTCGGCGGGTATTGCGTTTCTCCAAGATGGGACGCTCCATCTCAAGCGGGCGGTCGGGAAACTGGCCAACCTCGAGACCTCGTTGGGCGGCGTCGCCTTCACCGGGTCGATCGGGATCGGGCACACGCGGTGGGCCACCCACGGGAGACCCACCGAGGAGAACGCCCATCCCCACCGCGCCGGGCGCGTCGTGGTGATCCACAACGGAATCATCGAAAACTATCTGCCGCTCAAACGCGAACTGGTTGCCGAGGGGCGCGTGTTTCGATCGGAGACCGATACGGAGATCATCGCGCACCTGATCGACCGCGGGATGGCGGCCGGCCAGCCGCTCGATGCCGCGTTTCGCGCCGCGCTCGCGCGATTGAAAGGCTCGTACGCCGTGTGCGCCATGGCCGAGAGCGCCCCCGACCTGTTGGTCGCCGCGCGGCAGGGATGCCCGTTGATCGTGGGCGTGGGCGACGGCGAGCATTTCATCGCCTCCGACGTCCCGGCGATTTTGTCCCACACCCGCTCGGTGATCTTTCTGGAAGACGGCGACGTCGTGATCGCGTCGGCCGGACGGCTCGCGATCATCGACCGCCAGGGCCAGCCGCTGCCCCGGCCGCCGGTTCAGATTTCGTGGAGTCCCGCGATGGCGGAGAAGGGCGGCTACAAGCACTTCATGCTCAAGGAAATCCACGAGCAACCCCAGGCGCTGATCAACACGATTCAAGGCCGTATCTCACCCGAAACCGGACGCGTCTACGTCAACGAGATCGGGCTGACTCCCGAACGCCTTCGGAGCGTCACCAAGATCACGATCGCGGCATGCGGCACGTCCTGGCACGCCGGGTTGGTGGGCAAGTTTTTGATCGAGACGTTGGCGAGGGTCCCGGTCGAGGTCGATATCGCCTCGGAATACCGGTACCGCGATCCGATCATTGCGCCGACCGACCTGGTGGTGGGGATTTCCCAGTCGGGAGAAACCGCCGATACCCTGGGCGCGTTGCGCGAAGCCAAGGCGCGGGGCGCGAGCACGCTCGCGATCTGCAACGTGGTGGGCAGCACGATCGCGCGCGAGACGGACGGCGTGTTGCAGACGCACGCGGGCCCCGAGATCGGCGTGGCGTCGACGAAGGCGTTCACCTGCCAGTTGGTCGCTCTGCTCGAGGTGGCGCTGGCGCTTGGCTACGAACGGGGGCGGCTGGATCCGCAACGAGGCAAGGCGCTCGCCGACGCGCTCTTTCAGTTGCCGACCCACATCGACGAGTGGCTGCGACAATCGGCAAAGAGCGCGATCGACGTAGCGAAACAGTTTTCGCACCACGACAACTTCCTGTATCTGGGGCGCGGCATCAACTATCCGATCGCCCTCGAAGGCGCGCTCAAGCTGAAGGAGATCTCCTACATCCACGCGGAGGGCTATCCCGCCGGTGAGATGAAGCACGGTCCGATCGCGCTGATCGACGAGGGGATGCCGGTCGTCGTGCTGGCCCCGCGCGACGTGGCGTACGACAAGGTCATCAACGGTCTTATGGAGGTGAAGGCGCGCGATGGACGGGTCATCGCGGTGGTGACGGAGGGCGACGACGAGGCGGCGGGCAAAGCCGACGCCTCGATCACCGTGCCCGCGCTGGATCCACTGTTGATGCCGATCATGCTGGCGATCCCGCTGCAGCTTTTGGCGTACCACGTGGCGGTGTTGCGCGGGAGTGACGTGGATCAACCGAGAAATTTAGCGAAGAGCGTCACCGTTGAATAGCTCACGGCTCACAGCTCATAGCTCACAGGAAAGACAAACGACCGAGAGTGAACACCGAAAAGAGAGAGCTTGATTTTCCTATGAACTATGAGCTGAATACTTTTTTGGCTGATCTCAACCCTCCCCAGCGCGACGCGGTGCTGCACACCGAGGGGCCGCTCTTGATCCTGGCCGGGGCGGGCAGCGGCAAGACGCGGGTGATCGCGTACCGGATCGCACATCTGATCGCGTCGGACAGCGTGCATCCGAGTCAGATTCTCGCGGTGACGTTCACCAACAAGGCCGCGGGTGAGATGAAAGAGCGCGTGGAACTCCTGCTCGGGCCGGCCGGGCGAGGGGTCTGGGTCAGCACCTTTCATTCCGCGTGCGTCCGGATCCTGCGGACTCACGCCGAGCGGATCGGCTATCCGAGGGAGTTCGTGGTCTACGATTCGGGCGATCAGGTCTCGCTGGTCCGGGAATGCCTGCACCAGTTGGGGATCAACGAGGAGGTCTACAAACCCGCCGCGATCGCGCGTCGGATTTCCGCGCTCAAGAACCAACTGACGACGCCCGAGGCGTTTCGATCGGAGGCCCAGGACTTCGGGATGGAGGACAAGGTCGCGCAGGTGTATGCCCTCTACCGTGATCGGCTCCGGGCGTCGGGCGCGTGGGACTTCGACGATCTTCTGATGCAGACGGTGGCGTTGTTCGAGCGCGCGCCCGACGTCCTTCAGGCGTACCAGCGGCAGTTCCGGTATCTCATGGTGGACGAATACCAAGACACAAACCACGCGCAATACCGTTTGATCCGGCTGCTGGCGGGCGAGCGGGCCAACCTCTGCGTGGTGGGCGATGACGACCAGAGTATTTATGCGTTTCGCGGGGCCGACGTCCGCAACATCCTGGAGTTCGAAAAAGACTTTCCGCGGGCCAAGGTCGTGAAACTCGAACAGAACTATCGTTCGACCCAGGCGATCTTGGACGCGGCGTCGGCGGTCGTGGAGAAGAACGGCTCGCGGAAAGGCAAGCGCCTGTGGACCGAGCACCTCGGCGGCGAGAAAATCGCGGTGGCGAAGCTCGGGGACGAGGAGATCGAGGCCGCGTACCTCTGTCGCACGCTGCGCGAGCACCTGCGCGCGGGCAAGGTCTACCGCGACTTCGCCGTGCTGTACCGCACGAACGCCCAGTCGCGCGCGATCGAGGATCGGCTCCGCAACGACGGCATCCCCTACGTGATCGTGGGGGGCTTGCGGTTTTACGAGCGCAAAGAGGTCAAGGACGTGGTGGCGTATTTGCGGGTGGTGGCGAACCCCTCAGACGAGATCAGCCTCAAACGGGTGGTCAACGTGCCGACCCGCGGGATCGGCGCGACCACGGTGGAGCGGGTCGAGCAATACGCGGTGGAGCGGGGTATCTCATGGATCGAGGCGTTGCGCGCGCTCGTGACGGACCCGGATCGGCTCGCGGCCGCGTCGCGCCGCTCGATCGAGCGGTTTCTCGCGTTGATCGACGGTCTGCGGGAGGTCGCGCGCGGGGCCTCGGTGTCGAAACTGTTGACCGCCACCTTGGAGCGCGTGCAGTACCTCGACTTTTTGCGCCAGGAGCTCGGGCGCGAGGCCGAAGGCCGGATCGAAAACATTCAGGAGTTGTTCTCCGCGGTCGAGGAGTTCGAAGAACAATCCGACGACGCGACCCTGGCGGCGTTTTTGGACCGCGTGGCGTTGGTGTCCGACGTCGACGTCCTGGCGTCCAGCGGCGGGGCCGTGCCGTTGATGACCCTGCACTCCGCAAAGGGGTTGGAGTTTCCCGTGGTGTTCATGGTCGGTCTGGAGGAGGGACTGTTCCCGCATTCGCGCTCGCTCCAGGATGCCGAGGCGATGGAGGAGGAACGCCGGCTCTGCTACGTGGGGATCACCCGCGCCAGGGAACGGTTGTACCTGACCTACACCGCCATGAGGCGGCTCTACGGCTCGATCCAGTACAACGCGCCGTCGCGGTTCATCGAAGAGATCCCCGCCGCGTTAAAATGCGAGGTCTTGGTCGATGGGGGCCCGCGGGTGGGCTCGGTCTGGCCGCAGGCGGATGGACTGCCCGCTGATCCCAGAGTCAGGCTGAAGAGCGTCCCGCGCGGCGCCGCGGTCAACCCCTACAACCAGGAGGTGGGGGACTCGCCCTATCTCGTGGGAGTACGGGTCCGGCACCCCGTGTGGGGCGTGGGGACGGTTCAGAAGAGCGAAGGGGTGGGCGACGAAGCCCGCGTGGTCGTGACGTTTCGATCGGCCGGAACGAAGAAGCTGGCGGTCAAGTACGCCAGGCTGGAATTGGCATAGGGGCGTACGCCCCCGCACGGAGAGACCGTCATCATGGAGATCACGCGATCACAGGTCGAACACGTGGCGAAGTTGGCGCGGTTGGCGATCGGGGAGGAGGAGAAGGCTCTCTTCGCGCGGCAACTCTCGTCGATCTTGACCTACGTCGAAACGCTCAACCGTCTGGATACGTCGAACGTGGAGCCGACGTCCCACGTCGTTCCCCTCCAGAACGTGTTCCGGGAGGACGAGATACGGCCGTCGTTGTCCCGCGAGCAGGCGCTGGTCAACGCGCCGGACGTCGATGGTGGCTGTTTTCGGGTGCCGAAGATCATCGAGTAGGAGCCTGGTATAGATGCTGCGCCTAATGTTGCGTTCCAAAATTCACCGCGCCACGATCACGGGGGCGGAGCTGGACTACGATGGGAGCCTGACCCTGGATGAGGATCTCATCGTAGCGGCGGGGATGCTGCCGTACGAGCAGATTATGGTCTCCAACCTCCAGAACGGCGAGCGGTTCGAGACGTACGTGATCCCGGGCCCGCGCGGGTCGGGGATGGTTTGTTTGAATGGTCCAACGGCGCGGAAGGGCATGGTGGGCGACAAGGTGATCATTTTTTGTTACGAGCATTATTCCGAGACGGAGCTCGCTCGGTATAAACCGACGATCATCAAGGTCGACGAGAACAATCGGATCAAAGGGTAGGGACGGAAACGGGATGCAGATCGACGCGTTACAGCGACCGGAACTCGGGTTCATCCGCGCGCTGAGCAAGCGCTTTCCCCGGGCCCAGGTGTACCTGGTCGGGGGCGCGGTGCGGGATGCCATGTTGGGACGCGAGACGAAGGATCTCGACTTCGTGGTGCGCGGCGTGCCGGGCGACGGGTTGGAGCGATTTCTGGGCGGGCTGGGGCGCGTTCATTACGTCGGCAAGACGTTCGGCGTATACAAATTCGTGCCCGAGGGATGGGACCCGGCCGAAGCGATCGACGTCGCGTTGCCGCGCACCGAGCACTCGGAGACGCTGTCCGGCGCGTACCGGGAATTCGCGGTGCAGTCCGACCCCGCCCTGCGCGTGGAGGACGACTTGGGCCGGCGGGATTTCACGGTCAACGCGATGGCGCTGGACGTGGTCACCGGCGATCTCGTCGACCCCTACGACGGCAAGGGCGACCTGTGCAAGCGACGCCTGCGGGCGGTCGGCGATCCGGATCTGCGGTTCGCCGAGGACTACTCCCGGATGCTCAGGGGGTTGCGACTGGCGTGTCAGTTGGATTTCGAGTGGGAGGTGGCGACCTGGGCCTCGCTGTGTCGTCTGATGCCGCAGATCAACGCCGCGCGGCGCGAGGAGCCCATCGTTCCGCGTGAGACCGTCGGCCGTGAGCTCGTCCGCGCGTTTGCGTCGAATCCGGTGAAGGCTCTGGATCTGTGGGAGCGGAGCGGCGCCGTCGCGGCGGTGATGCCGGAGCTCTTGCCGATGCGGGGATGCCCCCAACCGCCCAACTATCACGCCGAGGGCGACGTGTGGGTGCATACCCGGCTGGCGTTGGAGCGGTTGATGTCCGCGGATTTTTCCGCGGAGTGGCCGGGCAAACGGCCGGACGCCGAGGTGGTGTTCGCCGTCCTGCTCCATGACGTGGCCAAGCCGGCGACGATCACGACTCCAGAGAAACACGGGACTGATCGGATTCGGTTCAACGGGCACGACCACGTCGGGGCGAGGATGGCGAAACAATTGTGCGAGCGGTTGAAGCTCTCGCAGTTCCCGCGCGAGTCGGCGTGGCACATCGATCCCGAGCGCGTGGCCTGGTTGGTGGCCCACCACCTCCTGTTGATCCACGGCGAGATCGCCGAGATGAAGAACTCGACGATCGAACGGTATTTCTTCACCGATGCCGAGGCTGGCGAGCAACTCTTGATGGTCATGTGGGCCGACGGCTCGGCGACCGTTCCGCTTTCCGGTATCCCGGATCTCTCGAATTATCGGGCGATGCGCGCGCGGATCGCCAAGCTGTTGGATCTGAACCGCGGCCGGAAGGGGCTCCCGCCGCCCTTGCTCGACGGTCGGCGCATCATGGCCGAGTTCGGCATGGCGCCCGGGCCGACCGTGGGTAAGTACCTTGCGCTGGTGCGCGAAGCGCAGCTGGCCGGCGAAGTGAGCACGGCCGACGACGCGGTGGCGTGGTTGCGTCGGCACGCGGGGGCGGCGGCGTAGGCGGAACACAGTGAGCGTGACAGATGGGGCGTACGGTGTACGTCCCTTCGGAGACGAGAGAGCGACGTGACGACCGAGCTGTGGAAACTGACGATCCATGAGGCCCACGCCCTGCTCAAGGCGCGCACGATCGGCGCGCGGGAATTATTGGACGCGGTGGAGGCGCGGGTCGCCGCGGTGGATGGGGAGATCCACGCCTACCTCACGCTCTGCCGCGAAGCCGCGCGCGCGCAAGCCGAGGCCGCGGATCGCCGGCTGCGAAGCGGAGAAGGTATTACGCCGCTGACCGGCATCCCGATCGCACTCAAGGACAACCTCTGTACGACGGGCGTCAAAACGACCTGCGCGTCGAAAATTCTCGAAGGATTCGTCCCGCCCTACGACGCCACAGTGGTCGAGCGCTTGCGCGGCCAGGGGGCGGTCTTCGTCGGGAAGACCAATATGGACGAATTCGCGATGGGGTCGTCGACCGAAAATTCGGCGTTCGGCGGGACGAAGAATCCCTGGGATCGCGCGCGCATTCCCGGGGGATCGAGCGGCGGGTCCGCTGCGGCGGTGGCGGCGGACGAGTGCGCGGCCGCGTTGGGGTCCGACACCGGCGGCTCGATCCGGCAACCCGCGGCGTGCTGTGGGATCGTGGGGTTGAAACCGACCTACGGCCGGGTTTCGCGCTACGGGCTGGTGGCGTTCGCCTCGTCGCTCGATCAGATCGGCCCGCTGACAAAGGACGTGACCGATTCCGCGTGGATGCTGAACGCGATCGCCGGGCACGACGCAAGCGATTCGACGTCGGCCGACGCGCCGTGTCCCGACTTCGCCGCGGGCTTGGGGCGCGGCGTGCGCGGACTGCGGGTCGGGGTGCCGAAAGAATATTTTATTCCGGGAATGGATCGGTCGGTGGAGGAGGCCGTGAGGGCCGCGATCGCCGCGTTGGAGCGCGAGGGCGCCGTGCCGGTTGAGGTGTCGCTGCCGCACACCGAGTACGCCGTGGCGGTGTACTATCTGCTCGCCACGGCCGAGGCCAGCTCGAATCTCGCGCGATACGACGGCATCCGGTACGGCCACCGCGCGAAAGCCCCGGCCGATCTCTTCGACCTCTACGCCAGAAGTCGCGCGGAGGGATTCGGTCCCGAGGTGAAGCGCCGCATCATGCTGGGAACGTACGCGCTTTCGTCCGGCTATTACGACGCCTATTACGCCAAGGCCCAGCGCGTGCGGACGTTGATCGCGCGGGACTTCAGTCGCGCCTTCGAACGGGTCGACGTGATCGCGACCCCGACCGCCCCGACGCCGGCGTTTCGCCTCGGGGAAAAGACGCAGGACCCATTGCAGATGTATCTGTCCGACATTTTCACGATCTCGGCCAATCTCGCGGGCGTCCCGGCGTTGTCGATGCCGTGCGGCTTCTCGCCCGACGGGTTGCCGATCGGGCTGCAGTTCATCGGGAAGACATTCGATGAAGAGACCGTGCTGCGCGCGGCGTTCGCGTACGAGCAGGTGACCAAGTGGAAGACCAGGAAGCCGGAGATCTGATTAAGAGGGCCTCACGATGATCAAGCAGCTTAAGATTAGAGGATATAAGAGTCTCAAGAAACTCGATCTCGAACTAGGGCCGCTTACGGCTTTGATAGGCCCCAATGCCGGAGGGAAGACCAATCTTTTAGACTTTTTTGCCTTTCTGTCCGAGGCTGTGAACGAAAAAATGCAGAAGGCCGTACCGGACCGGGGGGGATTCCAATCGCTCGTTTTCGCTGGTGGAGCAGACCGGATCTCGTGGGACCTAGAGTTCGGACCAGTTGGAACACTGCCATTCGAGGAAAGCGGAATTCGTTATAAAGTGGAACTCAAAGGTATACGTCATATGCACACGATCGAATCTGAAGAGATAACCAAGGACTCGATGCCATTAGTCACCGCGCGCAAAGGGAAGGCCACCTTTAGGAGAATGTCACATAAGGCATTGGAGAATCTGGATACCACCCCCGAAATGAATTTAATGGACTCGGAACTTTCGATCGCTCAGGTGAGGGACCCCCAAGCCTATCCGACGCTCGATAGAGTTCGTACTTATATTGCATCATGGACGACCTACGGTAATTTTGACACCGGCATAAATTCGTCTATTCGGCAGGCCCAGTTCGCGGGTCCTGACAACAGGCTCCTCCCTGACGGGAGCAACCTAACAACAGTCCTTTATTCCCTCAGGAATCACTCCGAATATCGATCTGAATATGGTGAAATTTTAGAGACGTTACGAGTGGCCTATTCACATTTTGAAGAATTAAACTTTCCGTCGGAATCCCAAGGTAAAATTATCCTCCATTGGAAGAGCAACAATTTTAAGAGAAGTTTTTCTTCGACATTTCTTTCCGATGGCACTCTTCGATTTCTCTGTCTTGTGACAATATTGCTTTCGCCGGACCCGCCACCCTTAATCTGTATCGACGAGCCTGAGCTGGGATTACACCCGTCCCTTCTTCGTCTCATTGCGGATCTTTTGAAGAACGCCGCTGTGCGCACCCAACTCGTTGTGGCCACCCATAGCCCGCAGTTAGTGAGTTGTCTGGACGCAGAGCAGGTGGCCGTTGTTGAATCCGAACAAGGTGCCACGACGATCAAACGGCTAGCCGACAGACCCGACCTTGAAAAATGGTTGAAGGATTTCAGTCTTGGTGAGTTGTGGACTATGGGTGAGTTGGGTGGACGTCCTTGAAGGTCGTTCTTTATTGTGAAGGTGAGTCAGAGATGCGCATGGTGGACGCGATGTTGAAGCCATTTCTCCACAAGTCAGGTTGGCGAGGTCGTTTGCATCCCAAAAACATGGAGAACGGTGGAGCCTTTCTTCGCAAGATCGGTCGGGTGGTTGAAAATACATTGAGCCTCGGTGAGGCAGACCGTGTGTTTGGCCTAATGGATCTGTATGGAACGGTAATTCCATATCCCGCTGGCCTTCACGTACCGGAAGCGAGGGCGGAATATCTACAAAACCACCTGAAGCGCTTAGTTCCGGAAACTTATCGCCCTCATTTTCATCCCCATGTGGCTGTTCACGAGCTTGAGGCGTGGCTTCTAGCGGATGAGAGCGGGTTGATAGGTCGCCTACGACACTCGGTTCCTCCGTGGCCTAATCCGGAAAAGGTCAATTTTGACAAACCTCCTGCTGCCCATGTGAACGAACTATTCCGAAGACATCTGAAAATGACGTATGGAAAAGCTGTAGACGGAGGTCGGCTCTTTGGGAAAATCAATCCCGACATCGTGATGAATAAGTGCCCTCACTTCAAGTTGTTCATTGACGACCTTATGACTGTGACGTCATGACAATCACCTCTTCTACCCGAGTTGCCTATGAGACGGTCATCGGGCTGGAGGTCCACGCGCAGCTCTTGACGCGCTCCAAAATGTTCTGCGGGTGCGCGGCGGCGTTCGGCGCAGCGCCGAACACGCAGGTGTGCCCTGTTTGCCTCGGCATGCCAGGCGTGTTGCCCGTGGTGAACAAATTGGCGGTGGAGTTTGCCGTCCGACTGGGATTGGCGATGCACTCCCGGATCGCGACGTCGAGTCGCTTCGCCCGCAAGAATTATTTTTACCCCGACCTCCCCAAGGGCTATCAGATTTCGCAGTACGAACTGCCGTTGTGCGAAGGCGGGTGGCTCGATATCGCGGTGAACGGCGGGTCGAAACGGATCAGCCTGGTCCGGGCCCATCTAGAGGAGGACGCCGGGAAGAACCTTCACGAGATGGGGGAGGGCGCGAGCCACGTCGACCTCAATAGGGCGGGCACTCCGCTGCTGGAGATCGTCAGCGAGCCGGACCTGCGTTCCTCGGACGAGGCGGTCGCCTACTTAAAGGCGCTCCGGGAGCTGGTCGTGTACCTCGGCATTTGCGACGGCAATATGGAGGAGGGGAGTTTCCGCTGCGACGCCAACGTCTCGATCCGCCCTCGCGGAAGCGAGCAGTTCGGGACGAGGGTGGAGCTGAAGAACATCAACTCGTTTCGCTACGTCAAGCGCGCGATCGAGTACGAGGTCGAGCGACAGATCGGCGTGGTCGAGGACGACGGCCGCATCGTGCAGGAAACACGGCTGTTCGACCCGCAGCGGGGGGTGAGCGTGTCGATGCGCTCCAAGGAGGCGGCGCACGACTATCGGTATTTCCCGGACCCCGATCTGGTGCCGATCGCGGCGCCCGAGGCCTGGATCGCCGGGATTCGGGCCGCGCTCCCCGAACTGCCCGAAGCCAAGCGCGCCCGATTCGTGAGCGAGTATGGGATTGTGCCGTACGACGCGACCGTGTTGACCGGGAGCCGGGCCCTGGCGGATTATTTCGAGGCCGCCATCCGCCACGGCGCGCCGCCGAAGACCGCGGCGAATTGGATCATGAGCGAGCTCCTCGCGCAGCTCAATGCCGAAGGAGCAGAAATTGAATCCTGTCGCGTCACCCCCAAGGCGCTGGCCGCGCTCTTCGCGTTGGTCGACGCGGGGACGATCAGCGGCAAGATCGCGAAGACCGTCTTCGAAGAGATGTACCGGACCGGCGACGAGCCGGACGCGGTCGTTGCCGCCAAGGGCCTCGTGCAGGTCAGCGATGCGGATGCGCTCGTCGCGGTGATCGACCAAGTCATCGCCGACTCGCCCAAGGAACTCGCGCAGTATCGATCCGGGAAGGACAAGCTCTTCGGCTTTTTTGTGGGTCAGGTGATGAAGCGGACCGAAGGCAAGGCCAACCCCGGGAAGGTGAACGAATTGCTCAAGGCGCGCCTGGACGCCACGAACGCATGAGGTGGTCTCGGTGGGCGGGGATCGCGCTCGGGATGTTGATCGCAGGGGTGGGAGTCTCGGCGGGAGGGCGGGCGCTGGAGCGCAGCCCGACGTTCTGCGTGTCGTGCCACGAGATGGAACGGCCGGGGAAAGGCTGGAAAGTATCCGACGCGGCGGAGCATCATCCCAACTGCATCATGTGTCATTCGGGGCCCGGCCCGTTCGGGGTCGTGGAAGCGCAGATGCGCGGACTCGCGATGATCGTCGAGCACTTCGTCGAGAGCGAGAAGGAGTTGCGGGGACCCTTCAAGGCGAAGGTGCCCGATCGATTCTGCGTCCAGTGCCACGATCGGGCGAAGATCGAGTCGCCGCACAAGAAACTGCCGACACAGGGCAAGGCGTGCCGGGAGTGCCACAAGCACCGGGACGGCTGGGACTTCGCGGGCGAGGTCCGCGAGTCCAAGGGGGATAGCGGGGGACGGGAGAGCGACCCATGAGCGAGATCGTGCAGGTCTATGGGCGGGAAATTCTGGACTCGCGGGGCACGCCCACGGTCGAAGCGGAGGTGGTGCTGGACAGCGGGGCGACCGGCCGCGCGGCGGTGCCGTCGGGTGCGTCGACCGGGGAGCGCGAGGCCGTGGAATTGCGCGACGGCGACGCCAAGCGGTATCGCGGCAAGGGCGTGCTCAAGGCCGTCCGCCACGTCAATGAAACGATGGGCCCCCAGCTCGTCGGATACGAGGCCTCCGAGCAACCGTTGATCGATCGGATGTTGATCGATCTCGACGGCACGCCGACGAAGCACAAACTGGGCGCGAACGCGATCCTCGCCGTGTCCCTGGCAACGGCGCGCGCGGCCGCGGGCGAGGCGGGCGTGCCGCTGTATCGGTACCTCGGCGGGATGCGCGCCCGGCGATTGCCCGTGCCGATGATGAACATCCTCAACGGAGGCGCCCACGCGGACAACGGCATCGACCTTCAGGAGTTCATGATCATCCCGCGGGGCGCCGCCTCGTTCGGGGAGGCGTTGCGGATGGGGGTGGAGGTGTTCCAGGCGCTCAAGGACGTGCTGCGCAAGGCGAAGCACACGACCGCGGTCGGAGACGAGGGAGGATTCGCGCCGCGGCTGTCCTCCAACGAAGAGGCGCTGGCGCTGGTGATGCAGGCCATCTCCGACGCCGGCTACGAACCCGGGCGCGAGGTCGCGCTCGCCCTGGACGTGGCCTCCAGCGAGCTGTATTCCAAAGGCAAGTATCGCTTCCGGGCGGGCAAGACGGTCGACCGGTCCTCCGAGCAATTGGTGGACTGGTACGAGCGGTTGCTTGATCGCTTTCCCATCGTGTCGATCGAGGATGGCATGGCCGAAAACGACTGGAAGGGATGGCGGGTCTTGACCGAGCGGCTCGGTTCCCGCGTCCAGTTGGTGGGGGACGATCTCTTCGTCACCAATGCCGCGTTGTTGGGTCGGGGAATCGCCGAGGGATGCGCCAATGCCGTGCTGGTCAAACTCAACCAGATCGGAACGCTCACCGAGACGCTGGAGACGGTGGACGTGGCTCAGGCGGCGGGGTATGGCGTGGTGATCTCGCACCGCTCGGGAGAAACCGAAGATACGACGATCGCGGATCTCGCGGTGGGCGTGAACGCGGGACAGATCAAGACCGGCTCGCTCTCGCGCACCGACCGCGTCGCGAAGTACAATCAACTGCTGCGCATCGAAGAAGACCTGGCCGAAGCGGCCCGATTCGACGCGGCGGAGGTGTTCGCCGTCTCGCGGTCGAAGGGACGAGGGTGAGGAGAGGGTGCGATGATGAGCGGAGGTGAGCCATCATGAACGCGGGGGTCCGCAGGAAGGTGCCCCGGGGAGGTCGGTGGTCGCGGTCCAACCAGCGGAGGGGTGAGGCCGTGCAGCGTGACCGTCTCGTCCAGGTTTGCGCACTGACGATCGCGCTGCCGTTTCTGGCATGGCTGGTGGTCACGTTGCTGTTCGGAGAGCGGGGTCTCTTTGCGTTTTCTCGCATGGCCGATCACCGCGAACAGTTGAGTCGCGACATCTGGTCGATCGATTCGGAGAACGCCACCTTGCGCCAAGAGATCGAGCAACTCAAGAAAGACCCGTTGATGATCGAGGCGCTCGCCAGAGAGCGGTTGGACATGGGACGGCGCGGCGAAATCCTGTATCGCTTCGATGCGCCGTCTTCGGTTTCGCGGTGATGGTCGTGATGACGGTCGACCGGCGACAGCCAATGCCCGCGGTGCAGGATGGGGAAAGGTTCCGCAGCGGAACCATCGCCATGGTAGGCCGACCCAACGTCGGCAAATCGACGTTGATCAACCGCCTCGTGGGAGAGAAGGTGGCGATCGTTTCGGACGTGCCCCAAACCACGCGGACCAGGGTACTGGGCGTCGTCCACCTTCCCGAGGCGGAACTCGTGTTACTGGACACCCCCGGAATCCATCGTCCCCGGCATCGCCTCAACGAGGCCATGATTCGCGCGGCTCGCGCCGCGCTGGACGAGGCCGACGTGATCTTTTTCCTGATCGACGCGACCGCTCCCCTGGGTCCGGGAGATCGCGCGATTCTCGATCTGATTCGGCAGCACCGCGTTCCGGTCTTTTTGCTGCTGAATAAGGTCGATCTGGTGGCGAAGCCGCTCGTGCTTCCGCTCATGGATGAGGCCAGGCGCCTGTTCGAGTTTGCCGAGATCTTCCCGATCTCGGCAAAAGCCGACGCGGATTTTACCGCGCTGCTGCACGCCGCCGTTGCCCGATTGCCCGAAGGCGAGGCGGCATACCCCGAGGACGAATACACCAATCAGACGGTCCGTACGATGGCGGCCGAGCTGATCAGGGAAGCCATCCTCCACCGGACGCGCGAGGAGGTGCCGCACGCGGTCGCGGTGCGCATCGACGAGTTCCTGGACGATGAGGCGAAGGCCTTGACGACGATCAAGGCCACGGTCCTGGTCGAGAAAGCTTCACAGAAGGCGATTCTGATCGGAGCGGGCGGGTCGATGATGAAGCAGGTTGGAGAGGAGGCGCGCAAGGAAGTCGAGCGCCTGGTCGGACGTCGCGTCTACCTCTCGCTGTGGGTGGTGGTGGACGAACACTGGCGGCAGAGCCTACGCACGCTCCAGGAATTGGGCTACGTATGACCGACGCCAAGTTCGACCTGATCGTGGAAAGTTTCCGGAAGTTTTTGCGCCGGGGTGCGATCACGCACCTCTCCAACATGGTCAACAAAATGCGCCCCGCCGACGTCGGCCAGGTGATCCGTCACCTGCCCGCGATCCAGGAACAACGGACGGTGTTCGAGGTGATTCGCGACGTCAAGATGAAGGCGGCGGTCTTGAACGAGACGGAGGCTCCCATCATCACCCACCTCCTGCTCGATATGCCGCCGCACGACGTGGTGGGCATCCTGCGCGAACTGGCCTCGGACGACGTCGCCGACATCTTGGGCCACCTGCCCGAGGAGAAGGCGCAAGAAATCCTGCAATTGATGAAGGTCGAGGAGTCCGAGGAGGTCGAGGATCTCCTCCAGTATCCCGAGGAGACCGCGGGCGGCATCATGACCACGGAATTCGTCTCGCTGCCCGAGGAGACGACGGTCAAGGACGCGATCGCCCACTTGCAAGAAACCTCGGCCAAGCAGATGGTGTTCTATCTCTATGTCACCGACGGCGACGGACGGCTGGTGGGGGTGGTGTCGCTTCGGCAGCTCCTCACGGTCCATCCCTCCGCGCCGCTTAAGAAGATCATGACCACCGACGTGATCAGCGTCGTCACCGACGTGGATCAGGAGGAAGTGGCCAAGCTGGTGGCGCGGTATAACATCCTGGCCATCCCGGTGGTCGATAAAGAGAACAAGCTGGTCGGGATCATCACGGTGGACGACGTGGTGGACGTCATCCGGGAGGAGGCGACCGAAGACATCCTCAAGCTCGCCGGCGCGACCGAAGCGGACTTGTTTCAAATGTCCAGCCTGCGGGCGGTCAGGATGCGTTTGCCGTGGCTGTTGACCAGTCTGGTCGGGGGGATGGTCACCGGCGTCTTTCTGTGGTTTTTCCGACCGGCGATCCAACACGTGATCGCGCTCGCGAGCTTCATCCCGGTGATCACCGCCATGGGGGGCAACATCGGACTGCAGACCTCGACGCTGGTGGTGCGGGGACTCGCCACGGGGCGCATCGAGTCGGCGGATCTTCGCGCCGTCTTCTTCAAGGAACTGGCGGTGGGCGTGCTGATGGGGGGGATTTGCGGGTTCATCGTCGGCGTGGTCGCCCATCTCTGGCACGGACCGGCGATGTTGGGCCTGGTCGTGGGCGTGTCGATGTTCGCCGCGATCACGATGGCGGCGGTCATGGGAACGCTGGTGCCGCTGCTCCTCCGCCGCATCGGGGTCGATCCGGCGATTTCATCCGGTCCCTTCGTCACGGCGTCCAACGACATCACCGGGCTGGTCATTTACCTGAGTCTCGCCACCGCGCTCCTGAGTTACCTGACCTGAGGGCTCCCTCGGCGTATGCTGCTTGAGACCCAAGCGATCGTCCTGGCAGGGCAGAAACTGGGGGAAGCCGACACCTTAGTCACGTTGCTCACGTTCGACCACGGCCTCCTCAAAGGCGTGGCCAAAGGCGCGCGCCGGATGAAGAGCCGGTTCGGCAGCTCACTGCAGCCTTTTTCGTACGGAGAAGCGATCCTCTTCGGAACGCGACCCACCGTCCTCCGCCGAGTCAACCACGTCGATGCCATCCACTCGTTTCGGGGGTTGCGTGAAGACTTCGACCGGATGATGGGGGCGGCCACCATGGCGAACGCGACCCGCACGCTCTTGCCCGAAGAGCAGCCGTCGCGCGAAACGTTCACCCTCCTACTCCGTGCTTTTCGGGCCTTGGAGGGCGGTGAAGACGTCGCCCGCGTGGTCGTGTTCTTCCTCTTGGCCTTGCTCCGGGCTGCGGGGTATCAGCCGAGGGTGGACCGTTGTCTCGTCGGTCGGCACGCCTTCTCCGACGCGGGCGCGCGCGCTACACGGTGGGTGTTCGTCCCGCAACTGGGCGGGACCGTCTGCGCGTCCTGCCACGCGGACCTGGCATCGAACATCGAGACGGAACGGCCACCGGCCGTGCCGCTCTCCTCTGGCGCCCACGCCTTCCTTCGGCAGGCCGTTCGGATACCGCCGTCGCTGCGGGATCGGCTCAAGGTCGACGGGCTTCTCCTGCAGGAAGTCCAGTCGCTGATCGAGGCCTGTCTTGCCGCCCGCGCGCGTCGCGTGATCAAGCGCCCGATCCCCTTCACGACAAGGGATGCGGCGCTGGCAGGCGTCGGCCCTTCCCACGGATGAATGCGCGGCTCCTTCGCGACGTCTAAGTTCGGTGAGGATGGTGTGAGGTCCGGCGAGGACGGGGAGGAACCGACCGAGGCACCCGACGACGTCTGGGTCGCCAAAGCCCAGAAAGGCGATTCGAACGCATTCGGGGAGCTTGTCATCCGTCATCGCCGGCGGGCCTATCAGGTCGCGTTGGGAATGCTGGGCCATCACGAAACGGCACTTGATCTGACCCAAGAGGCGTTTGTCCGCGCGTACCAGAGCCTGGCTCGCTTTCGAGGAGACGCGAAATTTTCCACGTGGTTGCGTCGCATCGTGACGAACGTGTGTCTCGATTATCTGCGGAAGGCCGAACATCGCACGCCAGCGGCGTCGTACGACGAGGCCATCGGCGTCGACGATGACGATCCGGACGGCGTTCGATTGGCGAGCACCCTGGAATCGCCGGATACGGGGGTGTGGCGCAAGGAGCTGGGGACTGCGATTGTCGCGGCCATGAACACGCTGACCCCCGAGCAACGCGCAGCCTTGGTTCTGCGCGAGATCGAGGGGCTCTCCTACGAGGAGATCGCCAAGACCCTCGAGTGCGCGACCGGAACCGTGATGTCGCGGTTACACTATGCGAGGAAACGGATGCAGGACTTGTTACGGGAACATTACGAGCGGTAGGGCGACGATGAATCCTCGGGAATGTGAAACGGTCGAGCCGGTGCTGGGTGCGTTGGCGGATCGCGAGCTGTTTGGAGCCGAGCGTGAGACCGTGGTGCGCCACCTGGCGCTCTGCGCCTCCTGTCGCCGGACGCTCGAAGACTACCGCGTCGTCGGGGTGGCGCTTCGGGAAGGGATTCAGGCCGGCTCGGAGCGAGACCTCTCGGCGATCACGTGGCCGCCTCGCCCGGCGCCCGAGCCGGCGCGCGCCTTGACTCGATGGCGGCGCCTCATCTATGATGTCACGCGTTGGGTTGATCCCTGGCCGGTCTTGGCTGGAGCCGCGGCGCTGATCGCCCTGGTCGTCGGGGTGTGGTTGGCTCAGCCCGTGCCCTCGCCCGTCGACATCGTGGAGATCGAACGGGTGGACGCGGCTGGTCCCGTCATGGTGATTCCTGGCGGCGGGGGAAAAATGACGATCATTTGGCTGTTCGACGCCGACGACCAACCGGATGTGACGCCCACCCCGATATGACGCGAACCGTTCTCTCCATTCAGGTGCTCGTCGCTCTTCTCCTTGCACAGCTCGCGGTGTCCGTTTCGGGATGGCCGCAAGCCCCCGTCACCCTGACCGTGCAGGTCATCCACGCGTCGAACTCCGGCAATGCCGTCGACCCCGCGCTCGCCAAGATCCGCGCGCAATTGGGGTCGATGAAGTACTCTCACTACAAGCTGCTCGAGACCCGTCCGTTTTCCACCACGATCGGCGCGAAACACGCGATGCCGCTACCCGGGGGCAAGACCCTCGATCTGTACCCCTACGGTCTGTCGGGAGGCAGTATCGAACTCATGGTGACGATCACCGATGGGTCCAAACGCCTCCTGGACACGACGTTTCGATTGGCCAATGGCGCAACGATTCTCGTCGGCGGCCCAGCCCACGCCGACGGCGTGTTGATCGTCGCGATCTCGGGCTCGTTCTAGTCTACAGATTTCCGAGTGCGGGACCACCACAGAAAGCGAGTCCAACCATGTTGGGAGACAGCGTAATGCGAAGATTCAAACCAACGGTCGTCATCGGCATATGGTTGATCGCGGGAATTGCGGGATGCCAGCCGGGGCAGTACACGGCGAAACGGCACGCCCCGGGCTATCAGCCCCCTCCCTCTCAGAGCCAGCGGACGATTGTCTTCCGGGCCAAGGTTTCTGCGTTGCCGAGCGGGCCTCTGACCGAAGGAAAGGGAGCGGATGACGTGGTCGAAGTGGTGCTCCCCGGTCGGGTGTACGAACGGCCGCTCAAGGTGGAGCCCGTGACGAAGCGAGACGACGCCGATCGCAGCGCACCCGAGAAGGCATCGGCGTCAGACTTTTCCGCGTTTCGATCCGGCGATCCGGAGTGGTTACGCGAGAACTTCACCGAAGATGACTACCCTCGCATCAAGGGACTTGTGGAAGATGTCAACACGCGAAAAAGAAATCAGGCGCTCTTCAAAGGGTACGATCGAAAGGCGATCGTGGCGCGGTGTACATACAAGGAGTACGTATTGATGCTCGTGCAATACGATGACGCGAGAGACCAGGGGATCGTTGAGACGTATCAGAAGGTCAAGGGTGATTGGAAACGGACGATGGCCATCTCCGGCGACGACACGGTCGTCGTGTTGCAGAGTGCGTTTCGGTCCGGGGAATTCGTTGAGCAAAAGAAGTAAGCGCCGTGTGCCACCTGGGTGGGAAGCCCTGCCTTGAATAAATGTCCTCGATCTTCGTCTGATCGGTAGAATGGCGAAGGATCCGGATGCCGGGGAGGACACACCATGAGTCGGACACGAGTGGTCGGATTAGTGGCGTTGGGCGCGGTGTTGCTCATGGGAATCGGGCCGGCGGTGGCTTACGACGACGAGTGGGACGAGCGTGACGATGAGAGGGCGGCTGACCTACGTGGCTCGGTGTTGGTCGAGATGCAGGGCTTGGACGCGTATGGCGAGTGGGTATGGGTCCACGACCACGGGCGCGGCTGGCGCCCGCGCGTGGAGCACGACTGGAGGCCGTATTGGCGCGGGCACTGGGCGTGGAGCGGTCAGTGGGTCTGGGTGTCGGCCGATCCGTGGGGCGATCTGCCGTCCCACTACGGCGAGTGGATCTGGTCGGCGCGTGAGGGCTGGGTCTGGATTCCCGGCACCGAATGGGCACCGGCCCGCGTCGTCTGGATCGTCTCAGGTCCCATCATCGCGTGGGCGCCGATCGGCATCGACATCTCGATCGGTCCCGACCCGCGTTTTTGGACCTATGCCGATGCCAGGGCATTCGATGGTCCCGTCGTCCGCCCCCACCGCATCCCGCCACCGGCTATTCACCTCCGCGGCAGGATCCGCAACGACACGGCCCGCCTGATTGTTCCAGAACCAGTCACTCCGCGTAGGGAACTTCGCGTCATCCCGCCACGCGCCGCGACTCGTCCGTTCGACGAGTCGCGGCGCGCAATGACGCGAGGACTTGGCTCGAATGGCGATGTTTCGAACGGTGAGGTCGACGCGGGCGCTCCTCCTTCCCGAGGTCGGGACCATGGGAAGGGGCGAGGTTTTGAGCGACGAGAGCTTCGGTAAATCGGGCGGTCGAGAGGGGCCTGGAATTCGCCTTAAGCCGTTTGGGCCCGCAGGGTCCGTCCCAGCAACCGTGCCAGGGCTGGGATACCGAAGAGGCGGAAGCCTCGGAGCGCTTCGGGGGGATGGCCGGCAACGCAGACGATGGGCACGGTATCGGCGACGCCCATGATCAACGGTTTGCCCGAGCGCATGGGCACGCCGTTTACCAGGACGCCGGGCGAGCCCAGGGCCGAAACCAGCTCGGCGATGAAATCTTTTCCGCCCACCGCCGTGCCGCCCGCGATGACGATCATCCCGCAATGGGGGAGCGCGGCCTTCAGCGCGCGCAGGAACGTATCCAAGTCGTCGCGGATGACGCCGTAGACTTTGGGAATGCCGCCCTCCTGACGGACGAATGCGGAGAGAGCCGGCGTGTTACAGTCCCAGATCGCGCCCGGCGTGAGCCGCGCGGTGTGGGGAATGACCTCATTGCCCGACCCGAAAATGCCGACGATCGGTTGGGTCGAGACTGGGACGGTGTCCCGGCCCTGTGACGCCAGGAGGCCGATCTCGTCAGGCCCCAGGCGAGTGCCTTTGGGAATTACCACCGTTCCGCGCGTGACGTCGCAGCCCTGGGCTTCGATGTTGGCGCCGGTTTGGGCGGGGCGCGTGGTCGTCACGGTCCGATCCGTTCGCTGAACATCCCATTGTCGAAGAACGGCGAGCCCTCCTTCGGGAACGGCGCTCCCCGTGGTGACTTCCAACGCCGTCTTGGGAGCGACAGCTTTCGGCGCGGGCTGGCCGGGAGCGATCGCGCCCGCGATCGTGAATGAGACGGGGTGCGTCTCTGACGCCGAAGGGGTTTCGTCGGCGTGGACCAGATACCCTTCGAGGATCGAGCGGGCGTACGGCGGCGAATCGACCGCGGCGGTGATGTCTTCGGCGGTCACGCGTCCCCACGCGTCATCCAGGGATACGCGTTCAATCGCTTTAGGACCGGATGGAAACGCAGGAAGAAACGTGTCCAGCGCGGCTTGGACCGGATCCCCTTGGGGGGCTCCGCCGGGGGGACCGGATTGGGGAGGGCGTTCCGGCATCTGAAGCGGTTAGGCGGGCGCGCACTCCGCGCCGCTGACCAGCATACGGCGTCGGCGGATCGCCGCCAGCATCTCGTCGTTCGTAGGGTATTTGAATTCTTCGACGCCCGCCTTGGCCGCTTCCTCCCGCTCAGCTTCCGCCAAGAGGACCAGGTCTTCGCGAGTCACGGCGTCGGGTTGACGGGATTCCAAAAGGGTCTTCAGTTCCTGGTAAATCTCCTCGAGACGGGTTCCGGCTTGGGGCGGACGGTTCGCGAGAGAGCGTTGAACGACCTCGGTGCACCACTCGCCGTCTCGCTTCGCGATGCCGACCAGGCCTTCGCTCGCCTTGCGCGCCCAGCCGGCCACAAACAGCCCATCGAGCGGTTTGCCGGAGACTTCGTCGTACACCTGGAACAAGGCGTCGTCGGGCTCGTTGCCGGACGGGGTGGGGTTGGTGATAAACATCCCGTTCTTATAGGGCAAACCGACGGTGTCGTCGACCCGATCACCGACCGCGAAGATCACGCTGTCGCACCGGATCTCGTCGAACGTTCCGGTATTTTGCGCGGCCGTGTCGTCGCCCTTGCGTTCCAAGCGGGTGTTCTCGACCTCAAGCGCCCGAACGCGGTTCTGCGCATCGACCAACATCCGACGGGGCGACGACAAAAAGCGAAAGCGCATCATCGTGCCGCTGATCGCGGGATCGCACTTCTTAAACTCTCCGACCATCTCGGTGTGGACCTGATCGGGGTTCTGGCCGACGGCTTCCAACCGCCCGCGGATGCGAGTGAACTCCCGGACGAGCGCATCCTTGTCGATATTGGAGCAGACGGCGTGGGTTTCTTTGGGGTTGTATTTGCGCTCGGCCGGCCCGCGCCGGACGACGGCGATGACTTCTTGGACCTTCTTATCCCGGATCAGCCAATGCGCGATGTCGATCATGACGTCGCCGATACCGATCACGGCGACGCGCTGCCCGACATCGAAAGGCCGCTCGGAAAAGCCGGGAAGCTGATTGTAGTGGTAGACCACGTCCTTGGCGTGGAACACTCCGGCCGCGTCGTCGCCCTCTACCCCTATGGTTTTCGTGCCCTGCGCGCCGGTGGCGAACACGATCGCGTCGGCGCCCAGCCCTCGAAGTTCTTCGACCGTCAGTTCTTTACTGCGCCCGACGCTAACGTTGCCGAAATAGAAGACGTTCGGCCGGGAGAGGATTTCGCGGTAGGTCTTTTGCAGGCCGGTCCGAAGACGGTGCTTGCTGGGGAAGATGCCGTACTCGGCGAGGCCGCCGACTTTGCAATCGCGATTGATGATGATCACGCGGTGGCCGTTCTTGGAGAAAAGATTGGCCACCGCCATCCCTGCGGGACCCGCACCGACCACCACGATGCAATACCCGTCCTGCGCCTGACTCATACACGCTCCGTTTCGGCTTCATTGAAAATGGGAAGCCGTTGTCTCATCAAGGGAGTGATTACGTTCCGAAGGTCTTCATCCTAGCCGAGGGGGCTGAACGAAGTCAACGACAAACATACTTGCAGGGGCTAAAAGTCCCTGAAGAACGACGGGAGGATAGGTCTTTGGACCTAGCAGAGTAGCGAGAAACTCAGGAAAATCTGCCGGCCGCTCAAAACACTCCGGAGGAAAGCCCGCGGCGAGGAGGAACCCGGGGCATACGGGGAGACCCCTGGGCGTAATGTTCGACGACTAAACGCGCGTTAGGGACCAGTGTATCGACTGACGCCCCCGTAGGTGCCGAACCACTTGGCCCCGGTGCCGTCGATGGTGACCGCGTAGACCGCGTCGTGGTAAAGGCCGTCGGCCGTCGTCAACGTGGTAAATCCGCACTGCGACGTGGGCGCAGAATCAACACGACTAGGTTTTTTCCGGGTGGCTGAGCAATCGCTTTCGTCGAACCGGCTGACGCCGGCATCGGTGCCGATCCACAAGACGCCGCGGCGATCGATGGCGATCGAGTTCACGACGTTGCCCGCCAAGCCGTCGCGGGTGGTGTAGTTCTTCCACCGTCGTCCATCGAATCTCGCCAGGCCGCCGCCCCAGGTTCCGAACCATTTGACCTGCCTGGAGTCGATCATCGCGGCCAGCACGTAGTTGGGGTTGTAGTCGGCGATGGTCTTCTCGGCTTGTTGATGGTGCGGGCTCGGGGCCACGTATCCGCCGGACCGCTGTTCCTCCGGGCTCGGGGCGTCCGCGCCCAAGCCGTCCGTGTGGGTCCAGCTTTTCCAGCGTTTGCCGTCGTACATCGTGACGCCCCCTTCGGTCCCGAACCACAATCGGCCCTTGCGGTCGGCCGTCATCGAGTAGACCCACTTGTCGGCTAGACCGTCGGTGGTGGTGTACGTCGTGAAGGTTTTTCCGTTGTAGCGGCTGGCCCCCTTCCAGGTTGCGGCCCAGAGCGTCCCGTCTGGTCGAAACAGGGTTTGATACACCCAGAGGTCGCCCACGCCTTCACCGGGTTGATACCGAGTATAGGATGCGTGGTAATTCCCGGTGGCGCCGACTCCGTAGGGGGTATACGTCGTCCAGTGATCCGTGCCGTCGAAGCGCGTCAGCCCGCCGCCGTACGTGCCGATCCAGGTATCGCCCTTGGGACCGACCGTGATGCCCAAGATGACGTTGCTCAAGAGTCCGTCCTTCGTGGTATACACGCGGTGCTGCTCGCTGGGGATGTGAAATTTCAGCACGCCGTTGGTGGTGCCGATCCAGATCGAGTCGCCCTGCACGGCCAGCGCGCGCACGAGCGCACCGATTCTCCAACTCGTCCACAACGCATCGGTCTGGGCCTGGACGGGGAGGGGAACGGCGAGCAACAGGGCGAGCGAGATCGGGATGGATCGAACGTTCAGCCTTCGCCCCACTTCAATTTTTCCCGCAAGATGCCGTAATAGTTTTTTTCGGGCGCGCGAATCAAGGTGATCTTGTGGTCGGCGGCTTTGATTTCGATGACGTCGTCGGGGCGCAACGTGAACCCGACCTGGCCGTCGAACGTCACCATCGCGCCGTCTTCACGGCTCGTTATCTTGACCTGGACGGTCGCATTGCCGGGAATGACGATGGGTCGATTGGTCAGCGTGTGGGGGCAGATGGGCGTAAAGACCAGCGCCTCCACCATGGGATTGACGATCGGTCCGCCCGCCGAGAGGGAATACGCGGTCGAGCCGGTGGGGGTCGCCAGGATCAAGCCATCGCCCCGCAGCGAGGTGACGAATTGCGAGTTGATCGAGACCTCGAGCCGGATCATGCGCGCGAGCACGCCTTTGCTGATCACGGTGTCGTTGAGGCTGTACGACGACACGACGCGCTCGCCCTGGCGGAACACCTCCGATCTGATCATGAGGCGGCTGTCCGGGGTGCCCTCGGATTTAAAGATCTTTTCGAGGGTGAAAAAGACTTCGTCCAGCGTCACCTCGGTCAGGAAACCCAGCCCGCCAAGGTTCACGCCCAGGATCGGCACGTTGCGGTTCTCGATCAAACGCGCGACGCTCAAGAGCGTGCCGTCACCGCCGACCACGATCATGAGATCCACCAGCGGAGGGATCTTCGGCTTTGCGTAGCCTGATTTTGCCCCAATGAGCTCTGCCGTGTCGGTATCGAGGAAGACTTCCTTCTGATGCTGACCCAGCCAGGTGACGAGCTGCTCGACGATGGGCTTGGCGTCGTGGTGGTGGTACTTGGCGATAATCCCGATTTTGTTCACGGACGTAGCGGCCCGAAATGAGAACCCATTGTAATTCGGTGGTGGAGGCTTGTCAATTTCGACGGTGTTTTCTCGTGTAATTGCACGGACGACGTGGATTCCCGTACAATATTTTTCATCTTCCGGATCGCGTTCGGGCCCACCGCGGACCCACGGCGGGTCGGACGAGAAGGAGCTCCACGATGCGCTACCGACGAATCAGTTTTCGTTTCTCCGAGGTCATGACCGGCACGGACATCAGGCTTCTCGGAGATCCGTGGGCCGTGCTCCCCAGGATGGTGATCGCGAGGCCTCAGTGGCGGCCGGCGGCGGACCTGTACGAGACGCCCGACGCGTTCGTGGTAAAGGTCGAGCTTCCTGGCGTTTCCGAAGACCGGATCGAGATCACGCTGTATGAGGACGCTTTGGTCGTGGAGGGGACCCGGCGCTGCGAATCGCCTGAGGACGTCCGCTACCACGGCGCCGAAATTCGCTACGGCCCCTTTCGTCTCGAGGTGTCGATCCCCTCTGCGATCGACCGGGAACGGGTGACGGCCCGATACGAAAACGGTTTTCTGTGCGCCCGTCTTCTCAAGGTTGATCGGAGTCGCCCATGACCGCCGAACGTTCCGACGAGGACGTTGACCTGACGCTGCCGAGCGCGCTGCCCGTCCTTCCGGTCCGCGGGATGGTACTGTTTCCGATGGCGGTTGCCCCGGTCCTGGCGGGGCAGAGCCGGTCGGTCCGGTTGATCGACGACGTCATGAAGGGCGACCGGTTGATCGCGGTGGTCTGTCAGAAAAGTTCTCAGGCAACGCCCGCGGGTCCGGACGATCTCTACCGGGTCGGAACGGCGGCCGTGATCCTCCAGTTTCGCCGCAGCGGCGACGACACGATCCAACTCATCATCCAGGGGGTGGAACGGATCAGGATCAGGGATTTTTCCCAGACCGATCCGTACTTGATCGCCACTATCGATCGCGCCAAAGAATCCGACGAGACCGGGCTCGAAATCGAAGCCGTGGCCCGGTCGGTGCGCGATCTGTTCCGCCGCTTCCTGAGCATGACGCCGGACATTCCCGACGAGGTGGGCCGGGCCGTGGAGTTGATCGAGGATGTCCGGCAGGTGGCCTCTCTCGTGGCGGCGGCTTTGCCGATCGAGACCGCGGTGAAACAGGAGTTGCTGGAACAGGATTCGGTGGGCGCGAAGCTACGCCGCCTGGTGGACATCCTCCAGCACGAAATCGCGGTGCGGGAGCTGGGCAAGAAGATCGCCACCGAGACCGAAGAGACGATGACCAAAGCGCAGCGGGAGTACTACCTGCGCGAACAGATGAAGGCGATCCAGAAGGAGCTGGGGGAGGGGGAGGACGGCGAGCGCGGTGGAGTCCGAGAATTGCGCGAACAACTCGACCGCGCCCATCTTCCCGCCGAAGCGCGGCGCGAGTCCGAGCGCGAGTTGGCCCGCTTGGAACGGACGCCCGCGGCGTCCCCGGAACACGGGATCATCCGGACCTACTTGGAGTGGATGGTCAACCTGCCGTGGAACCGCGTGACGGGCGAGACCATCGACGTGGACCTCGCCCGCAAGGTGCTGGACGAGGACCACCACGACCTTGAAAGGATCAAGGACCGGATCCTCGAATACTTGTCGGTCAGAAAACTGCGCCACCAGCGCGGCCTGGAGAAACCCGGGGAGGTCCCGCACGAGCCGATCCTGTGCTTCATCGGTCCGCCCGGCGTTGGCAAGACCAGTCTCGGACACTCGATCGCCCGGGCGATGGGCAGGCGATTCGTTCGGATCAGCCTCGGAGGCGTCTCCGACGAGGCCGAGATCCGCGGTCATCGACGGACCTACATCGGCGCGATGCCCGGCCGGATCATCCAAGCGCTGCGGCGGGGCGAGACGGCCGACCCGGTTTTTATGCTGGACGAAGTGGATAAGCTCGGCGTGGGGATTCACGGCGATCCGTCCGCCGCGCTCCTGGAGGTCCTCGACCCGGCCCAGAACACGACGTTCGTCGACACCTACCTCAACGTGGCGTTCGATCTCTCCCGGGTGCTCTTCATCTGCACCGCCAACACCGAAGGCACCATCCCTCCGCCGCTGCTGGATCGGATGGAAATCCTGCGCCTGTCAGGTTACACGGAAGAGGAAAAGCTCCAAATCGCGCGGCGGTTTCTGCTGAAGCGCCAGTTGGCCGCCCACGGTTTGCGGGAAGACGAACTGACCGTGGCCGATGCCGCGATCCGCGGCGTGATCCGCGGCTACACGCGCGAGGCCGGCGTACGCAACCTCGATCGCGCGCTGGCGACGCTCTGCCGTAAGATCGCGCGGGAAATCGCCGAACACCGGCGCGACCGGGTGGCCGTCGAGGCCGAGACGGTGGAGAAGTTCCTCGGTCCGCCGAGACACTTCGAGGAGACGGCCGAGCGGATCGACCGGCCCGGCGTCGCGACGGGACTCGCCTGGACGCCGACCGGCGGCGAGTTGCTCTTCATCGAAGCCGCCGTGTACCCCGGCAAGCAGAACCGCTTGATCCTCACCGGATCGCTCGGCGACGTGATGCGGGAGTCGGCCCAAGCCGCGCTCTCGTTCGTGCGATCGCGGGCCGAGTCGTTGGGAGTGGAGCCCACCGCGTTCGACGACAAGGACGTCCACATCCACGTGCCGTCGGGCGCGATTCCCAAGGATGGGCCCTCGGCCGGCGTCACGATGACCACGGCGCTCGCTTCGGCGGTGAGCGGCCGGCCGGTACGAGCCGATCTTGCGATGACCGGAGAAATCACCCTGCGCGGGAAGGTCCTGCCGGTAGGAGGGATCAAGGAGAAGGTGCTCGCCGCGCACCGAGCCGGCATCCGCACGATCATCCTTCCCAAGGGCAACGTCCGCGACCTTGATGAGATCCCGGAGTCGCTGCGCCGAGAGCTGGAATTCGTCCCGGCGGATACGATGGGCGAAGTCATCCAGCGGGCGCTGGAGCCGGCGCGAATCACGGTGTAGCAGAGAACACGGCCGGCCCTGCGGGGACGAGGTCGGCAAAGATAAAGCCGTCTCGCTCGACAATGTCGCCGACCTGAACGGCGATCGGAGCCGTGAACATGGGGCCGTCCCAGGCGAATGAGTGAAACTCGCCGTTCTCCCCGCAGGGGTCAGACCCCTCGGGGAGCGACGAGAGCAGGGCCTCGTCGAAGGCGCGGCCCGCCAGCTCGAGGGGCACCCGGCGCGGGTCGACGCACGTGAGATAGGCGCGCAACCCTCCGGCGATCATTTCCCGCGCTAACGCGCCGGTGTCGCGACCCCACAGCGGGAAATGACCGACCATTCCAACCCGAGCGAGTTGGGCTTCACGGTAGGCGCGCACGTCTTCCAGGAAGAGGTCGCCGAACACGATCTGCGTGACTCCATCGGCTCCGGCGGTCTCGAGGGCCGATTGCATGGCGGCCTCGTATGCGTCGTTAGGGCAGGGCGTCGGAATGGACACGCGGTGTAAGGGGAGGCCCAGCGCTTCGCTCTGGGCCTGAAGGAGCTCATTCCTCACGCCGTGCATCGAAACCCGCTGGTAGGACTCGGTGATGGTCGTCAGGATTCCGACGACCTCGACCTCCTTCGCTTGTCGCGCGAGATGGAGCGCCCACGCGCTGTCCTTTCCGCTGCTCCAGGCCATCCACGCCCTCGGTGTGCCCATGGTTTTTGATCTCCGCGTCGGGTCGATGAGGATTTGCCGCTGGACCGAGGAGACGATACGGATATCCATCGGCCGTGTCAATTCGAGTCACGAACACACAATGGGCTGTGGACGAGAAGAAAGGAGTCTACTGCCGAGGGGCGCTCGAGGTCCCGAAGAGGGATATTGTTCCTCATGATGTTGAAAGATTTGATGAATCGTTGGCTCAAGAATTGGGCAACCTGCTCATTCACGCGCCAATCACGCCTGATTCCGCTCAATCCGTCACATTATACTCAGGTTATCCACAGAGAATGTGGACAGTTTCACAGACAGGTTTCGGATGGATGTGCCAGGGTGATTGACGATGGATTCACCCGCTTGTTACAGTACGCCGCTCCCGCTCTTATAATAACGGGCCATCACGTACCACGATAAACACCACGATGCCACTACTGCACCTCGACAACGTTTCGCTGGCGTATGGTCCTCGCCCATTGCTGGAGGATGTAACGTTGGAGATTCGCCGAGGGGAACGGGTCTGTCTGGTGGGACGCAACGGCGAGGGCAAATCGTCCTTGATGCGCATCGTCAGCGGCGGAGTCGCGCCCGACGCCGGCAGCGTCTGGATCCGTCCCGGCGCGCGCGTCGCGCATCTGGCGCAGGAGGCCACGCTCGACAGCCGCGACGCCGTGTTCGACGTCGTGGCCGGGGGGCTCACTGAACTGGGACAGTTGCTGTCGCGCTATCACCGCGCCGCCGCGGAGTTCGCGCAGACGCACACGCCGGCCGGCGAGCGGCGCCTCTCGGCATTGCAACACGAGGTGGAGGCGCGCGGCGGCTGGGCGCTTGAGCAGCGGGTCGAAACGGCGTTGGCTCGTCTGGGCCTGGACGGCGCGATCAGCGTGCAGGCCCTTTCCGGAGGATGGAAGCGGCGCGCGATGCTCGCACGGGCACTGGTATCTGAGCCGGACGTGTTGTTGTTGGATGAGCCCACCAATCATCTCGATATCGAGGCCATCACGTGGGTCGAAGAGTTCCTGGTCAACTACGCCGGCGCCGTGTTGTTCGTCAGCCACGATCGCGCGTTTCTCAAGCGGCTCGCCACGCGTATCGTGGAGTTGGATCGGGGACGACTGAGTTCCTGGCCCGGCAACTACAACGAGTACCTCACCCGTAAAGCCGAGCAGCTCGCCGTGGAAGCGCACCACAACGCCCTGTTCGACAAGAAGCTGTCGCGAGAGGAAGCGTGGATCCGCCAAGGCGTCAAAGCCCGCCGCACGCGTGACCAGGGCCGCGTGCGCGCCCTGGAGGCCTTGCGCGAGCAGCGCCGCTCACGCCGGGACCGCGTCGGCACCGCGAAGCTTCGGCTGGAAGACGCCGAGCAGTCCGGTCAACTGGTTTTCGAGACCACACACGTTCATTTCAGCTACGGCGAGACCGTCGTGATCCGAGATTTGACCACGCGCATCATGCGCGGGGATCGGGTCGGCCTCATCGGCCCCAACGGCGCGGGTAAATCCACGCTGATCAAACTCTTGGTGGGTGAACTCGAACCGGACAGCGGCCGCCTGTATCGAGGCACCAACCTGCAAGCCGCGTACTTCGATCAGCAGCGCGCCCAGCTCGACCCCGCGGCGCTGGTGATGGACAGCGTGGGCGGGGAGAATCAGATGGTCACGATCAACGGCCGGAGCCGACACGTCGCCGGCTATTTGCAGGACTTCTTGTTTCCCCCGGACCGCCTGCGATCTCCAGTCAGTACGCTGTCCGGCGGCGAACGCAACCGGCTGCTCCTCGCGCGGCTCTTTACCCAGCCCGCCAATCTGCTGGTCATGGACGAACCCACGAACGATCTTGATGTGGAAACGCTCGAACTCCTGGAAGAATTGTTGATCGACTACCAGGGCACTCTGCTCCTGGTGAGTCACGACCGCGCGTTTCTCGATCACGTGGTCACGAGCTCGCTGGTGTTCGAAGGAGGAGGTCTGATCGCAGAATACGTGGGTGGGTATAGCGATTGGCTGCGCTATCAACAGAACAAGGTCACCCGAGAATCGGAATCGCAGCCGCATGCGAACGCACCGGAGCCCGCTCGCGCGTCATCAGCCGAAAAGGGCGGTAGTAAATCCCGTAAGCTTTCCTTTAAGGAACAGCGAGAACTCAATTTATTACCTGGACAAATCGAGTCGCTCGAAACTGAGCAGTCACGGCTGCACACTGCGGTCAGCGAAGTAGGGTTCTATCAGCAGTCGGGTGAGACGATCGCGGCCACGTTGGCGCGTCTGGAATCGGTCACCGGCGAACTGGAAGCCTGTTATGCCCGTTGGGAGGTGCTGGAGTCGCAGGCGACGGCGCCGGGATAAACGCTCGTTACCTCTGGGTGCTGATTCCCGGAAAGGTGGGCCGGACTCTCAGCTTGGCAGGATCCGGCGGGCGCCGAGGAACCGCAACCGCCAGTGCTCGGTCCCCAGGCTGTCGATCTTCACGGTCCCATTCGTGCTCGGCGCGTGGATGAACTGGCCCTCACCCACGTACAGCCCCACGTGGAGCGACCGGGTCCGACCTACCTTGAAGTAGATGAGGTCGCCGGGTTGCAGGTCGATCGGAGAAATCGGCTGGCCGATCTGGACCTGGTCGTGCGATTTCCGCGGCAGGGTGATCCCAGCCGCTTCCTGGTAAACGTAAAACACGTATCCCGTGCAGTCGAACCCTTCCCGAGGGTTCGTCCCGCCGCGTTTCAGCGGCGTGCCGAGATAGGATTGGGCCGTCTTCACGAGATTCTGCCGCACGTCGGACACCGACCGAGGTGGGGCGGCGAGCAGCGCCTCGTAATCGAGGGCCTGCGGTGCCGGGTGATCGTCCACGGTGAGATAGGGCGCGCCGCTGCACGCCGCAACGATCACGACCGCGGCCACAACGACGGCACGATCGATGGCTTTCATGCGCGAAACTATAACAGAGCGACGAGGTCTGGCAAGGGGTTTCCGCGTTCAGATCAGGCCGCCGCGGGTGGGCGACGTCCTGACACGTCTCCCTCTCCGGTCAGTCTCCCATCCGGATCGCCACCCGATCCCGTCCCAGTCGATCTGTTTCGCGGAGACGCTTCAGGAAATACTCCCGCAGGCCCAATTCGTTTACCTTGACTGCCGTTCGGTGAAACACGTATCATCGAGGCAATTTGGTCGCCACAACCCACATAGCGCACCCGTGACACCTCTCGTCCCAGCCCCTCACTCGAACGCCTAGGAGCGTCTTCCCTCCGGGTTCCATTCCGGATCACGAGCGTCCATGCCCGCCCCGACTATCCAAAGCCTGAATGAACTGCGCGCCGCAACGGCGCGACGACGCACGTTCGCCATCATCAGTCATCCGGACGCGGGAAAAACGACGGTCACCGAGAAACTCCTGCTTTACTCGGGAATGATTCGGACCGCCGGGATGGTCGGCCGGCGAAAGGGCGGCACGCTCGCGACGTCCGATTGGATGGGCATGGAGCAGGAGCGCGGAATTTCCATCACGGCCTCGGCCATGCAATTCGCTTACAAGCACACCGTCATCAACGTCTTGGACACCCCGGGCCATCAGGATTTTTGTGAGGACACGTATCGGACCCTCACCGCCGCCGACAGCGCCATCATGGTCATCGACGCGGCGAAGGGCGTCGAGCTCCAAACCCGCAAGCTCTTCGAGGTGTGTCGGCTGCGCAAGATCCCCGTGCTGACGCTGATCAACAAGATGGATCTTCCGGGCCGCCCGCCCCTGGAACTCATGGCCGAGGTGGAAGAGGTCTTGGGCATCGAAGCCAGCGCCGTGAACTGGCCGGTGGGCTCGGGCCGGGAGTTCGTGGGGGTCGTCGACCGCTCCACCCGAACCCTGTTGTCTTTCACCAAGGTAGGGGTCGGGGGTGCGGCCAGGGCCGGCGTGACCCGGATCCCGTTCGACTCGCCGGAGATCGAGGCGGTCCTCTCACCCGAACTGCGTGCACAGGCCCGCCACGACCTGGATCTCCTCGACGTGGCCGGCAACCCCTTTGCCCGCGAGCGATTTCTGCTGGGCGCCGTCACCCCGGTCTTCTTCGCGTCGGCGTTGACGAACTTCGGGATCGAGGCCTTCTTCGATGCGTTCGTGGACCTCGCGCCGCCCCCGGGCGCCCGCCCAGCGGATCAGGCCGACGGTACCGAGACCCAAGTGGACCCGATCACGACGCCGTTCAGCGCGTATGTCTTCAAGCTCCAGGCGAATATGAACCCGCGCCACCGTGACAGCACGGCGTTTCTCAGGGTCTGTTCGGGTCGATTCACGCGCGACATGGTCGTCAAACACCACCGCCTGGGGACCGCGGTCCGGCTCTCGCGGCCCCACAGCCTCGTGGCGCAGGAACGCACCACGGTCGACGAGGCCTATCCCGGTGACATCGTGGGCATCGTCAACCCCGGGCTGTTTTCGATCGGGGACACCATCTCGCTGACCGACGACTTCAATTTCAAACCCTTGCCGCAGTTCCAGCCCGAAGTGTTCGGCCGCATCTTTCCCAGGGACGTCGGCAAGCGCAAGGCGTTCGACAAAGGCCTGGGCCAAATGGCCCAAGAAGGAACCGTGCAGATTCTCCGGAGCCTGACCGAGACCGATTCGTACATCGGCGCCGTGGGGCGCCTACAATTCGACGTGCTCCAGTATCGTCTCAAGAACGAGTACGGCGTGGAGACGACCCTGGAGTCGCTTCCGTTCCAGTGCAGCGCGTGGCTCGAGGGCGACCCCGAGACCTTCAAGCCACCCTACACGTCGATCGTGGTGAAGGACCGCCTCGATCGCGCCATGGTTCTCTTTCCCAACGCTCTTGCCAAGACCTACGCTCAGGAACGGAACCCTGACCACGCGCTCTTGGCGCTGGGCTAGGAGCCCGTCCATGAACCTGGGCGCGCCGAGGATGCGAACGTTACACGGCCCGGAGGGATCGTAATGAGCGGAAACCCCAAGACTCAGAACATGGCCTTGTTCTGCGATTTCGAGAATGTCGCCCTCGGCGTGCGTGACGCCAAAGCCGCCGAGTTCGATATTCAGAAGGTCCTGGAGCGCCTGCTCCTCAAAGGTAACATCGTCGTGAAGAAGGCCTACTGCGACTGGGAACGCTACAAGGAATTCAAGAAACCCATGCATGAGGCGGCCTTCGAGCTGATCGAAATTCCGCACGTGCGCCAGTCCGGCAAGAATTCGGCCGATATCCGCATGGTCGTCGACGCCCTGGACCTCTGCTACACCAAGGCGCACGTCGACACCTTCGTGGTCATCAGCGGCGATTCTGATTTCTCGGCGTTGGTCAGCAAACTGCGCGAGAACAACAAGGTCGTGATCGGGGTCGGCGTGAAGCAATCCACCTCGGACCTGCTGATTTCCAACTGCGACGAGTTCATCTTTTACGACAATCTGGTGCGCGAGGCCGGAAAGCAGCGCCGGGCTACGCGCAAGACCGCCACTGCCAAGGCGGTGCGCAAGACGGGGCCGCAGGACGAGGTCGAGAAGCAACAGGCGGCGCTTGAACTGGTACTGGAAACCGCGGCCGACCTGTTCGAAGAGCGAGGCGAAGAAGAGAAGGTGTGGGGGTCGATGGTCAAGCAGGCGCTGAAACGGCGCAACCCCGGCTTCAGCGAAGCCCATCACGGTTTTCGGACCTTCGGTGAGTTGCTCGAGGACGCACAGGCGCGCGGGCTGCTGGAGCTGGAGTACGACGAGAAGTCGGGCGGGTACATCATCAAGCGCCTCCTGCAGGAGTAGGGCCGATCGCGGAAACGCTCGGAGTACCTTGACCCGTCACCCCTCCGCGGTCTATGCTGCGGCATCGTCCCGACACGGGTCGGACGCCGTGGATCGGCCGCGCAGTTCGTTTGAACAGATCAGTGGAGTGTTGCCCCGCGGCCGATCCTGAGCAGACGCGCGATGCCAAAATCTCAGAAACGACCGATCAATACATTGTTCATCGCCAACCGTGGCGAGATTGCCTGCCGGACGATTCGCACGTGCATGGAGATGGGCATCAAATCCGTGGTCGGCTATTCCGACTGCGACGCGTTGGCCTATCACGTCCGAATGGCCGACCAAGCCGTTCACCTCGGCCCTTCGCCCGCCAAGTTGAGTTATCTGGACACGGCCAAGGTGATTGACGCGGCGCGGAAAACCGGGTGCGACGCGGTGTTTCCCGGATACGGTTTTCTGTCCGAGGACCCGGAGTTCGTGCAGGCCTGTCGCGACGCCGGGCTGATCTTCGTGGGACCCAGCGCGGAGGTGATCGCGCGGATGGGCGACAAGATCGCAACGAAAGACACGCTGGCCGCGGCGGGCGTGCCCGTGATTCCCGGCCTCCGCCAAGTGACCTCCGCGCCGCAGGTCATCCAATTCGGCAACAAGGTGGGCTGGCCGATCATCGTCAAGGCGGTGGCCGGCGGGGGCGGCAAGGGCATGGTGCGGGTGGACGCACCCGATCAGGCCGCCAAGGCGCTCGAGCAGTCGATCTCCATCGCGGGCAAGCTGTTCAGCCACAGCGGCGTCTACGCGGAGAAGTACATTCGGAGCGCCCGCCACATCGAGTTTCAGTTCATGGCCGATCAGTACGGCGGGGTGATCCACCTCGGCGAGCGCGAGTGCTCCATCCAGCGGCGGCATCAAAAACTGGTCGAGGAGGCCCCCTCGTCGTTGTTGACCGAGACGCTGCGCAAGGAGATGGGCGCGGTCGTGGTCAAGGCGATGAAGGAGATCGGGTACGTGACCGCGGGCACGCTCGAGTTTCTGGTGGATCCCCAGATGCATTTCTACGCGATCGAGGTCAATCCCCGGATTCAGGTCGAGCACACTGTCACCGAAATGGTCGCCGGTCTCGATCTGATCCGTCTGATGATCCGCACCGCGAGCGGCCAGCCGCTGACCGTCCGCCAGGAGGACATCGTCCTGCGGAGTCACGCAATCCAGTGCCGCGTCAACGCCGAGGACCCCAAGAACAATTTCGCCCCGTCGTTCGGGACGGTGACGTACCTGCGGCAGGTGAGCGGCCCGTTCGTCCGCGCCGACACCGGGGTCTACCAGGGGTGCGAAATTCCGCCGTATTACGATTCGCTGATCACCAAGATCTGCTCGCTGGCCAAGGACCGGGCGACCGCCATCGAGCGGATGTGGCGCGCCCTCTGCGAGTATGAGATCTGGGGGATCAAGACCACGATCCCGCTGCTCAAGAAGATCATGGTGCATCCCGACTTCGTGGCCGGGCGGTTCGATACGAGTTTCATCGAGACGCATATCGAGGAACTGCTGAACTACGTGGAAGAGGAGGACGAGATCCTCAGGCTCGCCCGCTTCGTCGCCGAAATCACGGCGATTGGAAAGAACCCGTACTGCCGCTAGGCACACCCTTGAAGCGCGCCGACGTGCATCCCAGCTTGACCCCCAAAGAGAACGTGGCGGTCCTGCGCCGCGATGCGCGGATTTATTTCACCAACACCGCTCCGCGCGACACGGGACAGAGCGACTTCAAGAACCGGCACACCCTCTACGACCTGATCACGCTCGCTCCGCTGTACAACCGGAGCGGGTATTTCTCCGTGGAGAACCACGGCGGCGCGCGGTTTCATCAGAACCTCCTCCAAAACAAGATCGACCCGTTCGAAGAGGCGGCGTTGTGGAAGGAACGGATGCCGGACGTCATGACCCAGACGCTGATCCGCTCGACCAACCTCTGGGGCTACCGGATGTATCCGCGCAACGTGATCGCGCTGTCGGTCAAGGCATTCCTGCCGTACGTGGACGTGTGGCGGTGCTTCGACTTTCTCAACTATGTCCCCAACATGATCCCCATCGCGGAGGAGGTCATGAAAGGCGGCAAGCTCTTCGAACCCGCGATTTCGTTCTCCACGTCGGACGATTGCACCAACGCCTATTACCTCAAAGTCACGCGGGAGATCCTCAGCCTGACGGGCGGAGCCAAGGAGATCGTCCTGTGCATCAAGGACATGGCCGGCGTGGGCTCGCCCAAGCGCATCGCCTCGCTCATCGACGCCCTGCTGCAGAAGCACCCGTCGCTCGTCATCCAGTATCACCGCCACACCACCGACGGCCTGGCCGTGCCCGCGCTGGTCGCGGCGGCCAAGGCTGGCGCCAAGATCCTCGACGTGACGGACGACCCGTTCACGCGCTACTATGGCCACGCGCCGGTCCGGTCGGTCAACGCGCTATTACAGGAGCAGGGGCTCCGCACCAATCTCGACCTCGGCGCGGTGGACGACGCGAGTCGCGTGGTTACCGACTTCATCGGTCACTACCAGGAGTTCGAGTCCCAGTTTCGTGGATTCTCGTATAAAGTCACGGAACACCGCATGCCGGGCGGCGCATTCCCCAGCTCGTTCGAGCAGGCGGTGAAGGGCGACTTCCTCCATTTGATGCCGCACATTCTGCGTGGGATGAGCTACGGCAACCGGTTCATCAAGTACTTCGACGTGACCCCGGGTTCGCAGATCACGTGGACAACCTGGGTCGGGATCGTGCAGTACCACTTCAAGGAAGGCGGGTACAAGAAGGTCGAGGGTCTGTTGGATCTCTGCGAGCGGTTCATCGCCGACGGCCAACGGGTCGACACGCTCAGTCCCGAGGATCGCGAGCGCCTCTCTGGGCTCTATACCCACGCCACCGACGATCTCAAGAGCCTGCTGTTGGGCCGCTACGGCCCGCTGCCGTTCGGATGGCCGGCCGATTGGGTGTACCAATCGGTCTTCGGCGACGGCTGGCGGGAACGCGTCAAGAAGGACCGCATCGAAGCCTCGCCGCTGGCTGAGAAAAAGAAGGAAAACATTCAAGCGATCGAGCGCGAGTTGGAAACCAAGATCGGCCGCCGCGCCACCTCAAACGAGCTGGTCCTGTACCTGCAGCACCCACGCGCCAGCGTGGACTTCCTCGCGTTCCGCCACAAGTACGGCGACACCACGGTCCTGCCCACGCCGGTGTGGTTGGACGGGTTGAAGGCGCTGGGCAACGAGGTCCGCTTCAAGGCCCAGGGCAAGCCCAACACGATCAAGCTGGTCTCGATCGGGGCGGAGGTGGGAGGCGTGCGGCACGTCGTGCTCGCCGTCAACAACACCATGCACGTCTTCCCGGTGGAGATGCCGGCCGCCAAGGACCGCCTCGGCGTCGGTCCGCGCGTCGCCAACCCCCTGGTCAAGAACGAGGTCGGCTCGCCCATGATGGGCAACGTCTGGCGAATCGGCGACAAAGACCGCGTCCTCAAGGTGGGGGATATCGTCAAAGAGGGCCAGGAAATCATGAACCTCGAGGCGATGAAGATCGAAACCGCGATCCTGTCCCCCATGCGCGGGGTCATCAAAGAAATTCCGATCAAACTCAATCAGGCGGTGGTGGAAAAACAGTTGTTGATGGTGATCGGCGAGGTTCCATGGACCGAATCGAAGCGGAAAGGCGTTGCGGCGAAGAGCGCCAAGAAGTCCGGTTGACCCACCTCCGGTAGAAGGTGTGCCAATGGCCCCGCGACCATTGATGAGCCGATCGATGCCACGCGCTCCCAGTTGCAGGTTCTGGTTGAACCTACAGAAACAGTAACGATGATTCGATGGCCCTGAACGCCACCATTTATAAAACCGAATTGCACATCGCCGACATGGACCGCCACTACTACCGGGATCATGCGCTCACCATTGCGCGTCACCCATCCGAGACCGATGAGCGCATGATGGTGCGTGTTCTGGCCTTTGTCCGACACGCCCACGACGCCTTGTCGTTCGGCAAAGGACTGAGCACCGAGGACGAACCCGACCTCTGGCAAAAGGATTTGACCGGAGCCATCGAGCTGTGGATCGATGTGGGCCAACCCGATGACAAAAGTATTCGCAAGGCCTGCAGCCGCGCGAGACAGGTCGTTATCTATTCCTATGGCGGCCGCAGCGCCGATTTGTGGTGGGAGCAGAATCGAGTCAAGCTCGAACGGGCGAAGAACCTCGCGGTGATGAATCTCCCGGTCCACACCACCCGCGCTCTGGCCAAGCTCGTCCAGCGCGACATGCAGTTGCAATGCACCATTCAGGAGGGACAGATCTGGATGGGTGATCGAGATGAGTCGGTACAGGTCGCACTGGTGATACTGAAAAGCTCTCCGGACCCTGGTCGCTGACGAGTGACGTGACGACTGCGATGCCGGCGGTAAAGGCGTTTCTAGGGGGCGCGGCTCCGATTCCAGGGGGCTGCTCACCGACATGCCTTGGAGAAACAACGGCGTCAGGACGCCTTCTTAAGTTGACGCCGGACGGGCGGGAGGAACCGCTCTGTTCCCATTTCACTCCACGTTCGCGGCTCCCCGAATAGGTATCCTTGGACTAAGTAAATACCCAAGGATCTCATCACGCTCAATTCCTGCTCAGTCTCGATCCCCTCGGCAACAATTCCGTCGGTACAGGTTCTCCTCAGCGCGTGGATTAAGTCCTGCAAGACCGCCTTGAACTGATTTGAGGAGACGGCCTGCACGACCGTGGCCCGGTCCAGCTTGATATAATCAGGTACTAGGCGGGCGATAAACGGCAGGGAGACGAAACCTGCTCCGAAATCATCGATAGCGAATTTATACCCTGCGCTTCTCCATTTGCGGGCCACCTCAAGATGGTCCTCCACGTCCTGTAATGCCTCTCCTTCTGAAATTTCCAGCACGACCTCCATCTCAGGCGGCTTGGGCGGCACGTCAAGGACTTTCAACACGTTAAAGTCCACGTTGAGAAACAGCCTTTCCAGTCCGGTTTCCTGGGCAGCCTTAATCTGCAAGCGAAAACACAGACTTTTGAGCTCGTTGAGCTTGCCGATGGCAAGATATCTCCTAAAAAGGGCCAAGATACTGTGCTTGCCCTGAGGGTCTCGACGGGCTGTTGCTCAAATCGATTGATTCCTTGTCGGGATTATGGTATCGTGGGCCATCCACGGAGGGATGGCCATGATGGGACAGCAACCGCCCCGCCAGGAGAAGCTGTTCTACC
>JACXTT010000832.1_pt1 | contig 52471 bp, 53 predicted proteins | sample 9270951 | NCBI WGS metagenome assembly JACXTT01 (sample SAMN15532306, study PRJNA645909) | rock metagenome | isolation source: weathered quartz diorite | place: Puerto Rico | collected 2017-06-21
AGATTGCCTCAAAAACCCAGATTTATGAAAAAGCTTTAGCCGACCTGGACGCTCGTAAATCTGATCTGGATGCTAAAAAAGCTGAGTTGGGTACGATTACTGCCGAAACTCAAAAAGACGAAAACGAATTAAACAAGCTGGCCGAAAAAGCTACCGTGAATATTGAAGAGCGTCTTTTGATTGCATACAACCGTTTGCGTCAAAATGCAAAAAATGGCCTGGCAGTTGTAACCATACAGCGCGACTCATGCTCTGGATGTTTTAACCAAATCCCGCCTCAGCGCCAGTCGGATATACGCCAGCGCAAGAAGATTATTGTTTGCGAACATTGCGGCCGTATTTTGGTTGATGAGCAAATGGCTATGGAAGCCGAAACAGCATAAGCCAAATTATTGATTAAAGTGATATAAAAAATCAGGCGCTCATTGAGCGCCTTTTTTGTTCAGCAGATTTACGAAGTTTTCAAAACTTCGTAAATCTCCGTCAAAACAAATCTGTCTGCTTCCCCTTCATCGGCACAAACAAATCATAATTGAACGGCGGCATGTCCCGGCCGGATAGGAAGCGGGTGCAGGACATTTTAAATAATTGGTGGATGGATTCTGCTACCTGGCCATCTCCGCTCATGCGGCGGCCGAAATCACTGTCGTTGAGTTTGCCGTCGTGGCAGGATTTGATCATGTTCAATACCTTCTCGGCACGGTCGGGGAAGGCTTTGTGTATCCAGTCGGTAAAAATTTCGGCAATGCTGCCGTTCAGCCGCACCATAGTAAAGCCGGCGGATAAGGCACCCCTGTCGGCGGAAGCTTTAATAATATCCGGTATCTCGTTGCTGTTCAATCCTGGGATGATCGGGGCGGCCATAACCCTTACGGGGATGCCTTTTTCGGAAAGTTTTTGAATAACCGCCAGCCTGCCCGTCCCGGTAACGGTACGCGGCTCCAGCTTTTGCCTGAGCTGTTCATTTAAGGAGGTGATAGAAAGGTTTACGTGCACGAGGTTCATGGCTGCCAGCTCGGCAAGTATGTCTATATCTCGCAAGATGACATTGTTTTTGGTAATGATGCTTACCGGGTTGCGGTATTTTAAAAACAACTGCAACAGCGACCTCGTGATCTTCAGCCTGCGCTCGATAGGCTGGTAACAATCGGTATTGCCGGATAGCATGATGCACACTGGCTGGTAATTTTTTTTGTTGAAGTATTGCTCCAATAATTCTGCAGCGTTGCGCTTCACGATTATCTTCCGTTCAAAATCAAGCCCGGCACTAAAGCCATAATATTCGTGCGAGTTACGGGCATAACAGTAAATGCAACCATGCTCGCAGCCCTGGTAAGGATTAATTGAGTACATGTGGCTCAGGTCGGGACTGTTCGACTCACTTACAATCTTTTTTGGCGTTTCTTCAAAAAGTTGGGTTGCAGTATTTTCGAGCAATGGCTCGTCCAGGCCCTCTATGTGTTCGAGGACATACTTGTTCTTAATAAACTTATTGTGTGTATTTACCTGCGCGCCCCTGCCCTTGAAAAAGTCGGAATTGTCCTCATGTGCCATAAAACAAAATTGCTAAAATATTTAGCAATTTACAATTCGATCAAGTTATTTTTTATGGCATATAAAACTAAACCGACCCTGCTCCGGGTTTGCAGTTTTTCAAACAGCTGGTCGCGGTAGCCGTCAACGGTACGTGTGCTGACGCCCATTATTTCAGCTATTTCCCGATATGTGAACTCGCTGCCAACCAGTTTCAGAAATTCCATCTCGCGCTGGTTTAGCTGTACCAGTGCAGCCTGCTTGTTCATGTTATTTAATAGGTGCCGGGTTACAAATTCGGGGTAATAAACCTCTCCTTGCGATACCTTTTCCAGTGCCTGTTCAAACTCCGCCGGCTCTGCATCCTTTAACAGATAGCCTTTAACCCCCATTTTAACCATCTTCAACACCTTATCGGCATCCTCGAACATGGATAATACGATTACACGCACATCGGGGTAATTATCGCTAAGCCAACGCGCTGCTTCCATGCCGTCCATTTTAGGCATATTAATATCTAGCAGCACAATATCGGGTTTCACCTTTGGGGTGAGTTTTCGGGTTAGCTCTTCGCCATCGGCTGCCTCAAAAAGTATTTTATATTGCGGAAGTTTATCGATAAGTGAAGCGATGCCGCTTCTGAATAAACGATGATCGTCAACCAGGGCTATTTGAATAATTTCCATCCGCATATACTTGCTGCTCCAGGGGGTTAAGGCTGATTTTAATACAGCAGCCTTTACCTGGTGAGCTTTCAATAGTTGCCGTAGCGCCAATCAAGACGGCCCTGTTCTCCATGTTTTTCAAGCCTGAACCGCTTTGATTATGAAGCAGATCCTTTGAAAAGCCATCCCCATCGTCTTCGAGGGTTAAATTAAACAAATGATCGAAATATTGCAAACTGATTTTCAAATGTTTAGCGGAAGCATGCTTTAATGTATTATTGAGCGCTTCCTGAAAGATGCGGAATAATACCAATTCGCGTTGCGCCCCCAGCGAATAACTGTCGCCTTCCATCAAGATCGAAAGCTTTAGGAGGCCGCTTTTGTTTATGCGTTCAATTTCTGTTTCTATCGTCTTTACGAATCCATGAATGGCGATATACTCGAAACTAAGGCTCTTTGACAGGTGACGCAGGTCATTAATGGTTTGCGATAGCAGCTCGCGGCTATTATTTACTTTTTGCTGTTTGTCGGGCTCCGCCATACCTTCAGTCAACGCCAGGTCGAGTTTTACGAATGATAAAACCTGGCTGATATTATCGTGAAGTTCGCGGCTTATATTTGCCAGTGTTTGCTCCTGTATCTCGATCTGGGTTTTAAGCAGTTCGTGATCAAAAGCTGCCTGAAGTTCCGCTTGCTCCTGCTTGTGTTTTAGTTGTTTATTTCGATATAGAACTACGAAATAAATAATAAAGCCGGAGATGCCGGCAAAAAAAGCTATTGTTAATAAAACTAAGATGCGTAAACCATCATCATGCATTCGATAAAGCGTTTTTGTTATTTTCCGTTAATATTGCAACGCAAATCAGCAGGTTAAAAAAATAAATGATAAAGTACCAAAAATAAAATATAAAATAATCATTCAGGTTATGTACAGCCAAATAATTGGAAAGCCCTAAGTTAAAGAACATCGTTGTTGTATAAAATAGGATAGCGGTATTATACCAAAAAACACTCTGTTTAATTATATTTATTTTTATGGGGTATATCAGCATTTCTTTAAATAACATTAAAGAAAATACGGCGAAAAGTATGTGACTGGAGATATAAATATTTGTTGGAAATACTTTACTAAACGGCTGTACAAATATTGCATTAATTATAAAGCATATCGAAATTATAACTATCGAGATGATGATTGCTTTCTTTATTAATTTGTTTTTGAAGAGGTAATAATAGACCAGAGAATAAAAAATATATTTAGTTATGCACTCAATTTGTAATATAGGCGCATTGTTTTTATACTTATTATCAAAAATTCTTGATATTACCGCTAATATAAAAATTATTACGGTAGACCAAGTTAGTATTTTAAACGGAAGGCTTAGCCGTTGATGACAAATGAGGCCGATACCTGAAACTATAAAGATGATTAGACATTCGATTATTGATAAAAGTATCATTTGTATTGTTGCCTAGTTAACCGATTAATTTCGTGATTTTAATATAAGTTAATGTCCAAACATCGAAAACAACAGAGCAAATTTTCAATGAAAAATGCTCTGTTGTTTTATTAAGGACGAAAAAATTCTGATGTAATAAAACCACTCACTCATCACATTTAATGATTAGTGATTAATCTTAAAACCAACATCAATTCATTATTTATACACTACAGGAAGGAGGGCAAGGTGGCGGCGGTCCGCAGACGTCACCAGTACTTACGTAGGGTGTGTTTGCATCAGGCGAACTGTTAGGTTCGGACCCTGAATAGAGTACTGTAAAGTGATTGCCAGGTGATCCTTTAAAATCCGGATGCTTAGCCAAGTGTAAACTTACGCCGGCAACTTTAGGATTACTTAAAATAGATTCTAAACTTTGTCTGTCAAGGAAGTAGCCGTTTAGTAAATGCCCTTCATGTGTTTTAATTGCTGGCCCACCCGGAGCGGAATTTTGTTGCTGATACTCTTTGATCAGGTTTTTAGCTAGTGTAGGGTCAATAGTTGCTGCCATAAATTGCGGTTTCAGGTGTTTATATAATATTTTTTAATGATACGATACTTCCCGCAGATTTAACACCGTGTTTTCACGGTATTTTTCATTCGATGAAAAAATTAATGAAAAGGATTGGGCGCTCACAGCTGTCAACAAATGCACTCATTATATGTTAACAGGCTATGCGCAAATTACTCCAAAACATACTAGCCAGGTCGATAGGCGATTTTGCAAACAGGGTATCTTCCCGGCCAAACAGGAGGCGTGTTTATAAGGCATTAAGTGCGTTGTACGATAGTATAACCAGCGATCCCGGGAAAAAGGGTTTGGTTATTTCTTTTAACCCGGCTAATGACAAATTCGTCATTCTTTCCGATCAGCATAAGGGCGCACGCGACGGCGCCGATATTTTTGCACTGGCCGCTAAAAATTATCTCGGTGCGCTGGAATACTATTATAAAAACGGTTTCTTTTACGTCAACCTGGGCGACAGCGAAGAGCTGTGGGAAAATCTGATTGCAACCATAAAGCGTCATAACAAGCCTACTTTTGAAGCGGAGAAAAAATTCTTGCTTCGTAACAGGTTCATCAAAATATTTGGCAACCACGATGTGTATTGGGATAACGATCCGCTGGCTGCATTTAACCTGAAAAAAATTTACGGGCAGAAGGTGGCTATTTATGAAGGCTTGATACTTAAAACAACGGTAAAGGATAAGCCGCTTGAAATTTATATGACTCACGGCCATCAGGGCGACCTGGCAAGTGATGGCAACTGGTTCAGCAAATGGTTTGTTTCGAATATATGGGGGCCGTTGCAAGCTTTTTTGCATATTAACCCGAATACGCCGGCGAACAATGATGAGCTTAAAACCGTGCATAACCGGATGATGTATGAGTGGAGTTCGAAGCGAAAAAATACGTTGCTCATTACGGGCCATACACATCAACCGGTGTTTAAATCATTAACACATATCGAGAAGCTATACGAACTAATGCAAGCCGCCAAGAAGGACGGCGATAAGAATGGCGCGAATGAAGCAAAAAAGCAAATTTTAGCCCGCCAGATCAAAGGCGACAGGATACCTGATTTTACAGGCTACCTGGATACTTATTTTAACAGTGGTTGTTGCTGTTTCGACGATGGGGATATGAGCGGTATCGAACTGTCGGACGGTTGCATCAGACTGGTGAAATGGCAATACGGCGCACATAAGGAAATTGAAAGAGTGGTGCTGGACGAAAGCAGGCTGGAGGATTTGAGGTTGTAGAGACGCAATACTTTACGTCTCTACAATAAAAATAGCATTATCCATCCAATAAAAATACAAATAGTTCTTTGGGCCCATGGGCGCCCAGCACCAGCGTTTTTTCGATGTCAGCTGTACGGCTTGGACCTGTAATCGTGCTGATCATCGACGGCAAATTATTACTGTATTTCTCTTTAATCAATTTAAAGCCGTCGTTTAAATCAAGTACCATTTGCGACGAGTAAGCCAGCACAATATGTACTGGGGGATAAATGCTTAATCGGCGGCCGGCCATATTAGCATTTGACAACAAAATGCTGCCATTTCGGGCAATTAATGCTTCACACAAGGTGAATCCAACATCAGCCTGTTCAAAATCTTTATCTGTTTCAAAGAAGGGGTAATCGAATTTTACAAGGATTTCCTGCAAGGGTGGTTCCCAGCAATATATTTTGCGCCACTTGCGTTCTTCAGCCAATTCCAGTAAATTTTCGATGAATTGCATTTCATCTTCACAAAATATAAACTGGCCTGATATCGAAGCAAATTGTTCTGCAAAAAGCACTTCGGGCAGTTCGTCGCTTTTTGGATAGTGCGGTAAATCTTCGAGGTTAGGATAGGGGTTATCCCTTTTTTCAAGGAGCGCCTTGCGAATCTTTTTAAGCAGTTTTTCCTTTGATGTGGTAATATCCCTCATTTTTGAGTCTTAAGTCTTAAGTCGGAAGTCTTGAGTCCGAAAATCCTTACTATAGACTCCGGACTCAAGACGCATGACTTTTTACTCCCCGATCCTTGCATCTTTTTCTTCAGGATTCCTGTTAAATGTGCCTGAATGATCGGCCACACCTTCCGGGATCAGGGCTTTAGCTGCTGGTTCCTGGTCGGCTTCCGGGCCGTTTACAAACTCGTCATAAGTTGTACGGTTCTCAAACGGGCGCTTGCCTAATATTTCCTCAAGGTCTGATTGGAACAGGATCTCTTTCTCTAAAAGCTTATCTGCTAACTTTATCAGGCCTTCCCGTTTATCCATAAGCAGCTTTTTGGTCATTTCGTAAACTTCGCTTATTTGTTTACGAACTTCCATGTCAATCAGTTCAGAAGTTTTTTCGGAGTATGGCTTGTTAAACTGGTATTCACCTTGCGTATCATTAAACGATACATTACCTACTTTGTCGTTCATACCGTAAATGGTTACCATTGCGTAAGCCAATTTAGTTATGCGTTCAAGGTCGTTTTGTGCGCCGGTTGATATTTTACCAAAAGTAATGTCCTCGGCAACGCGGCCGCCAAGTGTCATGCACATACCGTCAATCAGCTGTTCTGTGGTATACAAAAATTGCTCTTTAGGCAGGTATTGCGCATAGCCCAAAGCTGCCACACCACGCGGAACAATGGATACTTTAACCAACGGATCGGCGTGCTCAAGAAACCAGCCTGCAATAGCGTGGCCGGCTTCGTGGTAAGCGACGATGCGTTTTTCTTCCGGAGAAATGATTTTATTCTTTTTCTCTAAACCACCAATTACACGGTCAATAGCATCCTGAAAATCCTGCATGTCGACAGCTTCTTTGTTTTTACGAGCTGCAATCAATGCAGCCTCGTTACAAACGTTGGCAATTTCGGCGCCGGCAAATCCCGGTGTTTGTGCAGATAGTTTTTTGGCATCAACCCCTTCAGCCAGTTTAACAGGCTTTAAGTGTACTTTAAATATTTGCTCGCGGCCAATCAAATCGGGTTTATCAATGGAAACCTGCCTGTCAAAACGTCCTGGTCGCAATAATGCTGAATCAAGCACATCTGGACGGTTAGTAGCTGCAAGTATGATGATGCCAGAGTCGGTACCGAATCCATCCATCTCAACCAATAGTTGGTTAAGGGTGTTTTCACGCTCATCATTTCCGCCCACAATATTATTTTTACCACGTGCGCGGCCTATGGCGTCAATCTCATCTATGAATATGATACACGGCGCTTTATCCTTCGCCTGGCGGAATAAGTCGCGGACACGGGAAGCACCCACGCCCACAAACATTTCCACGAAATCAGATCCTGATAAAGAGAAAAACGGCACCTGCGCTTCGCCGGCCACAGCTTTCGCCAGTAAGGTTTTACCAGTACCCGGGGCGCCAATTAGTAGTGCACCTTTTGGTATTTTACCACCCAGGTTGGTGTATTTTTTAGGATTTTTAAGGAAGTCGACAATTTCCATTACCTCCTGTTTGGCTTCTTCCAGGCCAGCTACATCGTTAAAGGTGACAGATACCTGGGCTTCTTTGTCAAATAAAGTGGCTTTTGATTTGCCGATATTGAATATTTGTCCGCCGGGGCCGCCTCCTGTACCACCTGACATGCGACGCATAATAAACAACCAAACTGCTACCAGCAATATCGCCATTATAATGCATTGTACAAACCAGTTTGATAACAAGCTTTCGTGGCCCTGTTCATATGACAGGGGTATTCTTTGCGTATCCGTGAAATCTTTTTCAGCCGTGTTTATCGATTGCTTTAAGCTTTCGAATGTTGCATCGGTAAAAATATATTGCGGTCCGTTTGCCTGAACACCTACGCCAAATGGCGACTTGTCTTTTTTAGCGTCGGCGTATTCGGGCTTACCCAGGCTTTCTTTTTTGATATAAACTTCGGCAACAACAAGATCGCCGTTTTTGTATGCTATCACCCGGTCAACATCGTGCTGCTTGAGCATGTTTTCCGAAAATCGCTGAAAAGTGATCGGGCTGGTGGTATTGCCATTTAAAAGCGTAGCAACACCCAGCAAAACCACAATAATAACAGCGTAAAACCACATGATATTGGGTTTAGGGGGCTTTGGTGATAACTTCTTATTCGGTATTTTTCTTATGGGTGTTGGTTTTTCCACTTTATTATCTTTCATTTAGAATTTTTGTTTGTTTTAATGGCGTTGGCGTTATCATAAGCCATTACTCATCGCTATTGTTTTACGGGAGCTTAAATTGATCCTGTTTTTTACAAATCTTTACAAGCTCAAACTTACAACCTTTAATTTAATATTGCACGGATTTAACCTACTGACGTGAATTCAAACATGGTTGTGACATTTTTTAGGCGCTTTTATACATTTTAATTTCGGCATCGCCCCACAAATCCTCCATACCGTAAAATTCGCGTTTATCAGTCCTGAAAATATGAATCACTACGTCTACATAATCCAGCAGTATCCACTCTCCAAATTCCAGGCCTTCCTTTTGCCAGGGCTGCTGCTGTGTGGCTTTAAAAATTTCGTCCTCAATACTGTTTGCTATAGCTTTTACCTGTGTGGCTGATTCAGCATGGCAGATCACGAAATAATCTGCCACCGAGCTAAATATATTTCGAAGGTCTAACCTGATTATATCATTTCCTTTTTTTTCCTGTATGCCATGTATGGCGAGTTCAGAAATATAAGCGGATTCACTTGTCGCTTTATTTTTTACCATCAAAAAGAATTAGTTTTGAACGATTTTAAGTTAATATTTATTATACTTTGCAAAATAACATATTTTCGGGGTTATTTGTTGGACAAAATTTTGTCACACTCAAAGAAGTTGACTCAACGAATAATTTCCTCAAAGATCTATTGTCAAATTCCAAGCCATTGATTGAAGGGACAGTCATTATGGCAGAAAAGCAATATGCGGGACGAGGGCAGCAGCAAAACGGGTGGCATGCTGAACCCGGGAAAAATTTGACCTTTAGCATTTTATTAAAGCCTCATTTTTTACCGGTAAATAAGCAATTTGACCTGGTGCGTGCGGTTAGTTTGGGCGTTTTTGATGCATTGGAGCCGTTGCTTGGCGATAAACTCAAAATTAAATGGCCCAACGATATTTATTACGCCGACTATAAACTGGGCGGGATGCTGGTTGAAAATTTAGTGTCAGGGAGCCAGATAAAAAATACCATTGTTGGCATAGGGTTGAATATAAACGAGGAGAAGTTTCCGGAAGGATTGCCGGGGGCTATTTCGTTAAAGCAAATCTTACATCAGGATTATGATTTGAAAGCTTTATTGTCCGAAATTTGCCGCCACATTGAGGGGTATTATTTAAAGTTGCGCGCAGGGCAATTTGCGGCAATCAGGACATCTTACTTATCCCGCCTATACTGGCTAAATGACGACAAAGCATTTAAAGCTCAAAACATCGTTTTTAGGGGAGCCATCAGCGATGTAAGGGATAATGGCCTGCTGGTAGTACAATGTAATAATGGTGAAGAAAAAGAGTTTAGTTTGAAAGAAATCCAATTTTTAAATAAATAACCACTTAAATTAAATAACATGAAGAAATTTTTGGGAGTAATCATAGCGCTCGTTATCAGTAAAGGCGCGTTTGCGCAAATTGAAGCCCCCGTTAAATGGTCGTACGCGGCAAAAAAAATAAACAGTACCGAGGCTGTGGTGTTTTTGAAAGCTACCATGCAAAAAGGGTGGCATATTTATTCACTCAATGTCGAAGATGGCGGGCCTATCAAAACTTCATTTGATTTTACTCCATCCAAAGAATATAGTTTAATTGGCAAAACTTCGGAGCCAAAGCCATTATCTCACTATGACAAAAACTTCAGGGTAAACGTTACTTATTTTGAGAATACCGTTGTTTTTCAACAAAAGATAAAACTGAAATCAGCGAAAGCTTCAGCCGTTAAGGGAAAACTGGAATACGAGACCTGTAATGATATAAAATGCCTTCCACCAGAAGATCTTGATTTTTCGATTCCCTTAGGCAAATAACTACTACGAATAATGAAATTATTTAATCGCCGGCGTTTTTTAAAAACACCGCTATTCCTGATAACCGGTATTGCCTTATTTTTACTGTGCTTGTCGAACCCTGTTGCTGCGCAAAAAAACGGAAAAGATACCGTTTCAACCAGCGGCGTAACATTTACATCGATACCTACAGCTGCGGATAGCATGGCGGCTGCTAAAAAAAAGCAGGATAGTCTAAAAAAGATACATCGCGTCGTTGCAAATGTTAAGTCTAATGCATCCGATCAGCCTCAAACGCTTTGGGCTATATTTATTGCCGGTTTTTTGGGCGGCTTATTGGCTATAACTATGCCCTGTATTTACCCGTTGTTGCCGCTTACCGTTAGCTTTTTCACAAAAAAAGCCGGATCAAGGTCAAAGGGCGTGTTGCAGTCGCTCCTTTACGGGATATCAATTATTGTTATTTATGTATCACTGGGGCTGGTTATAACACTTCTGTTTGGCCCGGATGCATTAAATGCCCTTGCTACAAACGGAGCCTTTAATATTTTCTTCTTTGTGCTGCTGGTGGTTTTCGGTATATCATTTTTAGGCGCTTTTGAAATTAACCTGCCCAGCTCGCTGGCTAACAAACTTGATCAAAACTCGGACAAAGGCGGCATTATAGGCATATTTTTTATGGCCGCCACCCTTGTGGTTGTTTCCTTTTCATGTACCGGGCCTTTGGTCGGGAGCCTGCTAGCGGCTGCTGCAACCAAGGGCGATCGTTTAGGGCCTGCAATTGGCATGTTTGGATTTTCGCTTGCCCTGGCGTTGCCATTTACCTTATTCGCTCTTTTTCCATCCGGGCTCAAATCATTACCCAAATCAGGCGGATGGCTTAATAGCGTAAAAGTAGTATTGGGTTTCCTTGAATTGGGTTTTGCGTTAAAATTTCTTTCTAATGTCGATCTCGCTTATCACTGGAATTGGTTCGACCGGGAAGTGTTTTTGTCGTTATGGATCGCATTAGGCCTGTTAATGGGATTATATTTACTGGGAAAGATAAAATTCTCGCACGACAGCGAACTTAAATACCTTTCCGTTCCGCGCACTTTTTTTGCCATTGGCACCTTTGCTTTTGTTATTTATATGATACCTGGCCTTTGGGGCGCGCCGCTAAAAGTAATTAGTGGGTTTTTACCGCCACCCGCAACCCAGGATTTCGATCTGTCGCGATCAATGGGGACAGCATCTGCGGCCCCTGTTCAGCAGGTGTCTATCACCACCAAAAAATATGAGGACATTTTTAAACGCGGCAAACACAGCGGTTTGAATGAGTGGTACGATTATGCCCAGGCTTTACAAGTATCAAAGGAGTTGAAAAAGCCTGTTTTAATTGATTTTACCGGTTGGAACTGTGCCAACTGCCGCAAAATGGAAAATGATATATGGCCCGATCCCGGCGTTCGTGCCCGGATGCAGAATGATTTTGTTTTACTTGAGTTGTATGTTGATGAAAAGGGCCAGCTTCCCGAAAGTGAATTTTATAATTCTACATTCAACGGGAAGAAGATAACAACTATCGGCGGTAAAAACAGCGACTTTGAAACAACTAAATTCAATACCAATTCGCAGCCGTTTTATGTAATAACCGATAGCAACGGCAACGTATTGGTGCCACCCGAAGGCGCCAAATTTGATATTGAAAACTACACCAAATATTTAGACAGCGGTATAGCAGCCTTCAAAGCTGCCAAATAATCTTTCGATAGTATAGTTGAAGAACGTTCTCAAAAAAAATTAGTGTAAATTTGCCTGATTTTTAGCGAAGCGTACTAAGCAGCCCACAGATCGGGTTGTTGATTTTGCTCATTTTTTTACTAATAAAAACAGTGCCTACCATAATGGCTCAAATTAAAAACATAGGGGTTTATACATCAGGTGGCGATTCGCCGGGGATGAACGCTGCCATAAGGGCGGTAGTGCGTTCGGCAATTTTTTATAACGTTGAAGTTACCGGTATACGCCGGGGATACGACGGAATGATCAATGGCGATATGTTCCCGATGAACCGTAAGTCGGTATCGAATATCATCCAGCGCGGAGGTACGATATTAAAAACGGCACGCAGCGAGCAATTTTTAACCGCTGAAGGGCGAAAAACCGCCTATGAGCAGTTAAAGAAGAACAATGTTGATGCATTAGTTGCTATTGGCGGCGATGGCACTTTCAGAGGGGCTCGCGTTTTTGGGCAAGAATATGATATGCCTATTGTCGGCCTGCCAAGTACGATTGATAATGACCTGTTAGGCACTGATTTTACAATCGGATACGATACCGCTATCAATACTGTGATCGATGCGGTGGATAAGATAAGAGATACAGCTGAGTCACACGACAGATTGTTTATTGTTGAGGTTATGGGCCGCGATTCGGGCCTTATTGCTTTACGAACAGGTATTGCAGCAGGCGCTGAGGCCATATTAATACCTGAATCAAAAACAGATTTAAAAGCTGTGTTTGAACGGCTTGAAAGTGGCCGGAAAGATAAAACGTCGAAAATTATTATGCTTGCCGAGAATGGCGAAGCCGGGGACGCCTTTGAAATAGGCAGCCAGATAAAAGAACGGTTTCCGAATTATGATACCCGCATTTCCGTTTTGGGGCATATTCAACGGGGTGGTAAGCCTACCTGTATGGATAGGGTGCTTGCAAGCCGCGTAGGCGTTGCTGCAGTTGAGGCCTTATTGGCAGGCCATCGCAATGAAATGGTTGGCCTTATTCACAACCAAATCGCATACACAGCATTTGAAAACGCTACCAAACACTTTGTTGATGTTAATCCCGATTTTTTAAAGATCGTGGAGATATTGTCTATATAATCAACCCGGTTATTACGGCCCCGTGGCCACAGTCAATGCCGTAGCTGCACTATTGCGGTATTTGAAATCGGGTTTATACGTTGTACCGCCGAGCTGGAGGGCCATATCATAATCCGTAATGGCCCGTCTCAAGTTAATTTTTGTTTTGCCTAATTTATAATAGGCATAGCCTCGGCTATTATACGCCGCTGCCTCCTTTTGATCAAGGGCTATCGCTTTATCACAGTCGGCTATTGCTTCGGCGTAATGTCCCATCCGGTTGTTTACCTGTGCCCTGGTGTCATACACCGAAGCATATTTAGGATTCAGTTCAATTGCCTTATTACAGTCGGCCAATGCTTCGGTATATTTGCCCATGTACATTTTGGCATAGCCCCGGTTGTTATAAGCGATCGGGTATTTCTGGTCAAGTTCAATCGCCTGGTCGTAATCCATTATCGCATCTGCATAGCGGCCCATGCGGTCCTTCGCATACCCGCGGCTCACATAATTTGAAACTGATTTGGGATCGGAAGCAATGGCTTGGTCGAAGTCTGAAATGGCATCGGCATAACGTTCCAAATTGTTTTTTGCGTGCCCGCGATTTACATATACCTGGGTATATTTCGGATCGATTGCCAGCGCCTGGTCGTAATCGGTAATAGCGTCTGCATATTTACCCGAATAGTTTTTTGCGAGCCCGCGAATGCTATAAGCCCAGGTGCTTTTTGAGTTTGTTTGCAGCGCCTTATTGCAATCGGCAATTGCGCCGTCATAGTCCCCGTTATTCAATTTCACAACTGCAGCTTTAACCATGTCATCGGCTGTTTGAGCGCTGGCCGGGTTATCGATCTTATTTATTGCTGCAACAGCATCCTCACGGTATTTATAGTAGGGGCTGTAACTGCTGCCGCCCGTTTGAAGGGCCATGTCGTAATCCTCAACGGCTTTTTGATAATTTGCTTTTGTGCCGCCCAGTTTATAATAGCAGTAGCCGCGCTTGTTATAAGCTACCGTATATTTAGGGTTTAAAGCTATTACCCGGTCAAAATCGGATATCGCTTCGGCATAATTCCCTAAATAATCCTTCGCATAACCACGCGCGTACCATGCATTGGTATTTTGCGGGTCGATCGCTATAGCCTGGCTATAATCGGTTACAGCTTCAGCATATTTGCCAAGATGGTCTTTAGCGTAGCCGCGGGCGTAGTAAACGAGCTTGTCGTTTGCATCTAACGCAACTACTTTGTCATAATCAATTATCGCCTCATCATAGTGGGCCAAAGCATTTTTCGCGAGGCCACGGCCATAATAGGCCGAGGTATAGTTTGGATTGAGCGCGATAGCTTGCTCGTGATCGGCAAGGGCATCGGCATAACGGCCCAGGTTGTATTTTGCCAAACCACGGTTGTGATAGGATAACGCGTCCCTGGGATCAATGGCCAGGGCCCGGTCATAGTCGGCTATCGCTTCCGCATGCTGTCCAAGATCATCTTTTGAATTTCCGCGGTTATTATAAGCTGCCTGGTATTGCGGATCGAGCGCAATAGCCTGGTCATAATCGGCAATCGCATCTGAATACCGGCCTAAAGCATTTTTTGAAATACCACGGTTATACCAGGCATATTTATATTTCGGGTCAAAAATAATGGCCTGGTCGTAGTCGGCAATGGCATCTGCATACCGTCCCAAATGATGTTTTGCGCGTCCGCGATTATTAAATGCCCAGGTGCTGCGCGGATATATTTCGATCGCCCTGCTGCAGTCGGCTATTGCGCCTTCATAGTCCCTGGCGTCTATTTTGCCAATAGCCGTTTTTACCCAGTCGTCCGAGCTTTGAGCGTAGCCCGCTGCGGTAACCAGAAGTAAGTATAGTATCAAAGTGATTTTCCGTTTCATGGGGCACCTCCTTATGATTTAAATGACCTTATTAAATCCTGTGTACATTTTGTGATAAAATCTTCCAGCGCGTGTACAGCCACAGTTTCTTTTAATTCAAGTTGTTTACTTCGTTTGTTATAGCCCCAATCGGTTAGCGGACAGCCCTCCTGGCAAGGAGTATAGTTGAATTTATAATTTCCCCCGATCTCGTTGTTTTTAACCAGGATAAGCTTGAACTCGATGGATGCGCCGGATTTTTTATAATCAATTTGCTGTACCTCGTCACTCGTTCTGCCACCGCTAACAACTGTTATTTTATTTGTAGAGTACGCTACGCTTGGGTCGATACTCACGACTTCTAAAATAAGATCGGTATTGGTTTCTTCGCCTATTTTGGTATAATCGGTTGATTTTGATTTGTCAATTATCTCGTTAAAAAGGCCGCGGTCGCGCACATTAAAACCTTCTTTCAGCAATTCCTTTTCAATGGCATTATAAAGCACATTGTTATTTTGGTTGTTTACCGTGTTACTGGTGGCCTTGTCGTTGGAGTTCGGCACGCGAAGTACAATTTTGGGGCTTTGATTGCTTTTGAGATAGTTTCGTAAATTGCTGTTGGCGTACACATCGTCCGGAAGTTTTTGGTATTTGATCATCCTAACTGATGAGCAGGCAGTTATCAGTACACAAACAATAATGAGAAGATAAAACTTTTTCATGAGTGTTGGTTTAAGTGTGAAACATTAATAAATTAAATACCCAGGCTTTGTAGTATAACCTGATGTCTAAACTAACCAATTAAGTAAGGGTGGTAAAGTACCCAAAAGGGTACTATGAAATGTGCGGGCATTCAGGCTTTTCGAAGCGGTATTATTACTGAAACTTCCATTTTACTACGGCTTCGACCTTGTTTTGCACGTGCATTTTGAGGTAGATATTTTTGATGTGTTTTTTAATAGCGTGCACAGTTACATCAAGGATAGCGGCGATCTCTTTAACCAGTTTACCTTCAGCCATCAGGTCGAGTACCTGTTTTTCGCGGGCTGTAAACAGATGCTGCCTGTCATTTGCCGATCCGGGCTGAAAATGCCGGATGATCTTCCGTGCAATGCCCGGGCTCATGGGTGAGCCGCCGTTATGAATATCTTTAATGGAGTTAAAGATCATCTCGGGTGGTGCGCTTTTCAGCAGGTAGCCCGTTGCGCCGGCGTTTAGGGCTTCAAATATTTTTTCATCCTCCTCAAAAACGGTCAGTATCATAAACTGGATACTGGGACAATCCAGTTTCAGCTTGCGGATACATTCAATGCCGTTCATCCCCGGCAGCTGAATGTCAGTTAAAATAACGTCCGGTAAAAATTCCGGCACTTTAAGTATGGCGCTTTCGGCATCTTTCCATATCCCGGCAAGGTGCATCTCGTCCGATAGCCGGAGCAGGGACGCTACCGCCGCACTGTAATTTTCAGTATCCTCAATTAGTCCTACCGATATCATTGCAGTTATACCTACGGAAAGTTACCAATAATAACATAAAAAAACACCTACCTTTTTGGGTAGTTGCGTAAATAAATTTCAAGCCGTACGTCGGTGCCTTTTTTACTTTGAATAATAAACTTCCCTTTTATTGCGTTCATGCGCTGCCGGATATTTTTTAACCCATTACCTGTTTTATCACCCGGCGCAGCAAAACCATTCCCGTTGTCCTTTACCTGTATAAGCAAGTTTTTTTTCACGATCTCAACCTTCAGCTCAACTGTTGTAGCATTTGCGTGTTTGATAACATTATTAAGAGTTTCCTTAACACACAAAAATATATTACGGCGTAACTCATTATCCAGTTCAACTTCGGGGATCGCTTCGGGATAAATAATGGTGGTTTTATAATTAAGCGGCTCAAATAGCAGCACGAAATACTGCCTGATAAATAACAGCAAATTATCCAGCCTGTCGTTACGGGGGTTTAACGACCATACGATCTCCTTCAACTGCTCCACTATTTCGGTCCCAAGGGCGGCTATCCGGTCGATATTTGGTGCCTCCCCACTATCGGACAGTTTTAACTTCAGCATATTTACATATATCAGCATGGTTGAAAGCCCGGTGCCGATGTCATCGTGCATGTCGCTGCTTATCCGCTGCCGTTCGGTTTGTACTGCCAGTTGTTTTTCGAAATTGAGCTTTTGCTGTTTAATGTCGCCCTGCATGTAAAGCAACAGGATAAGAATAATGGAAATGAAAGTGATAAAGCCAATAATTACGTTGCGGACCAGGTTTTGGCGCGCGGTTTCAGTTTCTTTAAGCTTTTGCTGCTGGTTGAGCAAAACGATTGCTTTATCTTTTCGCTCTACTTCAAGCTTATTAATTTCACCGCTCACTTTTTCATTCATAATGGAATCTTTAAGCCGTGTAAATAAAAACTGGTAAAAATAAGCGCTATCGTAACGCCGCTGCCGCGCGAAATTTCTTGAAATACCAGCATATGCATCGCGGATATCCTCGCGGTGCAGAATATTTTTTGCAATTGATAGTCCCCTGTTAAGGTACAAGCCCGCATGCCTATAATCCTTTAACGCACTGTAAATTTCGCCGGTGTTGATGTAGTAGCTGGCCAGGTCGTATTTATTGAATATGTTCTCTTTTTTGCCGTGACGTGCAAAAACGGCCAATGCATATTGTAAGGCAAGTTTATAGTTGCCTGCCTGTTTGTATGCCGTACTGATCTTATACATGGTGTAAGGCACCCTATCCAGCCTGAACACCATGCGCTGTTTATCCAGCGGTTCACGTTCGTTCATTTTGTCATAAATGCGGAGCGCCTGGGAAAAATATTTTTGCGCTGCCTGGTAATCGCCCTTCAACAAATAACCTTCAGCTGCACCATTGCTTGCATCGGCCACCATCATGCGGTTATGATTATCATTTGCCAGCTGTAGGTACTGCATATAATATTTGATCCCGGCATCGGGTTTTTCCTGTTTCAGGTAAATGAAACCTACCTGGTTATCATAGTGGGCCTGGTTCTCTTTGTCGTTTAATCGTTCAGCAAGGGATAATCCTTTTTGTGCGATATCCATCGCATTTGCATAGGCGGCCTGGTAGTAATAGGCATTTAAAGCCGAGTTATAAATAGCATATATATCAGCGTATAAATGATGTGCTTCGGCTATTTTTAAAGCTTCTTTATAATACCGGATGGCTAAGGGGTAGTTTTTTTCACTTTCCGCATGGATACCATCCTGGAAGAAGGACAAAGCAATGCCCCGCCGATAATTCAACTTGCCGGCCAGCTGCCGTGCGGCTTTAGTAATAGCCACCACGGTATCCGGCGAAAAGCTTTCGAGCTGTTTGGCATATTCCAGGCAGATCAACACCTTATTGGTGTCGTTCTTTAGCTGTTTGGTTTCCTTTTTATATCGGGCATATAATTTGGAGACGGGCTTTGCTGCGCTTTGTTGAGCGAATGCAGCAAAGCTATTGATCAGCAGATAAGCACAAATTAGGGAAAGATGCTTATACATTGGTTTAAGTAATGATGAAAGTTACGGATAATTGTTTAGGAAGCAAGGGGTTAGTGGCAAGAGCAGAGATTAACACAAGCAAGTGCTTGGATAGCCAGCATCACTGCCGACTAAAAAATGGCGTGTTCGCAGGTGTTCGGGGTTGTTCGCGCCAGTTCGGGGTTCTCGTGCATAAGTAAAAGCAAACGCTACAAATGCAATTGTTTTACTTCTTAAAGTCTTAGCTCTTGCTTCTAGTCCCTTTTTCCTCAAATTTCTATATCTTACGCTTCCATAAACTTTATCTAAGTGTTAATTAAAACTTTTGGGAGCGCTGTGTATGGCATTGAGGCCATAACCATAACTGTTGAGGTAAATATAAGCAGCGGGAAACTGGCTTATTTCATTGTCGGTTTACCAGATAATGCCGTGCGCGAATCGATGCAGCGGGTTGAGGCAGCGCTGCAAACTAATAATTTCAGGATGCCGCGGCAGCGCATTGTGGTGAACATGGCCCCGGCCGATATCCGAAAGGAAGGTTCAGCATATGATCTTACAATTGCTACGGCGATACTGGCGAGTTCCGGACAGATAGAAAGCGAAAATTTAGAGAAATACCTGATAATGGGCGAGCTTTCGCTCGATGGCAGTTTGCAACCTATCAAAGGTGCATTGCCTATTGCTATACAGGCACGTAAGGATGGGTTTAAAGGTTTTATCCTGCCAAAGCAAAACGCCCGGGAGGCCGCTATTGTTAATGACCTGGAGGTGTTTGGCGTTGAAAGCATCAAAGAAGTAGCCGGTTTTTTTAACGGCGACATCCAGCTTGTGCCCGAAGAAGTAAATACCCGCGAAGAGTTTTATAACAGCCTTACCGGTTACGATAGCGACTTTAGCGAGGTGCGGGGCCAGGAAAATATAAAACGAGCACTGGAAATTGCGGCGGCAGGTGGCCATAACGTTATTTTGATTGGCCCGCCGGGGGCGGGTAAAACCATGCTGGCGCGCCGGCTGCCTTCTATTTTGCCGCCGCTGAGTTTGTACGAGTCGCTGGAGACGACCAAGATACATTCGGTTGCCGGCAAGCTTTCGACAACCGACGCGCTGGTGACTGTGCGGCCTTTCCGGTCGCCGCATCACACCATTAGCGACGTGGCGTTAGTAGGAGGGGGCAGTAATCCGCAGCCCGGCGAAATTTCGCTGGCGCATAATGGTGTGCTTTTTTTAGATGAATTGCCCGAGTTTAAGCGCAGTGCACTCGAAGTAATGCGCCAGCCACTCGAGGAGCGGCGGGTTACCATATCGCGCGCAAAGTTTACAGTGGATTATCCCAGCTCATTTATGCTGGTGGCTTCGATGAACCCGTGCCCCTGCGGATATTTTAACCATCCCGAAAAGGAATGCATATGTCCGCCGGGAATGGTACAAAAATATTTAAGTAAAATATCAGGCCCGCTGCTTGATCGCATCGACTTGCATGTAGAGGTTACGCCCGTAAACTTTACGGAACTGGCATCCGACCGCCTGGCTGAAAAAAGCGAGTTTATTCGTGACCGTGTGATCCGGGCCAGAACCATTCAGGCGCATCGCTTCGGAAACAAGCCCGATTTGCATGCCAACGCTCAAATGAGCCCGCAAATGGTACGCGACATCTGTAAGATAAATGTCGCCGGGCAAAACCTTATTAAAAAAGCTATGGAAAAATTGGGGCTTTCCGCCCGGGCCTATGACCGTATCCTAAAAGTATCCCGCACTATTGCCGACCTGGCCGGAAGTGAAGAAATTGAGTTAGAGCATTTAGCCGAGGCCATACATTTCAGGAGTTTGGACCGGGATGGCTGGGCAGGTTAGAGTGGATTAATAAACCCGAAGTGTATAATAATGACATCAGCTGCCGGGTAAATTTATTCTCAATTTTAACGGAATGTATTTTAGGTGTTAAAAAATTAACACAAATGTTGATAAAAAATGGCTATCCGCCGGATTATCAGGCCGCTCATATATTCTATATTTGTCATTTATAAGCTACTCCTTAACAAAAACATTATGAGCACACTTGCGTGGATTGGGATAATCATACAGGCTATTCCGGTTTTCTTTATTATCAAAACAGGTGTTTCAATGGCCAGGCAAAAATCTTCAGATAAATAATTCAGCCTGCTACCGGCTTTTCTTAAATACTTACCAAAGCTGGCTTATGCGATAATTTCTTAGCGGGTAAAGTAATAGGTATAGTTTTTGTACTAAAAAGCTAAATCACAACCTATGAAACCTTTTACCTTACCTGTCATTTGTTTTTTACTGATGTTCTTGTTTTCGGGCTGCGGATTAATGGAAGATGCCTTTAAAACAGGACTTTTCTTCGGGTTAATTATCGTAGCAATTATTGCCTTACTTATATGGGTGCTGCATGCCGGCGCTAAACTGCTTATAAATAACGGTATATTAGATCTTGACGAAGATTGATTTTTACTCACTTCATAGTTATTACTCTGCCTGTTGCTTCGGCGAAAAGTGATGCCCATTAAATAACTGTAACTATTATCTGGAATGGCAGGTATTATATATCCATTTCTTCGGTTAGCTTATACAATTCTTCTTCGTTTACTATGCTGATCTCTTTTCCGGTAACTGTTATTAATTTATCTTTCATTAAATCATTTATCACCCTGAATAGCGATTCGTAAGCTGCGCCTGTAAATGATGCGAGGTCCTGGCGGGAAAGCCCAATGCCGATAACCCCCTCGCTGTTTTTCCCAAATTGATGTTGCAGGGTAAGGAGCGCCTGGGCTACACGTCCTTTTACAGGCATATGAGCCAAATTTCGCATCCTTTTCTCCGATTCCTGCAATTGATTTGCTAAAATGGTGATAAGCCCTCGTGTAAACCCGGCATTAATATTTAAGGTTGATTCAAAAAAATCCATATCTATGAAGCAAACTACCCCTGTTTCAATAGCCGTGGCTGTAACTGGATAAACCGCATCTTTACCTAAGCCAAGCTGGCCGGCTATGTCGCCTGATCGCGCGAATCGTAAAATCAGGTCCTTTTCCTTATCCCACCGTTTATGGACCTTAAAAACGCCCGAGAAAATAAAATAAATACCTTTTACGCGCTCGCCCTCTTTAAATAGCTGCTGCCCTTTTTTTATTTCGAAATTTTGTTTGTTGGCTGCAATGGCCGGCAACCAGTCGGGAAGACACAGCGTGCATAGAAAACAGCTTTTTAAATCGCATTGGTGTTTGATCATAACTAAATATATAGAATAAAAACTATTTTATATGCCTGCGAGAAAATATTTGCATTATTGTTTATGCAATATAAAATGTCAATAATTATTCATTTTAATTCAAATAATATTACTTGTGCAATATAAAATTTAATTTTAGATTTTTTAAAAGCGAAAAACTCGTACCTTTGCAGGCGAATTCAACTTGCGGAAATTGTTTGCAAAGCGAATTGACACCGATCTGCGAAAAAAATGAAACAAACTACTCCCGTTACCGGCATTCCCATCTCGCCGGCGCTTAACAATTTAGACAATGGCCCTGCAAAACCTAAGAATGATTTTGCTTTAAAAATGCGCCTGGTACGCATATCATGTTTGTCGATTGTAGTAGCGGTAGCTATTTCCGTTATTGCTAAATTACTGGTTTGGCTTATTAACTTGGTAACCAATGTATCGTTTTATGGAACATTTGCCGCCACATTCCACAGCCCGTCGGCCAATCATTTAGGGCTATGGGTAATTATCATTCCCGCTATTGGAGGAATTTTAGTTGGCTTAATGGCACTTTACGGTTCGGCAGCGATACGGGGCCATGGTATACCCGAGGCTATGGAGCAAATATTGACCAACCAAAGCCGGATCAAACCCGCGATCACTTTTCTAAAACCCATTTCATCAGCAATAGCTATCGGCACGGGCGGCCCATTTGGCGCTGAGGGGCCTATTATTGCTACCGGGGGCGCATTGGGCTCAACAATGGGGCAGATTTTCAAAATTACGCCCAACGAACGTAAGGTTCTGCTTGCAGCCGGCGCCACCGCCGGTATGTCGGCCATTTTCGGAACACCCATTGCAGCGGTATTCCTGGCTATTGAATTGCTGCTTTTTGAATTTTCTCCAAGGGCTATTCTACCTGTTGCACTGGCTTGTATTACAGGCGCTGCCGGCCATCACCTTTTATTTGACTCGGGCCCGGTGTTCCCCATGCCCGACTTAGCCACGCCTTCGAATATCGCATTGGCCATTTATAGTTTTATAGGGCTTCTTATCGGGTTTATATCCCTGGGGCTCACAAAGGTGGTTTATTGGGTTGAAGATACTTTTGAAAAGCTGCCTATTCACTGGATGTGGTGGCCTGCCATGGGCGGATTAGCTGTAGGTTTAATCGGTTATTTTGCGCCACATACACTTGGGGTAGGTTATGATAATATCATTAACCTGTTATCGGGCACGCTCACGCTAGTAATTGTTATCAGGCTTTGTTTCTTTAAATTTCTTTCGTGGGCCATTGCGCTGGGCAGCGGTACCTCCGGCGGTACACTGGCTCCGTTGTTGACAATAGGCGGTGCGAGCGGCGCAATACTGGGCTATATTATTATACAGCTGTTTCCGGATGCAGGCATAACCCTGCCAATGGCAGCGCTGATTGGTATGTCGGCAATGTTTGCCGGCGCTTCAAGGGCGTATCTAACCAGTATAACCTTTGCGCTGGAAGCTACTATGCAATCGCATGCGTTGCTTCCTCTATTGGGCGCATGTACAGCTTCGTACCTCGTTTCATTCTTCTTGATGGAAAACACCATCATGACGGAAAAGATTGCCCGGCGCGGCGTGTTTACTCCGGATTCGTACGAAGCCGATCAATTGGGTAAGTTAACCGTGGCGCATGTTTTAAGTGATGACGGACTGGTATTAAATTCAGACAACCTGGTTAAAGAAGTACGGGAATGGATAAAAATTAATAATGTGCCTGCAAATTACTTTGTAACGGTAAATAATGCCGGTGAATATATTGGCACAGTGAGCCGTCCGGATATTTTCAAACATGGGATAGCGCCGGAAACTCATTTAGTTGAACTGGTAAAAGAAGGCCATGTGTATGTGCGGGAAACGGATAGCGTGCGAAAAGCGGTGGAATTAATGGCCAAACAAACGACTGAAGTGCTGCCAGTAATTTCGACCGGAGGAGGCAGGGTTGTAGGTGTTTTATCCTACCGGGATATTTTGTCGTGCTACCGGGAGCAGCTCGAAGAAAATGAGCATGCTCATATACATATCTCGTTAAAACGCCAGCGCATAAAAATGCTTATCAGGGGACGAAAACTTATTAATATTGGTGATGTATAGCTAATTTGCATTAGGTGTTGCATTAGTGTAATATGCAACGTATAGGCTATGTGAATTACGAAACCCGAAATATGAAAAAGCAGCTGTCCTCCTCGTTGTTTATAGTTTTTGTGTTTGCTACGATTATCTCATCATGCAAAAAATCACAATCAATACTACCGGCAATACTACCTGCTGTTCAAATCACGGAACAGGAAAACGGCAAGACTGTGATTTTGTCATCAGGGCAAACGCTTAAAGTAACATTGGGTAATCCGGGTGATGGCGGCTACTCAGTTGATGAACCTCAATACGATTCGGCGTTACTCAGTTTAAGCGGCCATATACGCAACTTGCCGCCGGTAAATGCGGCAACCGGCAATTTTGGATCGGACACCTGGGAATTCAAAGCCAAAAACCAGGGGCAGGGCGCATTAACCATTACCGCTACCAGGGGCGCCGATAAAACCAGTACAATAGTACTGTTCTCTGGTACGGTCACTGTAAAATAGCATTAAACCAAATATTAAAAAACTTATTTGCAGGTTGAGGGTTATACGTTAGCCCAGGGGGTACTATGTTTATTTAAATTTCACCCGGTTGAGGCCGATAAAAAAAATGTTAGGGGTTTTTTATCGCAATTTCAAATATTACTTTTATTTTTAGAACTTCGTTTTCCCCTAAGAAAATTTAAGTATTAAAATTGCCGCTGTTTTTGTCATGTTGATAAAAACATTTAATTTTCTTAAACGTAATATATTGTCTACATCCTACTATACCCCATGAATGACCTAAATAAAAAGATCGTCATATTTGACGACGATGAGGATATCCTTTCTATTTGCAGTTATATTTTAGAAGAACAAGGCTGGAAGGTGTTTTCATTTACCGACTGTAACGATATAGCTGAAAAGGTGTCGTCAATTTTGCCAGATGTTATATTGATGGATAACTGGATACCGGATGACGGCGGCATCATTGCCACGCAGATCTTGAAAAAAACTGATGGGCTAAAGGAGATACCGGTTGTGTATTTTTCGGCCAATAGCGATATTGAGTTGCTTGCGAATCATGCGGGTGCAGAAACATACCTGGCTAAACCATTTGACCTCGAAGAACTGGAGCGCGTAATTGGAACCGTTTTAGTGAAAAATGTATAATTAATTTTCCCCAATACAAAAAGGCCTATCCCGGCTAACAGGATAGGCCTTTTTGTGTGCTTTAGTTGCCGCCCGGGCCACCAGGGCCGCCGTCACGGCCACCACCATCGCCGCCTCTATCCCTTCTGAAGCCCCGCATGCCTGGCCCGCCATCTTGCGTAGGCGCCTTTCCGGCAAATTTTTGTAAGCGAAACGTGAATGTGGCAAGGTAATACCGGGCAAGCCGGTTAACGTGTGTTTCGGTTATTGAACTTGCTGTTGTAGAAGAACTGAAACCGGTGTTTTGGTTAAACAAGTCAAATGCTGCTAAGCGTATTGTTGCCCGGTGATCTTTCAGGAACCTGCGTTCAAGGTAAAGACTTAACAGATTAGGATTAGCCAGCTTTATGGTCGACGAATAGCCGTAATTGGTAGCTTTTGAATAATCGTAGCTAAAAGTCCAGTCGCCGAAATAGTTTTTTCCGGTTAAATCAACGTTCCATGTGCGGAGCCTCGAAGTTCCGTTAGTGAATGAATTTTGTACTGAATTATCCGTGTTGTTAATTACATAATTTGTTAAAAGCTGAACGTCTACTCTATTCGTTATATCAACTCTGAAGCGAACTTCGGGCGTAAGCGCCAGGTTTTTTGCAATATTTTTTTCAGTGGTTTGGTCAAATGTAGTAGGGTCTACATCAGTTAAGTAACCGATATTGTTGGTATAGGTAGCTGTGCCGTTTAGGGTTAGCGTGAATTTTCGGTTATCCCAAGGTTTTGAAAAGGTTACCCGGCCCTGCCCCATATAATATCCGTTTGCGTTTAAATATTGCGTTAAAATAGTGTTCCGGAACCGCGTATCAGTGGTATATGTGCCGGGGAAGGTAATGGTATTGGTTACGATCTGGTCTTGTATTTTTTGAAAGTTAAGATTGATAAAAAATACATTACCGGTTGCAAAGCTAAAGTTGTTATACCTAATTTGAAGGTTATTAGTAAACTGGGGTTTAAGGTTCGGGTTACCCTGGACCGGGTATAATGCATTTGAAAAATCAATCACCGGCTGTAGCTGCGAAAAGCTGGGCTGGCTGCTGGACCCATTATAGTTTACGCTGAAAGTTTGACTGCGCGAAAAGTTATATATATAACGTGCTGTGGGAATAACATTAAACGTTGAAACGTGTGTTGTTATCCCGGTTGTAAGCGAATTTCCATCCAAAACTGAAGGTTGAACAGCCAGCCCCAGGGTGTAATTATATTTCTTTTGAACGAAACGAAAATTTAATCCAATCTTATTGGTGGTAAAACTGTAATCATAGCGTGTGCTTAAGGCGCTATCATTCCTAAACGATAAACTTGCAGGATCAAACAGCGTGTCGGTTTGTTTGCTGTTGGATGTGTTTGATCGGTTAAAAGCATAGTTAAACTCCAGGTAGGAGAATTTGCCCAGTGGCTCAAGGTATGAAAGATTAGTGCCATAATTAGTAGTATGGCTATCAGTATTTATATGTTGATCCAATGGTGCGGTTGGGGCGCCTACGGTAAAATTATAGGTCGGGTTTTGATATGCGTAGCTTGCAGCCGAACTGATCGTTGCGTTGATGCTTAAATTTCGGCGGTGTTTAAAACGATGATTATATAATGCGTTAAATCCAGCAGAGGGCGCGCTTGAGTTTCCGTTAGTGCCAGATGTGAAAGCTAAGGTTGGGCTGTTATTCCTGAAAAAGTTATCGGTTTCCTGCCCGTTTGCATTTGTGCCGGCATATGAGAAAGTTGGAGTGACCTTTAAATAATTAATGGTATCTGGTTTATACTCCATATTCCACGTGAACCGGTGATTAATGTTTTCATCCTTTTCAGTGCTGTTTTGCTGTTGCAGCGTTGGGCTAACCGGCGAAGTGTTTTGCTGTAAAACGTTGTTAATCGTATTGACGGTGTTATCGGCAAAGCTGTAACTGCCATAAACCGACAGGTTTTTTCCCCATTGATCCCGAAAGTTGGCGCCAATTGAGCGGGCATCTGTAATGCCATTTTGAGTGGTGATAAGGCTGCCCGAATTGCCACCGCCCCGGCCTGCATTACCACGGCCACCGCCACCGCCGAAACCGCCGCCTCCACCACCCGGACTGGCGTTGCCAAAAGAAAAGGTATTAACGTTGGTGTTATTTATGCTTCCTAAAACGGCAATTTGCTGGTCGCCGTTAAACTTAAAACTGTTTAGCGAGCCGATGTAACGATTTTGGTTGGGTATTCCCTGGCTTGCCGGCAAGGCATCTTCACCATCGCCTACCGTAGCCTGCGCAAAGTAACCATAGTTTTTATCCTTACGGATGGTGATATTCATGATTTTTTCCGGGTCGCCCGTTTTTACACCTGTCAGGTTAGCCTGGTCGCCATAGTCGTCTATCATCTGGATGTTTTCGATCACATCGGCGGGAAGGTTTTTTGTCGCGCTTTGCACATCGCCGCCCATAAAATCTTTACCGTTAATACGCACCTTGGTTACCTGTTTTCCCTGTGTTGTAATATTCCCGTTTACGTCCACATCAACACCGGGTAATTTTTTTATCAGGTCCTCGGCAGGTGCATTTTCGCGAACTTTATAGGCGCTTGCCTGGTACTGGACTGTATCTTCCTTTAATGTTACTGGTATTACGCCAACTATCTTAACCTCATTTAGCATATTTGCCTGCGACGCTAATATAATATTACCCAATTGCGCGGGTGTATTATCGCTTGCCAGGGTGTAGTGTCTTTTAAGCGATTGATAACCGATAGATGTGATGGTGATAGTTACTTTATTGCCCAAAACGGAAGGGAATACAAAATTACCTTTGGCGTCGGTAATGGTTAAAACGCTGTCGGCCTTGTCGGAGGTCAGTTTAATGGCGCTGCCCGGAAGTGTTTGTTTTGTGGAATCAATAACGGTTCCATGTACCTCCCTGCCTTGTTGGGCATAAGAAAACGTTACTGAAAGGGCAATGATGGTTAACGCAAGTAAAAGCGATTTCATAAATATTTTTAAATGGATGTGCAAGGTGCTATTATAGGACAGCATTTATCTGCAAATGTTCATTTTATATATGTTAAAAAGCTAAAAATCATATCATTGTTACATATAAAATAATAGTATTGTTACAATAAATAAAAAAAGCCCTTCCTGTTTAAGGGAAGGGCTTTCATTATATTTAAATTTAAAATGCGCTTAGTTTGACAAATGTAACGCTGCCGCAACTTCGCTGAAATTTCTGAAGTTTAAATTTGGATTAGCAACATTTAACGCAGTAACGCCTGCTCCTGATACTACGATTACCCTGAAGTCAATACCGCTTGCTTGCGTAAAGTTAGCCTGGATGTGAACAACACCAACTCCGAAATCAGAAAGATTAATCGTATTGCCATTTGAAGAGTAAGGCACAGGGTACCAGCCAGTAGTTGAACCGGTGTTCCGTACGTAAACGAAAACAGCACCCTGATCGACAATTGCCTGAGTAATAGCCGGGATATTAAGAGTAGTTAAACCTGCGAAAACAACGCCTTTATTTGTTAAAACATAGCTCTGAACATTGTTCGCTCCTGATACACCCTGGATTCCTTGCGGGCCTTGTGGTCCGGCAACTCCTTGCGGGCCGGTAGCTCCAGTAGCACCGTCAACACCATTGGTACCATTAGTGCCATTAGTGCCGTCAATACCATTGGTACCGTTAGTGCCGGCAGGGCCTGTAGCACCTGTCGCGCCAGTGGCACCTGTTGCGCCGGTAGCACCAGTTGCGCCTGTAGCCCCTGTCGCGCCGGCAGCACCTGTATCACCTTTTGCACCTTGCGGTCCGGCAGGTCCTGTAGCACCTGTTGCGCCCTGTACGCCAGTTGCGCCTTGCGGTCCGATAGGGCCGGTTAATCCAGTAGCTCCCTGTGGGCCCGGAGTTGTACTTTTTGAACAAGCTGTTATGCCCAGGAGACCTATAAACATAAGAGCCAATGATAGTCTGGTTGTTTTCATATCTTATCTATCTATAAAATTTTTGTTTTGTTTTCAACGTTATACGGGGCTTAAGGAAAAGAAGTTACACTTTAAATTAAAAATAACTTTTTTAAAGAAATTACCGGTTTTTTAAGTAAGAATGACCAACAATTGTTTAGAAATTAAATTAACTATCATAAAACAAAAATCAATGGCTGAAAGTTAATTCTTTAAACATATTCACCTATGGCAAAGCTTCGTGAATCTTTACATTCAAAAATCCATAAGTGGATTGATACCATCGGTTTTCACTTGAATGGCTCGCAATTCAATATCAAAAATAATGTAACCACCAGGCATTATTTTTTCGAGACTTTTAATTTTTTGGAAAAGGCAAAAAATAACGACCCTAAATTTTCAAAATTTTTGTGTTTTGATGCGTACGGCGAGGCTATAAAAGTTAAATCGCTGCTGGATTTGCAAAAGGCATTTTTTGAAAATATAAGCCAGCTTAAATGAATTTAATCGATTTCTAAGAATTTAGAGATCAAACAGGATAAAATAAATAGCGTGTTTTAAGAATAAGTGGTTTATAGTACTATGTAAAAGTCCCGCCTGGATACAAGCGGGACTTTTTTGTTTGTAGTACTTTTTATTTTTCGAAATCACTGGCAGGCCAGCAATTTAAATAGGGCCCGGTATTTTCAATCGGGCTCTGCTCCACATTAAGGCCCCTGCCGGTTGGCGCGGCCGGTAAATTTACAATGGGCCGGGTAGGGTTTAAAGTTTCTTTTATACGTATATGCAAATCGGCGTAGTGAGCCGCTGTGAGCCCATTGCCGCCTTTTGGTAAACGTGCATCGATCAGCTTTAATTCAGCCCTAACCATCGGCCTGATATCAGACAGCGCCATATTTATCGGTGTCAAACCAAAGCTTGCTAATTGTGCGGCAGAAATGCCAGGTATCGTTTTAAAGTCATCATTCAAAAGACTTTTTAAATTCTCGATATATCCTCTTTGCAAGTTTCGTTGAAATGCATCCGGTTGCCCGCCAGTAAATATGCCGCCACGTAAATCATTAAACAAATCACTTACTGTGTATGCCTTCAGGCCATTTTTTGCCTGGTTATCAAACATTCGCGCCAACCTTGACTGCGAAAGAATATTGCTTAACGTAGCCACCTGGATCGCTTTAATACGGTTGAGCATTATGCCGTTGTCAAATTTGGCCAGCTCCTTGCTGTCAATCATCCACAAAGGTGTTGTAAACAATTGCTTATTAAAAAACATCACCGCATCGCGTTGTTTGTCTTTGCTCACAAAATCATAAACAGGCCCGGTTTGATCGTACGTTTTAAAGTTTTCATTCATGCCGCCAATATTAGCAACAACATGCCCCATGTAACGGTTAAACTGGTTTAACACTTCGTTGTAAAGGCCCTGAACATCGCTGTAATTTTCGCCTTTTTGATACGTCCATTTTTCGATGTTAGGTAAAATGCGCTTTAAGTTAGCTATACCATAGGTGCTTGCCTTCATTGCATTATCACCCAGGTCCTCGCTTTGCAAGCGCGGGTCAATGCTGGTCCCCTGTCTTCCATAATAATACATCGGGATACCTGCTTTTTCCTTAGTCCATTGATCTAAAATTTCTTTTTCTTGTTTGGCGGTTTTATTGCCGGGGAACCAGGTATAACCCCATTTTATGGCCCATTTGTCGTATTCGCCAATTTGGGGATAGAGGTGGGTTACACCATCACCTGGCTGGGCGATATAGTTAAAACGGGCGTAGTCCATTATTGATGGCGCAGTGCCGTGCTTGTCGGTAAATGATTTTGAACGCAACGAGTCAACAGGATATGCATAGCTCGAGCCAAAATTGTGCGGCAATCCAAGGGTGTGGCCAATTTCATGCGATGATACAAATCGAATAAGCTCGCCCATCTGTTCGTCGGTGAATTTGGCTTTGCGCGCTGCAGGATTTATTGCAGCTGTTTGCACAAAATACCAATCACGCAATAGTTGCATTACGTTATGGTACCATCCCACATGACTTTCGAGTATTTCGCCGCTGCGTGGATCGGATTGATGCGGGCCGTATGCATTTTCAACGTCGGATGCAAAATATCTGATCACGCTATAGCGCGCATCTTCGGTGCTGAAGCTGGGGTCTTCCTTTCGGGTTGGTGCAACCTTGCCAATTATGGCATTTTTAAAGCCTGCCGCTTCAAATGCTTTTTGCCAATCATTCACGCCAAGTATAAGGTACGGTACCCATTTTTTTGGCGTGGCAGGATCAATATAAAAAACAATTGGTTTTTTCGGTTCTACCAGTTCGCCTCTTAAATAAGCGGCTTCGTCTTTGGGTTCTAATTTCCACCTGTGTATATATGCTGTAACCTCCGACTTTTGTGCATCGGTGCCGTAATCGATTTGTCTTTGCCCAAAAAAGCCTACTCTTTCGTCGCTTAAGCGCGATTTCATCGGCGTCTTTGGCAGCAATAGCATGGATGTGTTTAATTCAAACGACATCGCGGCATTTGTGTTATCTGTCGATGATTCTACAGCCCGGTAAGTTTTTAAAACGTGAGATTCAATATTTATCGGAAAGCTTTTAATGGTATCGATATATGACCTTGAGTTGTCAAGTGTCGAAATTTTATAAGCCTTTTTCAATTCGTCGGATATGCCTATGGCTGCAACATCGCCGTTGTAAAAGTCGGTTACGTCTATCACTACGCCGGTTGTATCCTTATTATAAGCTTTAATATCGAATGCGGCCAATACAACATCTAAATTGGAGTTCCGCACCGACTGATACATGTCGGTTGTGCTATCGGCACGGATAGAGTAGCTGGGTACCCGTATAAATATTTGTTTATCATGACGCTCCCATTTCCACACCTGGTCATTTTGCGATTCGCCACCATATTGCTGACCAAATACTTTCAGGCCCGCGGGTGTTTTAACCAACCGGGTAATTACTTCCATTTCACGGCCTAACAACGAATCCGGAATGTCATAATAGTACTTTCCATCTACCTTATATGTATTAAAAAGTCCTTTGTTAACTTTTGCCTTGGAGGGTATCAGATCGCTGAATTTTTTAATGCCCTCCTTTTTAGGTGAGCCAATGGTGGCGGTGGCTGTAGCACCCGCTGCGGTGGCAGTTGTTTTAATGGTTACTGATTGCGATGAAGCCGCCTGCCTTTTAGTTGCGCACGAACCTGCAAGCACCGCAAGTATAACTGTAGTACTGAAAAAGCCCAACCTTGTTCGTAAAAATCTTGTCATACAATAATTAAATTATAGGGTAAGGTGTAAACTTAACTAAAATCCAATAATTTTAATAACCGCAAATCGGTTCAGTATAAACGTCAAGAAAAAGTTACAGTAGGGATAACAGAAAATGCCTGGAGATAGTTGAAAGTGGAATGGGGTGTGGTGTAGAGAAAATACTGTAGGGCCTGCAATGCAATACGTACTTGCGCCAGCAGTTTTGTCATTCAAATAATGAGGTCGGTTTCAAATTGCTCAATTGGTCGACAGATGGTGCTAACAGATCGAAGTTGTTTTCAACGGCTGCCGCCGGACCGCTTCCCATTGCGTCGAATTTTTTATTCAGGCATTCTATTTTTTCAAGAATAGCCTTGTTCGTTTCTATCAGTAAATTTATTTCGCTGTCTTCCATCACCGCTTTCACTGAATTGCCTGTTTAACCGGATAGGTTTTATCAACCGGGGGTATTATCTAACTGCGCTGCCAGTATATATGTTAAAAGTTAAAAATTGCGCAAATTTTAAGCCAATCCGCGGATGTTGGCTTAATTGAGGTAAATAAGTTGATGTGTTTGGAGAAAAAAACTTAAATAATCAGGAAATTATTTTCTTTCCGGTTTTGCTTTCGGTGAGCGACGCGGATTTTTCTGTTTATTAAATCAGACAGTGTATAAAATACTGCGCACTGATTTGTACTGTTGTTTGGTCATAATTTGAAAATTATTAAACCCGGCGCTTTAATGTAATGATTACCTGGTCTAATTTTTTATCATGAAGGATTTCAAGAAGGAGGGTTCGCTGATCGCGGGACCTAAAAATATCATCTATTTGGTCAAGCGTCATTGCTGAAACGGCTTTGAAATTTATAGCCACTATTTCATCGTTTTTTTCGAGTCCAATTTCATCCGCGGCCGATCCTGGTTCCACCCTGCTGATGATCACCCGGTTAAAGTCGTCGCCGGCGCTATAATATTCCAATCCGCTCATATCGTGTTCGAAGGGAGCATTTATGTTGTCGCCGGCTTTTAAATAGATGCAGCTGTCGGGGTAATCAATGATCAAAGAGAATCTTTTAAGCACCCCCATGCCCAGGTTTCCATCGCGTTGTTCGGATGGGTTGTCGTTCGATCGGTCTTCCGGGAACGATGTAAGCACGTTTTTTATTTTGTACCGGCCTATTTCAAGTTCTTTTACACGGCTGATAAAACCGCTGATTGGCCCGGTTAACCCGACTCCAAGGTTAGCGGCTATGAACTTTTCGGGCAATCCGTGTTTTTTAATAATATTTTCAAGAGACAAGGGATGGCCGGCGCCCAGATCAAGCACAAGCTTGTTATCGACCTTTGTATCATTTGGGAAAATGATTTTAGCGTGTAGATAAGGTTTTCTGTTTTCAATAGTTATAGGAATTTTGTTTCCCTTTTTAAATGCGTGGAGGTCTTTGGGCCTCGATACGGTTATAGAACTATCGGCAAAATTGATCTTCACTGCCAGGTTGTTAAAAAATTCATACCCCAGCAGTCCGTGTATAGGTATGCCGGCGTAATTAGAAAGGCCGAAATGATCCTTTTTTAAAATGGCGGCGGCGATATCATAACTGGTTAGCCCAGGGATGCCAACATTTAACGAGGATGTAACATACGCCTCATAGTCATCTCCTTCGCCCATGCCCGCGATTTTAATGGTACGTTTATTTGATAGGTTGATAGAATCAACCAGCTTGGGTTCGGTTATCAGCATTAGCCCCACGCCGGAGTCCAATATAAAATTAAAGGGGCCTTTGTTGTTAATGTTTAATTTTAAAATAATCATATCCCTCACCATGCGAAATGGGATATTCAGGTGTTTCTTTGAGCCCTGGATGTCAAAGTATTGGGCGCTAACTTGTACTGAATCAAAACATAATAAAAGGGACAGCGCTATGAAAATTGGCGCAGTGCTTCGGCAGAGCCGGGATATAGGTGTATTAACCAGCGGAGTCAAAAGGTTATATTTGGTTATTAAAGATACAATTTTTGGCCACATAACTCTGGATGCAACGAAATGTATTTATTGTAATAACGCTTTTGTACTCATTTACTATACAGCCCTGATTTTTGATTGGCGGATGTTTGCGAATGGAGCGGTATGGAATGACCTAATAACATCACGTTGCAGCATGCCGAAGCTGACGGTAAGTCCACGTTTCGCAGCAGGATGTTATTTGATCTTTTCACTTCCTGGTTTCAGGTTCCCTTTTATTTCGGGATTTTGCGGAGGGAGTGTTTCAACTACACGTTCAACTTCAGTTTGTTTTATGCTAACGGCGTAATCAGCCGGCTCAATGCGGCAGCCGATAGCTTCGGCGTAAACCTGGGTAAATTCGGCACCGATGTAAAGGATTGCGGCGGTATAGTAAATCCACGCCAATACCACCAAAATTGAACCCGCCGCGCCATAGGCCGAGCTTTTAGCGGTATATTGAATATATACGTTAATTGCATATTGGCCTATCATAAATAAAACGGCCGTAAAAAAAGCACCCGTCCGTACGTCCTTCCATCGTATTTTTACATCGGGCAAAAATTTAAATATGATCGCGAATAAAGCTGAGATGATAATAAATGTGACGCCAAGATTAACTCCTTTGAATAGCAGGTCGGCAATTGGCAGAAATTTTTTAATCCAGGTATCCAACGTGTTTACAACAACATTAATAATCAGGGACACCAGCAGTAAAAAGCCAAGGCCGATAATTAATGAAAAAGACAAAAAGCGATTTTGAATTAACTTGAGCCATCCTCGTTTGGGCTTGGCCCTCACCCGCCATATAATGTTTAGCGAATCCTGTATCTCTAAAAAAATGCCGCTTGCACCTACAAATAACACGATCACGCCAATTACAACGGCAATGCCTGATTTGCCCGACAGCTGCAGACTTTTTAAAATGTCTTCAATTTGAAGGGCGGCTTTCGAGCCTACATACCCGGCTATTTGAGGATACAATTTGTGCGTAGCGGCGTCGGGGCCGAACACTAAACCGGCAAGCGAAATAATAATAATCAATAAAGGGGCGATTGAAAAGATAGTATAATAGGCAAGCGATGCGCTCAGCTTTAATCCATTATCATTTATAAAGCCCATAATTGTGGCGCCCAACACTTTCCAAATCTGCTTCCAATATCCCTTTCTTAAAAGTTTTATCATTGTTGAATAAAGTAAATGAAGCTATTGCCAGTAACTAAATACGGATATGGCTAAAAATGTTTGGAGGATTTAAATTCAATTATCCGTGGATTTCGGTAAATGGGATATCAAGTAACGGGAAACTCATCCAGTCGTTAAAGTCGTAATGCCACCATTCGGTTGGTACTACAGTAAAACCGTGCGCCTGCATCACATTTTTTAATAGCTGCCGGTTTGCCAGTTGTTGCCGGGGCAGGTCGGGGTAATCGGCCGCGGCCTGTTTGCTGAAACTATCAAAGCCGGTAGGCATATCCAGTTCCCGGCCGGTTTTTAAATCAATTAAAGTGAGGTCGATAGCGCAGCCGCGGTTGTGCTTTGACCCTTTGCGTGGGTCGGCCACGAAGTTGGTATCACGCGCCATTTCATAAAACTTTACGGTAACAGAATAGGGGCGGTAGGCATCAAATATTTTTAATCCCAACCCGCGCGATCTCAGGTCAGCTTCAACCTGCTTAAGTGCGAACACTACAGGCAGCCGGGCAAATGCCCTGGCCTGCGCATACATTTGACGGTGCATGAAATTGTTGGTTGTAGCGTACCTGATATCAATACTTATGGTGGGGATGTAATGCTTTATTTCGACCAGTCTACTGTCGGGCGTTGATTTTATTTGTTTGAGATAGCTGTCCAGGCCCATAACTTTTGAGCTATCGATATACTTATAGTGTTGCGCCTGTAGTATTCCAAACACAAAAAGCATCGGGAAAAGCAGGGGTGCCCGTTTCATATTAATGATTTGAAACGATAAGCAGGTCGAGATCCTTGGATGGGATCGAAAACCGTTCGCCTAAATATTTGCTGGTTAACTGGCCTTTGTAAATATAAACTGATTCGCGCATGCCGGCCTTTTGCCAGATGACATTTTTTAAGCTGCCATGTTCGCCGATATCCAGTAAAATGGGCGTGAAAATATTGGTTAATGCATACGTTGCCGTGCGCGCCACGCGCGAGGCGATGTTGGGTACGCAATAATGGATAACGTCAAATTTCCGGAAAACGGGATGCGTGTGATTTGTTACTTCGGATGTTTCGAAACAGCCACCCTGGTCGATACTGACATCGATGATGACGGAATTGGGTTTCATCTTGCTTACCGTAGCTTCAGAAACAATACAGGGGCTGCGGCCGTCTTCGGCACGTATAGCGCCAATGGCGACATCGCAAGTGGTAATGGCCTTCTCCAGCACAATAGGTTGCACTACCGAGGTAAATACACGGGTACCTATGTTGTTTTGCAGTCGCCTTAGTTTATAAATTGAAGGATCGAAAACCTTTACCTCAGCCCCCAGGGCAATGGCAGTCCGCGCGGCATATTCGCCAACGGTGCCGGCTCCTAAAATGACAATTTCGGTTGGGGGTACGCCGGTTATGCCGCCGAGCATCAGGCCCTTTCCGTCGAAAATATTACTGATATATTCGGCAGCGATCAATATTGATGTAGCGCCGACAATTTCGCTCATAGCCCTCACAACACTCAGCGAACCGCCTTCGTCGCGAAGGTGCTCAAAGCAAAGTGCCGTTATTTTTTTTTGAATCAGGGCATGCAGGCATTCGGGCTTTAGCGTTGCCAGCTGTAATGCCGAAATTAGCGTTTGCCCCGGCTTCATCATCGCGATCTCGTCGGCTGTTGGCGGGGCTATTTTTATGATGATGTCGGCTTCGTAAACTTTTTTGGTGTCGAACACAATACGCGCCCCTTGCTCGCTATAGTCTTTATCCGAGAAATTTGCTGCCTGTCCGGCATTGGTTTCCAGCATTACCTCGTGCCCGTTGCTTATTAAAAGGGCAACCGAAAGAGGGGTAAGGGGGATCCTGTTTTCCTGGAACGAAACCTCCTTTGGAATGCCAATATAGAGCTTGTTTTTTTTGTTCTTCACCTCCAGCATTGATTCCTGGGGTTGCATCATCGCCTGCTTGGCAATGTCCGAAAATCCACTGTATTTCCCTGAACTCATTGTGTATTTTTTCTGCATGATGAAGATAGGCAAAAATAATTTATGTTTAAATTAATTCCTATCAATTGTTATGTGCCTGGAGCCATCGGCTGTAACCTGGATGGTAACGTGTACAAAATTATCAGGAAGCAAGTCGGGGATTTTTTCGGGCCATTCAATAAAGCACCATGCATCAGAATAAAAATATTCTTCGTAACCCAGGTCTAAAGCTTCGGCCTGGTTTTTAAGCCTGTAAAAATCAAAGTGATATATTTTTGTTTCAGCCCCGGCATATTCATTTACAATTGAAAAAGTAGGACTGGTTACAATATCGGTTACCCCAAGTTGTTCGCATAAGGATTTTATCAGGGTTGTTTTGCCTGCACCCATATCGCCGTAAAAGAGGAGGATTTTATTTGAGCCGGAAAAATTTAGAATGTTTTTTGCTGCGTGGGGTAGTTCAGAAAGTGAGGGAATGGTTAATTGCACTTGGTTCGATTTATCTAACTAATGTTATTGTTTATCTAACTTATGTCATTGCGGGCGCAGCGCGGCCACCCCGTGGTATAACCAGGCGACGAGCAGGCTTCGTCTCTCCTCCTCGCAATGACATAGGTACAAAGACAAAATTAGGAATAAACTTTTATTTAGGTCCGTAAACCGCGATCGGTATCAGTACTTCTTCAAGTGAGATACCGCCGTGCTGGAAAGTTTCGTTATAAAAGTTTACAAAGTGGTTGTAGTTATTAGGATAAACAAAGTAACTATCCTCCTTAGCGAACACAAAGCTTGAGCTTACGTGCAGCTTCGGCAGCATGGCATCGTGCGGGTTGCGGATGTGAAATACCTCTTTCGGATTGAAGTTCAAATTTTTCCCCTGTTTATAACGCAGGTTGGTGTTGGTATTTCTGTCGCCTACTATTTTGCTCGGGTTTTTTACCCGGATGGTGCCGTGGTCGGTAGTGATAATTACCCTCACCTGTTTTTGCGCCAGGAATTTAAGCAGGTCGAACAGCGGCGAATGCTCAAACCACGAAAGTGTTAGCGAGCGGTAAGCAGCATCGTCGCTGGCCAATTCGCGTATCATTTGCATATCGGTGCGCGCATGCGACAGCATATCCACAAAGTTGTAAACCACCACATTCAGCTCATTGGTCATCAGGTTGCTTACCGATTCGTTAAGCGCACGGCCCTCATCAATGTTTAAAATTTTATGGTACGAATGTTTAATATCCTTGCGGAGTACGCGTTTAAGCTGGTCGGTCAAAAACTGGCCTTCGAATAAGTTTTTACCGCCCTCGTCCTCATCATTCTGCCACATGTCCGGGTAGCGTTTTTCCATCTCCAACGGCATCAGGCCCGAGAATATTGAATTACGGGCATATTGGGTAGCAGTTGGAAGTATACTGTAGTATGCATCCTCCTCTTCTAGCCTGAAATATTCTGATATAATCGGGTTAATGATCTTAAACTGATCGTAACGCAGGTTATCAATCAAAATAAAAAATAATGGCCCGCTACCATCCAGCCTTGGGAATACTTTCTTTTTGAACAACTGCGGCGAAATGGTAGGCCCTTGTTCAGGATTGGCTATCCAGTTAACGTAGTTTTTTTCAACAAATTTGCAGAACTGTACATTCGCTTCGGCTTTTTGCAGCGTTAAAATTTCGTGCATGCCGGCATCTTCCAGCTGTTCGAGCGCCAATTCCCAATAAATGAGTTTCTTATATACATCTACCCATTCCTGGTAACTCAGGTTATCGTTTAAAATCATCCCCAGGTTCCTGAAATCCTGCTGGTAGGCCATCGTGGTTTTTTCAGTAACCAGGCGTTTGTTTTCAGTAAGTCGTTTTATAGTTAACTGTATTTGCTTGGGATGTACCGGCTTAATCAGGTAATCATCAATTTTCGACCCTATGGCATCTTCCATCAGGTACTCTTCCTCGTTTTTGGTGATTAAAACAATGGGAACGTCGTTATTGATCGCTTTTATCTGCGACAGCGTTTCGAGCCCGGTTAATCCGGGCATGTTTTCGTCTAAAAAAACAAGGTCGAAATAATTGTTTTTAAACGCCTCAACCGCATCGTTGCCATTATTTACGGTAGTAACCTTATAGCCCTTTTCGTTTAAAAACAGAATATGTGGTTTTAACAGGTCGATTTCATCGTCGGCCCATAATATGGTTGTATCTTGCATGGTATTTTATTTTGTCGGAACCGGATTGAAACAGATTCTTGAAATAACAACAATACGGCAGGTATGCAGTAAAAATTGTTAAAATCTGTTAATGAAGTTCAGACAGTTATAACCTCAAAGCACGTATTTTGTTGTCGGTATTTAAAGAGATTAACAAAAATTAACAATTGGACGACGTGCCTTTTAGCTTTATTTAACACATTTGCAAAGTTTATCATCTGCATTGAATAAAAAGAAAATAATAAACGACCCTGTTTACGGCTTTATCAGTATCCCTACCGATCTGGTATTTGACCTGATTGAACACCCTTATTTTCAGCGGTTACGCTATATTAAACAACTTGGTATGACCCACCTGGTATATCCCGGTGCGCTACATACCCGGTTCCACCACGCCTTAGGGGCAATGTACCTTATGAGCATGGCGATCGAAACCCTCCGCAATAAAGACCATCATATTTCGGGAGCGGAGGAAGAGGCTGTTATCATCGCGATATTATTGCACGATATCGGCCACGGGCCGTTTTCGCACGCTTTGGAGCATATGATTGTTGAAGGCATATCCCACGAGGATATCTCAGTAATGCTGATGCACAAGCTGAACGCGCAATTTAACGGCCGGCTTACAATGGCTATTGATATTTTCAAAGGTACCTATCACCGCAAGTTTTTACATCAGTTGGTTTCGGGCCAGCTTGATATGGACCGGATGGATTATCTTAACCGCGACAGTTTTTTTACCGGCGTATCGGAAGGGGTTATCAGTTCAGACCGCATTATTAAAATGCTGAATGTAAAAGACGACCAAATTGCGATTGAAGAAAAAGGGATATACTCGATTGAAAAGTTTTTGATTGCCCGTAGGTTGATGTACTGGCAGGTTTACCTGCATAAAACGGTGATCTCCGCCGAGTTTTTACTCTCAAAAATTTTGCAACGAAGCCGCGAACTGGCGTTAAAAGGCGATGAGATTTTTGCTATGCCGGCGTTAACGCACTTTCTGCGAAAGCCGCTTAGCAGGGAGGTGTTTATGAATGAAGACCATCACCTGGAAACTTTCGCCACGCTTGACGATACCGATATTATGGCGGCGGTGAAGGTTTGGGCTTCGCACAGTGATTTTATTTTATCGAAGCTTTGCCGCGATCTCATCAACAGGGATTTATATAAAGTGGATATCAGTAACCAGCCGCCCGATAAACAAACAATTGCAGAGCTGACCGGCTACGCGATAAAAAAATACAATATAAAGCCACAGGATGCCCGGTACTTTGTTTTTAATGATAAGATTGGGAACGACGCGTATAAGCCGGGTGATGGCAATATCCGTATTTTGATGAAGGATGGTACGATAAAAGATATTACAGAAGCAAGCGATAATTCCAATTTGCAATCTCTGGCTAAAACGGTAAAGAAGTATGTGCTTTGCTATAAGAAGGAATTATTAACTTGAAAATGAGTTAATTTGAGCGTTTGAAAATTAAGTTCAGCTGTTTTCAAACCTTCGATTTGGTATGTTGTCGAATAAATGAATTTTAACACTTAAATTTGCCGAATGCAATTTACCGCAAAGGAATTAGGTTCAATGCTTAATGGAACAGTTGAAGGTGACCCTTTAGTTACGGTAAATCAACTGGGTAAGATAGAGGAGGCCCAGGCCGGTTCGCTGTCGTTTTTGGCGAATCCCAAATATGAGCAGTACCTTTATACCACTAACGCCTCAGTCGTTATTATTAGTAACGATCAGGTACTGGCCGAACCTGTAAAGGCAACACTCGTTCGTGTGGAAAACGCCTATGTAGCGATTTCTATCTTGCTTGAAAAATACAACACTATAAAATTGCACAAAACCGGTATCGAGCAGTCCTGCTTTATACATCCCCTGGCAACATTGGGGGAGAATGTATATATAGGTGCTTTTGCTTATATCGGGCCCAATGTTAAAATTGGCGATAACAGTAAAATATATCCTCACACATATATCGCCGACGATGTTGTTATCGGTGATAATGTGACACTTTTCGCCGGTGTTAAAGTTTATTTTGATTGCAAAATAGGCAATAACGTCATCATCCACTCGGGAACGATAATAGGGGCTGACGGTTTTGGTTTTGCGCCTGCCGGCGACGGCACTTACAACAAGGTGGCCCAAATAGGAAATGTTGTTATCGAGGATGATGTAGAAATAGGCTCCAACACCACCGTCGATCGGGCGACGATGGGTTCAACCATTATCCGTAAAGGTGTAAAGCTGGATAACCTGATACAAATAGCACACAATGTGGAAATTGGCGCTAATACGGTAGTTGCTGCCCAAACCGGGATATCCGGTAGTGCAAAAGTGGGCGAGAATTGCATAATAGGCGGCCAGGTAGGCGTTGTAGGGCATATTAGCCTCGCCAAAGGGTCACAGATACAGGCTAAGTCGGGCATCAGCCGGTCGATAGTTGACGAAGGGAAAAAATGGGCGGGTGCTCCTGCAGTTGCTTACAATGCGAATATGCGTTCGCAAATAGTAATAAACAGGCTGCCCGAACTCGAGAAAAAAATTAACGAACTTGAAAAAATAATTACAGAATTGAAAAAGGTTCAATAGCTCATTGGTTCATTAGTTCATTGGTCCGTTCCGATGGCTATTAATAAACTTTGCACTAATGAACCAGTGAACTGATGAACCAATGAACGGTCTATAAAATGAATGTAAAACAAAAAACTATTAAGGCGCCGGTTTCGGTTTCGGGTACCGGTTTACACACCGGCGAACGGGTTACAATGACATTTAACCCGGCGCCCGAGAATCATGGCTATAAATTCAGGCGGATAGACATGCCGGGAATGCCGGTTATTGATGCTGATGTTGATAATGTGACGGACACTTCACGGGGTACCACTATTTCACAAAATGGCGCCAGCGTAAGCACAATAGAACATGTTCTTGCCGCATTGGTTGGCCTGGAAGTAGATAATGTGATGATTGATCTTGATGGGCCTGAAACGCCTATTATGGATGGAAGTTCAATACAGTTTGTGGATGCCATAAAAGATATGGGCTTTGTGGAGCAGGAGGCAGATCGCGAATATTATCATATCCCTTATAACATCCATTATTCGGAGCCTGAACGCAAGGTTGATATGGTAGCCATGCCGCTCGATGATTACCGTTTTACTTGCATGGTTGATTATAACTCACAGGTATTGGGAAGCCAGCATGCAAGTATTTCGACGATATCTGAGTTTAATAAGGAAATAGCTTCGTGCCGCACTTTTTGTTTTTTGCATGAACTGGAAGCGCTGTTAAAGCATGACCTGATTAAGGGCGGCGACCTGAATAACGCTATTGTAGTAGTCGACAAGGATGTTGACGATGACGAGCTGGCTCACCTGGCGAAAATATTTAACCGGAAGGATATAAAAGTGGCCCCACAGGGGATACTGAATAATATTGAACTGCGCCATCAGAATGAGCCGGCAAGACATAAGCTGCTGGATATGATAGGCGATTTAGCACTGGTAGGCGTTCCGTTGCGGGGCCATATTATGGCCGCGAGGCCTGGCCATGCGGCGAACGTGGCTTTTGCTAAAAAGATAAAGACGCTTATTAAAAAGGAACGCAGCCGTAAGCATGTAAAGGTTTACGACCCAAATGCAAAGCCGGTTTATGACACCGTGCAGATCATGAATATTCTGCCGCATCGTCAGCCGTTTTTGATGATTGACAAAATACTGGAACTAACCAAAAGCCACGTGGTGGGTTTGAAAAACGTAACCATGAATGAAGAGCTTTTCCAGGGTCATTTTCCGGGTACACCGTTATTTCCGGGGGTATTGCAAATTGAGGCGATGGCGCAAACCGGCGGTATACTGGTTTTAAATACCGTTCCGGATCCTGAGAATTATATCACCTTATTTCTGAAGATTGAAAACGCCCGGTTTAAACTTCCTGTTGTACCAGGCGATACCCTGATATTCCATTGTAACCTGCTGGCCCCTATAAGAAGAGGCATTGCGCAGATGAAAGGAATAGGCATGGTAGGTGAAAAGATTGTTGTTGAGGCTGAACTGATGGCCCAAATTGTTAAAAGACAAAAAACTGAAGAAGCATGATTCAGCCGTTAGCATATATACACCCGCAGGCAAAAATTGCCGATAATGTGGTGATTGAGCCGTTTGTAACTATTCACAAGGATGTGGAGGTTGGCGAAGGTACCTGGATAGGTTCAAATAGCACTATTATGGATGGCGCGCGGATCGGTAAAAACTGCCGCATTTTTCCGGGAGCAGTCATCTCGGCGCCGCCGCAGGATTTGAAATATCGCGGCGAGCAAAGTACTGTCTCGGTGGGCGATAATACCATTATCCGCGAATGCGTAACCCTAAACCGCGGCACCGCGCTTGATAAAAACACAACCACCATAGGTAGTAATTGCCTGCTGATGGCTTATGTACACGTGGCGCACGACTGTGTGATTGGCGATAATGTGATCATAGCCAATTCTGTGCAGCTGGCCGGGCATATCAATGTTTACGATTACGCCTTCATTGGCGGAACATCGGCAGTGCACCAGTTTGTTGAAATTGGTGCGCATAGCATGATATCCGGTGGTTCGCTGGTGCGTAAGGATGTGCCGCCTTTCACCAAAGCCGGGCGCGAGCCATTGTCGTACATCGGTATCAACTCTGTCGGCTTGCGCCGCAGGGGATATTCGGCAGCAACTATTAACGAGATACAAGAAATTTATCGGATCATATTTTTGAAAAAGTATAATATGACCAAGGCACTGGATATTATTGAAGCCGAATTTAATCCAACCATCGAGCGCGACGAGATCATCAATTTCGTGCAAAACTCGCAGCGGGGTATTATGAAGGGGTTTGGGAACTCCTAAAACGAGTTTGCAGTTTTTAGTTTGCGGTGAGCCAACTTAAAACTGCTAATCGCCAACTGAAAACTGACATGAACATCACGCTCGAAAACATTGGCCGGCGGTTTAACCGCGACTGGATATTCCGGGGGATAGATCATGCATTCACGAGTGGCAAAATATACGCCATACTTGGGCCTAATGGCTCAGGAAAATCCACTTTGCTGCAGGTTTTAAACGGCAGCCTTTCACCATCAGCAGGAACGATCAATTATTTTTATGAAGATAAAAAGATTGATATTGAAGAAGTGTATCAATATCTGAGCCTGGCCGCGCCTTATCTTGAGTTAATCGAAGAGTTCACTCTGAATGAGATGGTCGATTTTCATTTCAAATTTAAAAGCTATAAGGCCGGTATAGATAAAAGCGCACTCGTTGATCTGCTGGCAATGCCGGAAAGCAAAAATAAAATGATCAGGTACTTTTCGTCGGGTATGAAACAGCGGCTGAAGCTCGCGCTTGCGTTTTGCGCGGATACGCCGATGCTGATGCTTGATGAGCCCACTTCAAATCTCGACACACAGGGCGTCGAATGGTACTTAAACCTTGTACAGCAATTTGCTAAAGGCCGCCTTACTATCATTTGCTCAAACCAGGAGCATGAATACAGCTTTTGCGACGAGCGCTTGAGTATTGTTGATTACAAGGCCGGAAGCGGCTTTAAGTCGGCGATGGGCAGTCAGATATCCAAATAAAAAAAGACCTGCGGGGTTTGAACCATCGCAAGTCTTTTTTTTAACCGTTTGCAAATCCAAAATTCTTACAAATACGCTTCTCTTAACTTTATGAGCCGTATCCAGTGCATAAATTTCATTACAGGATAAACCGGGTCAAATTCGAACCAGCGTGCGGCAAAATTAGCGTTGTTCGGACGCTTGTGGTGGTTGTTCTGAAATAACTCTCCCAACATAAAGAAATCGAAAGGGGTAGTGTTTTTTGACTTATCGTTGTTGTCAAAGTTAGCATAGCCATACTTATGACCGCACCAATTTACAATAGCGCCGTGGATAGGACCCATCATCAGGTGGACAGGCAATAACAAAAACATCCACCAATGTGTAGCGAAAATGATATAAAATGCCACATAAAAGCAGCCGAACAACAATCTTGAAAGAAAGGTTGATCCCCAATAATCCAGCAATCGCCATTCGGGATAGTTGCCCTTAAATTGTGCTTCTGGTTCCTTTAAGCGTTTTTCGTATAGCTTATAGCTTTGCGCTGTACGCCACATCATTTGAAAAACGTCTGTAAAAAAATGTGGAGAATGCGGGTCCTTTTCAGTATCGCTAAACGCATGGTGCTCGCGATGCATTATCGCGTAAGCACGTGGGTTTAAATAGGACGAACCCTGACAAATAAATGTCAGCAGGTGAAATACACGCTCATTAAATTTATTCGTGCTGAACATTTTGTGCGACGCATAGCGGTGCAGGAAAAATGTTTGAAAGAATAAAGACAGGAACCAGTGTGCAATGAAGAAAATTAAGATAATCACGAGGATAATATTATAATTGGTAGTGTTATTTTATTTCCTCAAAGATACGACAAATACCGCAATGTGGTTATGAGATATATAATCACAAGGTAAAACTAAAGAAAAGACCGCCATAAGTAAGTTCCGGGAATATCTTAATTGCGAATAGTCTCCGTTGGTTCTCTCTTACATTATCTTAACTTACGGCAGCCTGTTCAATAGTTGTGCATTAAATTACGACTGCGCATTGCGTAAAGCTTTCACCTTATCGTGCGACGCGATGATGCCCTGCTGTTGCTTTTCAACAATTTGACGGATATCGCCTGAAAGGCCATTATCACCGCCCAGCGCATCTTGATACGCTTTTTTAATGGCGTCTTCACCGCGTTCGCATTCGTCTAAAATGCTTTTGCGATCGTGGCCTGTAAAGGTAGCCCTAACGTCGAGCCAGTTTCGGTGTATCGTGCCGCTCAGGCTCTTCCCGGCCTCTGCTTCGCCGCCAAGCTGGTTAACAGCCTTGCTTAGTTCAAACGCGTTCTGACGGCTTGCTTCTCTTTGGGTCCGAAAGAAGACGCTCAGATCGCTATCACCATCCCCCAAATCTTTGCTTGCGTGCTCAAAGCCTGCAACGCGGTCGTTATTAATTTGGATAAGGTCATTCAATACCTCAACTGATTTTTCTATCGTTTCCATATGATTGTTGTTTTAATTTAATATACCGGGTACCAAACAACTATCTTGCCAAGATTAATAAAATTTCGTTTGAGTTAATATGGAAAAGTGAAAAATAAATGCGAAAGATATATCAGGTTTTAACCTCCGGTGATCGACCGTTAGCTTTTTACCGCAGGAAGGTTTCAGCCAGTAGCTTGTACGACGTTAGCCTGTCGTTAAAATCTTCTGTTATAGTTACAGCAATTATCTCATCTACATCATAATTATTAGCCAACTGGGTCAGCTTATCCTTCATTTGAGCCGGCGTGCCGGTTATAACCCGTTTGCGGTTGTACTGTATGCGCTCCAGTTCGCCAGGGGAATAAACAACATCTTTAATATCTTGATAACCAACCGGCACAATGCCGGCGCCTTTTTCAAACTGGTTAAAGCGGTAATCCATTAAAGCCTGGTGGCGCTGTAATTTTTCCTCATCTTCCGAACAGAAAACAAATATGGCCATGTTCGCCATTGGCTGCTGCATATCTTCAGATGGATTAAAACGCTCACGATATGCCGCTACTGCTTCAGGGCCGCCATTCGGGTTAATAAAATGGGCAAACGAAAAGCCCATGCCGAAATGCGCCGCGAAGACGCCGCTTTGCCCGCTTGAGCTGAGCAGCCACATGGCAGGCACGGTTTGAACCTGCGGGATGGCTTTTATTTTTGACTGCGGCGTGCCCGGTTCACCGCGGTCGTGGAAATAATTATTGAGGTCATATAGCTGCTCCACAAAGTCCTGTTCGCGGAATTGGTTCGAGGGGTTAAGCATGGCGGCGGTTAGTCTGTCGGTGCCAGGTGCGCGGCCCATGCCAAGGTCTATTCGGCCAGGGAAAAGTGCTTCAAGCATTCTGAAGTTTTCGGCTACTTTTAAAGCGCTGTGGTTTGGCATCATCACACCACCCGACCCGATACGGATATTTTTGGTTTGGCCGGCAAGATGCGCCATCAGCACTTCGGGGGTTGAGCCTGCAAGAGCGCCGGTATTGTGGTGCTCCGATACCCAAAAGCGGGTGTATCCTAATTCGTCGGTGTGTTTTGCTAGTTTAATTGTTTCCTGTACAGCTTGTTCAGCTGTAGCTCCCTTACGAACGGGCGATTGGTCGAGTACGCTGAGGCGGATGTTTTTTGTATTCATAGATTATAAAACACAAAGGTACGGAAGCAGTTGTGGAAGGATTGTAAAGATTTGAGCCAGAGCTTTTCGGATTTTAGGATAACAAAATCGTTTTAGTGATGATTGACTGTTAAGTGTAGTAACACTTTATAAGTCGTCGGTAAAAATGCCCTATCCATCTATAAATTAGCCGCCGGTGTCGATTTCCAAAATAATTGATCGTACAGATAAGTATTTTTAACATACCAAAATCAACTATTATGCACTTCAAAAAACAACTAATTGTAATTGCGGGCGTGTTTAGCATTGTCGCAATAAGCGTGGCTGCCACGTTGCCACAGCAACAACAGCGGCCTGAACCCAAACTGGTAAACCTTAAAGTTTTCCCGAAAAACATCCCATATCGCATGCTGGATCATGAAATGGATGTATGGTCGGCGGCGCTGGGCGTACGTTGTAACTTTTGCCATGTACGCAACGAGCAAACCAATAGAATGGATTTCGCGAGCGATGCGAAGCCAGAGAAGACCGCGGCCCGCCACATGTTCCAGATGACAGCGAAGATTAACAAGAAATTTTTTCACGCAGGTAAAGATTCGCTGGGCATGGTAATGTATACCGGTATTAATTGTAATACTTGCCATCACGGCACAGCTCACCCCGAATTGAAAATGCCTGAAGAACATCGGGGTCCGGGCGGTCCGGGCGGAGCTCCTTCAGGTAAATAAAGCGGTTAAAAGAATAAAGTGGCGGAGGATTTATTATGAAGAAATTATTTGGTGTTATAGGCCTTATTTTAATGGTTTGGTCTGGCATGGCGAATGCGCAGTCGCCGGTTACACATGCATCGGTTACGTTTGAAATCAAAAACCTGGGTATTACCACCGGCGGATCAATTGGCGGGCTGCAAACCAAAGTGCATTTTAATCCGCTGAACCTGGTTGGCAGCACACTGGAAGCATCCGTCGAGGTGAATACCATCAATACGGACAACAGCGGCCGCGATGAACATTTGCGAAGCGAGGATTTTTTTGATGTGGCGCGCTATCCCAAAATTTCGCTCAAATCTGTTAACTTTAAACATAAAAGCGGTAATAACTATACCGGGAGTTTTATCCTTACGATCAAAGGGAGGTCGAAACAAATCGAATTGCCATTTACTTTTTTGGACAAGGATAATATGGTTGCATTTAAAGGTTCTTTTAAACTTAACAGGCTGGATTTTGGCATAGGCGGCAAAAGTATGATCCTTGCCGACGAGGTGATCGTTAATATTGACTGTGAAGAAAAAAAGCCGGAGTTAACGCGAATATGATTTTCAGTTCAACCAATAACATCATGAAGAAAGTTACGTACCATTGGCTCGTTAAATTCAGCCCGTTCAGGTTTTTTGCAGTAAGTTTTTTATGGATAATGATTTATCCGGCGGCCCAATGTTCCGCGCAGCCGACGCCGCGGCGTTCGCTGCTGGCACTTTCAAAGGCCGATCATGTGCTGGCTATCATCGATCCGGTTACGCTAAAGGTTGTTGCACGCGTGCCGGTTGGCGCCGACCCACATGAGGTTATCGCATCAACCGATGGAAAAACGGCATATGTTACGATATATGGCGGCGGCAGCATGCACGAACTGGATGTGATTGACCTGGTTGGACAAAAGGCGCTGCCTGCTATTGATACGCGGCCGCTGATGGGGCCGCACGGGATTACATTTGCCGACGGCAAGGTTTGGTTTACCGCCGAGGGTACCAAAACCGTTGGGCGCTATGATCCGGCCACTGCTAAATTCGACTGGGTAATGGGCACTGGCCAGGACCGGACACATATGATATATGTAGTGCCGGGCGGAAAAAAGGTATATACCACCAATGTAGCATCGGGAACAGTGAGCATTTTGACAGATAGCCTGATGAAACCCAACCCCGGCCCAAATGGATTTGCACCGCCTGCGCATTGGGATTGGGTTCAAACCTTAATACCCGTTTCCAGGGGTTCTGAAGGGTTCGATGTATCGCCGGATGGCAAAGAATTGTGGACAGCCGCCTCGGACGATGGCACTATCGCCATTGTCGACGTTGCGGGCAAAAAACTGGCCGCTACAATTGACGCGAAAGCTATGGGAGCCAACCGGCTTGAATTTACGCCGGATGGGCGGCGTGTATTGGTATCGAGCTTACGGACCGGCGATGTGTTTGTTTTTGACGTGGCAACGCACAAAGAGGTCAAGCGCATCAGCACCGGCCGTGGTGCGGCGGGCATTTTGGTGGATACTGACGGATCACGCGCATTCATCGGATGTACAGGCGATAATTATGTCGCGGTGATTGACCTGAAAACATTAGAAGTTACAGGGCATATCGCAATTCGCGGAGCAGATGGATTAGCGTGGGCCGTTCGGCCTTAACAGTTCTTGGCCATACCCGTGTTGTCTTTGTTTAAGAAAAAGCCTTTAAGAAATACTTAAAGGCTTTGATAAATAAAACGAGGTGCTTATCTATATTAATAACTTCCATAGTAGCTGTGTGCATAATGCACCCGATTATATGGACTGCGGTATGCAGTTTGATATGCCCTGGAAGAACGGTAAGCGTTCCGGGAACTGGTATAATATCCATTATCATAGCCCCTTTGGTAGGCCGCGTTCCTTCTCTGTACATTCATGCGGTGTTCGTTGCCGATAATATAACCGCCTCCCGCTCCAATGGCCGCGCCAATTAAAGCGCCTTTAACATTATGGCCAAGTAATCCGCCAAGTATGGCGCCACCGGCACCGCCTATGATAGCCCCTTTTGCCTGTGAGCTCATTGGTCTGTTTTGTGCTTGTACGTTAACAGTGGTTAACAATACAGCTACTATCATGCTGAAACCAAAAATTAACTTTTTCATAATTTTCTATTTAGTAAACTAATAATATAATATCAGATACTATTAGTTAAGAAAGGTTTAAGCGAACTTGCCTTTGAACAGGTCACAACTGTGTTACGATGAGGAGGGGCGGACGAAATTTGTCCGTCGACGTGAATGATGGGCGGTTGGGCGGCTGTTATCGGGAGGGGGATTTTTCCAGAGTTGCAAATCTGCCGGAGCTCGCGCCCTGCATCAAATCACTTCGAATAAAGAATTCTTTTAAACATATTTCCAATTTCAAATTCGATTCCGCCGCCTATGTGTCCCAGTTTAATGTCTATCAAATCCTTTTCAATTGACGCTATTTTATGCACTCTAAGTACAGAGGGGAGTTTTAATCCGTATTTTTCCCATTCCGTTAATTCAATATCGAACATTGAATGATGTGCTTTGCTAGTGATCCGGCATACTATTACGTCGCCGTCGTCAGTATCACGAATAATTAGCGCCGGGCGTTTTTTGAAACCGACGTTATCGGTAAATGGGAATTTTACAAGTACAATGTCACCTAATTTGTAGTTTACCATAACTACAAATCGTCGTAAACTGAGTCGGCCTCGTCGTAACCCTTCAAAAATTGATCGCGTGACAACATTTTGAATTCTGTTTCCTCGTTTTGATCTAGATCATCAATAAGCACGATAACACGAACGTGTTTATCTTTTGACAACGATAACTCCAATTGAAAATTTTCAGGTATCTGAATCGTGTTATTCGTTAATTCGGTTTCAAACTCAACTGCTTTCATTGGGTAATGTACTTATTACAAATTTACTTTTATATCGTCAGGTATGCAAACTTAAAAAACAGACCATGCTTACAGATGCTTTTTCATATTGAGAAAATTGCATAATGCAGCTAAACAATACCCAACACTCACCCCGTCAACCCCATTTAACTTAATCAACCATCTTGCAATCTAAACCTTACAACAACCAAAACCCATCCACTCAATCCAATATAGTCAATTAAACTCAAAATCTATTTGTAAATAACAGTAAAACCCGTATCTTTGCAGTCCCGAAAATGCGGGGTATAATAAACGTTTAATAAATTTAATTTAAAGCAAGTGAATACGTTAAGTTACAAAACTGTCTCGGCCAACAAAAAAACCGTCAACAAACAATGGGTTGTTATTGACGCTGAAGGCGAGATTTTGGGGCGCTTGTCGACGAAGATCGCCATGATCATTCGTGGAAAAACCAAGCCAGATTTCACCCCGAACGTAGACTGCGGTGATAACGTTATCGTTATTAATGCAGACAAGGTAAAACTGACCGGAAACAAATTCAGCGAAAAGCAGTATGTTTCTTACACCGGTTACCCGGGTGGTCAGCGTTTCATTTCTCCTAAGGAGTTAATGGCAAAGCATCCGACACGCGTAATTGAAAAAGCCGTGCGTGGTATGTTACCTAAAAGTCGTTTGGGCAAAGCATTGTTTGGCAATTTGCATGTATATGCAGGTGCCGAGCATCCTCATGCAGCACAGAACCCTACAACCATTTAACTTTTAATTTTAAAGGAGAAAAGAAGAAATGCCAACAACTAACACTTCGGGCAGAAGAAAAACAGCCGTGGCACGCATCTACCTAACAGATGGCAGCGGCGCTATTACCGTAAACGGTAAGGATTACAAGGAGTATTTCCCAACATTGCCATTACAATACATCGTTACCCAGTCGACAGAAGTTTCTGGTTCAACAGGTAAATATGATGTAAACGTAAACGTAGCAGGCGGCGGTGTTAAAGGACAGGCGGAAGCCGTTCGTTTAGCCATCGCGAAAGCTATTGTTGAACTCGATGCTGAAAAGAAACCGGCACTGCGTGCTAAAGGTATCATGACACGTGACGACCGTATGGTTGAGCGTAAGAAACCAGGAC